>JAAIGF010053281.1_pt1 | contig 313771 bp, 253 predicted proteins | sample 6487441 | NCBI WGS metagenome assembly JAAIGF01 (sample SAMN13974129, study PRJNA590717) | phyllosphere metagenome | biome: pepper field; feature: multiple bacterial spot infested pepper fields; material: pepper leaves; isolation source: leaves from pepper fields | host: Capsicum annuum ... | reverse complement strand
GGTGGTCCCACCTGACCCCATGCCGAACTCAGAAGTGAAACGCCGTAGCGCCGATGGTAGTGTGGGGTCTCCCCATGCGAGAGTAGGGAACTGCCAGGCATCAAATCAAGCAGAAACCCCCGGTGAAAGCCGGGGGTTTTTTGCGTCTGTGCGCCTGAAAAAACGCATAATCCCCCCCTCCAGGATCTCATTTTCCCCGCTCAGGTTTATAACTTCTGTGCCTTAAGGTGAAACATTTTCATCTATTGGATGATCTCTCGACATTTGCACAGCGAACCGTTATCGTCAGGCATCTGGATGTCTAAACGTATAAACGTATGTGTGTGAGGAAAACAGGTTATGCCAATCAGGGTACCCGATGAACTACCAGCCGTGAATTTCCTGCGTAATGAGAATGTCTTTGTGATGCCATCCTCACGCGCCAGTGTTCAGGAGATCCGCCCGTTAAAAGTGCTGGTACTGAATCTGATGCCGAAAAAGATTGAGACCGAGAACCAGTTCTTACGTCTGCTCTCCAACTCGCCGCTGCAGATCGATATTCAGCTGCTGCGTATCGACAGTCGTGAGTCACGCAATACGCCGATAGAGCATCTCAACAATTTCTACTGCAATTTCGACGATATCCAGCACGATAATTTCGATGGCCTGATCGTCACGGGCGCACCGCTGGGTCTGGTCGACTTTTGCGATGTGGCATACTGGCCACAGATCCAGCGTGTACTCCACTGGGCGAAAGAGCACGTCACCTCGACACTGTTTGTCTGCTGGGCAGTACAGGCAGCACTGAATATCCTTTACGGTATTCCCAAGCAGACGCGCGAAAACAAACTCTCCGGCGTCTATGAGCATCGCACTCTGCACCCGCATGCGTTACTGACGCGCGGCTTTGACGATCACTTCCTCGCGCCGCATTCCCGTTATGCTGATTTCCCGACTCAGCTGCTACGTGACTATACCGATCTGGAAATCTTCGCTGAATCAGAGCAAACCGGCGCCTATCTGTTCGCCAGCAAAGATAAACGCCTGGCGTTTGTCACCGGCCACCCTGAGTATGATGCGCTGACGCTAGCCGGGGAATATCACCGTGATTGTGATGCAGGTTTGAACCCGCAGGTACCGGAGAATTACTTCCCGCAGGATAACCCTGAGCTGCCGCCACGCGCCAGCTGGCGCAGCCATGGCAATCTGTTGTTCACTAACTGGCTTAACTACTATGTCTACCAGATCACCCCATACGATCTGCGTCATATGAATCCAACGCTGGACTAATCTGCTGCACGGGCCGGTGTGCGTCGGCCCGCTAACCTCTGAACCTATCCCACTGATTTTCCCTTTTGTTTTCTAATTTTACCCGCCCTGGTTTTTCACTGAAAACCTCTTCCTGTTTCGCTATTAATTTATTTATATATTTTTCAGAAAGATAAATTCATTAAAGTACAAAAATGGAAATTGTTTTTGATTTTGAAATTTATCTGTCTATGATTTGATCCTGCAGGTCAAAAAACAGACACCGATCAGATCAGGAGAGGGCGATCATGACACAACATGCAGTCAGTACTGAACTGGCCTTCAGCCAGCCATTTGGCAGTGCGGAACGCCAGATCTTAACGGAAGAGGCTATCGACTTCCTTGGCGAACTGGTAACGCGCTATACCCTGCAACGCAATGCGTTACTGGCTGAACGTATTCAGGTTCAGCGTCGAATTGACGACGGTCAGTTACCGGATTTTATTTCGGAAATGAATTCCATTAAAAACGATAGCTGGAAGATCCGTGGTATCCCGGCCGATTTACGCGATCGCCGGGTCGAGATCACTGGCCCGGTCGAACGCAAAATGGTGATTAACGCCCTCAACGCCAATGTAAAAGTGTTTATGGCGGACTTCGAGGATTCACTGGCGCCAGCATGGGACAAAGTGATCGCTGGACAGATCAACCTGCGTGATGCGGTACGCGGCACCATCAGCTACCAGAACGAAGCCGGTAAGATCTACCAGCTTAAACCCAGTCCGGCGGTGCTGATCTGCCGGGTACGCGGCCTGCATCTGCCGGAAAAACATGTGTTATGGCGTGGTGAAGCGATCCCCGGCAGCCTGTTCGATTTTGCCCTCTATTTTTTCCATAACGCCGAAGCCTTGCTGGCTAAAGGCAGCGGCCCTTACTTCTATCTGCCAAAAACCCAGAGCTGGCAGGAAGCGGCATGGTGGAGTGAGGTGTTCAGTTTTAGCGAGGATCGTTTTGATCTGCCACGCGGCACCATTAAAGCCACCCTGCTGATCGAAACCCTGCCGGCCGTATTTCAGATGGACGAGATCCTCTGGTCGCTGCGCGATCATATCGTCGGGCTGAATTGTGGCCGCTGGGACTACATCTTCAGCTATATCAAGACCCTGAAAAACCATGACGATCGTGTGCTGCCCGATCGTCAGTCGGTCACCATGGATCAGGGATTCCTGGAGGCTTACTCGCGGTTGCTAATCAAAACCTGCCACCGCCGCGGCGCGATGGCGATGGGCGGAATGGCGGCGCTTATTCCCGGCAAAGATCCCGTGCGCAATGAGTGGGTGCTGAATAAAGTGCGCGCCGATAAACAGCGTGAAGCGGATAACGGCCATGATGGCACCTGGATTGCCCATCCAGGCCTGGCGGACAGCGTCATGATGGTGTTTAACCAGGCGCTGGGAGACAACCCGAATCAGCTAAACGTATTGCGTGAACAGGATGCGCCAGTTACCGCCGAACAGCTGCTGGCGCCCTGCGCAGGGCAACGTACCGAGGCCGGCATGCGCGCCAATATTCGCGTGGCGGTGCAGTACATCGAAGCCTGGATCGCCGGCAATGGTTGCGTGCCGATCTACGGCCTGATGGAAGATGCCGCCACTGCTGAGATCTCCCGCACCTCGATCTGGCAATGGATTCGCCATAACAAAACGCTGGAAAACGGTCAGCCAGTGACCCGTGAATTGTTCCGCCAGATGCTGGCCGAAGAGATGCAGGTGATTGAGCAGGAACTGGGCGAGCAGCGTTTTAGCCAGGGACGATTCGCCGAGGCAGCACAACTGATGGAGCGCATCACGACTGAAAGCGAACTGGTGGAGTTTCTCACTCTGCCGGGCTACGACCTGATCCCCTGAGCACAAGGAGTATCCGCGATGACTTCACGTACCCAACAGATTGAGCAGACAGAACAAGCCTGGCGCGATGCACGCTGGCAAGGGATTATCCGGCCATATAGCGCAGCGGAAGTGGTGAAACTGCGAGGTTCCGTAAACCCGGCCTGCACGCTGGCGCAGCAGGGCGCCGAAAAGCTCTGGGCGTTACTGAACGGCGGCGCGAAGAAGGGCTATATCAACAGCCTTGGCGCGCTGACCGGCGGCCAGGCGCTGCAGCAGGCGAAAGCGGGCATTGAGGCGATCTATCTCTCAGGCTGGCAGGTGGCGGCGGACGCCAACCTCGCGGGCAGCATGTATCCGGATCAGTCGCTCTATCCGGTGAACTCTGTTCCGGCAGTCGTCGAACGCATTAATAACACCTTCCAGCGTGCTGATCAGATTCAGTGGGCGAACGATATCGAACCCGGTGATGCACGTTATACCGATTACTTCCTGCCGATTGTGGCGGATGCTGAAGCAGGTTTCGGCGGCGTGCTGAATGCCTTTGAACTGATGAAAGCGATGATTGGCGCTGGTGCGGCGGGCGTGCATTTTGAAGATCAGCTTGCCTCGGTGAAAAAATGCGGCCATATGGGCGGCAAGGTGCTGGTGCCGACGCAGGAAGCGATTCAGAAACTGGTGGCGGCGCGTCTGGCGGCGGATGTGATGGATGTTCCCACCGTGTTGATTGCCCGCACGGATGCCGATGCTGCCGACCTGATTACCTCAGACTGCGACGAGTATGATCGCGAATTTATCACCGGCGAACGTACCCTGGAAGGTTTTTTCCGTACCCGTGCGGGCATCGAACAGGCGATTAGCCGGGCGCTGGCTTATGCACCCTACGCTGATGTGTTGTGGTGTGAAACCTCGACACCGGATCTGGCGCTGGCGCGCCGTTTTGCTGATGCCGTCCATGCCCGTTTCCCCGGCAAGCTGCTGGCCTATAACTGCTCGCCGTCATTTAACTGGAAGAAGAACCTCGATGACCGCACCATTGCGCACTTCCAGCAGTCACTGGCGGAAATGGGCTATCAATATCAGTTTATTACCCTCGCCGGCATCCACAGCATGTGGTTCAGCATGTTTGATCTTGCCCACGCCTACGCCCAGGGAGAAGGCATGCGCCACTATGTGGAAAAAGTGCAGCAGCCGGAGTTTGCCGCTCTCGGTCAGGGTTACAGCTTCTCCTCCCATCAGCAGGAAGTCGGCACCGGCTATTTCGACAGCGTCACCACCATTATCCAGGGCGGTGTCTCATCGGTGACTGCGCTTACCGGCTCCACGGAAGAGCAGCAATTTAATCATGGATCGCCAGTTCCTTAACGTTTCCTCCCCTCGTGTGACGGGGGAGGCACGACAGTGTGTGCCGCTGCATAGATCGGATCGGTAGCTCCCCCGCCCCTTCCCCATTTTGTGGCGGAGGGAGCGCCAGATGCAGAGCGAGAGGTGAGGAAGCCATGCTGACAGAGGAGAGAAACGCTATGCTGATACCGCCAGGACAACAGACGGAGCAGTTAATCGCACAAACCATCCTGCAGGGTTTCGATGCGCAATATGGCCGTTTTCTCGAAATCACCGCCGGTGCACAGCAGCGTTTTGAACAGGCAGACTGGCTGGCGGTGCAGCAGGCGATGAAAGCACGCATCCATCTCTACGATCATCATGTCGGTCTGGTGGTGGAGCAGCTGCGCTGTATGACGGGCGCTCAGCTGGCTGACGAAGCGTTTCTCAGCCGGGTAAAAACGATTTACACCGAAATGCTGCCGGATTATCCGCGTTTTGAAATTGCCGAAAGCTTCTTTAATTCCGTTTATTGCCGCCTGTTTGCTCACCAGTCGTTAACCCCGGATCGGCTGTTTATTTTCAGCTCACAGCCCGCACATCGTTTCCGCACCCTGCCACGTCCGCTGGCGAAAACCTTCACCGCTGCCCGTGGCTGGCAGGCGCTGCTACAGCAAATGCTGATGGATTTGCCGCTGCGCCTGCCGTGGCAGGATCTGACACGCGATATCGGTTACATCGTCGCTCATCTGCAACATAACTTCGCCGCACAGGAACTGGCGCAGGCGACACTGGAAGTCGTCAGAGAGCTGTTCTATCGCAATAAAGCAGCGTGGCTGGTGGCGAAACTGCACCTGCCTTCCGGGATTTACGCCTTTTTGCTGCCTGTTCACCGCAGCGAGGCGGGCGAGCTGGTGATCGACACCTGCCTGACGCGCAAACGGGAAGCCAGCATCGTGTTTGGCTTTGCCCGCTCTTACTTTATGGTCTATGCGCCACTGCCCGCTGCGCTGGTGGAGTGGTTACGTGAAATCCTGCCGGGAAAAACCACCGCCGAACTCTATATGGCGATTGGCTGCCAGAAACATGGCAAAACGGAAAGCTATCGGGAGTATCTGCATTATATGGCGTGTACTGACGATCGGTTTGTTATCGCGCCTGGCGTACCTGGCCTGGTAATGCTGGTGTTTACCCTGGCGGGATTTGATCGGGTATTTAAGGTGATTAAAGATCGCTTTGCGCCGCAAAAAGAGGTGACCGCTGCCAGAGTGCGCCAGTGCTATCAGCTGGTGAAAGAGCACGATCGTGTCGGGCGAATGGCGGACACCCAGGAGTTCGAAAACTTTGCCATCGAGCGGGCGCGTATCAGCCCGCAACTGCTGGCGGAGCTGCTGCGCGAGGTGCCGGAAAAACTGCAATGGCAGGGAGAGATGCTGATCATCAGCCATCTCTATCTGGAGCGCCGCATGACGCCACTGAATATCTGGCTGGAGCAGGCCAGCCCGCAGCAGAAACGCGAAGCGATTGAGGAGTATGGCAACGCGGTGAAACAGCTGGCGGCAGCGAACATCTTCCCCGGCGATATGCTGTTTAAAAACTTCGGTGTCACCCGCCATGGCCGGGTAGTGTTCTACGACTATGATGAAATCAGCTACATGACCGAGGTGAACTTCCGCGATATTCCGCCGCCGCGCTATCCGGAGGATGAACTGAGTCTGGAGCCGTGGTACAGCGTGGCGCCAGAAGATGTCTTTCCCGAGGAGTTTCGCCACTATCTGTGCAGTGACCCGGCGATTGCCGCACTGTTTGCGGAGCTGCACCACGAGCTGTTTCAGGCCGATTACTGGCGCGCATTACAGCAACGTATTCGCGCCGGGCATATTGAAGATGTCTATGCTTATCGCCGCCGTCAGCGATTTATTCACTTCGCACCTGACGCTGCAGCGCCAGGTGCGCGCGACAAGGCTAGCGTCCGCCACCATATTCGCGGGTAATCTCTTTCGCCGCCTTGATCACCAGCGCGCCAATCTCCGTTACGCGATCATCGGTGATACGCGATACCGGGCCGGAAATGGAGATAGCAGCAAACGGCTCGCCATGTTCATCGTAGATACAGGCGGCGACGCAGCGTAAACCCAGTGCGTGCTCTTCATCATCGAAGGCATAACCCGTTTTACGCACCTGCGCCAGATTCTCCTTCAGACTATGCGGCGACATCAGCGTGTGTGGCGTGTAATGGTGCAGACCCTTGCGATGCAACAGATCCGTGACCTGCTGTTCGCTGAGATTAGCAAGGAAGGCTTTGCCCGCGCCCGAAGCATGCATCGGTAACTTACCGCCAATCGGCGCAGACATGCGCATCAGCTGGGTGCACTGCACCTGGTCGATAATCACCGCCTGGTGATCGCTGAGATCCAGCACGGCCAGATTCACCGTTTCGCCGGACGCTTCCATCAGCTTGCGCAGCATCGGATGCACCATCGCCAGCAGATTACGGCTCTGCAGAAAACTGCTGCCGACCACAAAGGCGTGCGCACCCATGGTCCAGTAACCCAGCTCACCCACCTGGCGCACGAACCCCAGCTGTTGCATGGTGGTCAGCAGACGGTGGGTGGTCGAGTTTGGCAGGCCCGATTGCTGCGCCAGCTCCGTCAGCGCCACGCTGCCATGGGATTCGGCGATGGCTTCCAGCAGCTTCAGACCGCGCGTCAGAGACTGCACCTGTCCGGCTGGCTGTACGCTGCTGGTGGCGGTATTGCGTGGTTTTTTACCTCGTTTCGCCGGGATGGGCGTCGCCATATCGGACTCCTGTTTTTTCATATGATGGAAATCATTTTCGTTTTCCTGCTCAATATTGCAACGCTGAGCCATCTGGTCGGAGCAGTGGCATGCACTGACTGAAAATGTCTCATCTGTCGTGCCTTTTACCCTGACACAAGTTATGACAGTATGACGTGCTGGCATTTCAGCCAGCGTACTGACGGTGACGAGGCAAGGGTGAGTAACAGAACAGAAGCGCTGCACCAGCAGCTCGCGCAACGCATTATGGTGCTGGATGGCGGTATGGGCACCATGATCCAAAGCTATAAACTGGAAGAGAGCGACTTTCGCGGTGCGCGTTTTGCTGACTGGCAAAGCGATCTGAAAGGTAACAACGACCTGCTGGTACTGACACGTCCCGATATTATCAGCGCCATTCATGATGGCTATCTGGCTGCTGGCGCGGATATTCTGGAAACCAACACCTTTAACGCCACCACCATTGCGATGGCGGACTACCATATGGCGTCGCTGTCGGCAGAGATTAACTACGCAGCGGCAAAGCTGGCGCGCGCCTGCTGTGATCAGTGGACGGCGAAAACGCCGGATCGCCCGCGCTATGTCGCCGGGGTGTTAGGGCCGACCAACCGCACCTGTTCGATTTCACCGGATGTGAACGATCCGGCATTCCGTAATGTCACCTTTGATCAGCTGGTTGTGGCGTACCGTGAATCTACCCGTGCGCTGGTGGAAGGCGGTGCCGACCTGATTATGATCGAAACGGTGTTCGATACCCTTAACGCCAAAGCGGCGATCTTTGCCGTGCAGACCGAGTTTGAAGCGCTGGGTGTGGATCTGCCGCTGATGATTTCCGGCACTATTACCGATGCCTCCGGTCGTACGCTGTCCGGCCAGACGACTGAAGCGTTCTATAACTCACTGCGCCACGGCCAGCCGCTCTCCTTTGGCCTGAACTGTGCGCTGGGGCCGGATGAGCTGCGCCAGTATGTGGCCGAGCTGTCGCGCATCGCCGAGTGTTATGTCACCGCGCACCCGAATGCCGGTCTGCCCAACGCCTTTGGCGAATACGATCTTGATGCCACCACCATGGCCGCGCAGATTGGTGAATGGGCGCAGGCAGGCTTCCTGAATATTGTCGGTGGCTGCTGTGGCACCACGCCGGAACATATCGCCGCCATCGCTAAAGCAGTCGACGGCGTGGCGCCGCGCCAGCTGCCGGAAATCCCGGTTGGCTGCCGTTTGTCCGGTCTTGAACCGCTGACCATTCTGCCGGAGACGCTGTTTGTTAACGTCGGTGAGCGTACCAATGTCACCGGCTCAGCTAAATTTAAGCGGCTGATCAAAGAAGAGAAATATAACGAAGCGCTGGATGTGGCGCGTCAGCAGGTGGAAAGCGGCGCACAGATTATTGATATCAACATGGATGAGGGGATGCTCGACGCCGAAGCGGCGATGGTGCGTTTCCTGAATCTGATTGCCGGTGAACCGGATATTGCCCGCGTGCCGATTATGATCGACTCCTCAAAATGGGAAGTGATCGAAAAGGGCCTGCAGTGCATTCAGGGCAAAGGCATCGTCAACTCCATCTCGATGAAAGAGGGCGTGGAAGCCTTTATTCATCATGCGCGTCTGGTGCGCCGTTATGGCGCAGCGGTGGTGGTGATGGCGTTTGATGAAGTCGGCCAGGCGGATACCCGCGCGCGCAAAATCGAGATTTGTCGCCGCGCCTATCAGATTCTTACCGAAGAGGTCGGTTTCCCGCCAGAAGACATCATTTTCGACCCAAATATCTTTGCCGTCGCCACCGGTATCGACGAGCACAATAACTATGCGCAGGACTTTATCGGCGCATGTGAAGATATCAAACGCGAATTGCCGCACGCGCTGATTTCCGGCGGCGTTTCCAACGTCTCCTTCTCGTTCCGCGGTAATGACCCGGTGCGTGAAGCGATTCACGCGGTATTCCTCTACTACGCCATCCGCAACGGCATGGATATGGGCATCGTTAACGCCGGACAGCTGGCGATTTACGACGACTTACCGGCTGAACTGCGCGATGCAGTGGAAGACGTGGTGCTTAACCGCCGTGATGACGGCACGGAGCGTTTGCTGGATCTGGCGGAAAAATACCGCGGCAGCAAAGCGGATGATGAAAGCAATAAACAGCAGGCGGAATGGCGCAGCTGGGACGTGGTGAAGCGTCTCGAATATTCGCTGGTGAAAGGCATTACCGAGTTTATTGAAGAGGATACCGAAGCGGCGCGCCAGCAGGCGAGCCGGCCTATTGAGGTGATCGAAGGGCCGCTGATGGCGGGCATGAATGTGGTGGGCGATCTGTTTGGCGAGGGCAAAATGTTTCTGCCACAGGTGGTGAAATCCGCGCGTGTCATGAAGCAGGCGGTGGCTTATCTGCAGCCGTTTATCGAAGCCAGCAAAGAGCAGGGCCAGAGCAACGGCAAAATCGTGCTGGCGACGGTGAAAGGCGATGTGCACGACATTGGCAAAAATATCGTCGGCGTGGTGCTGCAGTGTAACAACTACGAGATTATCGATCTCGGCGTGATGGTGCCGGGCGAGAAAATACTGAAAACCGCGCGTGAAGTGAATGCCGATATCATCGGGCTGTCGGGCCTGATTACGCCGTCGCTGGATGAGATGGTCAGCGTGGCGAAAGAGATGGAGCGTCAGGGCTTCACCATGCCGCTGCTGATTGGCGGCGCCACCACCTCGAAAGCGCATACGGCGGTGAAGATCGAGCAGAACTATAGCGGGCCGACGGTCTATGTGCAGAACGCCTCACGTACCGTGGGCGTGGTGTCGTCGCTGCTCTCTGCCACGCAGTATGATGAGTTTGTGGCGCGCACGCGCAAAGAGTATGAAACCGTGCGTATTCAGCATGCGCGTAAAAAGCCGCGCACGCCGCCAGTGACTTTACAGGCGGCGCGCGACAATGACTTAGCCTTCGACTGGCAGCAGTACACGCCGCCGGTGGCGCATCGCCTCGGTGTCAGTCCGGTGACGGCAGGGATTGAGACGCTGCGTAACTATATCGACTGGACGCCGTTCTTTATGACCTGGTCGCTGGCGGGCAAATATCCGCGCATCCTGGAGGATGAAGTGGTCGGTGAAGAGGCGCAGCGTTTGTTTGCCGATGCCAATACCATGCTGGATAGGTTGCAGCGCGAGGGTACGCTGAACCCGCGCGGTGTGGTCGGTATCTTCCCGGCTAACCGGGCAGGTGATGATATTGAAATCTATGCCGATGAATCGCGCAGTGAGGTGCTTCAGGTGAGTCGTCACCTGCGCCAGCAAACCGAGAAAACGGGCTTTGCCAACTACTGCCTGGCGGATTTCGTCGCGCCAAAAGCGAGCGGCAAGGCGGACTACCTCGGCGCCTTCGCGGTGACCGGCGGGCTGGAAGAGGATGCACTGGCGGAAGCCTATGACGCACAGCACGATGATTACAATAAAATCATGGTGAAAGCGCTTGCTGACCGTCTGGCGGAGGCCTTTGCTGAATATCTGCACGAGCGGGTGCGTAAAGTGATTTGGGGTTACGCTGCCAATGAAAACCTCAGCAATGAGGCGCTGATCCGCGAAAACTATCAGGGCATTCGTCCGGCGCCGGGTTATCCGGCCTGTCCTGAGCACACCGAAAAAGCCACAATCTGGCAGTTGCTGGATGTGGAAACCCACACCGGCATGAAGCTGACGGAATCCTTCGCCATGTGGCCGGGCGCGGCGGTCTCTGGCTGGTATTTCAGCCATCCGGAGAGCAAATACTTCGCCGTGGCACAGCTGCAGCGCGACCAGATTGAGGATTATGCCGGGCGTAAAGGCATGTCGGTCAGTGAGGTTGAGCGCTGGCTGGCGCCTAACCTGGGTTATGATGCGGATTAAGGTCACTGGCCGGGGGATCCCCCCGGCCTTGCTGCTCTTTACTTACTCTTACGGCTTGCCAGAATCTCACGGCTCAGCGTGGCGACCAGCACGTCAAGATCGCTTTCGCTGAGTGGAACCCCTTCCTTATGATTCAGATATCTGACTAACTCCCGCAGCAGGCTATGGTTGTCAGCACGTTCAGGCAGAATGGTAGCCTGCTGGATGCCATCCATATCCAGCGGCAGCAGCATGCCGGGACGCACGATGATGGCATCGTCAGTGCTAACCGGCGGTTTATCAACGATGTCGCCGGTAATATCAAATAAACGCAGAAAATCCTGCTCACTGTTTTCTTCAATAATGGCGATATGGAAGCGCTGCGCGACAAAAGACAGCAATGTGTCAGGCAACACCTCGCCGTTTAACTGCTCTCTGAGCACTACGCTATCCCGATACCCTCCTTGCGCACGCAACTGGCTCAGGGCGTCATCGTGAATACTGTTTGCAATAAAGCGCCTGAGTTCGCGTCTGGCGTTCTCTGCGAGAGTCTCCGGCGTTTGTTCTTCGCCAGCAGCGGTACGCAGATTGTCGGCAATCCATGTCAGTGTATGTTCTTCGTCAGGAATAAACTGAAACATCAGGCAGGCCAGTTCATCGTCGCTGGGTTTGGGCGCTGTACTGGCATCGAATTTGGCGTTGGCTCTAATCCAGGCGAGTAACTCAGGCAGCTGCTGAAAATTAAAATCGGGGCTGAGAATCGCTTTGCCGATCTCAATAGTGGCGTGATACAGCACCATATCATGGTAATCATCATAGCCTGATGCCGTAAAGCCAGTGCGTTGCAGCAGAAAACGCTCAAGCGTTTGTGCACTCAGCCCGCGTATCCAGTTAATATTAATGTCTCCGGTCGTGGTGATTTCGCTTAACCGGTAGTTAAGGTAGCGCGTAATTACCTCGAACTGCGCGTGAGAAAGGGTATCGTCGCTTAACCAGCTGAAGATAAGCGACAACGGTAATCCACGACCGCCATAACGCTGTTCTTCGCTATTTATCACCAGTTCGTGCTGCGGATCGCCAAAAATAAACGGCAACACCGTAGTATTTTCTATCATGATTCGCGCGCGCTCACGTACGCCGGAAGTCAGCAGCGCTTTCAGCGTCCTGATATCACTGGCTAAAAAAAGCTGATATTGCTCCGGATTAAGCATGGATCGCTCCATCAGGGAGACATCATGCTGGATGACCTGCTTAAACAGCTCTAACAGTGGGGCACTGTTCAGATAACGGTCCTGTAAGATATAAAGCTCGCGGTTTTTCTTTATCTCTTCAGTGAATATCTTTTCCGCTTCAAGCCCGCGAAATAGTTGCAGCGGTTGATGGAAATCCAGATTTTCAGCGCGATAATCATCATCTCGTTCCTCTCTGATATGGTGAAGGATAAGAGCGTCACCATAATTCATATCAGGCTCAAGGTAAGGCGCAATATCATCCAGGCGGTCACTAAAGCTGGCGGCTAAATCACGCATGGCGACCAGTAATGCGCCGGGCAGATTTTCCTTTTTCAGGGCAATGTTAATTTCATCATCAATCAGGCTCCATATTGCGTGATGTTTGATGGCTGCTGCGGTGGTGGTGACGTGAAGATAAGCGGACAGCTCTGCCAGGGTGATACCCCATTTTTCCAGCAGAAAAATAAAATCGCTGGTCAGACCGCTGGGGAAATCTTCCAGTTTTACCGGAAAGGTTTCAGTGCGGTGTCCGGGTATCAGCGTGTTGATTGGCCTTAATGCGCAGATATTATCCCTGATATGCTTCATCAGTACCTGTTTGTCAGCCGCACAAAGCTGTGGGTTCTCGCGGATTTTGTGTTTTACCAGCCTGCGCAGTCGTTGCGGGTTCTCTGTCATCATAAAATGTTGCAGCGCCTGTTTGATCTCTGTGCAGTCCTCAGCAACATAAGTCTCTTTTCCGACTCTATCCCGCAGCGCCTGGAGATGCAGTGCCCGGGTCTCATGTAAAATCTGTTGGGCAATGTGCGGCATGTTATGCGTCACTTGATGCAGAAACTTCTTCTGCTCAAACGCCTGGCGCTGCTGTTCTGCAGCAGGCTGTGGATCCACAGCCTGCCGATCTTGCTCTGCTGGCGAGCGATGCTGTGGTTGCGCAGATGTCCAGCGGCGCAGTGGCTGGTTCGAATGTGTTTCGATCGCCCTGCGCTGTATTGCCTCAGCGGATTCCATATATCCTCTCCCGGCCTTGTTATGCAGTGCCTTATCTTTACCTGCATAATCGCGCTTAGTGGTATGCCGCAGCGCTATACCGGAGTAGAGAGGATAGGCGGCCTCACTCAGCTGGATATGTTCAATTTCCGGCGAAAAATCGCTGTATGACGGCGATGGTCCGGCGATGGTGTGCAGTGCAGGAGGAGGCAGGTGCTGCCTAAACAGACTGCTGATGCCCTGTAGCGAATGCGCAAGTAACGCGGGAGGCGGCACGCTGAGTGATGAACGCCCGGGCAATAATGGCGCAGGCTCAGTGGTCTGGGTATTCACAATACGGGTAAGAGACGCCAGTCCGGGCGGTGCAGCGAGCTGCCGCCTATGCTCGCTGATCGCCAGCTGCCCATTACCGGCAGTGCCATCAACCGATTTTACCATGGCCTTCTCCTCAGCTTGCCGCCAGGCGTGTGCGCAGAACGTACTGAAGATGCGGGCCGCTGATAGCGAGCCAGTAAGTGAATGTTAATCAGGTCCATGTCTGACAACGGCTCTCTCCCTGATCATGCATGCGGTCACAGCATGCTAAATTGGTACGCTAAACACTCTACAAGCGCTGCCATGCCGCTAACAACCCGCGCTGTTGGCGCTGACGTTTTTTTATAACAGTTCCAGAAAAGATGATGGTTGGTCTACAGTAATAGGTAACGATCTTGTGTGAAATTGCATGATATATAAGCAGAAATAGCGCAATAAGCGCCGGAAGCAAGGTCTGCTGGTTTGAGCGCCGCGCGTTGACGTCAGGCAGGCGGCGTATCGGCATGTTATGCCTGACGTCACTGGGAGAGTTACCATTGCTGACTTTACTTAATTTGTTATCCGCTATTGCGCTGCTGGTGTGGGGAACCCATATCGTGCGTACCGGCATTATGCGGGTATATGGCGCCGATCTGCGCCGCGTGCTGAGCCGCAGTATTGATAAGAAACCGATGGCGTTTATGGCGGGTATCGGCGTCACGGCGCTGGTGCAGAGCAGTAACGCTACCACGTTACTGGTGACATCATTCGTCGCCCAGCAGCTGGTGGGGCTGACGCCTGCGCTGGTCGTGGTGCTCGGCGCAGATGTCGGTACTGCGCTGATGGCGCGTATCCTCACTTTTGATCTCTCGTGGCTGTCGCCGCTGTTTATCTTCTTTGGCGTGGTGTTTTTCCTTGGCCGCAAACAAACCCGCGCGGGTCAGCTGGGACGTACCAGTATCGGCCTTGGGCTGATACTGCTGGCGCTGCAGCTGATAGTGGAAGCTGCCAGGCCGATCACTCAGGCCTCCGGCGTGCAGGTACTGTTCTCATCTCTGACCGGTGATGTGATGCTGGATGCGCTGATTGGCGCGGTGTTTGCCATTATCAGTTACTCCAGCCTCGCGGCGGTGCTGATTACCGCCACGCTGACGGCAACGGGCGTTATCTCGTTTCAGGTGGCGCTCTGTCTGGTGATTGGCGCTAATCTTGGCAGTGGCCTGCTGGCGATGCTGAATACCAGCACCGCCAGCGCAGCGGCGAAGCGGGTGGCGCTCGGCAGCCTGTTATTTAAATTTATTGGCTGTCTGGCGGTGTTGCCCTTTATCCATCTGCTGGCGGAATGGCTGGATAAACTGCCAGTGAATGATGAAGAGCTGGTGATCTTCTTCCATGTCTTCTACAACCTGGTACGCTGTCTGGTGATGGTGCCCTTTGCCGAGCCGATGGCGGCGCTGTGTAAGCGTCTGATCCGTGATGAAGCGGAAACGGAGCTGCGTCTGAAACCCAAACATCTGGATAACAGTGCGCTGGATACCCCGGCGCTGGCGCTGGCTAATGCCGCACGCGAAACCCTGCGCATGGGCGATGTGCTCGAGCAGATGCTGGGGAGCTTTAATAAGGTGGTGCATGGCGCGCCGCGTGAAGAGCGCGAAGTGCGGCGGCTGGATGATGATGTTGATGTGTTGTACACCGCCATCAAACTCTATCTGGCGCAGATGCCAAAAGAGGATTTACCCGAGGAGGATTCGCGCCGCTGGGCGGAGACCATCGAGATGGCACTCAATCTGGAACAGGCGGGCGATATTATTGAGCGCATGAGCGGTGACGTGGCGGATAAGTCGCTGGCGACGCAGCGTCCTTTCTCTGCCCAGGGATTGCAGGAACTGGAAACATTGCAGGAACAATTGCTGAATAATCTGCGCCTGTCGCTATCGGTGTTTTTGTCGCGTGATATCACCAGCGCGAAGCGTTTGCGCCGTGCCAAACACCGTTTTCGTATCACCAACCGGCGTTATTCCCATGCCCACGTCGACAGGCTGCATCAGCAGAATGTGCAGAGTATTGAAACCAGTTCGCTGCATCTGGGCTTACTGGGGGATATGAAGCGACTCAACTCGCTGTTCTGTGCGGTGGCGTATAGTGTGCTGGAGCAGGCGGATGACGATCGTGCTGAAGAGTAGCGGCAGGCGCTGAAATGAGCAGGGCGGTGATATCACCGCCCTGCTGGGATTATTTCTTTTTCACCGGCTTACCGGACCAGTAGCCCGCCAGCAGTGAACCTGACAGATTGTGCCAGACCGAGAAAATTGCGCCAGGCAGTGCCGCCAGTGGCGAGAAGTAGAGCTTGCCCAGCGTCGCAGCCAGACCCGAGTTCTGCATGCCGACTTCCAGCGCCAGCGTGCGGCAGGTGGATTCGTCAAAGCCAAACAGCTTGCCGCCCCAGTAACCGCCAAGCAGACCAATGGCGTTATGCAGAATCACCGCCACGATCACCATCAGGCCGACCGAACCGATAAAGCTCTGGCTGCCTGCCACCACCGCGCTGATAATCAGCAGAATGCACAACATCGAAAACGCTGGCAGATAAGGCTCCACGCGTTTTACCACACTGTTCATCGAGTGATGGATAATCAGGCCAAGCCCAATCGGGATCACCACAATTTTCACGATGCTAAGCAGCATGCCGACCACATCGACCTGAATATGGGTATCGACATAGAAGCGTGTCAGCAGTGGGGTGGCGAACACGCCGACCAGCGCGGAGACGGAGGAGATGGTCACTGACAGCGCCACATCGCCTTTCGCCAGATAGATCATCACGTTCGACGCGGTACCGCTGGCCACGCTGCCCACCAGGATCATACCGGCGGCGAGATCGGGTGGCATCTGGAACAGCTTCGCCAGTCCCCAGGCCGCCAGTGGCATAACCAGATAGTGCAGGAATGTTCCGGCAATAACCGGCGCCGGGCGGGTCAGAACGCGTTTAAAATCGTCGATATGCAGCGTGACGCCCATACCAAACATAATCAGCATCAGCAGCCAGGTTACCCAGGGGCCAATACCGATAAATGTCGAGGGCGTATAGTAAGCGGCGACAGAGAGCAGGACTGCCCACAGCGGGAACAGTCGGGTAATTGTGGCGAGCATAGCCAGACATCCTTATTTCGTTGTTGTGTTTTGTGGTACATCGTTTGCCATCAGACAAGTTGCCGGTTGCCCGGAACGGGGGCAGCAGGCAGACCCGGAATCATACATGAATTGGCGGGGGAAAAAGGCCCGATCAGTGATAAAGCCGAAACCGCAGGGAGACTGGCCGTGGCGTATCGCCCCGGGAAGCCTGGTTCCCGGGGCCGGGTCAGTTAACGGGTTTGGTTATAAAAGGTGGGTTGTTGTAACAGCTCTTCGAATTGCCCCGTTGCGAGTTCTTTAACCAACTGGCTGCGCAGCTTATCGCCCGTGATGTTGCCGTAGTTCAAATCCAGGGCGAGCGCTGCGGCATTGGTCATGCATAAACCATCTTTTGCGACTTTATGGATGCTGCTCTTCCCGGTCGAAAGGTAGTAAGCCGTGCCGCCAGCACGTATTTCACCGTTCACATTGCGCGCTATCGGCACCGGGACAAAGTGATGCTTTTGCTTTCTGTTATCAGGCAGCCAGGCATCATAATGTTCCTGCTCAAGTCGAACAGCGGCGATGGTTCGCTTTGTGTTTAACAGCTTTGATTTATCGAAATGATCACCGGTGATGGAATCGTAGGCGTGAATCACTTCTCCGTTGCCTTTAGTGATTACCAGTATCGTGTTCCGGAAAAGGTCGGTCTGACTAATCATGTAAGGCAGGCGTTCGGCGTTTTCCCCCAGCCAGCCCTGCGGCGACATAACCTGATGCGCCATTTGCGCTGAACAGGGGAATAACCCTATTTTATGCGGTCGCTCATTTCGCGAAGGTCCTGGCTGAGGCGGGATATCAGTGGGTTCCGGCAAAGAGGGCTCTGGCGGCAGCTGCCCGCCCCATGGACGAGGCATTGTCTGCGGCAGCACCATGGTGTTTTCAGCCGATGGCGCCGCCGTACTCTGGCTGACAGTGGCAGGTATTGCTGCATTGTTCCTTGTCGCGCTGTGTTGAGCCATGCCGGGATTACGCAGATGCTTTGCTTTAATCTTCTCCATCAATTCATCCAGACCCGGTGGCGCCTGGTTAATTTTGACGGGGATATCGCCATATTTGTTGTAAACACCGAACACCAGGTAACCGACTTCATCGGTTTTTTCGACTTTGATTTTCATCAGCCGGCGTCCGTTAACCGTGGGTGCCTCACCAGGATTGGGTCGCCAGCTGGCAGATGCTTTCGGCGCGCCATGCACGGGTTTAGCGGAAGACAGCAGATCCAGGAAGTCGTTAGTTAATTCACTGGCTTTGACTTTGACAACTGAATACTGGATGGTGGATTCATCTTTATCATAGGTATCATGTTTGTTCACCGGGCCTGCGCCATCATGGATAATTACCCGTGATGTATGACCGATTTTCGTCCCAATCACCACGTAGACTTCACGATTCCGCCAGGCATGGGCTACCGCTCTGGTTGTTTTGGTGATGGCGCTCGCCATCTTCGTTTTCCGTTCACGCTGGTAAGCCCAGGTAAGCTCTCTCTGCAGGGCAATATTTTCTAATATCTGTTGATGGTTTTTGTTACGCCACTCACTCATGATCGCTTTATTTCTGCTTTCAATTTCCTTTCCGTAATTATTTTGCGCATCGCGCCGCCACATTTCTCTTTTATACAGGTGGCGTTGCTGTTCCAGTTCATGATAATGCATCGCCAGGCCCACTCTCAGGTTCATTTCATTGATGGCTTTCCGGTATGCGACTCGTTTTTCTTCACTCAATTTTTGCATTGCAATGGTTACGTCATCCTTAAGCAACGTGACCTGATAAGCCAGGGACGGTGAAATTTTATATTTTTGATCGATTTCATTAATAAAATTACCCAGCTTCCCTGCTGGTACACTCACGGTTTCCCGCCAGTTGTTGTAGTCGGCAGCGAGATCATCGAGGAAAAGGTATTCATTGAGGCGGTAAATCTGTTCCAGCTCTTTCTTTCTTTGCGGGTCACTGTTTACCGCCAGGTAGCCGGCACGGCGCAGTGAGAAAAAATCGTGCCAGTAGACCATGCTGGCGAGCCAGTAGAGGTCTTTATCCGTACGCTGTTGTTGTAAGTTGCTGATGATTTCACTGCAGATCCTCTGATACTCGTCAGGTGTGCTCGTCAGCATCGTCTTCAGCGTTGTTTTAAGAAGGCTATATTCACGCGGGCTGAGTTTTTTTGCATCGGGCTGCTGCGAGGTCAGGAGATTAAAAATAGTTTGGTACTGTTCAGGTTGATTGATTAACCGGCAACAGGCGTTGATGTAAGCGATGTTTTTAGGTTTCGAGGGGGGGAAATCAACCATGATGCGTTCGATTTCTCCGTCGATGATTTTTTCCATATCATTGAACAGTTCGGATGACAGCGCGTCGAGATACTCATGAGCATGGCCGAGAGTTTGTCGTGCGGGAAGATCGACAATATACCCATTTTTAAATAGTGTGTTAAATAACAGAGATAAAACCATGCTGGGGCTTTTTATTTCGCGACTGGTTTCATCGAAAAGATAATTTTTAATTGTGGTGGTTACGTATTGTATATTGGCTTCAGATAAATTTAAACCTGTCGAATCCAGGGTGGTAAACAGAGCCTGGAGTCCTTCTCCATTGTAAGCCAGCAGCGTTTTCCTGATAGCAGTAAGCCTGTCATAATATTCCGCATCGAAATAGCTTAAAAACTCGATATTGTTATCATTAAGAATATCACTCACCAGTTGGTGAAACCCGGATAAACGTTGAATATCGCCTGACACGATATCCTCTATATGTTCATAGAGTGATTCAAGCTCATTGACCTCATCTTGTATTTCGCGGTAGATACCATGCAACTCCTCCAGCGCATTGCGCGCCTCCATAAAATTATGGATTGTTTTTTCAAGCACAATCAGATGGTCTATGGTCTCCAGATGTTTATCGGTCAGTAATCGGTTCTCCTCGGTAAATTTTTTCTCACGGTAATGCGCCGCTGTCAGGCGGACTTTCTCGAGGTCCCATGCCAGTTTTTCGGGTAATCTCCCTAATAATTTCGCGAGATTAAGTGTAAAGCGCGCATTTCTCAGTGCAGGGTCGGCGTATTCACCCTGGGCCAGCATGTATGCCACCATATTCTGTTTAATTATTTCTTGTTGTGCTGGTGTGACAGATAACTTTTCTGCCAGCTTTTCATTCAGCCGGACAGATGCCCTGTAATTTCTCTCCAGAGTTGCGGGATCGAGACAGGTGGCCAGCTTGTTGTCTATTCGCGTCAGGATATCGTCTTGCCCGCGTGGACGCTGATTATCCAGCCAGACTTTAACCGTCGCAGCAAGGGTATGGTCATCCAGTGGATCTTTCCAGTCCGGGCACCACTCACCCTGCCGCGCCAGGTAAGCGGGCATTTTTACATCGTCTCGAGGGATCTCTTCCTGTTCCCGGGTACTGATCACTTTTGATAGTAATACCATTCTGCGCTTACGCTCCTGCCCGCTGATATGGGGTGGCAACAGGTATCCGCTCGCCATGATCAGCGGAATTTCATCGCTGCTATTTTTCAGGGAACGAGTAAATCGTTTTATCTCCTCGCTGGCGGGATAAAGCTGAGCGATGGTTGCTGTCAGAGTTTCGACAGAACAGCCAATGTTTTTGGTAAACAAATCGCAGAAGGTGAGTGCCCGGGAAATGTGTATAAATGGCACCATCCTGGTGTCGAGAAAGAGAAATGTAGGTGTCACTTTTTCAACAGTTTCACTGAGGTTGATTACCACATCTATATTATTCTGCAGTGTGACATCATCGCGTGATAACTCTCGCAGCGTCTTGTATACATCACCATTAGAGAGGTTTTGTAGATATTTAAAATAATTATCTCTCCCTATAATGATATCCTTGCGAACGTTAACATCTTCTCTCATTTGATACGTCATTCTTTTTATCTTGCTTTCCTTTCTTTTTATATTCCATATATTAAAAAGACGAGAGATCATTGAGCGGTTTTGTAATTCACCAAGTTTATGCTTTTGTTGTGCAATTTTTTCTCGATTGTTCTCTATTTTTTTATCATGGTTAAACAATTCGATAATAAGCGGGCAGTTCATTAAGCGTCCCCATACACGCCGGCCATAATAACTGCCATGGAGTATTTCTTTTATTCCCTGATTTTGTATCAGAGTATGAATAATGGTATGAGCGCTTTTACCTGACAAATCGAGCTGATAAAGCGCATGGAGGTGCACGCCGGTAATCGGTTTGCAAAAAGCTAAAATTCGATTGATTAATTGTAACTGTGGTGTGCTGAACCTGACGTAATCTTCGCTTTCCGGCGGTATGCTGTTAAGTTCATCCAGTATTTTCTGGCCGAAGTCTGAATCTTCGAGCCAGGCTTGCAATGGCTCATTTTCGTTCAGGTAATCCCAGAGCTGATAGGGAGTACCATTTTCACAAGCCTTGTGGAGAGTGGTGCGAGTTTGATTATAACAGGTCGCTAACTCCTTACTGGGGTCGCAAATGGCGGCAATTTCATCGATGATTGTCGTTAATTGTCTGTTGTTCAGATCGCTGGCGGCATGACTCACTAATATTTTTTGTTTCTGATACGCCTTACTCGCGTTGTCACGTACTTCTTGCGTGATCTCGTTGTGTAATTTAATGATTTTCTGGCAGTCATCGGCATAGGTACTGATATTATAAGCATCAGACTGACGAAGTTCTTTTTCATATTGGGTCAGTCTGCCTTGAATGAAATCGTGATAACGCGTCGTTTTTAAGGCATTGCGCGTTATTTTCGGATTTTCCTCGATAACGGATTCCTCTGGCTGGTAAGTATATTCCGCTTTTTTAATGGGTTCCGGACCCTGTGGTAATTTCTCCATTAACAATGGCGTTGAAGATCGGGAGTCATCGCCGCTGAACACCATTCGCGCCGCCTCTGTGGTCATCCATGAGGCCGTATCAGAGAGGATAAAGGGACCATGAATAAAGTCAGGGCATGATGTATCGGTATTGGAAATATTTTGCAAAGAGGAATTAAATATCTTGTTCTGAGAGGTGGTTGGCTGCAGCGTATGTGTTACATCAATATACCTGGCGGGCGTCGTTGAGCTAATGTCACAGGGCATATTCTTCATATTATTTTCCTTACATACCGGTGAGCGGAACTGGAGGCGTTACAGGGAAATTCACTCTAGTTATGCGTTACCGAAGCGGTCAATAATCGACGTCAGCGTTGGTTTTTTTATGGAAATTAAAGCCGGGTTTGCGGTGATATTGATGAGAAGGTGAAGTGCGGCAGGCAGGATTAAACCGGGTCTGCCGTGCTGGCTGACCCGGTGGGAATCACAGGCGGTTACTCGAACAGATTACTGTGCAGGGTGCGAACCACCTGCTCGGCATCATTGCCTGGTACAAGGAAGCAGAGGTTATAGCGGCTGGCACCGTAGCAAATCATGCGTACGTTGAACGGCTCCATCACGCCAAACACTTCTTTGCCCACACCGCAGGCATGCGACAGTTTATTGCCGATCAGCGCGATCAGCGCGAGGTTCTCTTCCACTTCCACCCGGCACAGGGAGGAAAGCTCGGTCAGCAGCGCCTGGGTCAGCAGACTGTCGCCCGTCGACGTTGAACCGGTGGTATCCAGCGTCAGCGCCACACTCACTTCGGAGGTGGTGATCAGGTCTACGGAAATATTATGACGCGCCAGGATATTAAACACCTCAGCGAGGAAACCGCGCGCATGCAGCATATTCAGACTGTGCAGTGTCAGCAGCGTCTGGCGGCGACGCAGCGCCAGTGCACGGAACAGCGGCGGGTTGGTGGTGGTGCCGCGCACCATGGTACCACCTGCGGCCGGGTCTTTACTGGAACCGACAAACACCGGAATATCGCTGCGCACAGCCGGCAGGATGGTTGCCGGGTGCAGCACTTTAGCGCCAAAAGTCGCCATTTCCGCCGCTTCTTCAAAGGTGATTTCATCAATGCGTTTCGCCGTGGTCACGATGCGCGGATCGGTGGTGTAAATCCCCGGTACATCGGTCCAGATATCAATACGTTTAGCATTCAGCGCTTCGCCCAGCAGCGCGGCGGTGTAGTCGCTGCCGCCACGTCCCAGCGTGGTGGTGCGGCCTTTGTTTTCACTGCCGATAAAGCCCTGAGTAACGACCAGCGCGTCACTGAGGCGCGACTGCAGCTGGCTGGCGGTTAGCTCTTTTAGCTGGGCGACGTCAGGCTCAGCACGGCCAAAACGGTCATTGGTGCGCATCACTTTACGCACGTCAAACCACTCAACGGCCTGCTGGCGTTCGCGCAGGATCTCGACAAACAGCAGGGTAGACATCAGTTCACCGTGGCTGACCAGTTCATCGGTCAGGGCGGTGGAGGTCGCCAGCGCAGAAGTTTCTGATAACGTGGCGATATTTTCGATCATGCGGTCGATCTCTTCGCGAATCACATCCGGCTGCTGCAGGCGATCAATAATCGCATACTGAATACGGCGGATTTCATCGAGATGGTAAGCACGCTCTTCCAGCTGCTTACCTTCAGCCAGCGCAACCAGCAAATTGGTGATACCGGCGGAGGCGGACAGCACCACCAGACGCACGTTTGCATCAGCCAGCACCACATCGGCGCTGCGGTTCATGGCATCAAAGTCGGCCACGCTGGTGCCGCCAAATTTCGCCACGATAAGATCAGATTGGGACATGATAAATTTCACTGCCTCGTGTCAGGATAGTAATAATCAGCCTTGGCACAAGGGGAGAGCGGGATAGGGAGACGTAGAACAGAGGGACTACGATACACCCAGAAGCGCCCCACCTTGCAGAACGTCCGACTGCGAACGCGCCTGGTGACAACCCAGAGGATTCAGCCCCTGCGGTCGATATTCCGCACTCCGCGTACGTGATACCTCGGCGTCGCATCCCATGATGTGTTTTCCCCGGATACGGTTCCTCCAACACACTGCCTGAGCGACGCGCCTCTTCTGGCTTACGCACAGATGCGTAAGTAGCGGCCTACAAATAGCGGTTTCTTATGGCGCTGTCAATGCTGGCGTGCGTTTCCGCGGCAAAACGCGGGAAAATGACGCAGCACAAAGCACCGCGCGTGCGATTACGGCACGATAATGCCAGAATTTTTTGCCTTTCAAAGCGAACTGTCGTCATACTGAACCGCTATACCCGTCACACTTCAAACTGAATTATTTAGGGTAAAAACGGAAAACGATAGTCGTAACCTGTTGCAGGAAAAGGGGAGTCGCACACTGACAGCAGGTAATATGGCGTCCGCCTTAATTACGGTTCTTAAATCATAAAGAGTGTTGCTATGAAAAATATCAATCCGACAAAAACCGCTGCCTGGCAGGCTCTGCAGCAGCATTTTGACCAGATGAAAGATGTGCAGATCTCCGATCTGTTTGCCAAAGATAGCGATCGTTTTGCCAAATTTTCCGCCACATTTGCCGATCAGATGTTGGTGGATTTCTCCAAAAACCGTATTACCAGTGAAACCCTCGACAAGCTGCTGGCGCTGGCGAATGAGACCAATCTGCAGGACGCCATCAAATCCATGTTCAGCGGTGAAAAAATTAACCGCACTGAAGAGCGTGCCGTACTGCACGTGGCGCTGCGTAACCGCAGCAACACGCCGATTGTCGTCGATGGCAAGGATGTGATGCCGGAAGTGAATGCGGTGCTGGAGAAGATGAAAGGCTTCTCAGAACGCATTATCAGCGGCGACTGGAAAGGTTACACCGGTAAGCCGATTACAGATGTGGTGAATATTGGTATCGGTGGTTCCGACCTTGGGCCGTTTATGGCAACCGAAGCGCTGCGCCCGTTCAAAAACCACCTGAATATGCACTTTGTTTCCAACGTTGACGGCACGCATATCGCGGAAGTGCTGAAAAAGGTCAGTCCGGAAACCACGCTGTTCCTCGTCGCCTCCAAGACCTTCACGACCCAGGAAACCATGACTAACGCCCTCAGCGCGCGCGACTGGTTCCTGAAAACCGCTGGCGACCAGCAGCATGTGGCGAAGCACTTTGCGGCGCTCTCCACCAACGCTAAAGCGGTCGGCGAATTTGGTATTGATACCGCTAATATGTTCGAGTTCTGGGACTGGGTGGGCGGCCGTTACTCACTGTGGTCAGCGATTGGCCTGTCGATCATTCTGTCCGTCGGTTTCGACAACTTTGTCCAGCTGCTGAGCGGCGCGCACGAAATGGACAAACATTTCGCCGATACGCCTGCAGAGAAAAACCTGCCGGTGCTGCTGGCGTTAATCGGCATCTGGTACAACAACTTCTTTGGTGCAGAAACCGAAGCGATCCTGCCATACGATCAGTATATGCACCGTTTTGCCGCTTATTTCCAGCAGGGCAACATGGAGTCCAACGGTAAATACGTTGATCGCAACGGTGATGCGGTGGACTACCAGACCGGACCAATTATCTGGGGTGAGCCAGGCACCAACGGCCAGCATGCGTTTTACCAGCTGATTCACCAGGGTACCAAACTGATCCCATGTGACTTTATTGCGCCAGCGATCAGCCATAACCCGCTGAGCGATCACCATGCCAAGCTGCTGTCGAACTTTTTCGCTCAGACCGAAGCACTGGCGTTTGGTAAATCACGTGAGGTGGTGGAGCAGGAGTTCGCGGCGGCAGGTAAAGATGCCCAATCCGTGGAGCATGTGGCGCCATTCAAAGTGTTTGAAGGTAACCGCCCAACCAACTCCATCCTGCTGCGTGAAATCACCCCGTTCAGCCTGGGCGCGCTGATTGCGTTGTATGAGCATAAAATATTCACCCAGGGGGCGATCCTCAATATCTTCACCTTCGATCAGTGGGGGGTGGAGCTGGGTAAACAGCTGGCGAACCGTATTCTGCCGGAACTGGGCGGTGATGAGACAATTAACAGTCATGACAGCTCGACTAACGGCCTGATTAACCGATATAAATCCTGGCGTTAATGGTTTTTTCAGGCCAGCCTGTGCTGGCCTGAAAACCTGTGCTGCAGCCCATTACGGGCTGCGTTTTTTGAGACTGACGCCACATTTTTGGCTGATGAAACTGGCGAAAACACTCAATTTCGACTCAGTTTTATCTGAAAAAGCCGATTAAGACCATTTTTTAACCCAAGATTAATCTGAATCCCCCCGCAGGCAAATAGCGTCCTGATATGGCCATTTCTGCATATAACATGATGATAAATAGCGATTAAATACCTTTTTTAGACGCTTTTAGGTTTTTTTTGGTAAGTTTTTTGGTTGATTACTGCTTATTGGTTAATTGTTCTGTTTTTTATGTGTATTACATTATTAAATGTTGTTTAATTCTTTTATTTCTTGTCAAATTGTTAATTGTTGCTGTTTTTTCACCATTTCGCACCGCGCACTTCCCCTCAGTTTCCGCCGCCGTCGCCCCCTGATTTCTGGTAATAGCTTGCCCTATACTGAACTGGCCTGGAGTCCATCCGGGTGGGTTATCCATTCATCTAATGAAGGGAATTTGTTATGAAAAAAGTGTTATGTGCTACTGCAGCCGTAATCTATTTCGCCACGACGTCCGCAGCATTTGCGGCGGCTGGCGAAACGGCTGTTGCTGCACCTGCAGCTGCTGAGACCGGCGCTGCGGCAGGCGCATCTGCGGGCGCGTTGTCCGCCGGTGCATCCACTGCCGTGGGTGTCGGTGCGCTTGGCGCGTTGGTGGGTGTCGCTCTAGCCGCTTCTGGCGGTGGCGACGGTTCCAATACCGGTACAACAACCACAACCACGACGAGCACAACTCAATAAGTTGGCTTAATTAATCATAACCACACAGCCGTGTGGTTATTTTTTGACTTTGTCGAATGTGTTCAGGGATAAACAGGTGCGTCATATTCCATTGCTGTTTCTCTGCCTGTTATTACAGGCGTGTACTCCTACCCAGCAGGGTATCAGTGAGACCGTAAAACTAGCCTTCACCGGACAGGATGACATTACCGTTCCGGACGAACGGGTCCAGTCGATACCTTACGCCAGCATGTATTTGCGCATCGACAACGGCCAGCGCATTTTCGTGGTGCTGGGTTATGATGAAGGCGGACAGCTGAAATGGGTGACCCAGGACCAGGCAATGCTGGCGACCCGCAATGGCCGCATCGTGCGTACTCTTGGCCTGGCGGACAATCTGGTCGACCTCAATAATCTGCAGCAGGATCCGTTGGCGAAAGGTTTGTCGCTGAGCAATGGCGACAGCTGGACGCGTACCATGATCTGGACCGAGAATCAGCAGTTACGTTCGGGCACCGCGGTCTCGCGCTTTGTGCGTGAACCTGATCAGGTACTGGAACTGGCGGGCAAACAGGTGCCATGCAGGGTGTTCCGCGAAGAGGTCAGCATCGACGCTCTGGGCAAATCCTGGGAAAACCTGTTCTGGCTGGACACGTCAACCGGACAAGTGCGCCAGGCACAGCAAATGGTAGGGGCTGACTACATCCCTGTGGAAACCACCATCCTGAAACCCGCGAAATCATGAAAAAAATCACACAATTACTCGCAGGGATATTCACCTGTTTACCGCTGTTCGCCATCGCGGACAGCCAGGTAACGGTACATTATCCGGGGCAAAGCACTGCTGCAGTCGTCAGCCATGCGGAGAATCTGGAGCAACTGGTCGCCAGTCCGGCGCTGCAGGGGAAAACCTGGTGGCCCGGCACTGTCATTGCCGACAGCATGGCGAGCGCAGTGGCGCAGCAGCAGTACCAGCAACTGATGGCACGCCTGCAGGCGTACCGTGCCGACAGTGACGGCGATGATGCTGCCACCATCAGCAACGTGATAGAGCAGCTGAAGGCGGTGAAGGTGACTGGCCGCCAGATTGTGAATCTCGACCCTGACTGGGTGCGTCTGCACAGCGAAGATAACCGCCGTCTGAATGGCGTTTACGACCTCTACACGCTGGCGAAACCGGATACGGTCACCCTGTTTGGTGCGCTAAGCGGCAGTGGCAAAGTGAGCTGGCGACCAGGGACATCGGTGCGTGACTACCTGGACGGGCATGAGCGGCTTTCCGGCGCGGAGCGCAGTATCGCCATCATCATCGCTCCATCAGGCGAGATCACCCGCGCGCCGATAGCGTACTGGAATCACCGCCATATTGAAGTTGAGCCGGGTTCCACTATTTATCTCGGTTTCTCTTCCTGGTCACTGTCGGGAGAGTGGGAAGATTTGAATCAACAAATTATTTCTGTTTTGACGCACCGGATCTCTGACTGATGAAAAAACGCTATCTTCTCAGCTTGTTATCAATTTCGGTCGCCTGTGCCTGTCAGGCCATGGCGGCAACCTACCCTGAGCCGGTTGGTCCATCACAGTCAGACTTTGGCGGCGTGGGCCTGATGCAGGTGCCAACGGCGCGCATGGCGCGCGAGGGTGAATTCAGCATTAACTATCGCTGGAACGACCAGTATCGTTTCTATTCCAGCTCGGTGCAGTTATTCCCCTGGCTGGAAGCGACAATTCGCTACACCGATGTCACCACCCGTCTCTACAGTAATGTGTCCAGTTTCAGTGGCGATCAAAGTTATAAAGATAAAGCGTTCGATCTGAAACTGCGCCTCTGGGAAGAGGGCTACTGGTTGCCGGAAGTGGCGATTGGTACCCGCGATCTTGGCGGTACCGGGCTGTTTGACAGTGAATACCTGGTGGCCACGAAAGCCTGGGGGCCGTTTGATTTTACCCTCGGGGTGGGCTGGGGTTATCTTGGCAACAGCGGGACATTAAAGAATCCATTCTGCGAATACAGTGATAAATATTGTACCCGCAGCAGTGGTGGCTCCGCTGGCTCGATCAATGGTGACCAGATGTTCCATGGTCCGGCAGCACTTTTTGGTGGTGTGGAATACCAGACACCATGGCAACCGCTGCGCCTGAAAATGGAACTGGAAGGCAACGATTATCGGGGCGATTACGCGGGACGCCTTAAGCAGAACAGTAAGATCAACGTCGGTGCTATTTATCGCATTACTGACTGGGCGGATCTCAACATCAGCTATGAACGCGGTAATACGGTTATGGCCGGATTTACTCTGCGTACTAATTTCAACGAGTTACGCCAGTCACATATTGACAGCCCTAAACAGCAATATCAGCCAACACCGCAGTCAGAGTTTTTACAGGCAACGGTAGCGGGAAATCAGCTTAGCGATCTGAAGTATAACGCCGGTCTGGATGCGCCAAATCTGCAGACTAAAGGTAACACGCTGTATGTTACGGGCGAGCAGTATAAATATCGCGACACGCAGGAAGGTGTCGATCGTGCGAATGCGATTCTGATGAATAACCTGCCGCAGAATATTGACACGTTACGTGTTACCCAGACGCGTTATGGGATGCCACTGGTGACCACCGAAACAAAAGTGGATAGTCTGCGCCAGCAACTGGAAGGTTATCCGCTTGGTCAGGAAAAAGCGCTGGAGCAGCAGCGCATTAACCCTGTAGATCCAGAGAAAACCGATCAAGGTTATTACATTGATAAAGATCGCTTTAATTTCAATATTGCGCCGGTACTTAACCAGTCACTTGGTGGTGCAGAAACCTTCTATATGTATCAGTTGGGTGTTTCCGCCAGTGCCAATTATTGGCTGACAGATCATCTGCTGCTTGATAGTGGCGTGTTTGTTAATCTTGCCAATAATTATGACAAGTTTAATTACACTAACCCGCCGCCGGATTCATCGCTGCCGCGTGTACGCACCCGCATCCGTGAATATGTACAGAATAACGCCTATGTTAATAACCTGCAGGCGAACTACTTCCAGTATTTCGGTAATGGTTTTTATGGTCAGGTGTATGGCGGTTACCTGGAAACGATGTATGGTGGTGCTGGGGCAGAGCTGTTGTACCGTCCGCTGGACGCTAACTGGGCGGTGGGAGTCGACGCCAACTATGTGAAGCAGCGTGACTGGGACAACATGATGAATTTCACTTACTATAAAGCCAAGACCGGCCATCTGACCGGTTACTGGCAACCGGGATTCATGGATGATGTGCTGGTGAAAGTAAGTGTGGGTCAGTATCTGGCGCAGGATAAAGGCGGCACAGTCGACGTTTCCAAACGCTTTGACAGCGGGATTGTCGTCGGTGCTTATGCCACCATCACCAATGTTTCGGCGGAGGAGTATGGCGAGGGTGACTTTACCAAAGGCTTCTATGTCTCCATTCCTATGGATCTGTTTAGCCTGCATCCGGTGCGTGGCCGGGCGCAAATCAACTGGACGCCACTGACGCGTGATGGTGGTCAGATGCTGGGTCGTAAATACCAGCTATATGATATGACCAGCGATCGCGACATCAACTATCGTTAATCCCTCAGGGCGGCCATAGTGCCGCCCTGTTATTATTTTAGCTACCTTATTGTGATCTTTATCACACTAAAGCATATTGTGATTCACGGCCGTGGCCGTGCCATAACAATAACTTTAGAGGATTAAGAGCATGATTTCGGGAACACGTGTCGCCAATGCACTGCAAATGGTGCTGAATTTCGGCCTGCTGGTGCTGGGCATCATTCTGGTGATTTTTCTCGGTAAAGAAACCATTCATCTGGGCAATGTCCTGCTCAATACCACGGAACAGGCCTCTTCCTATCTGCTGATCGAAGGGATTGTGATTTACTTCCTTTACTTCGAATTTATTGCGCTGATTGTGAAGTATTTTCAGTCCGGCTATCACTTCCCGCTGCGCTACTTTGTCTATATCGGTATCACGGCGATTATCCGCCTGATTATCGTCGACCATAAAAACCCGCTCGACACCCTGATTTATGCGGCAGCGATCCTGATTCTGGTGGTGACGCTGTGGCTGGCGAACAGTAATCGTCTGAAGCGCGAATAAAACAGTGAAGGTGCGTCAGGCTCTGCGTTACACTACGGCATCTGATTATTTACCCGGAGATGCCGTATGTCGGATCACGCGCTTGGCTTGCTGCGCGCGCTTGCATGGCTCCCTGTCTCGTCACCTCTGCTGAAGGCGCCGCTGCTGGACTGGCTGCTGGAAGAAGACTCCATGACGGCGCGTTTCGAGCGCCACTGCCATCAGGTAACTGTTGAACCCCTGCGGGAAGGTTTTATCAGCGCGGCTGAGGTGGGTGATGAAGTGGCGTTACTGCCGCAGGAATCACGTTACTGGCTGCGTGAAATCGTGTTGTCGGGCGATGGCGTGCCCTGGCTGGCTGGCCGCACCGTGGTGCCTGAATCGACGCTGCAGGGGCCGGAAGCGATGCTGCAAAATTTAGGTACTCGTCCTTTGGGACGCTATCTTTTCTCCTCTTCAACGCTGACCCGCGATTTTATTGAACCGGGTCGGGTTGATGCGCTGTGGGGGCGTCGTTCCCGGCTGCGTCTGGCGGATAAACCCTTACTCCTGACTGAACTCTTTTTACCTGCGGCGCCGCTCTATCAGAGCCTGGCGGCAGAAGGATTGCAATAACGTGGAAAGACCTCTGCAACTTAACCGGTTCCAGGCTTACAGCCGCCTGATGCGTATTAATAATCCCATCGGCTGGCTGTTGCTGCTGTGGCCCACGCTATGGGCGCTTTGGCTGGCTGGCATGGCCATCCCCGCGCTCAATGTGCTGGTGGTGTTTGTGCTCGGTGTCTTTTTGATGCGCGCGGCAGGCTGCGTCATTAATGACTTTGCCGACCGCAAAATCGATGGTCACGTAAAACGTACCGCATCACGCCCGCTGCCAAGCGGCGCCGTGAGCGAGAAAGAGGCCAAACTGCTGTTTGTGGCGCTGGTGCTGGTCTCTTTTGCGCTGGTGCTGACTATGAATGCGATGACCATCTGGTTATCGTTCGCGGGTCTGGCGCTGGCGTGGATGTATCCGTTTATGAAACGCTATACCCATTTACCACAGGTGGTGCTGGGGGCGGCGTTTGGCTGGTCGATCCCCATGGCATGGGCGGCGGTGAGTGAAAGCGTGCCGCTAACCTGCTGGTTGTTATTCCTGGCGAATATTTGCTGGACGGTGGCGTACGATACGCAATATGCCATGGTGGATCGCGATGATGATCTCAAGATTGGCGTGAAATCCACCGCCATTCTGTTTGGTCGTTTCGATAAGCTGATTATCGGCCTGCTGCAGCTGGCAACGCTGGCGCTGCTGCTGGTGATTGGTCAGCTGATGCAACTGAACAGCGCATTTTACTGGTCGCTGCTGGCGGCGGCGGTGCTGTTTGTGTATCAGCAGAAGCTGATTGCTGGCCGTGAGCGCGATCCCTGTTTCCAGGCCTTCCTGAACAATAATTACGTTGGACTGGTGTTGTTTATTGGTGTGGCGCTGAATGCCGCGCCGCTTGCCGATTTACTGCCTTAATAAAAAAGGGAGCCATCGCTGGCTCCCTTTCCTGTCACTTCCTGTTACTCTGCCACCGTTTCTTCCGGCGCTGCTGCACTCTCAATCGTCATCCGCACTTCCGGCGTGATCAAATCCGCCAATAGCTGATAAACCTTCTGCGTCTGCTCCAGCAGCGCATCACCGCTGTCACTGATATAGCCCTCATCACGCAGGGTCAGTACCAGCGACGAGAACACTGCCTTATCAAAGAACTCCGGCGCGTTAATGCCGTGCAGCACCGACAGGCGTTGTGCCATCGTACGGCTCTCTTTCTCCAGTGCACCGCGGTTAATCGACGGATTGGAGCTGAGAATCGAGAAGGTGATGGCATAACGCTGCAGCGTTTCACGTACGCCGGCCGCCAGCAGTTGCAGCGTGCGCGAACGTGCCGGGGCAAAGCGCAGCTGAGTTTCATCGACGTTAATCAGGCCCTGACGCTCCAGCTCGGCAATCAGTGCATCCAGCACTGCCGGCAACTCTTCAAGATGCCAGCGCAGGAACAGCTCGCTTTTCAGCATCGGATAAATCACGCTAACCTGACGCAACAGCTCGGCACGCGACAGCTGGCGATGTTGTTGCACGATCGCGGCAATCAGCGCTGGCAGCACCAGCATATGGTGGATGTTGTTGCGGTAATAGGTCATCAGTACTGCCTGCTCGCGCGGCAGCACCACGATGTCGCCGATGCTGTCCTGCTCGGTCTCAAACTTATTCATCGCCAGCGCGCTTTCCAGCAACGCTTCCGCACTGCTGTCCGGTACCGTTGAATCTGGCGAATATGGCACGTTGCGCAGCAACTGCACATAACACTCCAGCTGTTCAATCAGCTGTTCGCGGGTGAGTGAGCGCTGACGTGAGGCCAGTAGCGCAGTAACGCACAGGTTCATGGCGTTAGCGGCGCCAGCATTGTTAATGCGCACCATCACGCGCTGGGCGATATCATTCACCGCAGGCGTCAGCCAGCCTGGACGCTGTGCTTCGATAGGGTCAATCGACTCACGCCACTCGGGCACATGCTTATTCAGATAGTTAACCAGCGGCAGGGGTTCGCCGAAGTTAACATAGCCCTGACCCAGGTTACGCAGCTTACGCAGGCCGCGTACCATCTGGGTGAAGCTTTCCTTTTCCTTGGTGGCGCCACGCAGCTCTTTGGCGTAAGTCCCCACTTCCATCACATGCTCATAGCCAATATAGATCGGCACCAGCGTGATTGGGCGGCTGCCGCCGCGCAGCATCGCCTGGATAGTCATCGACAGGGTGCCGGTCTTAGGTTCCAGCAGACGTCCGGTACGTGAGCGGCCACCTTCCACAAAGTATTCCACGGAGTAACCGCGGTTAAACAGCTCGCCGAGGTATTCACGGAACACCGTGGCATAGAGTTTATTCCCCTTGAAGGTGCGGCGAATAAAGAACGCGCCAAGGCGGCGGAAAATCGGCCCGGCTGGCCAGAAATTGAGGTTAATGCCTGCAGCGATATGCGGCGGCACCAGACCCTGGTGATACAGTACATAAGAGAGCAGCAGATAGTCCATATGGCTGCGGTGGCAGGGCACATAGACGATTTCATGGCCATCCAGCGCCAGCTGGCGCACGCGTTCGCCGCCGCTGACATTGATACCCTGATACAGCTTGCTCCACGTCCAGCCCATCACGCGATCCGTCAGACGAATAGCCTCATACGAGAAATCAGCGGCAATCTCTTCCATCATCTCGATGGCATTCTGCTGCGCCTTCTCCTGCGAAATTTTACGGGTGCGTGCTTCATCTTCTATCGCTTTGGCGATGGCTTTTGACTGCAGCAGACGTGAGAACAGCTCCTGGCGTGCAGGCAGGCGTGGGCCAACCGTGGCCAGCCGCTGACGGGAGAAATGGATACGTGCAACGCGCGCCAGTTTTTGCGCGATGGTTTTGTCGGTGCCATGCTCGGTCGCCATACGACGCAACGAAAGCGTTGGCGAGAAGCGTACAAAGTTGTCGCGCCCTAACCACAGCACGGCAAAGAATTTTTCGATCCCGTTCAGTACGCGCAGGTGCGGTGTTTGCTCACCCTGCACTTCACGCCCAGGCGCACGGCCAAACATCACGGAAACCGGCACCATCTGCACATCCAGCTCGGGATTGCTGCGGTGCAGGTCCAGGTAGTCGTGAAACAGCTTCACTGACTCCAGATTTGGCACGAAGTAAGGGAATACGCGCGGGCCATCGTGAATAAACACATAGCGCGGCAGGACAGTGCCATCGATTTCCAGCGGCTCCAGCGGGTCGGGCAGGTCATGTTTGAGACACTGCGCACGCAACACCAACAGATCCACCTTTGAATCATAAGGCAATACATACATAATGGGGCGCGAGCTATCCAGCCCCTGTTCGGCTACCGGATCGGCCGGAATAGCTTTGCTCTTCACTAAAAGTGAGAGCGGTAAGTTCAGTAACTTATAATAAAATTTACGCCAACCTGACATAGACAATATGAAGCCTCTTGTTAGCAAAGCGCGGCAAGCATACCAGAAAGCGCATGCAAGATCTGTTGTGTTGCATTATGTGCGCCACCCAGACGTTGACGTTAAACATCTGAAAGGGTTCCCTCATTATGGCAAATAATGTCACCGGACTGACAAGAATCATCAAAGCCGCCGGTTATTCATGGCAGGGATTGCGCGCGGCCTGGCAACATGAAGCCGCGTTTCGTCAGGAGCTGGTGGCGGCGGTTATCGCTATTGCGGTTGCCTGCTGGCTGGATGTGGATAGGGTGACACGGGTGCTGCTGATTGGCTCCGTGGTGCTGGTAATCATCGTTGAGATACTTAACAGCGGACTGGAAGCCGTGGTGGACCGTATCGGCAGTGAGCATCATCCGCTGGCGGGTCGCGCCAAGGATATGGGGTCAGCTGCAGTATTGTTAACCATTCTGCTGGCGCTGTTTGTCTGGCTGATGTTGCTGTGGCCGTAAGGCGTTTTTACGCGAGGCGTGCCGCAAACTGAGGCTTTTTCACTAAATTTGGGTTCCCAGCCTGCAAATACCTGTATATACTCACAGCGACTGTATAAACAACCAGGGGGCGGAATGAAAGCATTAACGGCAAGGCAGCAGCAGGTGTACGATCTGATTCGTGATCATATTAATCAGACAGGTATGCCACCGACACGCGCCGAAATTGCTTCGCAATTAGGTTTCCGTTCCCCCAATGCGGCAGAAGAGCACCTGAAAGCGCTGGCGCGCAAAGGTGTGATTGAAATTGTCTCTGGTGCTTCACGTGGTATCCGCCTGATGCTGGAAGAAGAGACCGGTTTGCCGCTGATTGGCCGTGTGGCTGCCGGTGAGCCACTGCTGGCGCAGGAGCACATTGAAGGGCATTATCAGGTCGATGCCGCCCTGTTTAAACCGAATGCCGATTTCCTGCTGCGTGTAAGCGGCATGTCCATGAAAGACATTGGTATTATGGATGGCGATCTGCTGGCGGTACATAAAACCCAGGATGTACGTAACGGCCAGGTTGTTGTGGCGCGTATTGATGATGAAGTCACCGTCAAGCGCCTGAAAAAGCAGGGCAATGTGGTGCAGCTGCTGGCAGAAAACAGCGAGTTTCCCCCGATTGTTGTCGACCTGCGTCAGCAATCACTGACGATTGAAGGTCTGGCCGTTGGCGTGATCCGCAACGGTAACTGGCTGTAGTTTTCCCCTGATTTCCTGCGCGCGCCATGCCACTATGCGGGTGCGCGCAGGGTAATTCTGCTTAACCCTCTTTATGGCATCACGTTCTGATGGCGCTATGGAAGCCTGTGCGATTCTTTACCGTTACTGATAAAAATCTCTGGCGCCTGGCGTTGCCGATGATCCTATCCAATATTACCGTTCCGCTGCTCGGTCTGGTGGATACGGCGGTCATTGGTCATCTCGACAGTCCTGCTTATCTCGGTGGCGTGGCGATTGGCAGTACCGCCACCAGTTTTCTGTTTATGCTGTTGCTGTTCCTGCGGATGAGCACCACCGGGTTAAGTGCGCAGGCTTTTGGCGCTGGCGATAAACCGGCGCTGGCGCGCGCGCTGGTCCAGCCGCTGCTGATAGCGCTGGTGGCGGGAGGCGTGTTTGTTCTGCTGAAAGCGCCGCTCAGCGATCTGGCCCTTTCGGTGGTCGGGGGTAATCCAGAGGTACTGCACCAGGCGCACCTGTTTATGTCGGTACGCTGGCTGAGCGCCCCGGCGACGCTGGCGAACCTGGTGATCCTTGGCTGGTTGCTGGGCGTGCAATATGCGCGAGCCCCGGTGATTCTGCTGGTCGTCGGTAACCTCGTTAACATTGTGCTCGACCTGTGGTTTGTCATGGGGCTGCACTGGGGCGTACAGGGTGCAGCGGCGGCAACGGCGCTGGCGGAATATGTTACCCTGCTGATTGGTTTAATCATGGTGTGGCGGGTACTGAAATTGCGTGGTATCTCTGTGCCGCTGCTGCGCAGCAGCTGGCGTGGCGATTTTCGTCGTTTGCTGCGGCTTAACCGTGACATCATGCTGCGTTCCCTGATGGTCCAGCTCTGCTTTGCGTCACTAACCGTATTCGGCGCGCGGCTCGGCAGTGATGTGGTGGCGGTGAACGCCGTCTTGCTGATGTTCCTCACCTTTACCGCCTATGCGCTGGATGGCTTTGCCTATGCGGTGGAAGCCTATTCCGGTGAAGCTTATGGCGCGCGCGACAGCAGTAAGCTGTTGCGCGTGTGGCATGCCTCCTGCCGCCAGGCGGGACTGGTGGCGCTGGCGTTTGCCCTGCTGTATGCCATCTGCGGTCAATGGATGGTTACGCTGCTCACTTCATTGCCTGAACTACGCGAGCTTGCCGATCGTTATCTGCTGTGGCAGGTGATTTTGCCGCTGGCGGGTGTCTGGTGTTACCTGCTGGATGGCATGTTTATTGGCGCGACGCGCGGCAGTGAAATGCGTAACGGTATGGCGGTGGCAGCGGCAGGGTATGCAGTGACATTGCTGACGCTTCCCTGGCTTGGCAATCATGGCTTATGGCTCGCGGTGACAGTATTCCTGTTGCTCCGGGGACTTTCGCTGTGGCTAATTTGGCGTCGTCACTGGCGCAATAACAGCTGGTTTGCTGCCTGAAATATTTTCTTACCGGTCATTCTTGCCATTTTTTACGCTAAATAATGCCGTATCTTCAGTAGCTTAAGCTGCTGAAGGCGTGATTCATGTTCCTGATTTGCTGCCTGTCGCTGCGGTTTTCTTCATTACGTCTATAATTAACTGTGTAATAAGCAAATGGATGGCGTTTTATGCTGGAAGAGTTTATTTAGCTAAGATGAAATGCCAAAACTGTTCTCAACGGGAGGCACTATGAATAGCGACCAGGCCAGCGGTAACTGGAAACAGTTTAAAGGTAAAGTGAAGGAACAATGGGGCAAGCTGACCGATGACGATATGACGGTGATCGAAGGTAAACGCGATCAGCTGGTAGGTAAAATCCAGGAACGTTACGGTTACGCCAAAGATGAAGCGGAAAAAGAAGTCGCGGACTGGGAAGGCAAAAACCGCGATTACCGCTGGTAATCTTCACAACACCAGACTTGACGGAAAATCCCTGCCCGGGCACATGGAGGTGCCATCCCACAGCGGTCGCTTAGCGACCGCGCTTTTTACCTTGCACGCTATGATCGTGATCGCAGCTTTCCTGATGCGTGCAGGATTCAACTTCCCGGCAACCCGTGCATAACCCATGTGCTTCAATGACATTGTGGCGTAATGCGAAGCCAGTGTTGCGCGCCAGCGCCAGCAGGATCTCTTCCACACCCTCAGCATGCTGCTCATTCACCGCGCCGCAGCGATCGCAAATCAGCATCGCGGAACTGTGCTGAGCCTCTTCGAAATGATGGCACACCACATAACTGTTATTCGATTCAACGCGATGGATAAAACCTTGTTCCAGCAGGAAATCCAGTGCGCGATAGACCGTTGGCGGTTTTGCCTGGGGTTCAGACACCCGCAGCAGATCCAGCAGGTCGTAGGCGCTGATGGCGCTATTCTGCTCCGTCATCAGGCGTAATACTTCCAGACGCTGTGGCGTCAGACGTACGTTGCGCTGCTGACAGAGTTTCTCCGCCTGCGACAAAATTTGCTCAGGAAGGATGGCGCTCATGATGAATCTCCAGACCGAAATGAGATGTTATTTTATCACAGGCAATAAAAAACGCCGAATGCTCTGTTTCAGTCCCGCTGCAGGCGCAGACAAAACGACATCCCTCTGCCGTGTTGTCAGTTAATAAACCCTTATCTCAAATTCACGATAATCTACAGGCTGGCTTAAGATTTTCTGGCATGGTTTTCATCGCTGATGGCGTTTTTGCGGCAGTCGACTGATTTGCAGAGGGAAAAAAACCTGTCTACTGTTAATTGATGCTTATCTGGCTAATCGTTGCCCTGTGCGCCCTGCACTGATAAATGGTTAGTAACTTAACATATTACCTAAACTCCAATCTCCCGATAAGCATACTGAAATGAAGTGAGTTCACAGCAATAACTGTCCCGGCTGATGCGCATTATTTAGTCAGGGCATTCTGCGTGCGTTAATCGTCTCCATTTTTCAATTCGGGTGGTTTCAGGCAATGGCAAATTTTTCAAAACGTATTTTAAGCGTTCCTCTCACCGCACTGGCGCTGGCGCCGTTAAGTGGTATGGCAGCCGGCACTTACTATGATGCGCGTAATGATGCGATGGGTGGTACCGGGGTGGCGTCATCAAATTATGGTACGGCGGCGCTGGCTAACCCGGCATTGCTGACCAAAGCACAACCGGAAGATGATGTCAGCGTGATTATTCCGTCGGTAGGCGTGCAGATTACGGACAAAGGCAAGCTGGTCAACAAAGTGGATGATGTGTCCAATTCGGTCGATGGCTATCGCGATTTGGCGCAAACCTTCATCAACGACCCATTTAACAATCTGGGGCTGATTCCTGAGCTCCAGTCGGCTGCAGGCGATCTGGCAAGCCAGCTGCGCAGTATCCGTGGTCATACCGCTACGGGTAACGCGGGTGCGGCGATTGTGGTGGCAGTGCCAAATGAAGTTCTGCCGTTTGCATTTGTGACGAAAGCGTACGGCACGGCACATCTGGCGACCAATATTACCCAATCTGATCTTGATCTTCTGGACGCGGTAGAGGCTAATCCACTTGCCGCTGTGGGTGTTGATCTTGATGATTTAACTTCCACAGCGTCAGGCCGTGCGGCAATAGTTACCGATTACGGTATCGCCGTCGCCCATCAGTTTGATGTGGCGGGGTATCCGGTTTCCGTCGGCGTGACGCCAAAACTGCAGAAAACTTACCTGTATAACTACAGCGTATCGGTTTACAACTATGACAAGTCTGACTTCACCGACGGGCGTTATAAAAACACCAATACCGGTTTTAACCTTGATGCGGGTGTTTCAGCAGACCTCAACGAGAACTGGACGCTGGGCCTGAGCGCGCAGAACCTGGTTTCGCGTGACATCGACACCAAAGAAGTCAGCGGCCTGAAAGATACTTATCAGATCCGTCCTCTGGTGACGTCAGGCGTCTCCTGGCATACCGGCGCTCTGACCACTGCGCTGGATGTTGATTTGACGCCGACGAAACGCTTTAAGAGCCAGCAGGACAGCCAGTATGCCGGTGTCGGTGCTGAGTATCGCCTGTTCAGCTGGCTGCAGCTGCGCGGCGGTTATCGCGCCGACCTGAAATCTAACGATACCAACGTCGCCACGGCAGGTATTGGCCTGTCACCGTTTAATAACAGCGTGCATCTGGATCTGGGTGGCTCTGTGGGTGACGACCACACCTGGGGCGCGATGGCGCAGATTGGTTTTAATTTCTGATCAACCACAGGGGCGAGGCATCGCTTGCCCCTGCATTTCCTCCGGTGACTCTCGTCTGCCGTTCGTTGCAATCTGAATGACCGTTATCTGAATTCAGCCGCGCTATGCTATCCTTGTGCACATTATCGACACTTTTTAACCTGGATTACTGCGTTTCATGAGTCAGCCTTTTGCCGCTTCACGTTTTTCCATTGCTCCCATGCTCGACTGGACCGATCGCCACTGCCGCTATTTTCATCGTCAGCTGACGCGCCAGACCCTGTTGTACACCGAAATGGTGACCACCGGGGCGATTATTCATGGCAAAGGTGATTACCTTGCGTGGAGTGAGGAAGAGCAACCTGTAGCGTTGCAGCTGGGCGGCAGCGATCCGGCAGCGCTGGCGCAGTGCGCCCGGCTGGCAGAAGCGCGCGGCTATAATGAGATTAACCTGAACGTCGGTTGCCCCTCTGACCGGGTGCAGAATGGGCGTTTTGGTGCCTGTTTGATGGGCGAAGCGGCGCTGGTGGCTGATTGTATTAAAGCGATGCGCGATGTGGTGTCGATTCCGGTGACGGTGAAAACCCGTATCGGCATTGACGATCAGGACAGCTACGAGTTCCTGTGTGATTTTATCCGCACTGTTGCGGAACAGGGGGGTTGCGAGATGTTTATTATCCATGCGCGCAAAGCCTGGCTGTCTGGTCTGAGTCCGAAAGAGAACCGTGAAATCCCGCCGCTCGACTACCCACGCGTCTATCAGCTGAAGCGCGACTTCCCGCAACTGACGCTGGCAATTAATGGCGGTATTAAAACCCTTGAGGAAGCGAAACAGCATCTGCAGCATCTGGACGGCGTGATGGTGGGGCGCGAAGCCTATCAGAATCCGGGTATGCTGGCACAGGTCGATCGCGAGCTGTTTGGCCTCGATGTGGCAGATCGCGATCCGGTGGCGGTGGTACGCGCCATGTATCCGTATATCGAACAGGAACTGGCGAAAGGCACCTATCTTGGCCATGTCACGCGCCATATGCTCGGTCTGTTCCAGGGGATCCCGGGCGCGCGCCAGTGGCGTCGTTACCTGAGCGAAAACGCCCATAAGCCCGGTGCCGATGTCGAGGTGCTGGAAAAAGCGTTGTCATTGGTTGCCGATAAAATCCCGGCGGCAGTCTGATACGCTGCACAGGGCGGTATTTGCCGCTCTGTGTTCGTCAACGTTTAACCATTAGTTAAGCATTTTCACTAATCCTGCATGCATCCTGTTTTTCTCATTTCCCATATTTCAGTCACTTAGCTCCTTCATCAGCCTGGCATGTTTCTTGTAATAGTCTGCCTGTACTGACTTTGTGGAGCGTGCCGTATGGAAATCCTGTTTGTGATTGGCTTCTTTTTAATGTTGCTACTGACCGGCGTCTCGCTGCTCGGAGTTATTGCGGCATTGATTATCGCCAGCCTGGTGATGATGGTGGGTGGACTGTTTGTGATTGTTATTAAATTGTTGCCATGGCTGGCGCTGGCCGTGGTGGTGGTATGGATCTGGCGTGCCTGTAAGAAGCCAAAGACCGGACGGAATGACTGGATATCACGTTAAATAATCAATGACTTGGCGTGTTTTTAGCAGCATTTTATGCGGGCTGGATCACATCATGGCATTTTGCTTAGCTGATTAATGCAATTAAACATATTTTTTACTTATGTTTTCTGCCAGGATAATTGCCGTTGAGTCGAAAATGTATTCATCGCCGCTGACCCTACAACCAGCGAGAACGATAAATAAAAAAGAATAAGGGGCTTCCTGCGGGAAGCCCCATTTTTTTTCAGTTCTCAGGGGATCAGCAAGCTGGAGCCATGCGTGGCACGGCTCTCCAGCACCTGATGCGCACGCTGGGCATCAGCCAGCGCAAACTTCTGCTGCTGTGGCACATCCACTTTAATCGCCCCGCTGGCAATCAGCGAGAATAGCTCGTTACTGGCATGGGTCAGCTCCGAACGATTAGTGATATAGCCAAACAGCGATGGGCGGGTGACATACAGCGATCCTTTCTGGTTAAGAATCCCGAGGTTGACGCCGGTCACCGGGCCGGAAGCATTGCCAAAGCTGACCATCAGACCCCGACGCCGCAGGCTGTCCAGCGACGCTTCCCAGGTATCTTTTCCGACAGAATCGTACACCACACCCACTTTCTTGCCGTCGGTTAGTGCGCTGACACGCTCGGCGATATTCTCTTCACGATAATTGATGGTGGCCCAGGCGCCATGCTGTTTCGCCAGCTCCGCTTTCCCGGCAGAACCGACGGTACCAATCAGATGCGCGCCCAGCGCTTTTGCCCACTGGCAGGCAATCAGCCCAACACCGCCAGCGGCGGCATGGAACAGAAAGGCTTCACCCGGCTGTACGGCATAGGTCTGACGCAGCAGGTAATGCACCGTTAAACCTTTGAGGAACGAGGCTGCCGCCTGTTCAAACGAGATGGCGTCGGGCAGCAGCGCAATGCGTTCTTCGGCCACATTGTGGGCGTCACTGTATGCGCCGAGTCCAGACTGGGCATACACCACGCGGTCGCCCGGTTTGACGCTGGTGACGGCTGAACCGACTTTGCTCACCACGCCCGCCGCCTCGGTGCCTAAGCCGGAAGGCAGCGCGGGGGGTGGATAGAGCCCGCTGCGGATATAGGTGTCGATATAGTTAATGCCAATCGCTTTGTTCTCTACCTGCACTTCATGGGCGGCGGGATCGGTCAGGATGAAATCCACCAGTTGCAATACTTCGGGGCCGCCATGCTGGCGGAACGCTATTCTCTTTGCCATGGTCACTCCTGTTGATTTATATCCGTCATACTTCAATCTGCAGGTGCGCTACTCGGCCCTTCCCAGGGCCTCGCCCCGTTGAGGCCGCCGCAAGCGGCGTTCAAATCTGCCACTGGCGTTTTTGTCCTGCAGCTTGAATTATTTAGGGTATAGCGTGAATAATGGGAACAACGCGAGCAAACAGTTATACTTGCGCGTCTCCTAACTGATTTTCGGTATTGCACTCACTATGGCAGGAAATAAACCCACCAACAAATCGGGCGAATCCCGAACGAGCGAACCCCGCGACCGCCAGATGGAAGGACTGAAGTTGCCTCCGCACTCGCTGGAAGCGGAACAGTCGGTGTTGGGCGGTTTGATGCTGGACAACGAACGCTGGGATAACGTCTCCGAACGTGTGGTGGCGCAGGATTTCTTTAGCCGTCCGCATCGCCTGATCTTTAGCGAGATGCAGCGCCTGCTGGAAGCGGGTCAGCCAATCGACCTGATCACCGTCTCTGAATCGCTGGAACAGAAGGGCGAACTGGAGATGGCCGGTGGCTTCGCCTATCTGGCGGAACTGTCAAAAAATACGCCAAGTGCAGCTAACATCGGCGCTTATGCCGATATCGTGCGTGAACGTGCGGTAGTCCGGGAAATGATCTCGGTAGCGAACGAGATTGCCGATGCCGGTTACGATCCGCAGGGGCGCAGCAGTGAAGATCTGCTCGACCTGGCGGAATCACGCGTATTCCAGATTGCCGAAAACCGCGCCAATAAGGACGAAGGGCCAAAGAGCATCGATCAGATCCTCGAAGCCACCGTGTCGCGTATTGAGTCGCTGTACCAGACGCCACACGACGGCGTGACCGGTATCGACACCGGTTACCAGGATCTGAATAAGAAGACCGCCGGTCTGCAGCGTTCGGATTTGATTATCGTCGCGGCGCGTCCGTCGATGGGTAAAACCACCTTCGCCATGAACCTGTGTGAAAACGCGGCGATGCTGCAGGACAAGCCGGTGCTGATCTTCAGTCTGGAGATGCCCGGTGAGCAGATCATGATGCGTATGCTGGCGTCGCTGTCGCGTGTCGACCAGACGCGTATTCGTACCGGCCAGCTGGATGATGAGGACTGGGCGCGCATCTCCGCCACCATGGGCATCCTGCTGGAGAAGAAGAATATGTATATCGACGACTCTTCCGGCCTGACGCCAACTGAAGTGCGTTCGCGCGCGCGGCGTATTTATCGCGAGCATGAAGGCTTAAGCCTGATCATGATCGACTACCTGCAGCTGATGCGCGTGCCGTCGCTGTCCGATAACCGTACTTTAGAAATTGCGGAAATCTCGCGCTCGCTGAAAGCGCTGGCGAAAGAACTGCAGGTGCCAGTGGTGGCGCTGTCGCAGCTTAACCGCTCACTGGAACAACGTGCGGATAAACGCCCGGTCAACTCGGATCTGCGTGAATCCGGCTCCATCGAGCAGGATGCCGACCTGATTATGTTTATCTACCGTGATGAGGTTTATCACGAAAACAGCGATCTGAAAGGCATTGCGGAAATTATTCTCGGTAAGCAGCGTAATGGTCCTATCGGTACGGTGCGTCTGACATTTAATGGTCAGTGGTCGCGTTTTGATAATTATGCCGGACCGCAATACGATGATGAATGATTGAAAATTGTATTGGACAACCATCCGCTGATTGCGGTTATCTGTAAGGAAAGGCACCTCTGCAGATAACCTGGATCGGCGATGACCCATATTGATGATTTTGACCTCAAGTTACTGAATCTTTTACAAAGCAATGGCCGCCTGACTAATCAGGAACTGAGTGATTTGGTTGGCCTTTCAGCTTCACAATGTTCACGCCGCCGTATCAACCTCGAACAGGCAAACCTGATCCTTGGTTATCATGCCCGGCTGTCGCCGGACGCCGTCGGTCTGGGTATGGTCGGTTTAATCGAAGTGCGCCTGATTAACCACACCTCTGAGTATGTGGAAAGCTTCCACCGCATGGTGGCGGAGCAGGCGTCGATCGTCGATGCCTACAAGACCACCGGCGATGCCGACTACCTGCTTAAAGTCGCGGTCGCGGATCTGGCGGGACTCAGCGCCCTGATCAGCCAGCTGGTTGCAGGACACCAGAGTGTCGCCCATGTGAAAACTTCTGTGGTGCTGAATCGGCTGAAAGAGAATGGACTGATGATGCTGCCAGCAGATGCACAAAAATAGTGCATTGCGCACAATTATGGTGCATTAAAATCACTGTTAGCGGGCGATTCGTGCACATTAAAACGTTTTTGTGCGTGATATAATGATGTTTTGGTAATTTCATGCACAAAATTACCAAATAAAGCTAATTAATTATCAACGGGTTAATCCTGAGAGACTCTGCTGGCGCGGTTATTCGCGCCGGATTGGTGCGTTTTTTGCAGTCTGATCGCGTCATTAACTTGAGAATCAGACCGATGGATAACACCGCACAATCCCTTGCAGTACCTGTAAAAATTCCCCACAGCCATATTGAAGATGTGCTGGCTATTCTGGTCGGCACGCTGATGGTGTCGTTTGGCGTCGTGCTGATGAAGCAGGCGGGCGCGCTGACCGGCAGCACCGCGGGTATCGCGTTTCTTATCAGCTATCTGACGCATTGCTCATTTGGGCTGGCGTTCTTCATGATTAACCTGCCATTCTACTGGCTGGCGGTACGCCGCATGGGCTGGGCGTTTACCATCAAAACCTTCTGCGCCGTGGGGCTGGTATCGCTGTTTAGCCAGCTGCACCCGCTATTTGTCCATTTTGACGCGTTAAATCCATTTTATGCGACACTGTTCGGTAACGTTATCGCCGGAATTGGGTTTATAGTGTTATTCCGCCACAAAGCCAGTCTCGGCGGGATTAATATTCTGGCTCTGTGGCTGCAGGATCGCTTTGGCATCCGCGCCGGTAAACTGCAGATGGTCGTCGATACCTTTGTGGTGCTGGCTTCGCTGTTTGTGGTGTCGCTGCCGATGCTGGCGGCCTCGATTGCTGGCGCAGTGATCCTGAATCTGCTGATTGCCATGAATCACCGCCCGGGACGTTACAGCGGCGTCTGAACACTATCACCATCGCGCAGAGTGCGCGGTGAATTAATACCAAGCTATGGAGATCTGCACTGTGTTTCAAAACGTTGATGCCTACGCCGGCGATCCAATTCTGTCATTAATGGAGACCTTTAAACAGGATCCCCGCCACAACAAGGTGAATCTGAGCATCGGTTTGTATTATGACGCACAGGGTGTTATCCCTCAGCTGTCGGCTGTGGCCGCAGCGGAAGAGCGTCTGAACGCCCAGCCGCAAAGCGCGTCGCTTTACCTGCCGATGGAAGGCCTGCCCGCTTACCGCAACGCGATTGCACCGCTGCTGTTTGGCGCAGAGCATCCGGCGCTGAAAGCGAACCGCATCGCCACCATTCAGACGCTGGGCGGTTCCGGCGCACTGAAAGTGGGTGCTGACTTCCTGAAACGCTACTTCCCGAACTCCGGTGTCTGGGTTAGCGATCCGACCTGGGAAAACCACGTTGCCATTTTCGCTGGCGCGGGTTTTGCGGTGGAGACCTATCCTTGGTACGACGGCGAAACCAACGGTGTGAAATTCGATGCCTTTATCGCCAAACTGAAAACGCTGCCGAAGCAGAGCATCGTGTTGCTGCATCCGTGCTGTCATAACCCAACCGGTGCCGATCTGACCAACGAGCAGTGGGACATCACCACGGAAGTGCTGAAAACCCAGGAGCTGGTGCCTTTCCTCGATATCGCCTACCAGGGCTTTGGCGCAGGTATGGAACAGGATGCGTACGCGATTCGCGCCATCGCGGCGGCAGGTCTGCCAGCGCTGGTCAGCAACTCGTTCTCGAAAATCTTCTCACTGTACGGTGAGCGTGTCGGCGGTCTGTCGATCGTCTGTGATGACGCAGAAGAAGCGTCCCGCGTACTGGGCCAGCTGAAAGCGACGGTGCGTCGTAACTACTCCAGCCCGCCAAACTTTGGTGCGCAGGTAGTCTCCTGTGTGCTGAACGATGAAGCTCTGAAAGCCAGCTGGCTGGCGCAGGTAGAAGAGATGCGTCTGCGTATTCTCGACATGCGTCAGGCGCTGGTGGATGTGCTGAGCCAGGAAATACCGGGCGGCAACTTCAACTATCTGCTGAAGCAGCGCGGTATGTTCAGTTACACCGGTCTGAGTGCAGAACAGGTTGATCGCCTGCGTGAAGAGTTTGCTATCTACCTGGTCTCCAGCGGTCGTATCTGCGTGGCGGGCCTGAATACCAATAACGTGCAGCAGGTTGCAAAAGCGTTTGCCGCCGTAATGAAATAAGCACAGTTAGTTGGTAATAAACAGCAGCGGCAATCGCCGCTGCTTTTTTTTGCTAACAAAACAGAACCATTGCTGAAGCAAAATAATAACAACTCCCGCAGAAATAACAGAAATTCATTGCGTAACGAAAGCGTCTTAATTCTCGCTGGTTTAATATTTGTGATCCACTTCAAATAATTAACCCTATATTGAGCAGCATAAAAAAACACGCTGTTTTGTTATGCAAATGCACATTGTTCACCGTTGTTTATCCCTCTATCTTCTATACATTGCACTATCCATGATGAAGCCAGTCACGATGTGACCGCGCATTAAATCGCAGAGGTGATTAGGTTACACCAGACCAAAATAATGAGTGCATTCCTGCAGTGGACTGAGCTGATTATTTCCGTCTTCAGAAAAGATTTTAGTTTTCCATTTAAGGTGGTTCGTTATGAGTCAGGTAAATAATCTTGAGGGAGTGGCGTACGCCAAAAAAACCAACGTCAGATGGCATATCGTGATCATGCTGTTTATTATTACGGCGGTCAATTTTGGTGACCGCACGACGCTGGCGATTGCCGGGAAAGATATGTCGTCGGCGTTAGGGATTGACCCCAGCCAGATGGGCTGGATTTTTTCGGCTTTTGCCTGGGCCTATTGTCTGGCACAAATTCCCGGCGGCTGGCTGCTGGATCGCTTTGGTTCGAAAAAAGTGTATCTGTGCAGCCTGGGGTTATGGTCACTTTTCACTCTGCTGCAGGGATTCGTCGAGATCTTTGACGGTTATGGTGCGCTGATATCATTGGTGGTATTACTGTTCCTCGTTGGTTTGTCTGAAGCGCCAGCGATGCCCGGCAACAGCCGTTTTATCGCCGCCTGGTTTCCATCAAAGGAGCGCGCAACGGCGGCTGCGATATTTAACTCTGCGCAATATTTCGCTACGGTGATCTTTGCCCCGATTATGGGCTGGCTGACTCTGTCGCTGGGCTGGGAATCGATATTTATTTTTATGGGGGGACTGGGTTTGCTTATCACCTTCGTCGCCGCGAAAGTGATTTACAATCCGTTATCGCATCCCCACGTGAATGCCGCTGAAATTGATTATATTCGTCAGGGGGGCGCGCTGGTGGATATGGATCAGAACACTGCGCAAAAAAGCAGTGGCTTTAAATTCAGCGACTTTAAGCAGCTGTTCTCTCACCGTATGCTGCTCGGGATCTATCTCGGCCAGTACTGTATTACGGTCATTACCTTCTTCTTTATTACCTGGTTCCCGCTGTATCTGGCGATGGAGAAAGGGCTGGATATTAAAACGGTCGGTTTTATTGCGGCGATCCCGGCAATCTGTGGTTTTGCTGGCGGCCTGCTGGGCGGTGTGGTCTCCGATCGCATCCTGAAAGCGACCAAATCCCTCTCTGTGGCGCGTAAGACGCCAATTGTGTTCGGTATGCTGCTCTCGATGTCGATGATCCTCTGCAACTATGTCGATTCCATTTACCTGATTGTGTTGTTTATGTCACTGGCTTTCCTCGGCAAAGGAATTGGTGCGATGGGCTGGGCGGTGATGGCGGATAGCGCACCCAAAGAGATGGCCGGTATGGCGGGTGGCCTGTTCAATATGTGCGGCAATATCGCCGGTATTATTGCGCCGGTGGTGATTGGTTATATCGTCAAAGCAACCGGCCATTTCGAATGGGCGCTGGTGTTTGTCGCCGGTCATGCGTTGATGGCGATTTTCAGCTATCTGGTGATTGTCGGTCCGCTCAAACGTATTGAGCTGCAGAAAAAAGAGACCAGCGAATTTCTTGGCTAACACCCTGAAGGGCTACGCATCAGGAGTGTTTTTAATCGCCTCAAGGTAGTTATAAATCGTATAGCGGGTGACTCCCAGCGCTTTTGCCGCCCGCTCTACTCCGCCCCGCACGATGAACAACCCCAGCTCCTGCATACGGCGCACGGCGGCAATTTTCTCGACTTTACTCGCCCCGGTGCGCAGCACCCCAGCGGGTGGGATGGCGGCGGCAATAATTTCATTCAGCCGAAGCTCCAGACTTGATTCCTGCTCCGCTGCCAGTGGCTCCGCCGGAAGCAATTGTGCTAATGACGCCTGTAATCCCTCAATGATGCTGCAATCACTGTTAATACACAGCGACAAAATCGGCTGACCCTCTGCATCTTTATAAAATACCGTCGCGCTGCGCAGCGTTTTGCCCTGTGCGCTGATGGTGCGGTAATTTTTAAACAACGTCGGTTCACTGCTGCGATTTTCCCGCGTTTCGCGCGCCAGCAATTCCATAAAGCCTAAATCATTATCCGGGCCATCCTGCAGACCACTGCCTGCCTGTCGGCCGGACAGCTGGCCGTTGACGATTTTAATGACCGATGAGTCAGGCATGCTGAGATCGTGCAGGATAATTTCCACATTTGCCCCCAAAACGGAGGCCATCGCATCCATCATGGCGCTGAGGCTTGAGACTAATAACTGCTTATAATGCAATGAATTCACCTTTGATCTGCATGAAGTGCCGCAATGGCAGATAAAATATCAACATTATGTTGAAAAATAAACGTGTGTTATACGCCTGCACTGCGCGGGACGCGCAGCCTGTCAGGGAAACAATAGAATGCTGAATTCAACTTAATGTTGAATTTTTAACTTTTAGTTGATATTTTGCTCTTTGCTGACTGCCATGATCGCCTCAGTCGTATAAATGATGTCGAATACCAGGGAGACCACATTGAGTAACCGAGAAATTGTATTTCATAAAGGAACGCTGCCGTTTCCCTTCGCTAAAGCCACAGAAGTGAACGGTGTTCTCTACCTCTCTGGTCAGGTTGCGATGACAAATAGCGCAGAGCCGGTTTACGGCAGTGTCAGTGAGCAAACCGGCGTCATTTTCAATACGATCGCCAGTACCCTGAATAGCCTGGGATCGGACCTTAGCCGGATCTATAAAGTCACGGTCTGGTTGTCTGATATGGCGCATTTTCATGAATTTAACCGGGAGTATGCCCGCTGGTTTACTGGCAATTATCCGGCGCGATCAGTTATCTCTGCCTCACTCGCTTTTGATCTTGATGTTGAAATTGAGGTCCAGGCGCTGGCGTTATCCTGAATACGGAAAATAATAATGAAGCTTCATATCAACACCCCATTGATCGAGTCCCCGTCTCTGAGCAGACATGCCGGCCGTTCTGTATGGCTGAAGATGGAGGCACTGCAGCCGCCAGGGTCGTTTAAAATTCGCGGCATCGGCCTTGCCTGTATGGAGTATGCGGCGCAGGGCGCCACACGCTTTATCTCCTCTTCAGGTGGCAACGCCGGGCTTGCTGTCGCCTGGGCGGGTCAGCAGCTGGGTATTCCTGTCACCGTCGTGGTGCCTGCCACCACCTCTCAGCGAGCTGTCGAGTTGCTTAAACTGTATCGGGCCAGCGTAATCGTCACTGGCGACTCATGGCAGGAGGCTAATGCACATGCGCTGTCGTTACGTAAAACGACAGACGCTTTTCTGCACCCATTTGATGATGCGCTGTTATGGAAAGGGCACGCGACGATGATAGATGAAGTGGTTGTGGACGGGCTGAGACCTGATGCGGTCATCCTTTCGGTCGGTGGCGGCGGCTTGCTGGCGGGAGTAGTGGAAGGATTGCAGCGCAATGGCCTGCATGACGTTCCGGTGATCGCGGCTGAAACCACAGGTGCGGCCTCATTGCATACGGCAATAGCGGCAGGACGACGGGTTGAACTCGACGCTATCACCAGTGTGGCAACGTCTCTGGGGGCAAAGCAGGTTTGTGAACAGGCTTTTCACTGCGCCACGACGCATCCGGTACGCAGTGCCGTGGTCTCCGATCGCGAAGCAGTCTCTGCGAGTGCGCAATTTCTCAACGATCATCGCGTATTGACGGAGCCAGCCTGTGGTGCATCTTTGGCCTGTGTTTATGAAAATAAACCTGAGCTGGAGGGGGTGCAGCGTCCGCTGGTGATTGTCTGTGGTGGTTCAACCATGACAGCAGAGCAACTTTTGGCCCATCAGCAAAATCTGGTTTCCCAATCAACGTTTATGCACCAGACTTAAGCATTCACTTTGCATCAGGAACGGAGTTATGTGGTATCAACAAACCATCACACTAAAAGAGAAACCACGCGGTTTTCATTTGGTTACCGATGAAATTGTCGATGCGTTGCCGCGCCTGCGCGAAGTGCAGACCGGGCTGCTGCACCTGTTGCTGCAACATACATCGGCCTCACTGACGCTGAATGAAAATTGCGATCCCACCGTGCGCAGCGATATGGAGCAACACTTTTTGCGCCATGTCCCGGAAAATGCGCCTTACCAGCATGATTATGAGGGGGCTGATGATATGCCAGCGCATATCAAATCCTCAATGATTGGGGTTTCCCTGCTGTTGCCGGTAAATCGTGGTCGTCTGGTGCTGGGCACCTGGCAGGGGATCTGGCTGGGCGAGCATCGCATTCATGGCGGCTCGCGACGGATTGTCGCTACGCTACAAGGGGAATAATAATGAAAACTTCGGATCTGTTGTCTTACTGCATGGATAAACCTGGCGCGGAGCAGAGCGTCCACAGTGACTGGAAAGCCACTCAGATCAAGGTGGATGATGTGCTGTTTGCCATGGTGCATGAAGTGCAGGGACGGCCGGCTGTATCGCTAAAAAGTTCGCCCGCGCTGGCGGAACTGCTGCGCGACCAGCACCAGGATGTACAGCCCAGCGCGCATCTGAATAAATCGCACTGGAGCACGCTCTTTCTCGACGGTTCGCTGAAAGATTCGCAGATCTACTATCTGGTGGATGCCTCACTGCAGCAGGCGCTGAATACTCGCGCGGCGGGCAACGGTCACGGATAAACGGAGCCGGGAGACCCGGCTCCGGCGGGGTCAGGCGGCGTTTTCGTTACGCAGCGTGTTGATATCAATTACAAAACGATACTTCACGTCGCTTTTCAGCATCCGTTCGTAGGCTTCGTTAATCTGATTCATATGAATCAGTTCGATATCGGACACGATATTATGTTTGCCACAGAAATCCAGCATCTCCTGGGTTTCCCTGATGCCGCCAATCAGTGAACCGGCGATGGCGCGGCGTTTAAGGATCAGGTTAAACACCTGCGGTGACGGATGATCGTGTTCCGGTGCGCCGACCAGCACCATGGTGCCATCACGGCGCAGCAGCGAGATAAACGGATTCAGGTCGTGCTGTGCCGCCACGGTATTGACGATCAGATCAAAGCTGTTGGCATGCGCCGCCATCTCATCGGCATTTTTGGAGATAACCACTTCATCTGCGCCCAGGCGTTTACCATCGTCGACTTTTGCTGCGGAAGTGGTAAACAGCACCACATGCGCGCCCATGGCATGGGCGATTTTCACCCCCATATGGCCCAGTCCACCAAGACCGACCACACCGACTTTTTTACCCGGACCCGCACCCCAGCGGCTGAGCGGTGAGTAAGTGGTAATGCCAGCGCACAGCAGCGGCGCAGCACCTGCCGGATCAAGATTCTCCGGTACGCGCAACACAAAGTCCTGATCCACAATCACCTGCGTGGAGTAACCGCCGTAGGTGATGGCGCCCGTATGACGATCCTGGCCGTTGTAGGTGCCGACAAAGCCGTTTTCGCAGTACTGCTCCAGGCCCTCTTCACAGCTGGCACAGGTACGACAGGAGTCGACGAGACAGCCAACGCCGACCAGATCGCCTACTTTATATTTGTCGCTGTGGCTGCCTACCGCCGTGACGCGGCCGACGATCTCATGTCCAGGCACCACCGGGAAAATGGTGTTGTGCCATTCATTGCGAGCCTGATGCAGGTCGGAGTGGCAGACGCCGCAAAACAGTACTTCGATTTGTACATCATGTTCACGCAGTTCACGTGGTTGATAGTCGAATGGCGCCAGCTTCGATTTCGCATCCTTAGCGGCCCAGGCGTGCGTAATATTCATTGGTGTCTCCAGGTTGATGTCGTGTCGTGAAATGACTGTTTAAGAGAAAACAGTAAAAGAAAGGACGCCTGTAAGAGTAGTCAATGCGCTGCGCGGTGGGTATGCCTGAAAATGTCTAAATCTTGCCTGATTCTGCAAGATTGTGGGGGATTAAGCAGGGAGTCAAACGCCGTTTCCCCGCGAGCAGGGAATTGAGCAGAGAGCCAAACGCTCCTCCTCCCGCGCGAAGTGAGGTGAAATAAGCAGGGAGCCAAACGCTCCTCCTCCCGCGCGCAGTGAGGTGAAATGAGCAGGGAGCCAAACGCCCCTCCTCCCGCGCGCAGTGAGGTGAAATAAGCAGGGAGCCACACGCCCCTCCTCCCGCGCGCGGGGGGAGGCTGGGAGGGGGGAGCCAACGACGCCGCTACTGAGTCGTTATTCCCCCTCCCCAACCCTCCCCCGTGCAACGGGGGAGGGGGAATCAGCCCCCACCGTCTGAACCGGGCGGTGCATAATCAGCACCTCAGCACCTCAGCACCTCAGCACCTCAGCACTTCAGCACTTCAGCACCGGGCCAGAACTACGGGTTTAACAACGGTTTCAGGAAGCGAGCAGTATGCGACTGCTCGCACTTTGCTACCGTTTCCGGCGTGCCGGACACAAGGATTTCCCCGCCGCCGCTGCCGCCTTCCGGTCCGAGATCGACAATCCAGTCGGCGGTTTTGATCACATCAAGGTTGTGCTCAATCACCACAATGGTATTGCCCTGATCGCGCAGCTGATGCAGCACTTCCAGCAACTGCTGGATATCGGCAAAGTGCAGACCGGTGGTTGGCTCATCGAGGATATACAGTGTCTGACCGGTGCCGCGCTTCGACAGCTCACGCGCCAGCTTGACGCGCTGCGCTTCCCCGCCGGACAGCGTGGTCGCCGACTGGCCGAGACGAATATACGACAGGCCGACATCGATTAGCGTCTGCAGTTTACGCGCCAGAGCCGGAACCGCCGCGAAGAACTCATGCGCTTCTTCGATGGTCATCTCCAGCACTTCGTGGATGCTCTTGCCTTTGTACTTAATCTCCAGCGTTTCGCGGTTATAGCGCTTGCCTTTACACTGATCGCACGGCACATAAATGTCCGGCAGGAAGTGCATTTCCACCTTGATGACGCCATCGCCCTGACAGGCTTCACAGCGTCCGCCACGCACGTTAAAGCTGAAGCGGCCCGGGTTATAACCACGCGAGCGCGCTTCCGGCACACCGGCGAACAGCTCGCGCACCGGGGTAAAGATGCCGGTGTAGGTCGCCGGGTTAGAGCGCGGCGTGCGGCCTATCGGGCTCTGATCGATATCGATTACCTTGTCGAAATGCTCCATGCCGCTGATTTCACGGTATGGCGCCGGTTCGGCAATGGTCGCGCCATTGAGCTGGCGCTGGGCAATCGGGAACAGAGTGTCATTGATCAGCGTCGACTTACCGGATCCGGAAACGCCGGTAATGCAGCTGAACAGACCCACTGGCAGCGTCAGGGTGACATCTTTCAGGTTGTTGCCGCGTGCGCCGGTGAGTTTCAGCACTTTATTTGGATCGGCCGCAACACGCTGTTGCGGCACGGCAATCTGCCGTTTGCCGCTGAGGAACTGGCCGGTCAGCGAGTCGTCATGCGCCATAATATCGTCGATGGTGCCTTCCGCCACCACCTGGCCGCCGTGCACGCCCGCGCCAGGGCCGATATCAATCACATGGTCCGCTGCGCGAATGGCGTCTTCGTCATGTTCGACCACAATCACGGTATTGCCGAGGTTACGCAGATGGATCAGGGTTTCCAGCAGGCGTTCGTTATCACGCTGGTGCAGGCCAATGGATGGCTCATCCAGCACATACATCACGCCGACGAGGCCAGCACCAATCTGGCTGGCCAGACGGATACGCTGCGCTTCGCCACCGGAAAGGGTTTCTGCTGAACGGGACATCGACAGGTAATTCAGCCCGACGTTAACGAGGAATTTCAGGCGATCGCCAATCTCTTTCAGCACCTTTTCGGCGATTTTCGCCCGCTGGCCGCTGAGTTTCATATTGTGGAAGAACTCCATCGCGTGACCAATGCTCATCTCGGAGATGGTTGGCAGGGTGGTGTTTTCCACAAACACATGGCGCGCTTCACGGCGCAGACGCGTGCCTTCACAACTGGCGCAGGCGCGGTTGCTGATAAATTTCGCCAGATCCTCGCGCACGGCGGCGGATTCGGTCTCTTTATAGCGGCGTTCCATATTGTGCAGCACGCCTTCAAACGGATGGCGACGCACCGAGGTATCACCGCGATCGTTGATGTACTTAAACTCGATGTTCTCTTTGCCTGAGCCGTACAGGATCACCTTACGGGTGGCATCATCCAGCGAGTTAAACGGCGCTTCGATATCGAAGCTGAGATGCTCCGCCAGCGAACGCAGCATCTGGAAATAGTAGAAGTTACGGCGATCCCAGCCGCGGATCGCGCCGCCTGCCAGCGACAGCTCCGGGTTCTGCACCACGCGGTCCGGGTCGAAATACTGCTGCACGCCGAGACCGTCGCAGGTTGGACAGGCGCCTGCCGGGTTGTTAAACGAGAACAGGCGCGGTTCCAGCTCGCTCATGCTGTAACCACAAATCGGGCAGGCAAAGTTGGCGGAGAACAGCAGCTCTTCGGCGCTGGTGTCATCCATATCGGCGACGATCGCCGTGCCGCCGGACAGTTCCAGCGCGGTTTCAAACGATTCGGCCAGACGCTGTGCCAGATCCTCGCGTACCTTAAAGCGATCGACCACCACTTCAATGGTGTGTTTCTTTTGCAGTTCCAGCTTTGGCGGATCGGAGAGATCGCACACTTCACCGTCGATACGCGCACGGATATAGCCCTGCGACGCCAGGTTTTCCAGGGTTTTAGTGTGTTCGCCCTTACGCTCTTTAACCACCGGCGCCAGCAGCATCAGGCGCGTGCCTTCCGGCTGCGCCAGCACGTTATCCACCATCTGGCTGACGGTTTGCGCCGCCAGCGGCACATCATGATCCGGACAGCGCGGCTCGCCAACGCGGGCGAACAGCAGACGCAGATAGTCGTGGATTTCGGTGATGGTGCCCACGGTGGAACGCGGGTTATGCGAGGTGGATTTCTGTTCGATGGAAATCGCGGGCGACAGGCCCTCGATATGATCGACATCCGGCTTCTCCATCAGGGAGAGAAACTGGCGCGCATAGGCGGAAAGTGACTCCACATAGCGGCGTTGCCCCTCGGCATACAGCGTATCGAACGCCAGCGAGGATTTACCGGAACCTGACAGGCCGGTGACAACAATCAGTTTGTCGCGAGGGATGGTCAGGTTGATGTTTTTCAAATTGTGGGTGCGGGCACCCCGGACTTCAATCTTATCCATGCACACATTTCCCGGATTAAGGCAGACTCACCATGCCTTCCCGAACGGCCAGGAGCGGCACAGCCAGAACTAAACGCGTAATTATGACACAAAAAAACCTGAATGGATATCCAGTATTAAGCTGCAACGTTGCAACGCAATGACACTTTTTTCGAGGTCGATCCGAAAGTAGGCACTGACCGGATGCCATGTTACTATTGAGTGTTTAGAATTTAATGAATACTCATCGGAGACACCAACATGGCCAGCAGAGGCGTTAACAAAGTGATTCTTGTCGGAAATCTGGGTCAGGATCCGGAAGTCCGTTATATGCCGAATGGTGGGGCAGTTGCCAACATTACTCTGGCGACGTCCGAGAGCTGGCGCGACAAGCAAACTGGCGAAACCAAAGAGAAAACCGAGTGGCACCGCGTTGTGCTGTTCGGCAAGCTGGCTGAAGTCGCGGGCGAATACCTGCGTAAAGGTTCTCAGGTGTATATCGAAGGTTCACTGCAGACGCGTAAATGGACCGATCAGGCTGGCGTAGAGAAATACACCACTGAAGTGGTGGTTAACGTCGGCGGCACTATGCAGATGCTGGGCGGTCGTGCTCAGGGCGGCGGTGCACCCGCGGGTGGTGGCCAGGGCAACAACAACGGCTGGGGCCAGCCACAGCAGCCACAGGGCGGCAACCAGTTCAGCGGCGGCGGTGCGCCATCTCGTCCACAGCAGAACAGCGCACCAGCCAGCAATGAACCACCAATGGATTTTGATGACGATATCCCATTCTAAATTTGGCCTCCGCGTCATTTAGTCAGTCACTATCCTGAAAAAACCCCGATTTATCGGGGTTTTTTGTTGGTTCCTGCTCCGCCGCAACATCACTTTCCGATCGAAAAATCCTGCGTAAAAACCGTTACTGCCAGCATGCAGCGGCTTTCGCCACACTCTGGCTCTTTCACATGGTTACGCCTGTTGCTGCATTTTGCTGGCTTCAGCCTGTGTCACTGTACGCATCTTTAATTACCGCCATAACGTTACCAGGTTGTAAAACCGGGTTGACACTCTTTTTACAAACCGAAATAATCTGTATACATCATGTATACTTGATAAATACAAATGCACTGCATTGTCCTGGTGGCATCAGCTTTGTCAGGCAATGGGATAAGCGTGTGAGCGAACTATTCTTTCTTGCCGCGCAAGAAATAACGAAGCATAAAGAACATCAGGGAGTTTATTGTCATGGCTATTTCAAGAAGGAAATTACTGGTTGGCACCGGTATTGGTGCTGGCGTTATCGCGGCGGGTGGCGGTGCGACACTGCTGACGGACAACGTGCCACCGCCGCCAGAATCGTTACTGAAGATTGATGCGCTTCCTTCAGACGATCCAACGCCGGGCTGGTTCCATACCAGCCGTAAGCGTCAGCCGAAACCTGCGCTGGTGGGTGATGCCAAAGCGCCGTGGGTGGTGATTGGCGGCGGATTTACAGGACTGGCGGCGGCGCGTCAGCTTGCGCTGAATTTCCCTGACGATCAGGTGATTCTGGTCGAGGCGCAGCAGGTTGGTTTCGGCACTTCGGGCCGTAACGCCGGTTTTCTGATCGATGTGCCGCACGACATCAGTGCGCCGGATTACATCGGTGATAAAACCATTGCGCGTAACATCCTCAACCTGAATCAGACCGGTCAGCGCATCCTTAAGGATCTGGTTGAAGAGCATAATATCGTCGATGCCCATATGCGCCACTCCGGTAAATATCAGGCGGTGGTGGAAGACAGTGGTATTGCGGTGCTGGAAGCCTATCGTGGCGGGCTCGAATCGCTGGGACAGCCTTGTGAACTGATTGAAGGCAAAGACTTGCCTGATCATCTCGGGACAACGTTCTACCGCAAAGCGCTGTATACGCCGGGAACGATTCTGGTGCAGCCATCCGGCCTGGTGAAGGGCCTGGCAGACAGCCTGCCGGCGAACGTAACGCTGTATGAAGATACCGCGATTACGGCGATAGAGTATGAACCACAGGTGGTATTGCATCACGCGACGGGTCGTATCTTCGCCGATAAACTGATTCTGGCGAACAATGCCTTTGGTACTCATTTTGGCTTTGGCCCGCGCACCATTTTCCCAATTTTCACCTACGGCAGCCTGACGCGTCCGCTGACCAAAGCGGAACAGGACAGCATCGGTGGTCACGAGTTCTGGGGCGTCATTCCGGCAGACCCGTTCGGCACCACGTCGCGCCGTACCCATGACAATCGCATCCTGATCCGTAACAGTTTCAGTTTCAATGACGATGGTCGCTACATTCCTGGCTATACCGAAAAATATCGCCAGACACACCGTCAGTCATTCGAGCGCCGCTTCCCGACGCTGAAAGATGTCAACTTTGAATATACCTGGGGCGGTGGCCTGGGGATGACCCGTAACGGTTCCAGTATGTTCGGTGAACTGAGAAAAAATGTTTACGGCGCGCTGGGCTGCAATGGGCTGGGAACGGTACGTGGCACGGCGATGGGCACCATGCTGGCGGACATGCTGGCGGGTAAACGCAACGATACCATCAATTTCCTGCAGTCGCTGCCAAAACCAGAATGGAATCCACCGGAGCCATTAATGACCATGGGCGTGAATTTCACGCTGCGTCGTGGGATGCATAACGCCGGGCTGGAAGCCTGATTCGATCACCTGAACTGTGCCGCACTCGCGCTGCAAAGCGTGGTTGCGGCATAGTAATCCGATCATTAAGCAGGGGCAGTCGCTGCCCCTGCTGATGATGGCTGACTGCACGCCAGCTCAGGCGCGCAGTCGGTTATCATCTGTTACCAGTTATCCAGTACGCGCTGGCGTACCTCTTCCGGATAACCCTGCTCGAAAGAAGCATGCAGATGGCGTTTTTCCTGCAGCGTATCGAACACCACTTTCGCGCCTTTACCGGCCACGTACTCCTCTTCGGTATAACACTGTGGCAGGCGGATCACGCGCTGGTCGTCAAACACCACACGACGCCCCACCGGATGCACGCGGGTTGACAGCGCCCACACCACTTCACGCAGATTGGTTGGGTCAAAATCATCATCCACCACATACACTTTCGGGATAAACACCATCGCATCGGTGTTAAACAGCACTTCACCAATGCGCTGCGCCAGCTGTTCACTGCTCATCTCTGGCAGCAGTTCGCGCCAGTTTTGCGGCATCACCACCAGCAACCAGTGCACGGTGGAGTCTTCAGGTATCCAGGCCGTGGTAACCGGCAGCCCGGCTGCGCGCAGATACGTCAGCGCATCCGCCGCCAGACCCATCGCCCACAGCGTATGCGATTCATCTGTCGGCCGCCCGGTGATGGACATCGGCCAGATCGGGTTATCGCGATGGGTAATGGTCTCGACATGGAAAGTCGGCTGCGCCGATGAGCCTTCACCCAGATAGCCGCCATATTCGCCGTACGGGCCTTCCTGGCAATCGCGCGTGATTGAGACATGGCCTTCAATCACGATCTCAGCGGTTGCGGGCACATCCAGATCGATGCTGACCGCTTTCACTACCGGCACCGGCTCACCGGCCAGCGTACCGATGTAATCGGCTTCATCAGCATGCGCCGGGATCGGAATACCGGATACGCAGGAGATAGCGGGCGCCGGGCCCTGCACCAGCGCATACGGCATTGGCTCGCCGCGTTCTACCCACTGGGTCCAGATCTGGCCGATGTGCTGGCTGGGTACAATTAAGCCCACCATGCGCTTGCCATCCACTTTCATCACACGGGCAATCGACCAGTTGACCCATTTGCCGTCCGGGGTTTTCACAATCAGCGTACCCCAGGTGTTTGCGTAACGTCCGCCATCTTTATCGTGTGCAAACGGAATCGGGAAGCGATCCAGGCTGGCATCGTCACCCTGCAGAATGTTCTGCTGGCAGACGGCATCAGCGGAACTGACGCGTACTGGCGGGATGCCGGGTTTCAGGCGCGCAGCCGACAGCGCTTCAATGATTTCCGGGCCAGTGGACGCTGGCGCTAAACCCAGCGACATCGCCACGCGCGCGTAAGGCATATCCTCGCGTGAAGAGAGCGACGCCGGTGCGCCGAACAGGCGAAAACCCGGCGCCACGCCAGCCACGTTGTGGAACAGCGGGGCGGGAGACTGGATCTCGTAGCTGCGACGGGTAATCGCACTGGGTTCAAAATCGCCATCGACCTGGCGATGCACGTGCATGATGTCGCCTATCTCATCGAGGGCTTCGATATAACTTCTTAAATCAGCGTAATATTTCATCGGGCTCTCCTTAAGCCGTGAGTGACGATGCACGCGGTCCGGTCCAGCGTTTGGTTAAATCGTTATCCAGGCCGAACTGGTCGAGAATGCGTGAGACGGTATGGTTGATGATGTCATCGGTGGTGACGGGGTTGTTGTAGAAGGCGGGCATCGGCGGCAGCATCAGCGCGCCGGCGCGCGTCAGGGCCAGCATATTCTCCAGATGAATGGCGTTCAGCGGCGATTCGCGTGGCACCATCACCAGTTTGCGCTGCTCTTTCAGGGTGACGTCCGCTGCGCGGGCAATCAGACCCTCGCCGTAGCCACAGCGAATGGCGGCGAGAGTTTTCATGCTGCAGGGCACGACAATCATGCCGTCGGCACGAAAAGAACCGCTGGAAATCGCCGCCGCCTGATCGTGTTCGCTGTAACTCCTGGTCGCGAGGGCGAGAACCTCCTGTACACTGTACGGCGTTTCCATTTGAATAGTGGCGCGCGCCCATTTTGAAATGACCAGATGCGTTTCAACATCAAGCTCTTTAAGCGCGTGTAATACCCGGACACCAATTGCAGCGCCCGTAGCGCCGGTCATGCCTACAACAAGCTTCATGCGGATTCCTGTTTCACCATTTCTGGTGTATGGTTCGTGGTTAAACTGTTTGTGTTCGAACTATAAGTTTGCGATTTAAAGGAGTCAAGCGGCTGAATGTCACAAAATCCTAATCCTGATTTAATCCTTGCCGCCCCGCTCTGGCCGCATGGTGACTGCTCGCTAATGCACCTGATGCGCCGGGCCGGGCAGTATTCGACGACCTGCTGGACGCAATGTGTCGATACCGGCCTTTCCGCCGTGCAATACGCGATTCTGGTGGTGCTGGCGGAGGAGATAAGCTGCGACCAGCAGACGCTGGGCAACCGTGCGGGTTTCGACAAAGCCACGGGCACCTATGTTATTGACCGTATGACGAAAAGTGGCTTACTGAAGGTTGAGATCGATGAGCGTAACCGGCGGCGTAAGCTGGTCTCGATGACGCCTGACGGGCAGACGATGCTGGACAGGATGATTGAGCAGGCGAAAAGCGCGGAGAAAATGATCACGGCTGGCCTGGATGAGCAGGACATTGCCAATCTGAAACGCTTGCTGAGTAAGCTTGGTGGATTGCAGGAACCTGATGAACATGTCGCAACGGGGCGTCGCTGAATACGCTGGCGGAACGGTGTTTATTCTCTGTTTTTATCGTGAAAATGATTCATCCTGGCACGGCCTGCCAGGATGAATGTAAGGCATGGCGGCGGATATTTATTTCTCCGCAAAGTCCACCAATGCTGCGCCATCAAGGCGATAACGCACCCATTCGCTCTGCGGTTTCGCGCCAATGCTGAGATAGAAATCGATCGCTGGCTGGTTCCAGTCGAGCACACTCCATTCCAGGCGGCCACATTTACGCTGCACGGCCAGCTGCGCAATGTGTTTAATCAGCGCCTTGCCTGCGCCTTCGCCACGGAAATGCGGTGAAATATACAGATCTTCGAGGTAAATACCGTTGCGGCCAAGCCAGGTGGAGTAGCTGGTAAAGAACACCGCGTAGCCTGCGGTTTTACCGTCAATCTCGCAGATCAGTGCTTCAGTTTTACTGTCCGCGCCAAACAGCGTTTGTTCAATTTCACCTGGTGTGGTGATGACTTCATGTGGTGCTTTTTCATATATAGCCAGTTCGACAATCATGTCGTAGATCGCCGTAGCGTCCTGCGCACGGGCCTGGCGAATCGTAATACTCATCTGTTTTCCTTTCACCTGCGGATTACAAGCTGAGAAGCATATCAGGAAATAGCGCTCTTTTACTGGCCAGTTAATGACTGGCGTGGCCTGAAATGGGTAAATGGAAAAAAGGAAGCCCTGATTTGCACCTGGCTAATCCCGTTTAATTTCAGTGTGTTATTACCTGTTGTGTCGCAAAACTCAAATGATATAGTCATGAGTGCACAACATCCCCCCGACCATTCTAAAAAAACACCTGATTAATGTCGGGATAAAACAAGCTGGCATAAGGACTTAGTAATGAAAGGTTTTACCTCTCTGGAATCATTTTTAACCACCATCCAACAACGTGACCCTCATCAGGCGGAATTTCAGCAGGCAGTGCGCGAAGTCTTTACTTCACTGTGGCCGTTTCTTGAGCAAAACCCCCGTTATCAGGAACAGGGATTGCTGGAACGTCTGATTGAACCTGAACGCGTGATTCAGTTCCGCGTGGCCTGGACGGACGATCAGGGTCAGGTTCAGGTGAACCGCGCCTGGCGCGTGCAGTTCAACTCCGCGATTGGTCCCTACAAAGGCGGTATGCGTTTTCACCCTTCGGTGAACTTATCGATTCTGAAATTCCTCGGTTTTGAACAAACCTTTAAAAACGCCCTGACCACGCTGCCGATGGGTGGCGGTAAAGGCGGTTCAGATTTCAATCCGAAGGGCAAAAGCGATGGCGAAGTGATGCGTTTCTGCCAGGCGCTGATGACTGAGTTATATCGTCATCTTGGCCCGGATACTGATGTACCTGCAGGCGATATCGGCGTTGGCGGTCGTGAAGTGGGCTTTATGGCCGGTATGATGAAGAAGCTGTCCAATAACACCGCCTGTGTGTTTACCGGCAAAGGTTTGTCGTTTGGCGGCAGCCTGATCCGTCCGGAAGCGACCGGTTACGGCCTGGTCTACTTCACTGATGCCATGCTGAAGCGTCATGGTCTGGGCTTTGAAGGCAGCCGCGTCGCGGTTTCCGGTGCGGGTAACGTGGCGCAGTACGCTATCGAAAAAGCGATGGAGCTGGGCGCTCGCGTGGTTACGGCTTCCGATTCAGCCGGTACTGTGGTTGACGAAGCGGGCTTTACTACGGAAAAACTGGCGCACCTGGCGGAAATCAAAAACCAGCGTTACGGCACGGTAGAAGAGTATGCGCGCGAACGGGGTCTGGTGTACCTGGCGGGCCAGCAGCCGTGGAGTGTGCCGGTGGATATCGCACTGCCATGCGCAACCCAAAACGAACTGGATCTGCCAGCCGCGCAGCAGCTGATTGCCAATGGCGTCAAAGCGGTGGCGGAAGGGGCGAACATGCCAACCACTATCCAGGCGACAGATGCATTCCTGGAAGCTGGCGTGCTGTTTGCTCCAGGCAAAGCAGCCAATGCCGGTGGCGTGGCGACTTCAGGTCTGGAAATGGCGCAGAACGCGGCGCGCCTGAGCTGGAAAGCGGAGAAAGTGGATATTCGCCTGCAGCACATCATGCTGGATATTCACCACGCCTGCGTGGAGCACGGCGGCGAAGGCAAGCAGACCCACTATGTCCACGGCGCGAACATTGCTGGTTTCGTAAAAGTGGCGGACGCCATGCTGGCGCAGGGTGTGCTGTAAGCGCAAACGGATATTGCGCTAACTTCAAAAGCCCCTTTTCAGGGGCTTTTTTGATCGCCTGTAAATGAAATATGCGGGTAATTTTGTCAACCTTGAGGTTGACTTTTGCGGTGCATATTTATATCTTTTGATAAGCAGTGAGATTCACGACATAAACACTCGGTTATGGAATAACCAACATGCCTATTCAAAAGAAGCCAGGCAAACCCAGGAAGCCTTTTCCTGTCATGCTAATGGACGAAGCGCGCAAAGAGCTGTTTGCGATGGATGCTGAAAACAGAGCGGCATTTATCTCGGCGATTGATGATTTTGAACTCTATGGTCCGGGCCATAGAATGGTCGACACGGAAAAAATTTCAGGTGATCTATTTGAATTAAAAGCACAATCTTCATCGCACTGGCTGCGCGGCTTTTATTTTCATTATCTGGATGGGCTGTATGTTATCAGCCATATTTTTGCTAAGAAAACCAATAAGACACCTAAGTCTAATCGAGAGCTGGGTCTTGCCCGCTATATGGTGTTTAAAGACAGAATGGCAAAGCTGTCTGGCACCTGACTGAAAGATTTAGCATACGAACAGAGAGAATCATATGAGCGATAACCTGACACTGCATGCGTGGGATGAGGTTCGCACAGAATTATTGAGCGATACGGCCACTGCTGAGGCACTGGAAGTCGTGTTGATGAGAAAACAACTGGTTGCTGCTATGGCTCACAAGCGTAAAGAAAAGAAGATTACTCAACAGACTATTGCCGCTCAGATAGGTGTCAGTAAGCAGGCTATCAGTAAATTTGAGAGCGGGAATAGCTCGCCAACACTGGACGTGGTATTTCGTTACGCTGATGCACTTGGCATTGATGTATTCAGTAAACTTAAGCAGGCGTTTGTCTGAACATCGTCTTTAAGCCATAAAAAAAGCCCCAAATCAGGGGCTTTTGTCTGTTATCTGCCAGCGTGACGTCATGAATGGCTCTGCAAAAACGCCAGTAAATCCTCATTCAGCTGATCCTGGTGCGTCACGGCAAAGCCATGCGGTGCGCCCGGATAGACTTTCAGCTGTGCATTGTTGATGGTTTCCGCCGCAACTTTACCGGTGGTTTCAAACGGCACAATCTGGTCGGCATCGCCATGGATCACCAGCGTCGGCACATCGACGTTGGCCGCATCAGGACGGAAGTCGGTCTCAGAGAACGCGGTAACACAATCAATGGTGCCTTTTAATGACGCCAGCAGCGCGATATTCAGCGTCTGGGTCAGCACGCCGTCAGAGACTTTCTGCCCCTGATTTATGCCATAGAACGGCGTGGCGAAGTCTTTAATAAACTGGGCGCGGTCATTGCGCAGGCCCGCTTTAATCCCGTCAAACACGGATTTCTCCACCCCTTGCGGATAATCGGCGGTTTTACCAAAGATTGGCGTCACCGCACCCAACAGCACCAGTCCTGCAACGCGCTCGCTGCCATAGTTGCCAATATAGCGCGTGACATCACCGCCGCCCATGGAGAAGCCCACCAGCGTAACATCGTGCAGATCGAGGTGGTTAATCAGATCGTTAATATCAGAAGCAAACGTATCGTAGTTATAGCCGTCCCACGGCTGATCGGAACGACCAAAACCACGACGGTCAAAAGCGATAACGCGATAGCCGCGCTCCGCGAGGAAATTCAGCTGGCTGTCCCACATATCGGCATCCAGCGGCCAGCCGTGGCTGAACAGCACCGGCTTACCTTTACCCCAGTCTTTATAGTAAATCTGTGTGCCATCCTGCGTCTTAAATGTACTCATGATGATGCCCTCTGTTTAAGTGATTTCGGGTTAATGCACATCACGTTACAGGCTAGACGCTGACAAAGATAAAGCATAATTTTTGACAACTTGTTGAAAGTTTTTTAACGGGTAACTTTATGACTTTAATGGATATTAGTGCCAGGATGGCTGTCAAAAAAAACTTAACAAGTTGCCAAATTCTTTCCGCTATCAGTCCCGTGTTCCGTTGCGTATTGTGATTCCCAGAGCAGCACAACACTGAAACGAAATCACAATACTGAAGAGGAAATAATCATGTCTAAACTCGACCTGCTGGACCCACAGAACTCTGCGCTGATCTTCATCGACCATCAGCCACAAATGTCCTTCGGCGTGGCGAACATCGATCGCCAGCAGCTTAAAAATAACACCGTCGCCCTGGCGAAAGCGGGCAAGATTTTTAACGTGCCGACGATTTACACTTCTGTTGAAACCGAAAGCTTCAGCGGCTACATCTGGCCGGAACTGCTGGCGGTGCATCCTGAGTCGAAGCCGATTGAGCGTACTTCAATGAACTCCTGGGAAGATGCGGCGTTTGTTAAAGCGGTGGAAGCTACCGGTCGCAAAAAACTGATTATCTCTGCCCTGTGGACTGAAGTGTGCCTGACCTTCCCGGCACTGATGGCGCTGAAAGCGGGCTACGAAGTGTATGTGGTGACCGACACCTCCGGCGGCACCAGCGTGGATGCTCACGAACGTTCTATTGACCGTATGGTGCAGGCTGGCGCAGTGCCGGTGACCTGGCAGCAGGTTCTGCTGGAATACCAGCGTGACTGGTCACGCAAAGAAACCTATGACGCGGTGATGGATCTGGTGCGCGAGCACAGCGGTGCTTACGGTATGGGTGTCGACTATGCCTACACCATGGTGCACAAAGCCCCAGCACGTCAGTCATAAGCTGAGCGGGAGTGAGCATGAGCCAGCAGAAATCTGTCTCCAGCGGCGCGTTTGCGCCGCTTACTCAGGGGCTGTTCGCCGTGATTTGGGCGGCGACAGTATTGGGCAACACCGGTAGTTTTATGCGCGACGTCGCCAGCTCATGGCTGGTGACCGGGCTGTCGTCAAACCCGGCGGCAGTCGCACTGATGCAGACGGCAGCGACGTTGCCCTTTTTCCTGCTGGCTATCCCGGCCGGGGTGCTCTCCGATATCGTTGATCGCCGCCGCCTGCTGATTGCGGTACAGCTGTTGCTGGCGAGCGTCAGCGGCACGCTGTTGCTGCTGTCGCACTTCCAGCTGCTGACCGTGGATTATCTGGTGGCGCTGACCTTTATCGGCGGTATTGGCGCGGCGCTGATGGGGCCCGCCTGGCAGGCGATAGTGCCGGAGCTGGTGCCGCGTCAGCAGCTGCGCAACGCGGTGGCGCTGAATTCACTCGGCATTAATATTGCGCGCGCAGTCGGTCCGGCGGCAGGTGGTTTACTGCTGGCAGGGCTGGGCGCGTGGGCAGCCTATGGCGCAGATGTCCTGAGCTATGTGTTTGTCATCGCTGCACTGCTGTGGTGGAAACGGCCAGCCAAAGCGCAGGATGCGTTACAGGAACACTTTTTTGGCGCGTTCAGAGCAGGATTACGTTATGTCCGTTCCAGTCAGGAGCTGCACCGGGTTCTGTTGCGCGCCGCGATCTACTTCGCCTTTGCCAGCGCCATCTGGGCCTTATTGCCGCTGGTAGCGCGTAATTTATTGCAGGGCAGCGCCAGTTTCTACGGCGTGATGCTGGGTGCGGTAGGCGTTGGCGCGATTGTCGGTGCATTGGTGCTGGCGCGCTTACGCGCGCTGATCAGCAGTGATGGCTTAATGCTGCTGTCCGCTGTGCTCTCGGCGCTGGTCATGGTGACACTGGCATTACTGCCACTGCAGTGGCTGGCGTTACCGCTGATGATTGTGCTGGGCGTCAGCTGGATTATCGCGCTGACCACGCTTAACGGCGTGGCGCAGGCGGTGCTGCCGGACTGGGTGCGCGGGCGCGGCCTCTCTGTTTATCTGATGGTGTTTAACGGCGCGATGGCGGCGGGCAGCCTGTTCTGGGGGTTGATGGCGAGCCGCACCGGACTGGTAATGGCACTGCTGCTGGCGGGCAGTGCCCTGATTATCGCGGCGCTGCTGTGCTGGAAACTGAAACTGCCGGGCGGTGAAGCGGATTTACAGCCCTCCGGTCACTGGGATGAACCCACGCTGGAAGGCCACGCACATGCACACCATGGCGCACAAGGCCCGGTGATGATTCAGATTCACTACCAGGTGGCGGCAGAAGATCGCCCGGCCTTCCTGGCGGCGATTAAAAAGCTGTCGCTGTCACGTCGTCGCGGCGGGGCTTCAGCCTGGGGCATTGCGCAACACAGCGCGGAGCCGGATACGCTGGTGGAGTGGTTCCTGGTCGAATCGTGGCAGGAACATTTACGTCAGCACCAGCGGGTTTCGCATGCTGATGCGGCGTTACAACAGGAGGTACAACGCTTCCATCGTGGCACGGACAAACCGCAGGTCCACCATCTGCTGTCACTCAACTAAGTGCCGTCAGATCAATGACAGACTAAAAGCACGCGGTCCCTGAAACCATGCGGTAACGCATCAACTCAACACGCAGGGAATACGGTCAGCGGAGGAAAGCGTCCCGCGCCAGGTACGGTGCGGGCCGAGCAGCCATGGATGGCGAAAAGCGACTTTCCGCAGCTGACCGTGTTCCCTGCGCAGGCTCGATGCTGCAGCAACGATCAAGACGAAGCCAGAAGCCACAACCGCGCTCCATACAAAATCAGCCCCTGACGACCCCCTCAACCTGACGCACCGCTCAAACGGCGCGCTTATTCACATCACTCGTCGACATACACCGCATCGCGACCCGCAAAATTCTGCAACCGATCGCGCCACCACAACGCCGCATTACCGCTGGCGCTGTCACTCCAGGCGAGAAACGCCTGATCGCGCCGCGGCGCACTATCCAGCTGACGCTCCACCAGCGCACCGCTGGCCAGATGCGGCGCAGCAAGATAGCGCGGCAGATAACCGCAGCCCAGCCCATCGAGCTGCGCCTGCACTTTATCGGCAAAACTGTGCACGCTGAGAATCGGTTGCTCATCCAGCACGCGCAGATCGCTGCCCTCGCCGTGACGCGAAGAATCATTCACCACCACCGCGCGATACTGACGAATCTGCTCACGCAGTAGTGGTTCCGGCAGCGACGCCAGCGGATGATGCGGCGCAACGGCAAACACATACTCCAGCCAGCCAAGCGGCGCACACTGCACGCCGTGATGACGCACCGGCTCCTGCACCGCGCCAAACACAATATCGGCTTCGCCATAACTCAGCGCTTCCCAGCAACCTGCCAGCACATCATGGCGGAACAACAACTGCGTGTGCTGATGTTGCTGATAAAATTCATCAATCAGCGGCGAAAGTAACGAAAATGGCACCGATGCATCGAGACTGATGGTGAGCTTACTCTCCCAGCCGCTCTCGACATACTTCGCCTGCTGCTCCAGCTCACCGACGGCGCGCAGCAGCACGCGCCCCTTCTCCAGCATCAGGCGGCCGGTGGCCGTAAAGGTCGCACGATGGCCGGAGCGATCCAGCAGCGTAATGCCCAGATCGCTCTCCATTTTTTGAATCGTATAACTCAGCGCGGAAGCCGTTTTAAACATCCTGGCCGCCGCCGCGGCAAAAGTGCCATGGCGGTCCAGCGCATCCAGGATCAGCAGCGCTTCAAGGTTTAATCGCATCTATTCACCACCCCAAAAATTGTTTAACAACAACCCAAAATCTTTCCGTTATCAATCAACCCGCCTATTTCGTATTGTTTCTTCAGGCAATACAACCCCCTGGCGACACTTTCAGCGTCCTTTTCATCATGGGGAAACGTAAGGAGCGTAACGTGGATAATCCGCATCAGGCACAACATATCACGCTGGTGATTACCCACCGCCTGCAGCTGGACAAACAGCCTGACTACGAAAGCTGGCTGGAGAAAATTATGCCGCAGGCGGCGCAGTTCCCCGGTCACCTGGGCGTAAACGTGCTGCGTCCGGTGCACGGCGAACTGACCTATACCGTACTGGTGCGTTTTGACAATCTCGACAATCTTTATCACTGGCTCAACTCCGCCGAACGCCACAGGCTGGTGGCGGAGCTGGGACAACTGCTGGCGGCGCCGGAGCATCTCGAAATGCGTCCCGGCGCAGCATTCTGGTTTACCCCGGCGACGCCTGCGTCACCGGCGCGCTGGAAGCAGTATCTGGTGACACTGGCGGTGATCTTCCCGTCAACTAACCTGGTTCCGTGGTTCTGGGGCCATGTATTACCCGCCAGTAAAGACGCCCTGTGGGGCCATTTACTGAATGACGCCAGCGTTGTCGCGCTGGTGGTGTACCTGTGGATGCCGGCAATCACGCGGCTGCTAAAAAACTGGCTGAGCCCGCGCGCTTAAGCCCAATCCGGAGAGACAGTAATGACAACGGCTTCCTTAATTCTGACCAACGGCAAATTTCATACGGTCGATCGTGACAACCCGCAGGCCACAGCAGTGGCAATCAAAGACGGCAAATTCCTTGCGGTCGGCAGTGAATCAGAAGTGATGCAGTTCGCTGATGTGGCAACCAAAGTGGTGGATCTGCACGGCCACACCGCCATTCCTGGCCTCAACGACTCGCATCTGCACCTGATTCGCGGCGGCCTGAACTACAACCTGGAACTGCGCTGGGAAGGCGTACCGTCACTGGCGGACGCGCTGCGTATGCTGAAGGAGCAGGCGCTGCGCACGCCATCACCGCAGTGGGTACGCGTCGTGGGCGGCTGGAACGAGTTCCAGTTTGCCGAACGCAGGATGCCAACGCTGGAAGAAATTAACGAAGCCGCGCCGGATACTCCGGTATTTATCCTGCACCTCTACGATCGCGCACTGCTCAACCGTGCGGCGCTGAAAGTGGTGGGCTACACCCGTGACACGCCAAACCCGCCGGGCGGTGAAATCCAGCGTGACAGCAAAGGCAACCCGACCGGGATGCTGATTGCGCGTCCTAACGCCATGATCCTCTACGCCACGCTGGCGAAAGGGCCAAAACTGCCGCTGGAACAGCAGGTGAACTCAACACGCCAGTTTATGCGCGAACTGAACCGCCTTGGGCTGACCAGCGCCATTGATGCTGGCGGCGGTTTCCAGAACTATCCCGATGATTACGAAGTGATTTCTGAACTGCATGCGAAAAAACAGCTGACAGTGCGCATCGCCTATAACCTGTTCACCCAGCGTCCGGGCCATGAACTGGAAGATTTCGAAAAGTGGACTGATATGCTGCAACCGGGGCAGGGCACTGATTTCTACCGTCATAACGGCGCGGGCGAGATGCTGGTGTTCTCTGCCGCCGACTTCGAAGACTTCCTCGAACCGCGTCCGGATCTGGCGCCAGGCATGGAAGATGAGCTGGAGCGCGTGGTGCGCCATCTGGTCGAGCACCGCTGGCCGTTCCGCCTGCACGCCACCTACAACGAATCCATCAGCCGCATGCTGGATGTGTTTGAAAAAGTGAACCGTGATATTCCGTTCAATGGCCTGCACTGGTTCTTCGACCACGCGGAAACTATCACTGAAGCGAATATTGAACGCGTCAAAGCGCTGGGCGGCGGTATTGCCGTGCAGCACCGTATGGCATTCCAGGGTGAATACTTTGCCGAGCGCTATGGCAAAGAAGCCACCAAACAGACACCGCCAGTGGCGAAAATGCTGCAGGCAGGCGTGCCGGTTGGACTGGGCACCGACGCCACTCGCGTGGCGAGCTATAACCCATGGACCGCGCTCTACTGGCTGGTCTCCGGGCGCACGGTTGGCGGCATGGCGATGTATGATGATAACGCCCGTCTCGACCGCGAAACCGCGCTGATGCTGTGGACTCAGGGCAGCTCATGGTTCTCCAGCGAACAGGGCAAAAAAGGGCAAATCAAAGTCGGCCAGCTGGCAGACCTGGCGATTCTGTCGCAGGACTACTTCAGCGTGGCGGAAGAGGCGATTAAAGGTATTGAGTCGGTGCTGACGGTGGTGGATGGCGAAATTGTCTACGCTGCCGGACGTTTTGGCCCACTGGCGCCGCCTTCAATTCCGGTATTGCCGGAGTGGTCACCGGTGGTGACGGTACCGGGCCACTACCGCAGCGCACCGCCACAGGCCAGTAACCGCGTCGGCATGATGCCGCAGGTACATCACTGCAGCGGCCCTTGTGGCGTACACCAGCATCAGCATGATGTCGCGCGCCATTCGTCGGTGCCAGTGGCAGATGATAATGCCTTCTGGGGCGCACTGGGCTGCTCCTGCTTCGCGTTCTAATCTCTGCTTTTCCCCGGCCCGCAGGAATGCGGGCCACAATTTCTCCACTCGCAACATCCTGTTTCATCCGTCATAGTGAAGCGATCGCTTTTCCCACTTAACTGTTGTGAAAGGAGCACTGTGATGACACGTCTGACCGCGAAAGATTTCGACCCGGAACTGCTTGAGCTTTACGATCACTACGCGCACGGTAAGATCACCAAACGTGAGTTTCTCTCGCTGGCATCGAAGTTCGCCGTTGGCGGCACCGCTGCAACCCTTCTTGGCTCGCTAATGCCCAATTATGCCTTAGCCACTCAGGTGGAATTCACCGATCCGGATATTGTCGCCGAATATATTGAGTATCCGTCGCCTAATGGTCACCAGAAGGTGCGTGGCTACTGGGTGCAGCCGGCGAAAGCCAGCGGCCCGCTCCCGGGTGTGGTGGTGGTGCATGAAAACCGTGGCCTGAACCCGTATATCGAAGATGTCGCGCGGCGTGTCGCCAAGGCGGGCTTTATTGCCTTAGCGCCGGACGGGTTGAGTCCAGTGGGCGGCTATCCGGGCAATGATGACAAAGGGCGCGAGCTGCAACAGCAGATCGACCCCACCAGGCTGATGAATGACTTTTTTGCCGCCGTTGAGTTCCTGATGCAGCATAAACAGGTCAATGGCAAAGTGGGGATTACCGGTTTCTGCTACGGCGGCGGCGTGTCGAATGCGGCGGCAGTGGCGTATCCGGAACTGGCGGCGGCTGTGCCATTCTATGGTCGTCAGCCGCAAGCGGAAGATGTGCCGCGCATCAAAGCGCCGCTACTGATTCATTATGCGGAGCTGGATACGCGCATCAACGAAGGCTGGCCAGCATATGAGGCAGCCCTGAAAGCGGCGGGTAAAACCTACGAAGGGTATATCTATCCCGGCGTACATCACGGATTCCACAATGATTCGACGCCGCGCTACGATAAAGCCGCTGCGGATTTAGCCTGGGAACGCACCATTAACTGGTTCCGCCGCTATCTGGTGTAGCCGCTGTGTGGCTGAACATCATCGTTTATTTATGACTGAAAAAGGAGTGATCAGTGAACGCATCTGAGCCGCAACCGCTGGTAATTGGCCTGCTGCTGTTTCCGCAGCTGACCCAGCTCGACCTGACCGGGCCATTTGAGGTCTTTGCCCGCACGCCTGGCGCACAGGTGCATCTGATCTGGAAAGACAAACAGCCAGTGGTGTCCGATCGCGGTATGGCGATTCTGCCGACCACCACGTTTGCGGATTGTCCGCCGCTGGATGTGATTTGTGTTCCGGGCGGCCCCGGGCAGATTGCGCTGATGGATGATGCCGGGACGCTGGCCTTTCTGCAGCAGCAGGCCAGCAGTGCGCGGCTGGTGACCTCGGTGTGTACCGGATCGCTGGTGCTGGGCGCCGCCGGGTTATTACGCGGTTATCGGGCGACGACGCACTGGGGATCGCTGGAACAGCTGGCGTTGCTCGGCGCGCAACCTGTTGCCGAACGGGTGGTGCGTGAGGGAAACCGCATTACCGGCGCGGGGGTGACCTCGGGCATTGACTTTGCGCTGCATGTGGTCGCTGAACTGCTTGGCGCAGACGTCGCGCAAAATATTCAGCTGCAGATGGAATACGATCCTGAACCGCCGTTCAGTTCCGGTTCACCGCGCAGCGCCGACCCGGCGCGGGTCGCACAGGCCCGGCAGCAGATGGCGCCGTTTATTGCCCGGCGTCTGCAGGCCACGGAACGGGCGGCGGCGAGGCTGAAACAGGCACAATAAGCGCCTGACGGTACGCAGTCAGGTAGTGAGCGTATTTTGGCGGCAGCTGCCGAGGGCTACAGTTTCTGTCATGTGGCGCTGCGGTCTCCACTGCGCCACAGGTCGTCAGTGGTTCAGCACACTTCGACCAGCTGGAACTCTTCAAATACCAGTTCCATCTCTTCGGCATAGCTGCCTGCACGCGTGAAAAATGCCTGATGCTCCTGACGCCAGAAGGCGAGGCTCAAATCACCTTCACCCTCTTTACGCGCCAGTTCGGCGGTCACATCACAAAAGCGCACGAGGCGCAGAGCAACGGTTCTGATGACACACAGCGGCTGATTGCTGCCGCTTAAAATAATACTGTAACTGCCAATGGCTGGCGCATCCGCATCCTGCTGAAACGCCAGCAGAGAACTGCAGCTGGCGGTTTTCCTGCCCTGCATCACCAGCGCTGCCAGTTCATCCGCCATCTGCGCAGAGTCGCCAAACGCCCAGCTCACCGCGTCAGGATACTTCTGCTGGAGTTCCGCCAGGTTACTGGTCATGGTTCTTCTCCTGCTGCGCGTTCTTCTGCTGCCGGGCCTGCCATTTTTCCTGCCGCTGCTGTTCTTCCGCTTCACGCGTTACACGATCAAGCGACGCCTTCACCTGGCGATTTTGCTCATCCATCTGTTGCTGGCGCAGCCGGTTATCCTGCTCAAACTGCCGCTGCTGTTGTTCCTGCTGCTGGCGCATCTGCTGCTGCTGTTGCTGGCGTGCCTGCTCATTTTGTTGCTGGAACTGATCGTAAGCGGCGTTGGCCGAACAGAGCGTCGGCAGCAGGGCCATCATGCCCACCAGTAAATGACGTGTTGTGATTCGTTGCACCATGAGACTCCTGTCAGATCAAAAATCACTCTGAGCATAACGCAGCATTGCCTGCGCGGGCGTCTGATGATTCTGAATTATTGCCACACCCGGTTCTGCATCACCACCCGATAAGCGTCACACCAGCGCCAAATCGCTGACAGAACGGGCAATACGCAGATATTGGGGGCAGCATACTTCTCTCCTCTCTGGCTGCCGAATGAGCGCAAAAGTCTGACCGCATTTAGTGTTAACTGGCGTCGCGTTAAGTGCTTGTTACTGCCAGGCTAAACGCTACACTGAAGCGGAAATGTCATTTGGTTATCTATGAAACGCATAAGGAATCACGGTTGATGAAACTCTATTACTGCCCGGGAGCCTGTTCACTGGCGCCACATATTGTTGCTGAAGAGGCGGGTTTGTCAGTGTCACTGACGCGCGTTGATCTGAAAACCCATCTCACCGAAGCGGGTGACGATTTTTATGCCATCAACAGCAAAGGCTATATCCCGGCGCTGCAGCTGGACAGCGGCAGAGTGATGACCGAAGGCGCGGTGATTTCTCAGTACCTGGCCGATCAGAAGCCAGAAGCGGGACTGTTGCCCGCTTCCGGTGATGCGCGTTATCAGGTGCTGGAGTGGATGACCTTTATCTCTACCGAACTGCACAAAAATATGGGTGCACTGTTTAACCCGGCCATCACCCCGGAGTGGAAAGCCGCCGTGACCGCTAACCTGAATAAGCGCCTCGACTGGTTAGCCAGCGCGCTGGGTGATAACAGCTGGCTGCATGGCGATCGCTTTACCATCGCCGATGCCTATCTGTTCACCGTGCTGGGCTGGAGCGGTCACGTGGGGCTGAGCCTCGATCAGTGGCCAGCACTGCAGGCGTACCGGGCGAATATCGCCCAGCGTCCGGCAGTGGTTAAAGCAATGAAAGCCGAAGGGCTGATCTAAGCCACTGGCCGCGGCTTATTGCGGGCAGCCTGCCGCAATGACCGCGGCCAGTCCCTGCGGGTTTTCCCACGACATCGCGTGTCCGGCATTCGGCACCACCGCAAGGTATACGCCGCGAGCCTGCAGTGCGTCATACTCCTGGTCTGGTAGTGTATGTTCACCGACAATCAGGCCGCACTGCAGCGGCAGGGCGCAGAACTGTTCCCACCACGAGGGTGTCACGCCATTCACCAGCGACGTCGCGCCACGCCATGCCGCCTGAGGCAGCGTCATCTGCATCGACCCGGCCCACGGCGAGCCGTCCTCTTCGATTAACAGCTGCTGACCATAAGCGATAAATTCCACTTCATCCTGCGCGGCAATCAGAGTGCTGAATTCACCGCCACCGGCGCGCCAGTTAGGCTCGGAGACCAGCAGCGCGGCGAGGTTAGTGGGTTGCTGCGCCGCCACTTCAATCGCGATGCTGCCGCCCATACTGTGGCCGTACAGGGTAAATGGCGGTAGCGAAAGGTGGTTGAGGAGTTCGGCGATCACCTGCGCCTGATCGCTGGTGGTATAGCTGAAACTGGTGGGCTTATCGCTGAAACCCGAGCCAGGCAGATCCACCAGAATAATACGATGATCGCGCAACTCGGGCTGCGCCGCCACGCGTGGATATTCATAGGATGAGGCGCAGCCTAAACCGTGGATGAAGACGATCGGCGCGCGTTCGCCTGGCAGGTCGTGGTAACGCACTTCTGCTGACAGCAGCGCGGAGAAAAAGCTGTTCAAAAGGCAACTCCTGTACTTTTTTGTTAAGCAGTTTGCCTGCATTCTATTATGCTTGTGGTTCTTTATAGTAGTGGAGATCGGCAGTGCAAGGCGTCCCGCAGCAGTTCCCCTGTGAAAAAGATCGCGCCCGTTTCCGGCATTTACCTGAACTGCCGGGGGTGGAGCTGTATCACGCCCATATCTCCAGTTACGCTTTTGAGCCGCACACTCATGAAGCTTTTGGCATGGGCACCATCGATTATGGTGCTGAGCGTTTTCGCTATCGCGGCGCCAGCCATGTTGCGCCGACGCATTCGCTGGTGCTGATGAACCCTGATGAACTGCATACCGGGGAATCTGCGACCGACGATGGCTGGCGCTACCAGATGATCTACATCGACCCAAACATGATGGAAACGCTCTCCGGCGAGCAGGGCTGGTGGTTCACTGACGTGGTGCGTGAAGATCGCGCCACTTCACGCCAGCTGTCGCAGGCGCTGGCGGCGCTCTGGCAGACCACGGATGCGCTGGCGGCGGAGAGCCAGTTGCTGAATGTGATACAGCTGCTGCGCCCGCATGCGCGGGTGGCGCAGAAACTGTCCAGTGAACCGGCGCAGCGTTTTGACTGCGTGCGCGACTATCTGCGGGAAAACGTGGAACGCAATGTGACACTGACGGAGCTGGCCGCGCTGGTTTCTCTCAGTCCTTATCATTTTTTGCGCCAGTTCAAACGCCAGTACCATGTGACGCCGCACCAGATGTTGATGGCCTTTCGCTTATATGAAGCCAAACAGTTGCTGACGCGTGGTATGGCGGCGGCGGAGGTGGCAGCAACGGTAGGACTGACCGACCAGGCGCACCTGACGCGTACTTTCGCCCAGCGCTATGGCATCACGCCGATCCGCTATCAGAAGCAGGTGGCGCTCGCCCGCCGTTAGCGCAATCCGGTACAATATTTTCGGCACCATCTGCGGCACAGTGACAGGGATGTTTTACTGATCTCAGGCCTGACTCATGTTCGCTGGTGTACTCTTTGCCCTCTCCGCAGGCTTAATGTGGGGACTTATCTTTGTTGGCCCGTTGCTGGTGCCAGAATATCCCGCCAGTCTGCAATCCGCTGGACGCTATATCGCCTTTGGCCTGGTGGCATTGCCGCTGGCGTGGCATAAACGGCAGCGCCTGCGCGAACTGGCGCGACATGACTGGATTGAAGCCCTGAAGCTCACGCTGGTGGGGAATCTTATCTATTACACCTGCCTTGCCAGCGCCATTCAGCGCACCGGCGCGCCGATCTCCACAATGATTATTGGCACCCTGCCGGTAGTGATTTCGGTGACGGCCAATCTGCTATACGGTCAGCATGAAGGTCGACTCTCCTGGCGCAAACTAACGCCTGCGCTGCTGCTGATTGCGGCGGGACTGGTTTGCGTGAATATGGCGGAACTCAGTCTTGTCAGCAGCGATTTCAGTCTCTGGCGCTACCTGAGTGGTATTGCGCTGGCGCTGGCAGCGGTGGCGTGCTGGACATGGTATCCACTGCGCAATGCCCGCTGGCTGAGAATGCATCCCCAGTTCCGGCCGGGCGCCTGGGCGACGGCTCAGGGACTGGTGACGCTGCCGGTGGCATTAATCGCCGGGGGGCTGGTCTCTGTGCAGCTGGCGCTGACCCAGCCCGCGTTCTCCCTGCCATTCGGTCCACGGCCAGACGTCTTTATTCCGCTGATGTTAGTGATTGGCTTGCTGTGTTCGTGGGCAGGCACGCTGTGCTGGAATGAGGCCAGTCAGCGTCTGCCTACCGTGCTGGTAGGACCGCTGATTGTGTTTGAGATTCTGGCCGGGCTGGCCTATAGCTTCCTGCTGCGCCAGCAGTGGCCACCGCTGCTGACCCTGGCGGGCATTGGCTGTCTGATGGCGGGAGTGATGATGGCGATGTGGATCAAACCAGAGCCACAGGTGGTTGAGGTGTCGTCGTCCAGCTGAGTTTGTCGCCCTTTGACCGGCTGTGCGTGGGGATACTTTCAGAATTAGCGCAGCCGGTCCCTCTGCTCCATTCCTGAATACCATTTTCCCTGTTTCACCTGCCTGCGCCTGCCTTCAATGTGGCCTGCTGAGGCTTAATTGTTGTTTTGTTGTTAAATTTTGCCTGCTCTTGCCATAAGCCACCTTCGCAGGGCTATAAGAATTGTCGCTAATGAAATTTGGCTTTCTGGTGCAATGGTCAACGTCTGCTACTGAATTATTTGCCCCATTTTTAACCTTTGTCTGGCCCGGAAGCGGTCCAGTAAACGGTGGAATATAAGCGGCAGATAAGCGGGGCAAATCGTGAAATGCCGATAGCGATAGTTAAGCCTGTGCGAAGTGTTGGCGCAGTAGTTATAGGCTGGCAGGAATAAAACAGGGCAAAGTAGTAAATAGTGCTAAACCATTATAACCGGCTTTTGTCCTGGTAAATGGCGGGTAAGACGCCGGAACAGAGAAGTCATCAGCATGTACAATTATGGACCAGTCTATCACATAAAATACGAAGCGCAGGGAAGCGGTAATGTTTATCAGTATTAATCTGCTTTATGGAGATATTGGCTAACCGGTAAATAACGATTAAGTAAAGTGCGGCGCGATTGTCGATAAATGATTCTTCGACAGTCGCGCCTGAATCGCTTGAAAGCAGGAAGGTTTAACAGCCTTGTCCAGGATAAATGCCAAAAGGTATCTTTTCCCAATACCAGAAGTATCAGAAATGAGCGGTCCTTTTTGTTAAAAAATGACCTTATTAATAAAAATTATCCATATTTTAATTTCGCATTTGTCTGACGGAATAATCTGGAAATATATAATATCAATGGTTGTTGCAATGTACCGGGTAGTGGTAAACGCTGCGGCTGATATCCATCAGACGGCAACTGCGGCGTGTACCGATTTCGTAAGTATCTTGCAGAAAATTAACGGCCTGGCGCTTGTCATTGGTGGTAAAGAACTGCTTAACCACGCCCTGCAGCATCTCTTTATCATCACCGAGCATCTGTACTTCACGCGTCAGCATATGCACCTGCTCTTCTAACTCTCTGATTTTTCTTCCATCATCTGAAGAAAGGCCGGAGAACTTCTTCTTCCAGCTGTAGAATGTCGCTTCAGAGATACCCAGCTCTTCACATATCTCCTTCACCTTCACTCCTCCTTCGGAAGCTTTAATTGCGTTGGTGATTTGCTCTTCGCTATATCGTGACTTTCTCATAGATTGATGTTCCTTTCTAAAGTATTTATGGATGAGAATAACTGCAATAAATTCTGGCACTGAATAGTCAGAATATATCCGCAGTCTATTTAAGTACGAGATTTGAATTGCACGCTTTAAGTTAAGTGATTCTGTAGAAATATCATCATGGGAATAGTCTTATTTTTAATTTATTGAGTTTGGCTGGCTTTCAGGAACAGTCTTTTTGTTATAGATTTATTCCCTGTCAGGCAGGGTTGGCATTATCAATACTCTGGTTATTTTAGGTAGCATATTACCTGTTTTTATTTCGTTACTCTTTGAATAACAATGACTCCAGTTTGAAATCGGTTACATATAGAACCAGATTTAATAAGAGATAATTTCTTGAAATAGTTGGCTATAGCTTTATTTCAAGTTTTTCCTGGTCTTCGTTTGGCGTTTTTTTCATCGGCATAACTGATCGTTATTCTGTGCACTCGATCACTCTATAAATATAGCCAATTATCGACAGGGATGTGTGGTGCTTCGCAGTGTGTTGGATGAATAAAGGACCGGCCAATGAAATACAGTGTGATGTCGAATGCTGTCTGGATGATGTCAGAAAAAATAGTTTCGATTTTTGGTGTGATATTTGTCACGTCTTATGTGGCGAAGTCGTTTGGGCCAACTATTTTTGGGCAAATGGCGTTTTCCGCTTCGCTATTTTCGGTGGTGCAGACCATCGCGATCTTTGGCACCGAAACCATTTTATTTAAGCGCATCAGCAAAAGCGCGCATAAAGGTGTGCGCCTGATGAACGTGGCGAAAACAATGCGCCTGTCCATTTTGCTGGCTCTGTCTGTGCCGGTCCTGGTCTGGGTCTGGTACAGCATGAACGTTAATTTTGCTGTGTTTGCCGTCGCCTCGTTTTTCACGGCGCTGTTTGTTACCCAGGATACCTTTAGTGTCTATAACAATGCGTGTCTGACATCGCGCTATAACACGCTGGCGAATGCCGCGGGTATGACGTTGAGCTTTACGCTGAGTTTTCTTATTGCCTGGTGGCAGCTAAGTCCACTATTGCTGGCACTTCCGATAGTTTCTGCCACGCTGGTGCCTTATCTGATCAAACGGGCGATTTTTTATCAGAGCCATCAGCCAGTGGCGAGGGAAGTAAAAGGCAACAGGAAGTATTTACGCTATTTATTGTATGCTGGTTTGCCGCTGGCGATTTCCACCGTATTTGTGTCCATTCAGGTGAAAGCGGCGCAATTTTTTTTAGTCAGTGTTGGCTCGGCCAAAGATCTCGGCTTATTTAGCGCCGCCAGCACTATTGCCGCATCGTGGATATTTATTCCGGTTGCGATTATTACCTCATGTTTTAGTGAGATATTTCGCCAGCGCGCCAGTATTGCGCTCAGGCTGGCGGCGAGGCTGCATGGTTATGTTATGGCAGCTTCACTGTGTATGCTGTTGTTTATTGCCATTTATGGCGAGAAAATCATCATGGTTCTTTATGGGCAAGACTACACACAATCCGGAAGTCTCATTACGTTATTGTCGCTGGCAACCTGTATGTCGGCTATGGGGACCGTCGCCTGGCGTTACATGGTCAAAGAGGGTGGATTCAATTATTTGCTGGTGAAGATTATCAGTCTGCTGGTCATCAGCCTTCCCGTTTCGTATTTGTTAATTCTGTATGGGGGATTAATGGGTGCTGCGTGGAGTGTATTTATTACTGAATTATTGTCCCTGACCGTAATGAATTACTTCTTTAAAAATGGCGTCATTATGAAAATACAACTTTCCTCACTTAACTACAAAATATACAGATGAGGTGCATATGTTGAAGTTTAAAGATGAATTACGCAGGAGCGTAAGTTATTTCATCAGGAAAATGCCATGGATGCACCAGGACCGTATCTATTACTTTAAGCGTTTCAGAAAACTACCTAACATTCGAGAACCTAAGCTGTTTAATGAAAAAGTACTCTATCGCAAGTTTATCAATGGCGATTACGCGCGCTATGGTCGCTTGTCTGATAAATTTTTGGTGCGTGACTACATTGCCAGCACCATTGGTAGTGAATATTTGATTCCGCTGGTCCATGAGACTGACGATCCGACTACACTGCTCAGCTTACCGTCTCTGAAAGGCACCGTGATCAAGCCAAATCATGGTTCGAATATGGTGGATATTTTACTGGAGGAACCGGATTGCCTGCAGAAACAGCTATTGATCAATCGCTGTATCGAATGGCTGCGCAAGGACTTTTCCAGTGAAGCGCGCGAGATCCATTACCGCTATATCCGGCCACGGATTTTAGTGGAAAAATATATTGGTGATGGCCGCAGTGCGCCCATAGATTACAAGTTTCATATGTTCAATAAGAAAGATGGTTCTTATGAGTATGTGCTGCAGGTGATCTATAACCGCGGTAATCCGGCGCTGTCGATGAACTTTTATGTCAACAATCTGCATGAGGCGTTCCATAAAATTCGCGACACCGGGCTGGATATCACCGCCAGCCATAACGCGCTGGCAAGGGCGCTGGAACTCAGTAAAAGCCTGGCGGCTGATTTCGATTATGTACGCGTCGACTGGTATTTGCACGAAAGCCAGATTTATTTTGGTGAACTGACCTTTACGCCAGGTGCAGGTCTGGTGACCGGTCTCGATCGTGGTCTCAATCAGATTATGGGAGAGATGTGGATTCAGGATCGGATGCATAAAGGGCATCCGCCATCGGAGCTGCAGGAGCTGGATATGCCGGTGCTGCTGAAAAAGGTGTGACAGGGATCATCTGAAAAATGCAGGCTGCTGGCAGCCTGCATTATGTTGTTCCGGGCTTTAAGGCATTGGCAGGTTAGGTGGCGTCTGGCTCATGACCTCAATAAACACATCTTTGGTCACGGCCAAAAAGTTATGCAGGCTTTCCGCACTCATGGTGATACCCAGCAGGCCGGTCACGAACCAGCAGGACATGCCGATACCAATCCCGCTAAAAACAAATGCCATGGCATTGCGACTGCGCTGGCGACACTTAATTTTGCAACTGCTGGCAAAAAACATCATCACTGCGCTTAGCAGCTCCCAGCGCATCAGCACCACACTCGCGGCTATTGTGCCCATCTAACAAAACTCCCGGATTCCAGATGATAAATGCCCCGACCAAAATGGCATCACCATCGGGTAAGAGAGAAACGCCAGGGAAATTTCTCCGCCCGCTGACCAGAGGTCAATAGTGTGACGTGGGTCACATTATAACACCAGATTTTAAAAATTGAACAAAATTTGTGCCTGGTATGGTAGATCGTGCTGCATAACGTGCAAGGCAGATGTGACAAGGGCTGGCATGACAAGCTGGCCTGATCAGTTCAGAAAGGCGCACAGTGATTAATATACTTTAGCCTGTAATAATAACGATGAGTTCTTTTCGTCGCTTTAAACCAGAGAGGTGAATCGAATAGTGCACAGGCTAATATGCTATTTCTTTTTTGACTAAGGATGTTATTTATCGTGCTGAAAAACGCAGGAATGCAAGGTCGGAATAATTGATTAGATATGCTGATATTTTTTTCTTATGTAATGTTAAATTAAGACAAATAAATTAAATAAAAGCTTATATATCAGTATTTTGCCTTTGTTTTGTTAGATAAGAAAAACAACAGTGGCGGACGGAATTTATCCGCTAATGAAAAAAAAGTGGAAATTCCATTTAAGATGAATCTGACCAGGCAAAAAGTTGTACAATCAGCCAATTGGTTGTAGGATTTTAATACTGAAGATATGACTATATTACCCAGCCTTACTTTATATCAGAAGTGAGAGAATATTTACTCACTCTGACAGTAAATTGAGAAGAATTCAGCAGCACTGAACGATATACCTATAGAAAATACCGTGGAGTATTTATGTTTGCTTATGTTGTTTACTGGCAACATGTTTTTCACCAGCGGAGGACATCTCCCCTGACTATCCTTTTGCGAGACGCAATACGCCTTTCAGGTCGCTGAAGGCCACAACCCTGAGCCGCAGTCTGTTATCCACTGTGCCTCAACGTCTGAAGACCCATTCAGTCAATATCATTCTGCCCTGACGCGGGGGGTGTTTGGCGGGTAAGCCGACACCGTTATAGCGTGCCGCTGTGATGCATTGCCATTACCCGGTGCGGATAGCTGTAATACAGATGATATTGTCAGAGGGTCATCGCCAGTGAAGTTACGCGCGCAGCCATTGGCGCGAAAAGCAGGTCAGGATCATGGTTAGACGTAATCCACAGGTAAGTTACGTGGTTGAACCACATCGACGCAAACTGCCAACATTGCGCAAATCATTGCAGCGGATTCATGTGCTGATCATTCTGGTTTCGTTTGTGATCTCAGGCATGTCGCTGGCCGCGCTGTCGCTCTTCGCGTTGCGCTATTACGCCGAAAACAATTTACAGCTGGTGGCATCAACCATCAGTTATAGCGCGCAATCGGCGGTGAATGACAATGACGCCGATGCGGCTGAGGATGTGCTGCAGGTGCTGGGGGCGCAGGGGCAATTTGCCGAGGGCAAGATTTTTAATGCCCGCCAGGAACTGCTGTCCAGCTGGCGTTCACCTAATAAACACATAGAGAACGGCATGGATGCGCAGATAGCCAGCTGGCTGTTTCCTCATCCCGTTAGTTTGCCGGTGATGGCGAACCAGCAAGAGGTGGGCCGGGTATGGATCACCGGTGACGCCAGCGTCATTATCCAGTTTATCTGGCGCGCCCTTGGCTGGCTGACAGGCAGTTTGCTGATCACCGCGTTGATCGCTTTTTACCTCTCCCATCGTATGCATGCGGGAATTATTCAGGGTTTGCGCAGTATTACCTCCGTGGCGCACGACGTGCGTAAACGTCGGGCATTCTCGCAGCGCGTACCCTCCTCGGAGATTGCTGAGTTGAACAAGTTAAGTATGGATTTTAATGGCCTGCTGGATGAACTGGCCGAATGGCAGCACCATATCACGCGCGAAAATGCTTCGCTCGCGCATCAGGCAGCGCATGACGCGCTGACCGGGTTGCCGAATCGCGCGCACTTTGAACGTGAATTAGCGCTGCGTTTTAACCAGGCTGAGATGCGTGAGGCTCTAGCGGTGCTGTTTATTGATGGCGACCGTTTTAAGCAGATTAATGACACCTGGGGCCATGCGGCGGGTGACAGTGTACTGAGTACCACCGCTGAAAGACTGCGGGCGCATCTGCGCCGTGGCGATTTGGTCGCCCGTTTTGGCGGCGACGAGTTTGCCATTATGCTGACGGATGTGACATCGGGCGAGCAGGCGGCACAGGTGGCGCGCCATATTATGACGGCGATGGAAAAACCGATCCGTTTGCCACAGGGTGAGCAGATCCAGCAGTCGCTGAGTATCGGTATCGCTATGGCGAGCCGCCACAGCTCACCTGAAGCGCTGCTGGCGCAGGCTGATGCGGCGATGTATCACATTAAGGAGTTGGGTGGCGGCTGGTACTTTTCACCAACCTGCTGGCAGGCGGGCATGGAACAGCCCGCACAGAAGCGAACACACTGACAGCGCCCGGCTTAGCCGGGCTGGAAGAATTCACCGCTGGCGCGCGGATAAATGCCGGCGTAGTGGTCGCTGCAGTCAAAATGCCAGCTGCTCTGGCGCTGGATATTCTTCCGGCGCATGGTGTGGCGATACGCCGTTGGCGTCTGGTCAAACTGACGGCGAAAGACGCGGGAAAACGTCTGCTGTGAGTCATAGCCATACTGCATGGCAATATCAAACACCGGGCGCTGCGTGCTGGACAGCGCTTCCGCCGCCAGGGTTAACCGCCGCTCACGAATGTATCCGCCCAACGTTTGTTTCGTGACTGTACGGAACATACGTTGCAGGTGCCACTTCGAATAGCCCGATTTCGCCGCCACTTCATCTATCGACAAAGTCTTATCTAAATTCTGTTCAATCCAGTCAGTCAGTGTATGAATAATGTCGTTATGCATCATGACCTCATTCCTTCATTTAAGATTTTGATTGCGCTGTTCTGTTGCGGATGGAGTATAATTCCTCAAGTTAACTTGAGGTAAAGCGCTAAATGAAAAAAGAACGCAACTATCAAAAAGCGGTGCTGACGCCCGGTGAAGTGGCGAAGCGCAGCGGTGTGGCGGTCTCTGCACTGCACTTTTATGAGTCGAAGGGTTTAATCACCAGCAGCCGCAACGGCGGTAATCAGCGGCGTTATAACCGTGATGTGCTGCGCCGGGTGGCGATCATTAAGATTGCCCAGCGTATCGGCATTCCGCTGGCGACCATTGGTGAGTCGATGACGGATTCGCCGCCCGATAAACGTATTTCGATGAAAGCCTGGGCTGAGATGACCCAGCAGTGGCGCACTGAGCTGGACCGGCGCATTGAGACCCTGACGCGGCTGCGCGATCAGCTGGATGGCTGTATCGGCTGTGGTTGTCTGTCGATGCGCGACTGCCCGCTGCGTAACCCGCATGACCGTCTGTCACAGCAGGGTACCGGTGCGATTCTGCTGGACCCTGGCATTGAAAGTGACCCTGACGATTCGGACGCTAAATAATTCGCCTCGCTCCCAGGCAACCTGAAGTATGACGGGTCTATAATGAGTCACCATCACTGACTTAGGGCCAACTCATGATCACGGTTCATCACCTGGATAACTCTCGCTCGCAGCGCATTTTGTGGCTGCTGGAAGAACTGGAAGTAGCGTACCAAATTAAACGTTACCAGCGTGAAGGCACCTTACTGGCGCCGGAAGCGCTGAAGAAAGTGCATCCGCTGGGTAAAGCGCCGGTGATCACCGATGACAATCGGGTGATTGCCGAATCCGGCGCCATTCTTGAATACCTCAGCACCAAATATGACCATGAGCAGCGTCTGCAACTGACCGATGAGGATGAAATCATTGCGTCGCGTTACTGGCTGCACTATGCCGAAGGCTCATTAATGCCGCTGATGGTGATGTCGCTGATCTTTGGCCGTATGGGCAAGCCGCCTGTGCCATGGCTGCTGCGTCCGATTGGCGCGGCGTTTGGCAAAGGGGTGCAGAAAGGTTTCCTCAATAAGCAAATTGCGAATCATCAGCAGTTTATTGAGCAGCATCTCGCCAGCCATCCGTGGTTTGCCGGCCAGCATTTCAGTATCGCCGATATTCAGATGAGTTTCCCGCTGCAGGCAATGGCGATGCGCGGCGCGCTGAAACAGTTGCCGCATAGCCAGGCCTGGCTGGAGAAAGTTCAGGCACGTCCCGCCTGGCGACGGGCGGTCGAGCAGGGCGGTGAGTTGCGTCTGCCAGACTGATATTGCGCAAAAATAGTGTTAAAAGACGCGTATCGCGGCAAACAGCAGTTGAAAATGCGGTGATAAAGGCAGGATAATCCCTTGCCTTTTTTACAGCCGCAGACGTAAACGTTTGCGTCTCTGGTCAGTGGTGCACCGGCTCAGCAGCCGGGAAAATAACTCATAAAAAATCTTAGGGGATATTCTCTATGTCGACTCCTTCACGTCAGGCGGGTGGTTCGCTCGACGCCTGGTTCAAAATCTCTGCACGCGGCAGCAGCGTGCGTCAGGAGGTGATCGCTGGTCTCACCACCTTCCTCGCCATGGTGTATTCGGTGATTGTGGTGCCGGGCATGCTCGGTAAAGCGGGCTTCCCGCCGACGGCGGTGTTCGTGTCCACCTGTCTGGTGGCGGCATTTGGTTCGATCATTATGGGCCTGTGGGCCAATCTGCCGATGGCGATTGGCTGTGCCATCTCTCTGACCGCGTTCACCGCCTTCAGCCTGGTGCTGGGGCAGCAGATTAGCGTGCCGGTCGCGCTGGGCGCAGTATTCCTGATGGGCGTGCTGTTCACCATCATCTCTGCAACCGGTATTCGCGCGTGGATCCTGCGTAATCTGCCCATGGGCGTCGCGCATGGCACCGGCGTGGGTATCGGCCTGTTTCTGCTGTTGATTGCCGCTGATGGCGTTGGCCTGGTAGTGAAAAACCCGGCGCCGGGCTTGCCTGTGGCGCTGGGCAACTTTGCCTCTTTCCCGGTATTGCTGTCGCTGACCGGGCTGGCGGTGATCTTCGGTCTGGAAAAACTGCGTGTGCCGGGTGGCATTCTGCTGACCATTATCGCTATCTCAATTATCGGTCTGATTTTTGATCCGGCGGTGCAGTTCCACGGTCTGTTCGCAATGCCAAGTCTGAGCGATGCCAGTGGCAATTCCCTGGTGTTCAGCCTCGATATTCTCGGCGCGCTGCAACCGGCGGTGCTGCCAAGTGTGCTGGCGCTGGTGATGACGGCGGTGTTTGATGCCACGGGCACCATCCGTGCGGTAGCGGGTCAGGCGAATTTGCTGGATAAAGACGGGCAGATTATCAATGGCGGCAAAGCGCTGACCACCGACTCCGTTAGCAGCATGTTTGCCGGTCTGGTGGGTTCTTCACCTGCGGCGGTGTATATCGAATCTGCTGCCGGTACGGCGGCGGGTGGTAAAACCGGTCTGACTGCGCTGGTGGTGGGGCTGCTGTTCCTGCTGATTCTGTTTATGTCTCCGCTGGCTTATCTGGTGCCGGCTTATGCTACTGCGCCTGCGCTAATGTATGTCGGTCTGCTGATGCTGAGCAATGTATCGAAAATCGATTTCGATGACTTTGTTGATGCGATGTCCGGCCTGCTGGCGGCGGTGTTTATTGTGCTGACCTGCAATATCGTGACCGGTATTATGCTTGGCTTCGCTTCGCTGGTGATTGGCCGTATCGTCGCCGGTGAGTGGCGTAAGCTGAATGTCGGCACCGTAGTGATCGCGGTGGCGCTGGTTGCCTTCTACGCTGGCGGCTGGGCGATCTAACTCTGCTGGCGCGGGGGAAAGGACTCCCCCGCAGATCATCATGCTGTTCATCTGCGCTTTGCTTGCAGAATCCTCCTTAATTGCCTGAAACGCACGTCCTGTTTTTAAGCCTGCCGTTTTTTTGTTTTACAATTCTTCCGGGCACGTTGTTCCCGTGCTGTACTGCTCACGCCTGTTGGAAGAAGAGGCAATAAGGAAAACATGGAAATCTTTTTTACGATTCTGATTATGACGCTGGTGGTATCGCTCTCCGGTGTTGCTGCACGGATTATTCCGTTTCAAATCCCCCTGCCATTAGTGCAAATCGCGGCTGGCGCGATGCTGGCAGTGCCGACGTTTGGCCTGCATGTCGATTTCGACCCGGAGCTGTTTCTGGTGCTGTTTATTCCGCCGCTGCTGTTTGCCGACGGCTGGAAAACGCCCACCAGTGAGTTCCTGCATCATGGCCGCGAAATCATTGGCCTCGCGCTGGTACTGGTGCTGATTACCGTGGTCGGGATTGGTTATCTGATTTACTGGACGGTGCCGGGTATTCCGCTGATCCCGGCGTTTGCGCTGGCGGCGGTGTTGTCGCCGACCGATGCGGTGGCGCTCTCCGGCATTGTTGGTGAAGGGCGTATTCCGAAGAAGATTATGTCGATTCTGCAGGGCGAAGCTCTGATGAACGATGCGTCGGGTCTGGTATCGCTGAAGTTTGCCGTCGCGGTGGCGATGGGCACGATGGTGTTTACGGTCTCCGGCGCCAGTGTGGAGTTTGTGAAGGTGGCGGTTGGCGGTTTGCTGGCCGGAATCGCGGTGTGCTGGCTGTTTGGCCGCTCACTGCGTCTGTTTAGTCGTCTGAGCGGTGACGATCCTGCCACGCAGACGGTGCTGTTGCTGTTACTGCCGTTTGCTTCTTATCTGATTGCCGAGCATCTGGGCGTTTCCGGTATCCTCGCGGCAGTGGCGGCCGGGATGACGATTACCCGTTCCGGGATTATGCGTCAGGCGCCGCTGGCGATGCGTTTGCGTGCCAATAGCGTCTGGCAGATGCTGGAGTTTGTGTTTAACGGCATGGTGTTCCTGATGCTGGGTCTGCAGTTGCCGGGAATTCTGGAAACTTCGATTGCGCAGGCTGAGGCTGACCCGAATGTTGAGCTGTGGATGTTGTTCACCGATGTGTTGCTGATTTATGCCGCGCTGATGGTAGTGCGTTATGGCTGGCTGTGGATTATGCAGCGTTTCAGCCGACGTTTTCTGCGCAAGAAGCCGCTGGAGTTTGCTAACTATTCGCCGCGTGAGCTGCTGGTGGCATCGTTTGCCGGGGTGCGTGGGGCGATTACTCTTGCCGGTGTGTTGTCGATTCCGCTGTTGTTGAGTAACGGTGAACCGTTCCCGGCGCGTTATGAACTGATTTTCCTTGCTACCGGGGTGATTCTGTTCTCACTGCTGGTGGGGGTCGTGGTGCTGCCGATGCTGTTGCGTGGCGTGGAGGGTATCGATAAGTCGGTGCACCGTCATGAGATTCAGCATGCGCGTGCGGCCATGGCCGGTGTGGCGATCGACAGTCTGCATAAGATGGAGGAGCGGCTGGCGGCCGATACCGAAGAGAATATTGATGATGAGCTGCTGAAAGAGGTCAGTTCGCGCGTTATCGGTAATCTGCGTCGCCGGGTGGATGGCAAGGATGACCTTGAACGCTCGCTGGTTGCTGAGAATCTTGAGCGCCGTTTCCGTCTGACGGCGCTGCGTGCTGAACGTGCCGAGGTGTACCATTTGCGCGCCACCCAGCAGATTAGCAGTGAGACGATGCGTAAGCTGTTGCACGATCTCGATCTGCTGGAGGCGTTGCTGGTGGAGAAAGAGGAGCATTAATCAGCGGGTTGTTAGCTATCTCCGGGCTGTGGTGCTGTGGAGATTCGCCCGGGCAGAGGCGCCGGTTTGAGTTCGGTGTCTTTGTTCAGGGGGCGGGTTTAGTCTGGTGTCTTTGTTCGGGGTGTCGCTTTTAGTCCCGCGCGCTGCCCAGGGAATACGGTCAGCTGCGGAAAGTCGCTTTTCGCCATGCTGGCCGCTCGGCCCGCGCCGTCCCTGGCGCGGGACGCTTTCCTCCGCTGACCGTATTCCCTGCGCTTTGAGTTTATGAGTTGCTGTCAGAGTCAGAGTCAGAGTCAGAGTCAGAGTCAGAGTCAGAGTCAGAGTCAGAGTCAGAGTCAGAGTCAGAGCCAGAGCCAGTCTGTTTGTCGGATGATTTGCGTTTTTCTGTCGTCAGCAGGGTGGAGGAGGTTCTGCCTGTCACCTCATACCGATAACGTCGGTGTTTCACCGGGCCAGAATTCCCGGCAGCAGTTGATCCATGCCTGTGCGCTGCGCGACAGGTAGCTGCCTTCGCGCCAGATCAGCGCCAGTTTCCATTCCAGTTCCGATTCCAGCGGCAGCCACAGCAACGACTGTTTATCCAGTCGCTGGCATATCGGTTCCGGCAGAATGGCGACGCCCATGCCTGCCTGCACCATTGCCGCCAAAAAGTCCCACTGACCGCTGCGCACCGCAATCTGCGGGGTAAATCCACTGCGCTGGAAGGCACGCATCAGCTGGCGATTCAGCGAAAATTCCTCGTTGTAAATCAGGATCGGATGTTCGGCCAGTTCAGCCAGCGCGATGCTGCTGCGTTGCAGCCACGTCTCATGGCGCGGAACCAGTACGCATAGCGGGTGGCTCATCAGTGGCAGGGTATTGAGATGGATATCTTCCGCCAGTGGCAGCGCCGTTAGCGCCAGGTCGAGGCTGCCGGACAGCACTGCCTGTTGGCCGGCAAGGCCGCCGAATTCGGAGATTTTCAGTTCGATCCCGGGATAACGCTGGCGAAAGGCGGATATCGATCCGGCAATCTGCATGCCCACCATCGGCGGAATACCGAGGCGCAGTTCGCCGGTTTTCAGTTCATTGATATCGCTGATCTCGCTTTCCAGCTGGCGGAATTCCTCAATGATGCTCAGGCCACGCTGGTATACCGCCTGGCCGCTGTCGGTCAGATGCAGTTTACGACCTTCGCGGATCAGCAGCGTGCACGCCAGTTCATCTTCCAGCTGGCGCAGCATCTTGCTGATGGTCGGCTGGGTGACAAACAGTTTTTCCGCCGCGCGGGTGAAGCTTTGCTGGCGCACCACTTCGACAAAGTAGCGCAGCGCTCTGATATCCATGATTCATTCCTTTAAGGCATAGTTTCAATGATTTTAATTCATTTTATGCACGCTTTGTCGGCGTTTTATAATTGCCTGCGTTAAGTCATTGAGAGGAAAAAGATCATGGCGTTGGCTTTGCAACCGCAGCGTGCGGGACGACTGCAACGTTTACAGGTGCCACTGCAGGTGGCGCTGTATGCCGCAATGTTTATTGCATCGGAACAGCTGGTGGCCTGGCTGCATCTGCCGTTACCGGCCAATATTGTTGGCATGTTGCTGCTGCTGGCGCTGATTATGCTGCGCGTGCTGCCGCTGAACTGGGTGCGTGCGGGGTCGCGCTGGCTGCTGGCGGAAATGCTGCTGTTCTTTGTTCCTGCGGTGGTGGCGGTGGTGAATTACTCCCAGCTGTTGCGGGTGGAAGGCTGGCGTATCTTTCTGGTGATCGCTATCAGTACCCTTTTGGTATTGGGCGCCACCGCGCTGGTGGTGGACCGGGTATACCGTTTCGAAATCTGGCTGGCGCAACGCAGGCAGGCGCGTGATGAATGATTTTATCCTGAGTGTGATATGCCTCGTTGCCACCCTGCTGGTCTATTTCCTTAATAAAACCCTCTATCGTCGCTGGCGCACACTGCTGCTGATGCCGCTGGTGATGACGCCGCTGGTATTAGTGGTTCTGCTGCTGGTGACGCATATCTCGTGGCAGGACTATATCGGTGATAACCGCTGGCTGCTGTGGTTGCTGGGGCCAGCGACGCTGGCGTTTGCCGTGCCGGTGTATGAGAACATGGCGATTATTCGCCGTCACTGGTTGTCACTGACGGCTGGCGTGCTGACCGCCACGCTGGTGGCGGTGCTCAGCTCGGTGTGGCTGGCGCGTTTGCTGACGCTGCCGGAAGAGATTCAGCGCAGCCTGGCGGTACGTTCGATTACCACGCCATTCGCGCTGGAAGCCGCGAAGCAATTGGGCGGACAGCCCGACCTGGTGGCGCTGTTTGTGGTGATTACCGGCGTGTTTGGGATGGCGGTGGGCGATCTGCTGTTTATTCGTCTGGCGGTAAAGCAGGGACTGGCGAAAGGGGCAGGTTTTGGTGCGGCGTCGCACGGTGCGGGCACCGCGAAAGCCTATGAACTGGGGCAGCAGGAAGGTGTGGTCTCCAGCCTGGTGATGATGTTATCCGGGGTACTGACCGTGTTGCTGGCGCCGCTGATCGGCCATCTGCTGTGGGCCACGTTGTAAGCGCTGAAAAGCAACGTAAATGCAGCCATAACCGATTGTTAATTACACTTTTGTTCGTTTACCATGCTGGCTCTACAATAAAGTCCGTTAACAATGGAGTGCGGCAATGAATAAATTTTTGTTGAGCAGCGGTGTGGCGATGTTGCTGCTGGCCGGAAGCGCCCAGGCGATTGAAGGCAGTATTGATGCGGGTCAGCGTTATACCAACGTGAATGTCGGCATGGGCACCACCACCCCGGGCCTGAGCCTGTCGGGTAACTGGATGCGCAGCGACCATGACGGTAAAGTCGCGGGTCTGCGTCTGGGTTATAACTTCCAGGTCGGCCCTGCTTTCGTTACCCCGGCGGTAAAAGCGATGTACATTGACCCGAAAAGCACCAGTGATGGCTACGCTATCGCACTGGGCGGCGGTGTTCAGGTACCACTGAGCAAGATGTTTGCAGCGTACGGTGAATACTATTACGCGCCAGAATCCCTCTCCACTCATATCGACAGCTACCAGGAAGCGTCAGGCGGCATCAGCTTCACGCCGTTCCAGATGCTGAATCTGCGCGTGGGTTATAAATATCTGTCGCTGGATGGCAAAGATGGCCGTGGTGACAATGTGCTGGCGAACGGGCCTTACGCGGGTGCGTCACTGCGTTTCTGATTTGCTAAGCTAAGTGCGCTGAACGGTTCGGGGAGATTCTGAACGGTCTCTGATCTGGCAGGACGCACTGAACAGTCCCTTCCCCCATAAAATGGGGGAAGGTTAGGATGGGGGAGCTGCGAGCACGGAGTTTGTTTGTTCCCCCTCCCCCTCCCCATCCCTCCCCCATTTTATGGGGGAGGGGGATGATGCTCCCCAGCCCGTCAGTAGCAGAATCCAGTATCAATGCGCCTTACTGCTCTGCTCAATCCCCACACCCGTCTGCGAACGCACGAACTGGGCACGGAATCGATCCCGTTCCTGCGCACCTTCTGCCGAGTTATCGGTAATTGAGAACAGCCAGGTACCGATAAACGCCGCCAGCATCGAGAACAGCGCCGGATACTCATACGGATAGATTGGCGTCGCGTTACCCAGCACCTGCACCCAAATGGTCGGGCCAAGGATCATCAGCACCACCGCCGTTAACAGTCCCAGCCAGCCGCCAATCATCGCGCCGCGCGTGGTCAGTTTCGACCAGTACATCGACAGCAAAATAATTGGGAAGTTACAGCTGGCGGCAATCGAGAAAGCCAGCCCCACCATAAAGGCGATATTCTGCTTCTCGAACATAATTCCCAGCAGAATCGCCACCACGCCGAGAATTAACACGGTGATTTTGGACACGCGCAGCTCTTCGCGTTCGGTTGCCTGGCCTTTACGGAACACGCTGGCATACAGGTCGTGTGACACAGCGGAAGCGCCCGCCAGCGTCAGACCGGCGACGACCGCCAGAATCGTGGCGAACGCCACCGCCGAGATAAAGCCGAGGAACAGGCTGCCACCCACCGCATCCGCCAGATGCACCGCCGCCATGTTGTTGCCGCCAATCAGTGCGCCAGCAGCATCTTTAAACGCGGGGTTAGCACCCACTAACAGGATAGCGCCGAAGCCGATAATAAAGGTGAGGAAGTAGAAGTAGCCCATAAAGCCGGTGGCATAGAGCACGCTTTTACGCGCTTCGCGGGCATCGCTGACGGTAAAGAAGCGCATCAGAATATGCGGCAAACCGGCGGTGCCAAACATCAGACCCAGTCCTAGTGAGAGCGCCGAGATCGGATCATGCACCAGCCCGCCGGGCCGCATAATTTCCTGGCCTTTCGGGTGTACCGCCATCGCTTCAGTAAATAAGTTATTGAAACTGAAGCCGACGGTTTTCATCACCATCAGAGCCATAAAGGTTGCGCCAAATAACAGCAGCACGGCCTTGATAATCTGTACCCATGTGGTAGCCAGCATACCGCCAAACAGCACATACATCACCATTAAAATGCCGACCAGCACCACAGCGATGTGATAATCGAGACCAAACAGCAGCTGAATCAGTTTACCGGCGCCGACCATCTGGGCGATCAGATACAGCGCCACCACCACCAGCGAACCACAGGCGGAGAGGGTGCGAATCGGTTTTTGCTTCAGGCGATAGGAGGCCACATCGGCGAAGGTATAGCGCCCGAGGTTGCGCAGACGTTCCGCAATCAGAAACAGGATCAGCGGCCAGCCGACCAGGAAGCCGAGGGAGTAGATCAGACCATCATAACCGGAGGCGTAAACCAGTGCGGAAATACCGAGGAAAGAAGCGGCAGACATATAGTCGCCCGCCATCGCCAGCCCGTTCTGAAAGCCGGTGATATTACCGCCCGCCGTATAGTAATCCTTGCGCGAACGGGTGCGTTTCGACGCCCAGTAAGTGATGCCGAGAGTGGCGGCGACAAACACCACAAACATGATAATCGCTTCATAGTTGGTGGTGCGCTGCTGCACCGCGCCGGAGATGGCATCGGCGGCCAGCGCCGACAGAGGCAGCAGCGTTAATGCTGCCAGAGCTGCATAACGCGCTTTCATCCTTTCACCTCGCTGAGAATCTGTTGGGTCAGTCGGTCAAACTCGTGGTTAGCGCGCCAGACATAGATAGCCGTCAGCACAAAAGAGATCACAATCAGGCCGACGCCAATCGGTATCCCGCGTGTGACATTGGTGCCTTCATGCAGCGGCGTGCCCAGCCAGCCGGGGGCGAAGGCGATAAGTAAAATGAAACCGACGTACAGCACCAGCATAATCGAAGACAGAAACAGCGCGAAGGACTGGCGTTTATGCACCAGTTGTTTGAACAACGAACTGTTCTCGATCCGTTGATAGATAACATCACTCATACTGCATCTCCAAAGGTTGTGTGCAGGAGGTTATCTGGCTGCCGAACGCAAACTGGCTGCGCCGATAACGCCCCCGGATCAGGGCGTTTCTTATAATGGTCTGATTCCCCTGCGCGTGACGCGCAGGGGATGGGGTTACGGCATCTTAATACCCTGTTTTTCTTCTACTAATTTTTCCACTACGCCAGGATCGGCGAGGGTTGAGGTGTCGCCAAAGTTGCTGGTGTCGCCCGCAGCGATTTTGCGCAGAATACGGCGCATAATCTTGCCGGAGCGGGTTTTCGGCAGAGAGTCGGTCCAGTGCAGCACATCCGGCGTGGCAATCGGGCCAATCTCTTTACGCACCCAGTTGCGCACTTCGGTGTACAGCTCGGGGGAGGGCTCCTCGCCATGATTCAGGGTGATATAGGCATAGATCGCCTGGCCTTTAATGTTATGAGGGATGCCCACCACCGCCGCTTCCGCGATTTTCGGATGTGAAACCAGCGCTGACTCGATTTCGGCGGTGCCGAGACGATGACCTGAGACGTTCAGCACATCATCCACGCGACCAGTGATCCAGTAGTAACCCTCTTCATCACGACGCGCGCCGTCACCGCTGAAGTACATATTCCTGAAGGTGGAGAAGTAGGTCTGCTCGAAACGGTCGTGATCGCCAAACAGGGTACGCGCCTGGCCTGGCCAGGAGTCGACAATCACCAGGTTACCTTCGCATGCACCGTCCTGTGGATTGCCTTCGTTATCCACCAGCGCAGGCTGGACGCCAAAGAACGGTTTGGTGGCGGAACCGGCTTTCAGCTCTGTCGCGCCTGGCAACGGCGTGATCATAAAACCGCCGGTTTCTGTCTGCCACCAGGTATCGACTATCGGGCAGCGGCTGTCGCCGATTTTCTTGTAGTACCATTCCCAGGCTTCCGGGTTAATCGGCTCACCGACCGACCCCATAATACGCAGGCTGGAACGGTCTGTGCCCTCAATTGCCCGGTCACCTTCGGCCATCAGCGCGCGAATCGCGGTCGGCGCGGTATATAGCAGGGTGACCTTATGCTTATCCACCACCTGCGCCATACGGGCTGGTGTCGGCCAGTTTGGCACCCCTTCAAACATCAGCGTAGTGGCGCCGCAGGCCAGCGGGCCGTACAGCAGATAGCTGTGACCGGTGATCCAGCCAACGTCAGCGGTACACCAGTACACATCCTCAGGATGGTAATCAAAGACATATTTAAAGGTGGTGGCGGCATATACCAGATAACCGCCGGTGGTGTGCAGCACCCCTTTCGGTTTACCGGTGGAGCCGGAGGTATAGAGGATAAACAGCGGATCTTCCGCATTCACTTCTTCCGGCTGATGATGGGCGGAGGCGCTGTTCAACAGCTCATGCCACCACAGATCGCGTCCCGCCTGCCAGTCGACATCTTTGCCGGTACGGCGCAACACCACCACATTGCTCACTGAGCTTACAGCAGGATTTTTCAGCGCTTCATCCACATTCTTTTTCAGCGGGATGGCGCGACCGGCGCGGATACCCTCGTCGGCCGTCACAATCAGTTTCGCGCTGGAGTCGATGACGCGGCCCGAGACCGCTTCCGGGGAAAAACCGCCGAAAATCACCGAATGCACGGCGCCGATACGCGCGCAGGCCAGCATCGCCACCGCGGCTTCCGGCACCATTGGCATATAGATCGCCACCACATCGCCTTTATTGATGCCGAGATCTTTCAGGCAGTTGGCAAAGCGGCAGACATCGCGGTGCAGTTCGCGAAAGGTCAGGGTTTTGCTCTCGCTGGCATCATCCCCCTCCCAGATAATCGCCGGGTGGTCACCGCGCTCGTGCAGGTGACGGTCGAGGCAGTTCGCCGCCAGGTTCAGCGTGCCATCTTCATACCAGCGAATATTAATGTTACCTGGCGCGAAAGAGGTGTTTTTCACCAGGCTGTAAGGCTTGATCCAGTCCAGTATCTTGCCCTGCTCGCCCCAGAATGCATCGGGGTCCTGCACCGACTGCTGATACATCGACTGATACTGCTCTGCATTAATCAGGGTTTTTTCGGCAATGTTTGCCGGAACAGGATGCTTATGTATTTGGCTCATGGCTGCTCCCTCTTAGAATTTGTTAATGATATGTCAATCAATGGTTAATTAAAGATGGCGGTCCGTCTTTGTTTCTTTTTTGCGCGACAGATCACGAGAAACGTGCAAGATAAAATTTCCAGCGTTTTTACAGGCTTGCTGTGCCGGAAAGCTGAGAATCTTCTGGTGTTAATTGTAGGAAAGGTCCAATTGTGCTGCCTAAAAAAACAGCAAACAGTGCAGGCGGTTAATTGCGCAAATCTGCATATCTATGCCAAAAATCAGGGAAATAACCCTTTTTATAACAGCTGGTTATGATTTCCGTTGTGTACCAGCATTTTCTGCTCTCTTTCGCTCGCTGATTAGCGCAAAGCCGCTAAGGGTTGCTTTTATGGCAGTGAAAATGGTACTGATTACGCGCCTAAAATTCGGGCATCAACCGTTAATAACCCTCGATTTACTGGATAATTATCCGCCTCCCTTGAGTGTAAACCTTCCGCATGCTTTGCGTGGAAGCGAGGTTCTGTTAAGGAAATTAAGCGTTATGAAAGGTGTAAAAATCAGCCTTGCCTGGCAAATTCTGATTGCGCTGGTGCTGGGGATCATCGTCGGAGCGGTACTGCATAATCAGCCAGAACAGCGTGAATGGTTAGTCACTAACTTTCTCAGCCCGGCTGGCGATATCTTTATCCATCTGATCAAAATGATCGTCGTGCCGATAGTGATTTCCACGCTAATCGTCGGTATTGCCGGCGTGGGCGATGCGAAAAAACTGGGTCGTATTGGTGTCAAAACCATTGTTTATTTTGAAGTGATTACCACCATTGCCATCGTGGTAGGGATTACCCTGGCCAATGTGTTTCAGCCTGGCAGCGGCATTGATATGTCGAAGCTGGCAACGGTGGACATCTCTAAATACGAAGCCACTACCGAGCAGGTGCAGAGCGGTGCGCACAGTCTGGTGATTACCATCATGTCCCTGATCCCGACGAATATCTTCGCCGCGATCGCCAAAGGTGACATGCTGCCGATCATCTTCTTCTCGGTGCTGTTTGGTCTCGGTTTGTCGTCGCTGCCGTCTGAGCATCGCGATCCGTTGCTGAAAGTGTTCCGTTCCACCTCGGAAGCGATGTTTAAAGTGACGCATATGATTATGCGTTATGCGCCGGTGGGCGTATTTGCGCTGATCTCGGTGACCATCGCGAACTTTGGTTTTGCTTCACTGTGGCCGCTGGCGAAGCTGGTGATCCTGGTGTACGCGGCGATTCTGTTCTTTGCCTTCGTGGTGCTGGGCCTGGTGGCGCGTATGTGTAAGCTGCGCATCACCACTCTGATGCGCATCCTGAAGGATGAACTGATTCTGGCGTACTCTACCTCCAGCTCGGAAACTGTGTTGCCGCGCATTATGGAGAAGATGGAAGCCTATGGTGCGCCAAAGTCGATCACCAGCTTTGTGGTGCCGACCGGTTACTCGTTTAACCTTGATGGTTCAACGCTGTACCAGAGCATCGCGGCGATCTTTATTGCCCAGCTGTATGGTATTGACCTGTCGCTCGGCCAGGAAATTATCCTGGTGCTGACGCTGATGGTAACCTCGAAAGGTATCGCCGGTGTGCCGGGCGTCTCCTTTGTGGTGCTGCTGGCAACGCTCGGCAGTGTCGGCATTCCGCTGGAAGGCCTGGCCTTTATTGCCGGTGTCGACCGTATCATGGATATGGCGCGTACTGCGCTGAACGTGATCGGGAACGCGCTGGCGGTGCTGGTGATCGCCAAGTGGGAAAACCAGTTCGATAACAACCAGGCTGCGGATTACGAACTGAGTCTGCGCACGCGTACGGCGTCGTAAGAAAGCTCCCCGGTCTGATCCCCTCCCCCATAAAATGGGGGAGGGCCAGGGAGGGAGAGCAAGCGACTCAGTATCTCCAGTCGTTTATTCCCCCATCCCGTAGCTTATGAACCCACCATCCACAGGTGGGTTTTTTTTGCTTATCCCTACGTAATCTCTCATTATTCTCCCAGATGACTTTTGTGCGGAGTGTGTATGAAAATTGACCTGAACGGTATGATCACCGAAGGGCGTAACCCTGCCAGCGAACACATTGATGAGCTTTCCACAGAAGCGATGCTGCGGGTCATTAATCACGAAGATAAAAAAGTGGCGCTGGCCGTTGAGGCGATTGTGCCGCAGATTGCCCGCGCGGTAGATGCGATTACGGCCGCGTTCCAGCGCGGTGGACGGCTGATCTATGCCGGGGCAGGCACCTCGGGTCGGCTGGGAATTCTCGATGCCAGTGAGTGCCCACCAACCTACGGCACTCCGCCAGAACAGGTGGTGGCGCTGATCGCCGGTGGACATAAAGCGATTCTGCAGGCGGTGGAAAACGCCGAAGACAACCGCGAAATGGGTGTCGCGGATTTGCAGGCGCTGCACTTCACTGATCACGATGTGCTGGTGGCGATCGCCGCCAGTGGCCGCACGCCGTATGCGCTGGCAGCGCTGGAGTATGCGCGTCAGCTGGGAGCCACCACCGTCGCGCTGACCTGCAACCCGGACAGCCCGATGGCGCGTGCCGCAGAAATCGCGCTGACGCCAGTGGTGGGGCCGGAAGTGGTCACCGGCTCTTCACGCATGAAGGCGGGAACGGCGCAGAAGCTGGTGCTGAATATGCTGACCACCGGCGCGATGATCCGCAGTGGCAAAGTGTACGGCAACCTGATGGTGGATGTGGAAGCGACCAATAAAAAGCTGGTGCAGCGCCAGGTCAATATCGTGATGCAGGCGACGGGTTGTGAGGAAACGGCTGCGCAGCAGGCGCTCGCCGACTGCAATGGCCACTGTAAAACCGCGATTGTGATGCTGCTGGCGCAGCTGTCGGCCAGCGAAGCGCGCGATCTGCTGCAGCAGAATGGCGGTTTTATTCGCCAGACGTTACGTCAGGGCATTTGACCACACCGCCTGGCCGCCTAACAGACTCTGCTGCCACAGGGTCTGTTATCTGAACACGCAAAGTGTGAACCTGGCCTCTCTTTTCCCTTCACTTAACTGTTTATATTTTCTTCAGGTAATAAATGTTATTTCTTCATGATGTTATCAGTTAATCAGTAGTGATTAATTCAGCGTTATTTTTCTGATGAAATCAGCCTGATGCTTATTCTTATAATAACCGCTATCCCGCTGTGATTAATGCTGTTTTGTATTATTTATTTGCTGGTAGCTTATCTTGCTATTAAGTGAGATTTCTCTCTGAAGTATTAATTATTTTCCTGTGAATAACGCTTCCCGGCTGCGCGGAGGAATATAATGGCTAAAATAAATCCGTTGCTTTTCGGCGTGGCACTCTTTTGCCCGGTGAATGACATTTATGCCGTCACGCTGGATCAATTTAATCCTGGTACCAATGATGACCTTGCCGGGGTGTTGAATGTCCCAGGAAACACGGAAAGTCTGACGGGCAATCAGCGTTTTGCCATGGGCGTGGATGGCCGCGTTAATACCACGCTCGGCAACGTGACGGTGGTTTCCGGCGGCCAATTTATCAACCGTGCGCGGCTGGAACCCGGTCCGCAAAATTATGCGATTACGGTGCCGGATGCGATCACCGGCGGAAATAGCGTATTCCAGGTTTATAATCCGGCTAATCTGGTGGCGCTGCCAGTAATAAATAATGCCACAGTCGTAGCGGATATTCGTAATGTGAACGACAATCAATATATTAATACGCGTGTGGCTAATATCAGTAATGGCGGCACGCTAAATGTCAGTATTGGCAGTGGTACTGCCAGCAGCACCGCCGATACTCACGCCTGGATAATGGCGGCGAAACAGAGTTCACTGTTTAATGTTGACGGCAATTCCGCCACGGCCAGCACGCTGAACTGGAATAATAATAATCGCATCAGCTTTATTGGCAGCGCGGCGACCCCCACCAGCGGCAGCCAGGCGCAGGCGAGTTATATCGTTCAGGATGTGGCTAACTTTAAAGGCGCGTTTAGCGTGCAGACGCTGAATGGCAGCAGTTCCAGTTTTAATGTCACCAGTGCCGCTGAACTGAAAGCGTATAACGACTGGCTGATCGACCAGCTGCAGGCGGGAAACCTCGATAAAGCGCGCTATCTCAGCGAGTTTAATAAGGCGTTCAGCCGAAGTAATGAAAACATTGTTTATCTGGTGTCCGCCACGGTACCGGATGAAGCAACATTGCCGACGGGCAAGGTGGTGGCGATCAACGCCGACGGCCCGAACGCGGTAGTCAATGTGGCGGCGGGCAGAACGCTGGAAGTGGCCGGGGCGACGCGCGGTGCAATCAATGCCAGTCGTGGCGCGCAGGTCAATATTTACGGCAAGCTGTCAAGCCAGGGGGATGACTTTAATGGCATCACCGACAGCGCTGCCCTGTGGCTGGATGCCAGCAGTGCCGACAATAACGGCGTGATAAACGGTGGTTTCCTTAATCGCGCCACGGCCAGCAATGATGGCGTCGGCCAGACCAGTTATAACGCCAATGGGATTCAGCTGCTCAATGGCAGCGACTTCACTAATAATGGCGTGGTCAATTTTGCCACCACCGGCAGCACCACCACCAATACCAGCGGCGTGGCGGCGATCAACCTTGGCGCTAATGGCCGCGCCGACAATGCTGGCAACCTTAACGTCGGCGTCAATGGCTCCAGCGCCAGCGGTACCACTTCCGGCGTGTTACTGAGCAGCGCCAGCGCTACCTTCACCAACACGGCTGATGGCGTGATCTACCTGGGGCGCGGCCCGCAGAACAGCAAAAGTGAGGCGGTGGCCGAAACCGCCATCAACCAAAGCGGCCTGACCAGCGGCATTGCGCTGTTGCAGGGCGGCAGGGCGATTAATTACGGTCGTATTGTGACGGGTACGCGGGTACAGAACAGCGCCGCGATGTTTGCCAGCGGCAGCGCCAGCGTGATGCTGAATAACAGCGGTGTGATTGATGTTAATGGTCAGGCGGCCAGCGTGCCGCGCGAGAATAGCGCGATGCTGGTGCTTAACGCTGGCAGCGCGGGCGGGATTATCAATGCGGGCACGCTGAACCTGAATGGGGTGAATGGCAGCGGGCTGAAAGTAGTGGCGACGGGGGCGAACAACGCACGGGCGTCGTCGACCGGCGTTATCAACGTCGCCGGGGGCGCGGATGCAGCCAGCGGCACGCGTAACTATGGTGTCTGGGCTGAAGGGCAGGGAAGCGGCAGCGCCAATGCGACCATTGACGGCGCGGTCAATTTGACTGGCAATGGCGCAATTGGCGTCCATGCCCGTGGCCGCGCGCTGGTGCAGGTAACGGACGATGCGGTGCCACTGTTTCGCAATGGCAGCAATCAGCTTGGCTTCTTTGCGTATGGCGAGGATGCCGATATTCAGGTGGCGAACAGCCGCCCGTTAACGGTGGCGACCAGCGGCTCCACTCTGTTTCGTCTGGAACAGGGCGCCGATCTCAATACCGCCGGTATGACGCTGGTTAGTGCGGGCGCAGGATCGTTCGGCGTGCTGGGGAGCGGCAGTGGCAGCGATATCGTGGCGCAGAACAGCCACTTTAGCGTCACTGGCGCGCAGGCGACCGGACTGCGTATTGAGGGCGGCGCCACCGCCGATGTTGCGGCGGCTACCACTCTGGCGCTGGAGGGAAACGGCAGCACGGGCATTATCGTGGATAATCTGCGCACCAGTTTAAACAATGCGCTGACGGGCGAAGCGGCGGCGGCGAGGGTGACCAGCCGCGCGCAGGTGACAGGCAATGGTAACAATGCGCTGGGTTTCGAGGTGGCGAATGGCGGCTGGCTGTCGCGTTCAGGCATTCTGCAGTTGCAGGGTGACGACAGCACCGCACTGCGCATTCGTGGGGGTGGCGTCATCGTCAATAATGACGAGGTGAACATTGCCAGCGGCACCGGCCTTGAAGTTGTCGGGGCGGGTGACGCGCGGCTGCAGGGCGGCGCGATCGGCGTTGCAGATGGCATTGCCGCGGTGCGTATCGGTAATCAGGCCCAATTAATGCTGAGCGACAGCGAGATGAATACGGCTGGCACCGCAGACGGCGTGCTGCTGGATGCGCAGGCCAGCAGCCTGCAGCTCAGCGACAGCAGAGTAAATGTTGCCGGGACAGGACATGGCCTCAATAACCGCGCGGCGACCTCGCATATCACGCTGAATAATGTGGCGATCACGGTTAATGATGGTGATGCCATTCGCACCAGCGTGCTGTTCGACGACCCTGCAACAGCGGCCACGCTGACGGTGCAGGGGCGTGGCACGGGCTTCGATTTTACTCAGGAGGATGGTTCGCCTGCCGCAGCCGATTTGCTGCTGGGTGCGGGCTATCACATCAGTGTGACCGGTGCGGGCGGCAACGGTATCCGCGCCCATACCAGCGGCGCGGTGGATAACCTGGCGGATGTAACTATCTCGCATCCCGAGGGCGGTTCGGCGCTGGTCAGCGATACCGCGCAGCAGGTGCTGAACCGGGCAACATTGCAATCGCGCAGCCTCGCCGCACCCGTGGTGGCGTTAAGCGGCAACGCCAGCGTACTGGAGAACCGTGGCGCGATTCTGGCGGCCGAACCGGCGCTGCCCGCCATCGTTACAGCAGCGGGTGATGATCGGCTGCTGCTGAGCGCTGGCGCAGTGGTGGGTGATGTTCAGACGGGAGCTGGCAGCGATAGCGTTGAGTGGCGTGGCGGCAGCTTAAACGGCGGTCTGGCGCTGGGCGCAGGCGACAATAATCAGGCGCTGGTGCAGGCGGTGGATTTGAGCGAGACGCGCCATATCACCAGCGGCGCCGGGGCTGGCAACACCCTGACACTGGCGCAGGTGGCAGGACGCGGCGGCTCTTTTGCTGATGGCGATGATACGGCAAAAGGCACCAACCTCGGCACAGGCTGGAGCACCATCAATTTCGTCGAAAGTCAGTGGGCGCTCACTGACAATTTGCAACTGCTCAACAGCGAAGTGAATATTGATGCCGCTTCTACTCTGCTGGCGGGTAACAACGTGCATCCGCTGATTGCCGCCGATGTGCGGAATGCCGGTGTGATTGACCTCACTAACGGCGCTGGTTCACCGGGCAATACGCTGACTATCGACGGCGATCTGATATCCGACGCGGGTCAGCTCCGCTTACTGACGCGGCTGAATGAAGGCGGGGCGCTGGAGAATCAGTTCAGCGATCAGCTGAGAGTTAACGGCAATGCCAGCAGCGGTGTGACGCGGCTGGATGTCACGCCCGACAGCCTGAGCAATGGCAATCTGACCGACAGCGACCACAATGGTCAGGTCGATGCAGATGAAGGGATTTCACTGGTGCAGGTCTCTGGCACGGCGCAGGCGCAGAGTTTCGCGCTGAGCGGCGGCTATCTGGCGGCAGGGCCGTGGCAGTATCAGTTATACCCTTTTGCTCCGGGCAGCAGCGACGCCAGCCAGCGTCAGGTCGCGGGGGGCAGCGATAACGCGTACTGGGATTACCGGCTGGGCAATCTCTATGTGTGTGAGACTGGCTGCCCTGTCTATGTGCCGCCGCCGCTGAATCCCGCACCTGGGGAGCCAGCACCCGACAATCCTTCACCGGGAAATCCACCTCCGGGAAGCCCTGCTCCTGACAATCCAGCGCCTGTTATCCCACGCGTGGCGCGTCCGGCGGTAATCCCGCAGGTTCCTGCCTATCTTTCCGCGCCGGTTGGCCTGGCGTATTACACTGCCGCTGTGGTTGACGATCTGCATAAACGGCTGGGCGAGTTACGCGATGCGCAGGCGGCTTCCGGCAATACGGGGGGCGAGTTCTTTCTGCGTTATATCGGCGCCAGCCTGCGTTATCAGTCGGATCGGCGTTTTACTGATTTTGGTTACAACCTCGATATTGATTACAGCGCCATGCAACTGGGCGGCAATATGTTGAAATGGGAAGGCGACAGCAGCACGTTGCGCGCGGGTGTGGCCTGGACGCGGGGTAACACGCGCCTGCAACCTCATGCGGCGGATGGCATCAGCAGCACCACTTTCGACAGCGACAGCGTGGCGTTCTACAGCACCTGGCTGCATCACAGCGGCGGGTATCTTGATGGCGCATTTTCTGTCGACTGGCATCGTGGCGAGACGGATATCCAGCGTCAGCAGCGTGTCGCTAAACTGAAAGGCCGCGGCTGGAGTGCCTCGCTGGAGAGCGGCTATCCCTTTGCGCTGGCGCACGGCATTCGCCTCGAACCGCAGGCGCAGTTAATGCATATGCAGCTCAATATGGCTGACTTCACCGATCGGGAAGGGGCGCGGGTGCAATATGGCGACTATCAGCAGACCATTGGTCGGCTCGGTGTACGGCTGGATCGCAGCTGGACAGATCGCGGCGGCCGTCACTATACGCCATGGTTTCGCATCAATTACTGGCAGGGCTGGGGCGATGGGGCGAAAACCCGGGTGAGTGCGCAGAGTAACCCTAACCTGCAGCACGTGTTTGATGGTGGCCGTTTTGGTCAGACGGGCGAGCTGGGGATTGGTGGCACGGTGAACCTGAAAAATAATCTGGCCCTGTATGCGGAGGCGGATTATCGCCGTGCTATTGATAATAATGGCGCGCAGGGATGGCGATATAATCTTGGCGTGCGCTGGCGGTTTTAATTTAAGACCATTTTAATGCGGAAGTATATTTTGATATGAAGTTTTATCGTAGTTTTGTCTTGAAATAAATTGTGACCCATTTCGCGATTTTTTAATTCACTGTTCGTTTATATTTTTATGTGCGTTATTAATTGTAATGATTGTTTGTGATTTTATTCTGATTTTTTCTGATTGTTATCTCAGGTTGGCTGAATTTATCTTTTCATAAAGAAATGATGGCTATGGGTGGAAATAAGTGCCACTAATTAATTGTGACTGGGTGCTGGATATTCTGTCCGCTTTGGTGTTGGTCGCGGGGTATAACTTGTCTTAATATAAAGCCATTCTTCTCGGCCAGAAAATAAAATATTTCCACTTAACAGAAAATGCAACGTTTTTCTGGAGGAAGAGTAATGGCTAAATTAAATGCTATCACGCTAGGAGTACTCTCGTTTTGTGCGGTACCGTTTATTCTCTCAGCGACACCGGTGTTCAGAAATGGGTATTCAGATGTGACACTGGAATTATCAAATGTCGATCTTATTCTCGATAGAAATGAGCCTCCGCTCCAGGATATCGGTTATCATATCTATCGCGGTGCACATATTACATTTACCGGTAGAAATAACATCACTGCCAACGCAGAGAACTCGATGGGATTTCTGGTTTCCGGCAATAATACTACCCTCAATCTGGAATCATTTGATTTTATCATGGTGGGTATCAATTCTGCTGCCCTTCGCGCTGAGGGGGGAGCGACGGTAACCCTTGGGCAAGATACAACCATGATCCCGATAGCGGAAAATAATATCGGCGTGATTATCGATAATGCAGTGACTGATCCGGTTACTGGTGAGTTAACGGGGGAAACCGCAACGGCAACAGTAATCAGTAGCACTAACATTGGTGATAATGGCCCTGGGGCTGTCGGCTACATTGTACAAAATGGCGCCAGATTAACCTTAATGCCAGACAGTACTCTGGAATTTGATAATTCAAATACGACAGGGATTCGGATTCTTAATGGTGGCGATATTATCAACAACTCCTCGATGACCATCGGTAACGGGTTTGGGATCGATGCCCAAAACGGCGGTATTGCCAGTGTCAGGGGGGGGACGATTAATGTATCGGGGGATTCTGCTAATACCGCCGGGATAAGAGTGGGTTCGGGCACCCAGCTGGTATTGGGAGGCAGTGATACCGCCCCAGATCCAACCAAAGCAGTGATTAACGCCAGCGGCGATGCGCAGGGCATTTTACTTGATGGCACTGATGCTGCGCTCTCCGTCTTCGATACCAATATCAATATCAGCAGCACTGGCACTGGCAACGGCCTGGATAATCGTTCACAGACCAATACCGTTTCCCTGAATAACGTTGGCATCATCAATGAAGGTAACGGAGCAGGTATCCGCTCGGCTTCTTCGCTGGACGCTGGCGACGCTACGATCACGGTTACAGGTCCGGGTTCGGGGGTCAAGTTCACTGATGTAGACCTGGATGGTAATGACGTAACCGCCAATCATGCTTTCTCGCTGGGTAGCGGCTACCTGATCAATCTAAGTGGTGCAGATGGTGCGGGTATCGTTGCGAATACCACTGGCGCAGTTTCAACGGCAGCCAGGGTTAATATCAATAATACGGCAGGTGGTCCGGCACTCACCAGCGCAACAGCGACTATCGTCGACAACAGCGGTGAATTGCGTTCACAGAGCCTGTCGTCGCCGGTGGTGGATCTGCGTGGTGACAGCGCCAATGTACAGCTTGCTAACTCCGGTACGATAGCAGCGGCGGATGCTGTGTATAGCGCGATAGCCATGGGCAGCGGTAATGATGTGGTATCACTGACCGGCGGTGAAGTGGTCGGTGATGTCAGCACTGGCGACGGTGACGACACTATCAACTGGAGCGGCGGCAGCCTGAACGGCAGCCTGACGCTCGGGGCGGGCAATAATAACGCCTTCGTACAGAATGTGGATCTCAGCAATACACGTCATATCACCAGCGAAGAAGGCAACGAAAGCAATACGCTGACGTTTACGCAAATCAATGGTCGTGGTGGGTCATTCAGTGACGATGACCTGGCAAAAGGCGTCAATCTGGGCGCGGACTGGAACACCATCAACTTAGCCGGCAGTCAGTGGACACTCACCGATAACCTGCAGCTGGCAGGCAGTGAGGTCAATATTGATGGCAGTTCCACGCTGTATGCCGGAGGTAATGTAAATCCGACCATTAATGGCAATGTGAATAACAGCGGTACGCTGGATCTGACTAACGGCGGCGGTTCACCGGGTAACACGCTGGTGATTAATGGCGATTTGAATTCCGCTGCCGGTATTGCCCGGCTGGTGGCGCGCCTGAATGAAGGCGGCCCCCTGAGTAATCAGGCGACCGATAACCTGCAGGTGCTGGGCAATGCCACTGGCACCACCTTCCTCGATATCACTGCTGCCAGCGGCAGCAGTGGCGCACTCACTGACACCAACAACAATGGCATCGCCGACAATAATGAAGGACTCTCCGTGGCGCAGGTTGCCGGAACAGCGGCGGCGGATAGTTTCGCGCTGCCCGGTGGTTATGCCGCCGCTGGCCCATGGCGCTACGATTTATACAGTTTTGCCCCGGGCAGCAGCGACGCCAGCCAGCGGCGCGTGGCGGGCAGCGGCGATAACCCGTACTGGGACTACCGGCTGGCGAACAGCTATATCAACGAAGATGGCAGCACCGGCGGAAGTGGTGCGAACCGGCGTCTGGCCGTGATCCCGCAGGTTCCATCCTATATCACCGCGCCGGTCGGCCTCGCGTACTACACCGCGGCGATAATCGACGATCTGCATAAACGCCTTGGCGACCTGCGGCAGCAAAAAGCGTATGACAATGGCGTGGGCGGTGAAATGTTTGTGCGCTATGTCGGTTCGACCCTGGAGCATAAAAGCGACCTCAGCTTTAAAAACTTTGGCTATAACCTCGATATTGATTACAACGCGCTGCAAGTTGGCGGCAATGTGGTGAAACTGGAGGGACCAGACGACAGCCTGCGCGGTGGGCTGGCGTATACCCGTGGCCGAACCAAACTGACGCCGCACGCGGTTGATGGCTACAGCAGAACGGTGTTTAACAGCGACAGCATTGCGCTATACAGCACCTGGCTGCGTGACAACGGCTTCTACGTTGACGGCTCACTGGGCTATGACTGGCACCGTGGCGAAACCGACGTCAGCCGACAGAAAACGGTCGGTAAAATGAAAGCACGTGGCTGGAGCGCCTCAGTGGAAACCGGCTATCCCTTCACGCTGCAGAACGAGGTTCGCCTGGAGCCGCAGGTGCAGCTGACCTATATGCGACTGAGCATGGATGATTTTACCGACCAGCATGGCGCACGCGTGCAGTATGACAGCTACGGTCAGACCGTCGGCCGCGTCGGCGTAAAAGTTGACCGCAGCTGGAGCGATGGCCGCGGGCACCTGTTTACCCCGTGGCTGCGCACTAACTACTATCATGGCTGGGGCGGCAACGCGAAGACGCGGGTGGGGGCGGAAAATGGCGGCGCCAGCCACACCTTTGAAAGTGGTCGCTTTGGCCAGATGTGGGAAGTGGGTGCTGGCGCAACGGTGAATGTGAAAAACGACCTGGCGTTCTATGCGGAAGCTGACTATCGGAAGGAGGTTGGCGACAGCGGCGCCAAAGGATGGCGTTATAATGCCGGAGTTCGCTGGCAGTTCTGATGAATACAAATTCCCGCGCGCCTTGTGCTGCGCGGGATAACATACATTTTATCTACTCTAAAACGCTGCTTAATAAAAATCATTTCCCGCTAACAATCACCTTGCGTGACAAAAATCTTTTTTTCCCCTGTAGTTACTGCGTTACACCCATCACGAAATATTTTCTCTGTGATACTAAAGTTCCTTTTTGTTAGCGCCGAAACTATAAACAAAGGTGAACCATTTCACCGTAACCCGTATGCGCGCATTCAAGGAACACACTATGCGTAACAATCAGCCTGTCACACAGCAGCAGTATGTGTTTGACAACAACGCGACGTTGATGTCCACCACCGACCTCAATAGCTACATCACTTACGCAAACGATTCATTTATTGAGGTCAGTGGTTTTACGCCAGAGGAAATTAACGGACAACCACATAACATGGTGCGTCATCCGGATATGCCGCCGGAGGCGTTTGCCGATATGTGGTCAACGCTGAAGCAGGGTGAGCCATGGACTGCGCTGGTGAAGAACCGCCGCGCGAATGGCGATCACTACTGGGTGCGTGCCAATGCCATCCCGGTGGTGCGCAATGGTAGTGTGCGCGGCTATATGTCAGTGCGCACCCAGCCGACGGCGGACGAAGTGCAGCAGACTGAACAACTCTACCGTGAGTTTCGTGAAGGCCGCGCCGGTAATCGCCGCTTCCACAAAGGACTGATTGTGCGTACCGGCGCGATGCGCTGGCGTTCACTGCTGAAAACCTTACCGCTACGCTGGCGTATTCGCAGCACGCTGCTGACGCTTTTGCCAGTCTCGGTGCTGGGCGTCTGGCTGCTGGGACTGGCTGCGGGCCATGTGGCTGCTTTCACCGCGTTGATGGCAGTGCTGCTGTTACTGACCGGCGCGTGGCTGGAGCATCAGATTTCCCGTCCGATCGAGCGCGTTTGCCAGCAGGCGCTCAGCGTCGCCACCGGTAACAGCAATCAGGTGGAGCAGATGGATCGGGTGGACGAAGTGGGCATGACGCTGCGCGCCATTGGGCAGCTGGGACTGATGTTCCGCTGGCTGGTGGATGATGTCAGCGGTCAGGCGATTAATGTGCTGGGCGCCAGTGATTCCATTGCGCAGGGCAATAACGATCTCAGCCGTCGCACCGAACAGGCGGCCGCGAATGTGCAGCAAACCGCTGCCACCATGAATGAGATGACCGCAACCGTGAAAAGCAACACCGAAACGGCGGCGGAAGTGAACAAATTATCGATCTCCACCAGTAAGGCGGCGCTGAAGGGCGGCGAGGCGATGGATGATATGGTGAAAATGATGGCGGAGATCGCCGACAGCTCCGCGAGGATCGCCAATATTACCAGCGTAATTGATGGTATCGCCTTCCAGACCAATATTCTGGCGCTGAACGCTGCGGTGGAAGCCGCTCGCGCCGGTGAGCAGGGCAAAGGTTTTGCGGTGGTGGCGGGCGAAGTGCGCAGTCTGGCGCAGCGCAGCGCCAGCGCGGCCAGCGAAATTAAACATCTGGTCGAAACCAGTGCTTCGCGGGTGAGAGTGGGTACTGAGCATGTCAATGACGCCGGTAAAACCATGCAGGACATTGTTAACCAGGTACAGAACGTGACGGCGCTGATCGCGCAGATCAGCTCTGCGACAGCGGAGCAGGCGACGGCGTTGTCCGAAGTCAGTCTGGCAGTGGAAGACCTCGATAATATTACCCATCAAAATGCGGCACGCGTACAGGAAGGGGCGGAAGCCTCTGACCGCATGGCACGTCAGGCGACCCGTCTGGTGGAAGCCATTAGCGTATTTCGCTAACGGTAAGTTATGCGATGCAGAGGCGCGATCGCTTCATGCATGGCAGATGTTAAAGGTGTTATCACAGTCATGCAGGATGCCGTTGCCCTGCAAGGGGGTAAGTGCAGTGAGTAAATTGTTGTTGTGTTAAAGGTAGTCGTAGTTCGTATTACGCCGTTGAAGTTCCGAAAGTGATGTAATCGATTTCCGTGAAATGATGTAATCGTTTACCCTCTTCTCTCGCTGGGGAAGAGGGTTTTTTTTACGCAAATTTGCCTGGGGAAGTACGGCTGTCGTTCAAGCTCAGTAACGTTGAGTTGCCTGCCAGAATCAGATTCATGGATGCTAGTGGTTAATTTTCTTTAGCTGATCTTCGGACAGACCCGTCATTTGCCTGACGGTCGCCATGTCGGGGCCATGCTGCAGCAGGTTGAAGGCAATTTTTAATGCTTGCATCAGGCGGCCTTCTTTAAGGCCAGCGTTACGACCTTCTTCTGCCCCTTCTTTAAAACCTTCGTCTACACCTTCTTAAAACCTTCATCACGGCCTATTTTTTTCAGCTGTTTTGCAATAGCGCCCATGATTTCCTCTCCATGTTGTGGGACTCGTCGCGCCAGTTCATTGACCAGGGATAAGGCGTGCGGGCACCCTGGTAAAACAGCACCGGGATGACCAGAGGCAGTGTTTCGTTACCGGCTTGCAGATGATTTTGCATGGCGGCAATCGCGTAGCGTAATAAGCGAAATGCCATACTCACTTTATTGCGGCGAATCACTGGAGATGCCACTTCGTCATCAATGGTGACTGCATGACAATCATGTTCAGCCATGAGAACAATCCTCTTTATAGTTATTGTGGTTAGCGGTGCGGATGTGTTCCACCACATTCGCATCGCGTTAAATTCACTGTGATAATAACCAGTGCAAGAGAGGAAATATATCTGCGGTTAAATGAATTGCGGGAGAGATTCCAGCGTTTATTAGTGAAATGTAACGCGTTGCTTTTGGTTTGTATGATTAATAAATAGAATGCGATTTATTATGTTTTACTTGGTTTTTTTATTATCGCAATAACTTCTTATCCTTATGCTTGAACGTAACCTTTTCTCTAACTATTCCTTTGTAGGGTGATGTGTATTATTAAAATACGCTTGCGGTCACCATTTACTCATCACATCCGAGATTTTTTATCGGCAAGTGATAATTCCCTCTCAGGCAATGCTATGGTTAAGCCTCACTCTTGACGGAACAGCAACAATGACAGCCAGGGTTGACTTCTCTTTTGCCACGCGGCCATTAATCCCCTATGCCCACGATTATCAGCACGGTGATGGCGAACCCTGGCATCACCATAACTGTGCCCAGCTGATTCACAGCCTGAGTGGCGTGGTGCGGGTGGAGACGGCGCAGGGTAACTGGATAGTGCCGCCTGGGCGCGGCGTCTGGGTGCCTGCCGGCGTCGAGCATGCGCTGCAGATCACCGGACAGGTGGCGGCACGCACGCTGTTTATCGATCCGCTGGCGCGTGCGGATTTACCCGCCAGTTGCCAGGTGGTGCAGGTATCGCCGCTGCTGCGCGAATTGATTATCAGCGCGCTGACGCTGCCGGAAAGCTATGCGCCCGGCAGCCGCGCCGAACGCATCTATGAACTGATTCTTGATGAGCTGCGCGTTATCGCCGAACTGCCGTTCCATTTGCCGCAGCCGGAAAGCCCCGGCCTGGTACAGTTGTGTCAGCAAGTTTGTGACATGCCTGGTGAACGCTGGACGCTGGAACTGGCCGCACAGCTGTTAAACGTCAGCAGCCGCACACTGGCGCGCCATTTCCAGCGTGAGACCGGCTTACAATTTAGCGACTGGGTCAGACGTGCCAGGCTGATGGCGGCGCTGACGCGACTGGCGCAGGGAGATACGGTGCTGCGGGTGGCGCTTGACCTCGGCTACGACAGCCACAGCGCTTTTAGCGCCATGTTCCGCCGCATCCTTGGTGTTGCGCCGAGTGACTATTTTCCGGCCAGGTGACCACGGCTTCCCGCTTGCAGCGCCGCTCTGATCCCCTCCACCATAAAATGGGGGAGGGTTAGGGAGGGGGAGCGAACAACTGAGCGACGGAGTTGGCCGCTCCCCCATCCCAGCCTTCCCCCGTGATACGGGGGAAGGGGCAGCACTGTACCGAACCTTCCCCTAATTTGGTTTCCTCAGCAAGTGAGAGGGCGACGCTGCACTGCGCCGAACCTTCCCCTAATTTGGCTTCCTCAGCAAGTGATCGGGAGACGCTGCACTGTGCCGAACCTTCCCTAATTTGGTTTCCTCAGCAGGTAAGGGGAAGACGCAGTAGTGTGCAGGCGCTTCCCCTGACTGGATTTCCCCTGCAAGGAAGAGGGAAGGCCAGGTGAGAGCCAGCGGATATCCCGGGCGACCCGACGACCACCCACAGTCCACGCATCAAGCCTGATATTCGGGGAAACATTCCGATGGATCCGGAGCGGCTTGTCCGCGCAGGACCGCGGGATGGTCGCCCCGGGGTATCTCGATCCAGCAGGCGACTTACTCACATTCCTGCAGCCACAGCCACTACTGCAAATGCGCACTCACCGCATTCAGCAACGCCTGCAACGACGCACGCCCCACATCATTATCAATCCCCACCCCCCACGTCGCCGCCTGATTACCGGCAAAAGTACAGCGAATATACGCCACCGAACGACTGTCGCTGCGCTGCCCCAGCGTATGCTCATGATAATCCTGAATCGACAACTGCAGATCAAACGCCTGGCGCAACGCCGCCACCGCGCTGGACAACAAACCATTGCCATGCCCGGCTATCGACAGGCGCTTGCCGTCGACCAGCAACTCAGCGCGAAAATCGAGCTGACCATGCGCCTGGCTCTGACTGCTGTATTCACCCAGCGTCACCGGTATCGCATCGTGTAAACCATACGCATCCCGAAACAGCTGCCAGATACTGGCCTGCGTCATCTCGCCGCCATGACTGTCGGTCTGCTCCTGCACGCGACGGCTGAAATCCTGCTGCAGCGCGCGCGGCAGCGACAACCCATGGTTCTGCTCAATCATCCACGCCGCGCCGCTCTTACCGGACTGACTGTTCACGCGGATCACCGCCTCATAACTGCAGCCGATATCGGCCGGATCAAGCGGCAAATAAGGCACCTCCCATACGCCATCCTGCTGCTGCTGACGCGCGGCAAACCCCTTCTTAATCGCATCCTGGTGCGAACCCGAAAAGGCGGTAAACACCAGCTCGCCGGCATAAGGATGGCGCGGATGCACCGGCAACTGATTGCACTGCTCGACAACATCCACCACCTGCTTCATCTGGCTGAAATCGAGACCTGGAGCGATCCCCTGGGTATACAGATTCAGCGCCAGCGTCACCAAATCAACATTGCCGGTGCGCTCGCCGTTGCCAAACAGACACCCTTCGACGCGATCGGCGCCCGCCAGCAGCGCCAGCTCGGCACAGGCGATGCCCGTGCCACGATCGTTATGCGGATGCACGCTGATGCACACATCAGCACGGCGAGAGAAACAACGACAGAAATATTCAATCTGATCGGCATACACATTCGGCGTACTGACTTCCACCGTCGCTGGCAGGTTAATAATCATCGGCCGATCAGCGCCCGGCTGCCAGATTTCCGCCACCGCTTCACAAATCTGCAGCGCGAAATCCGGCTCGGTAAAACAGAAGGTTTCCGGGGAATATTCAAAGGTCCAGCGGGTGTCCGTTTGCGCCTCACACTGCTGGCGGATCTGTTTTGTCGCACTCACCGCCAGCTGGATAATCTCCTCTTTGCTCTGGCGGAACACCAGCCGGCGGAACACTGGCGCGGTGGCATTATACAGATGCAGCGTGGCGTTTTTCGCCCCCTGCAGCGCGGCAAAGGTGCGTTCAATCAGGTCAGCGCGTGCCTGCGTCAGCACCTGAATCGACACATCATCAGGAATGCGCTGCTCCTCGATCAGCTGGCGGACAAAATTAAAATCGGTCTGCGATGCCGAGGGAAACGCTACTTCGATCTCTTTAAAACCGCACTGCAGCAGCAGATCCCAGAACAGCAGCTTGCGGCGGCTGTCCATCGGTTCCGCCAGCGCCTGATTGCCGTCGCGCAGATCGGTGGACAGCCAGCGCGGCGCACGCCTCAGGGTGTTTGACGGCCAGCGGCGATCGTTCAGCGTGACCGGTGGGAAAGGGCGATATTTTTCTGCAGGTTGCGTCAGCATGATGTTGTCCTGTGGTGAGGTTTTCCCCATTGTGGCGAAAACCCACCCGCTTAATCTCACGCGTAGCTGACAATCGCTGGCGAATTTCTGACAGCACTACGGCTGCGGCAGCTCTGCCGGTTCGGCAGGCGTTTCCCCCTCCAGTACCTGCTCAAAACTGCGCAGACGTTTATAAATCGACATCAGCTCCACCAGCGTTGACCATGAAGTGATCAGATACTGGAACGAGGCGCGCACCTGATCAAATACATTGGTGATCTGCTGCATCAGGCCAAAGGTAATGACGCCCGCGACAATCGACGGAAACAGGACAAACAGACCAAACACATTGTCCACCTGCAGATAGAGAATGCGCGTGATATTGAAGTAGAGATAGTGGAAATAGAGGCGGAAATAGTTGACCCGCACCTGGTGAAACAGCTGCTTTACAGTGAGGGGGGCGGCGCGCTGCGGATGATCTTCGCCATACACCAGCTCCTTACGATAGGCGGCTTCGACGCGCTGATTGCGGAACTCCAGACCCGGTAGTTTAATCCCCACCGCCGCCAGCAACACTGTACCGAGCAGCGACCACAGCAGCGCCACCACCACCAGCGAATACGGAATTTTGCCGAGCAGCGGCACGCTCTCGACATGTTGTGACAGCGCCACCAGCACTGGCAGGAAGGCGACCAGCGTCATAATTGCCTGAATCAGATTGACGCCCCAGCCTTCCAGCGTGCTGGAGAAGCGCATGGTATCTTCCTGCACACGCTGCGCTGCGCCTTCAATGGTGCGCAGCCGCTGCCAGTGCGCCATATAGTAATTGTTCATCGCCGTGCGCCAGCGGAAGATCCAGTGGCTGATAAAAAAGGCATTCAGCACGCCGATGATCACCGCGATCAGCGCAATGCTGAGAAACGCTTCGGTCTGGTGATAGAACTCGCTGATTTGAATGGTATTGGGGTGGGCGAGCGCCTTCTGGATCAGATCGTAGAACGGGCCGTACCAGGCGTTGATCGCCACGCCCACCTGCACATCAAACCAGGTGGCGAAGATAATTACCGCGCTGCCGAGAATCGACCAGCGCTGCCAGCGGTGTGGCCGGGCGATGGACCACGCCAGCGCGAACAGGCCCGCCACCAGCGCATAGTAGAGATAGAACCACACCTGAGACGGCTGGATAAAGCGCCAGGCATTATCCGGCAGGGGCTTACCGGCATACGACGCCATGCTGCTGAGATGAAAGATCAGGTTATTGCCGCCTTCGAACCAGAACAGGATCGCCAGCAGACTCCAGATGGCAGCAGTGGTAAAAAACAGCCCCGGCCGGGGGAAAAAAGAGGTAAACATAGGCGCTCCAGTCAGATTCTTACCCTGTTATAGCGCCGTTTTATGTTTACCGTCTGTGGGCGGTTGTTTCTGGTCGTGTCAGGACAAAAAATCCTCGCGCTGCGGCGTAAAGGTATCCAGCAGCGTACCCGCTTCCAGACACACGCAGCCATGCACCACATTTGGTCGCTTGTACAGCGTGTCGCCCGCGCCGACTTCATGGGTGACGCCATCAATGGTAAAGGCAAAGCGCCCTGACAGCACATAAGTCAGCTGCTCATGCACGTGATGATGCAGCGGGCCGACCGCGTCTTTTTCGAAGTTGACTTCCACCGCCATCATGCCGCCGCTGTGCGCCAGAATACGGCGGGTGACGCCATTGCCTAAGTCCTGCAGGGTGGTCTCTTTCTTAAAGATAAACATAGCGAATCCTGTGGTGATTATGCGGTTAACGGTGCAGGCAGCGCGGCCAGATAGAGCGCAGGCTGACCTTCAAAATCAGAGGTAAACAACACCTGACGATTATCCGGCGTGAACGAGGGGTGCGGATGCGTCACCTGACGGTCACCATTCAGTACGCGCCAGCTGCTGTTGTGCGCCGCCAGGCGGAAGTGGCTGCGCTGCGCGACATCAAACACGTACAGCCAGGGATCGTTGTCGATGGTGTAGCCTTTGGTGTCCTGCACATCCACCGGCGTGCCGGAACCGTCGCCCACTAACAGCGTGCCATCTTCATTACTCATCAGGTGTGAGCAGGCAGGCATGTTCATCAGCACTTCATTCTGCTGATTATCCGGGTTGTAGCGGCAGATCTGACGATCGGCACGATCTTTATGGTAAGAGACATAGATCAGCGCCGATCCATCCGGCACCCAGAACTCATGGGTGCAGCTCTCGCCTGGCGCATGATCCTTCACTTTACGCATATTGCTGCCATCCTGGTTGATCATCCACATGCGGGCATCGACCAGATCGTGCGGGCCTTCATGGCAGAACGCCACGGTGTTGTCGTCGTGAGGACGATAAATCGGGTGGCCCAGCCACAGGTGCTGCTGGTGGATAATGCTGGCCTGGCCGCTGTTAAGGTCGACGCGCAGCAGGCGGCAGTGCGGATTTTTTTCGAAGAAACGGCGGAATACCTGCCAGTCGCTAAGCGGTTCCCAGTCCTTGCGCGCAATTTCAATGCCGACCAGTTGCGTGCAGTCGCTGTTCGCTACCCAGGTACCGTAGCCAACCCACTCGTCCGGCACCTGGTAAATGGTGCGCTCTTCCAGCGACGCCAGATCCACCCGCTGCAGAAAACGTTCATTTTTCACGTACCACAGATAGCGATCGTCGTGCGACAGGAAGCCGCCAAAGGTGTTATCGCCCGGCCCTTCGGTGAGCTGCTGCGCCTCTTCTGTTTGCAGATCGAGCAGGTAATAGTTGCGATTACCGTCGAACCCGGCGGCAAACAGCAGCTTGCTGCCATCATTGGTAAAGCACTTCTGATAGAAGTAATTACGATGGCAAAGCACTTCCGGCGGCGTCAGACGGATCATCTGTGCCCCGGTATCCGGGTCCTGAAAGTGGTGAAAAGGAAGTTTGATGCGTAAGCCTCTGGCCATATCTGTGCTCCTTATCTCAGCGCTTAATATTTATTGAAACGTTGTTTCATAATTTTGCGATTAGCATATCCCTTTCCTCTCAACTGCCGAGGAATAACCAAAAGATTTGAGAAGGCGATCACAAGAAAACGCACAGCCTTTCGCCAAAGCGCGCATTTTGCTTTTAAAATTGAAACAATGTTTCATTATTCAATGACCACTGACGTAAAGAGGATTACCATGAAAATTGCACTGATGATGGAAAACAGTCAGGCGGGAAAAAATGCCATTGTACTGAAAGAGTTACAGCATGTAGCCGATGATAAAGGTTACCCGGTGTACAACGTAGGGATGAGTGATGAGCAGGATCATCACCTGACCTATATCCATCTCGGTATTATGGCCAGCATCCTGCTGAACTCCAGGGCGGTGGATTTTGTCATTGCCGGTTGCGGTACGGGTCAGGGCGCACTGATGTCGCTGAACATTCATCCGGGCGTGGCGTGCGGCTATTGTATCGATCCGGCGGATGCCTATCTGTTTGCCCAGATTAACAACGGGAACGCGCTGGCGTTGCCGTTCGCGAAAGGCTTTGGCTGGGGTGCTGAGCTGAACCTGCGCTTTATCTTTGAGAAAGCCTTTACCGGCGAAAAAGGGCAGGGCTATCCGCAGGAGCGCAAAGAGCCGCAGGTACGTAACGCGGGCATTCTGAATCAGGTAAAAGCGGCGGTGGTGAAGGAGAACTATCTCGATACGCTGCGCGCCATCGATCCTGAGCTGGTGAAAACCGCCGTCAGCGGTCAGCGCTTCCAGCAGTGCTTCTTTGAAAACAGCCAGGATAAAGCGATCACGGATTTTGTCCGCGAAGTGCTGGCGTAAAATAAAACGGGCGATGTTGCCATCGCCCGTTCTCTCTTATTAACCCAGCATCTGTGGATAGACGCCCGGGCCAATTGGCAATCCCAGCGCATACCACGCCAGCAGGAACAGCATCCAGGTGATAAAGAACACCACCGGATACGGAAAGATCAGCATGTAGTACGTGCCGAGCTGGGCATCTTTGCGATAGCGCTGCAGGAAGCCAAGGAACAGCGGTAAGAACGGCGACATTGGCGCTAACGGAATCACCGAAGAGTCGGCAACACGGAAGATCAGCTGGGCAAAGGCCGGATGGAAACCGAGCAGCATAAACATCGGCACAAAAATCGGCGCCAGAATCGACCAGATGGCCGAGCCGCTGGCAATAAACATACACAGGAACGCCGACAGGAACATCAGGCCGAGGAAGGCCGGTGCGCCGCTGACGCCTGCCGCTTCAATCAGGTCAGTCAGGCCAATCGCCATAAACTTGCCCATGTTGCTCCAGTTAAAGAAAGCAACAAACTGCGACAGCGGAAACACCATCACAATAAAGCCCGCCATCCCTTTCATTGGATCGACCAGCAGCTTAGGCACATCATCGGCTTTGCGGATCTGCTTCGTCGCCACACCATAGGCAATGGCGACGGCAAAGAAGAACAGAATAATAATCGGCACAATGCCCTGGATAAACGGCGACGGGACGATCGCACCGGTTTTCGGGTTACGCAGCGGCGCGCCTTCAGGCACCACCAGCAGCGCCATCAGGCCGATAAACACCAGCGCGGCGATGCCAGCGGCTTTCAGCCCTTTGTTCTCTTCCGGCGTCAGTTCCGCCAGCCGTTCACCGCTACCGCCTTCCCATGCCGGCAGACGTGGTTCGACGAATTTATCGGTCAGCAGCGCGCCGGCAATGGTCAGCACAATCACCGAGCTGGCCATAAAGTACCAGTTATCGATCACGCTGACGTGCACGGTGTCGCTGACCGCTTTAGCGGCTTCGCTACTGATACCGGAGAGCAGCACATCGGTGGTGACAATCAGCAGGTTGGCGGTAAAACCACAACCGACCCCGGCGATAGCCGCCAGCAATCCGGCCACCGGATGACGTCCCACGGCGATAAAAATCAGCGCGCCGAGCGGTGGCATCACCACCAGCGCGGCATCCGAGGAGATGTGGCTGAAGAAGGCGATAAACAGCACCATATAACTGGCGTAGCGGCGGCTGACGCGCGATGCCATCTTCACCATCAGCGACTGCAGTAAACCGACTTTTTCCGCCAGACCGGCGCCAATCACCAGCGCCAGAATCGCGCCCAGCGGCGTAAAGCCGCTGAAGTTTTTAATAATATTGGGGAAGATCCACTGCAGTCCTTCGACGCTGAGCAGGTTTTTCACCCTGACCAGCTCGCCGTTGGCCGGATTTTTTACCGCTAAGTCCAGCCAGCTGATAACGGCGGTAGCGATCATCAGGATCACAATCAGCCAGACAAACAGCAGAAAAGGATTGGGCACTTTATTACCGATGCGCTCAATCCAGGTAAAGAGTTTCCCAGGGCTTTTCCCGGAGGTCGTTACTGCCTCACTCATGATGCTGGCCTCATTTTTGTCGTATTTGCATGGTTTTCAGGCTACTGGCTCTGTACTGGCACGTGTTCCCGTGCTTTAAGGGCATAGCTGCCTGTTTATAGTTATTATGTCGGGCCAGTTTTCTGACCCGATCGGTGGTGCGAAAGCTAATTACAGTGGCGATGGCGTAACACCCGGCGGAATCGGGCAGCTGTACGGCTGCTCCGTGCGTCCGGCGGTAAACTCGGCGCGGCAACGCGCCAGCGCATCGTCGTCAGCCAGCAGGCTACTGGCGCTGGCCGCCATCACTTTGGCTGCCAGAAACATGCCTTTATGGGCGATAGAGGTGCGACCCTGCGCCACCAGTTGCCAGGTGTGCAGCGGTGTGCCCAGCGCGAAGCAGGGGGTGAAACACTGCGCGGTAGGTGTGACCCAACTGACGTCACCGACATCTGTCGAGCCATACAGCAGCTCTCGGTTGGCGGCGTAAGGCGCGACCTCATCGGTCAGCACCTTATCGCCCAGCGCCTGCGCCCACGGCTCACCGGCATCGCCGCCGGTGCGGGCGATGTTCAGTTTGGCGTTGCGGATATCGTCGCGGGTCAGAGTGGCGCGGATTTGCTGTGCAAATTCCACTTCCTGCGCGCTGTATTGCGGCACGCCAAACGCCTGCAGATGGCTGAGCATCACCTGCTCCAGCGCGCGGTTGGGAATGTAGTTAGAACAGGCTTTATCAAAGCGCACGCTCATCTCGGTGTCGGTCATCAGCGCCGCGCCTTTGGCGATGTTAATCACCCGCTGATAGATGTCCTGCGCCTGATCGAGTTGCGGGGCGCGGATCAGATACAGCACTTCGGCATCGGCCTGCACCACATTCGGCGAGTGACCGCCTGCATTAGTGACTGCATAGTGCAGCCGCGCTTCCTGCACGATATGTTCGCGCAGGAAATTGGCGCCGGTATTCATCAACGTCACCGCATCCAGCGCGCTGCGTCCGAGATGCGGCGAATTTGCAGCATGCGCAGCGACGCCTTTAAAGCGGAATGCGGCCTGAATATTCGCCAGTGTGCTGTTGCTGAAAATACCGGCGAACGACTCCGGGTGCCAGGTGATGGCGGCGTCGACATCGTCAAACAGCCCTTCGCGTACCATATAGGTTTTGCCGGAACCGCCTTCTTCCCCCGGGCAGCCGTAGAAACGCACCGTGCCGCGCAGTCCCTGCTGATCAATCAGCTGCTTTACCGCAAAGGCGGCGGCCATCGCCGCTGTGCCGAGCAGATTATGGCCGCAGCCATGGCCGTTGCCGTTTGCCACCAGCGCTTCCGGCGTCGCGCAGCCAGCCTTCTGGCTCAGCCCCGCCAGCGCGTCATACTCGCCGAGCAGCGCGATCACCGGTTTGCCACTGCCATAGCTGGCGATAAAGGCCGTGTCGATTTTGCCGACGCCGCGCTCAACGGCGAAGCCTTCCTGCTCCAGCGCGCTGGCCAGCAGCTCCGCAGAAACGTTTTCACAAAAGCGGGTTTCCGGATTGTCCCAGATGGCGTCACTCAGGGCGCTGAAACGCGCCTGCTGACTGTCGATATAGCTGCCGATCAACTCTTCGGTGTGATTCATTACGCCTCCTGGTACTGCGACAGATTGAGCGCGAGAGTGGTGAGGGTTTTTACCGCCACCGGCATCACGTTCTCATCGAAATCGAATTTTTCGTTGTGGTGACCGGCGCTAAGTTCAGTACCAAAAATTACATACGATGCCTGGCCGCCCAGCGCTTTGACGCGCTCCATCATATAAGTGGCATCTTCGGAACCTGCGGCGCCTGGCTTGTTGTCGACCACGGAAGAGAGCTCAGCAATGGTTTCCGCCTGACGATGGATGTAATTCACCCAGGGCGTGGTGGGTTCGCTGCTGCGCGCTGCGCCCATTAACTCAACCTGGTGCTCCACGCCGTACATGGCCGCTGCGCCGCCGATCACCTTTAGCGCCTGTTCAAAGATAAAGTCATTGACCGCATTACTGGCGCCGCGTGTTTCCACTTTCATGGTGGCGAAGTCCGGCACCACATTGCGCCCGCTGCCCGCGCGCAGCACGCCGACATTCACCCGGCCGCTGCCGCCGCTGTGCTGCGTCAGGCTGTGCAACGCCAGCGTGGCATTAGCCGCCGCCAGCAGTGCATTACGTCCTTCTTCCGGGCGGCCACCGGCATGGGACGCCACGCCACGGAAGCTGACGTCCAGTTTGGTGGTGGCCATAAAGGTATTGTTGCCGCAGACGATTTCGCCGCCCGGAACGCCGGTGCCGATATGAATCGCGGTAAAGAAATCGACGTCATCGACCACGCCAGCTTCCACCATCGATTTCGCGCCGCGCGTGCCTTCCTCGGCGGGCTGGAAAATGATCTTGATGGTGCCGCTCAGCCGATCTTTCAGCTGCATCAGCACGGTGGCGAGACCGAGGCCAATCGCGGTGTGGCCGTCGTGACCGCAGGCGTGCATCATACCGGCATTGCAGGAGGCAAAACCGTCGCGGAATGGGCGGTGGTCGTCCGCCAGCTTTTCATTCAGATCAAGCGCGTCCATATCGACGCGAAAGCCCATCACCGGGCCTGGGCGACCGGTCTCCAGTGTGGCGACAATGCCGCAGAAGCCGCCGGAGAAGTGCGGCAGCCATTCGGCCAGCGCGCCCTGTTCCAGCGCGCGGGCTTCCTCCTGCTGCAGCACGTCTGCGGAAGGTAACCCCATACGTGCATCGGCTTTGATCACCTGCTGGCCGGTTTGCAGCTGATAACCTAAACGATTCAACTCATCGGCGACCAGCGTGGCGGTACGAAACTCCAGCCAGCCCGATTCAGCATATAAATGGAAATCACGACGCCAGTGTTGCAGACGCGGAAATAGATCGGCCACGATGTCAGACAGGGTACTCATTACACTTTTCCTTAATGCTTTATCGTAAAAGTCGCGGACAGGTTTATCACCTGTTTTTGTTTCTCTGTTGCGGCAATAATGGGCAAATTAGCGCAGGAGATAACACGCTGATAAATCGCCTGATGCGGGATGGTTATGCCTGATATTGCCTGCTGTTACTGGTTTTTTGCCTTATTCAACCAGGGAGATAAGTTTTTGTGATGGCTGTGGCGTTATTATCATAAAAACAGATGGAAGGAGCACTGTTCGCTATTTTCTTCGCCATCAATTAACACTGCTTATTAAAAATAACGCTTCCTGTTTTATGCAGGGAAAATATGAACTCTTCGGCAGAGAAAATAATTTATGATTTAATCTACTTTTTTCGAATGTACACAATGGGCATTGCTGGCATAAGATGCCAATATCTTTTCCGTGATAACCCATGGTTATCGCCATTTACAGGAAACCAGACCATGCCCGCTGCGATTAAACTGCACCAGTTGCGCGCTTTTGTTGATGTTACCCTGCAGGGCAGTATCCGCGCCGCCAGCCGCATGTCCGGCGTCTCCCAGCCCGCGCTGAGCAAAGCGATTCAGGAGCTGGAAGAGGTGCTGGGCGCGCGTCTGTTTATTCGCCAGCAGCAGGGGGTGGTGCTGACCGATATTGGCCATAACTTTTACAAACACGCCAGTCTGGTGCTGGAGGAACTGCGCGTGGCGCAGGAGGATGTGCAACAGCGACTCGGGCTGGCGGGTGGCAGGGTGAATATCGGCGTCGGCAGCAGCGTGGCGCGTACCGTAATGCCGAAAGTGGTCACACAGTTTCACCGCGAATATCCCAATGTGCAGCTGCGAATTGTCGAAGGGCAACTGGTGTCGATGCTGCCGGAGCTGCGCCAGGGGCTGCTCGATTTCACCATCAATACCTATGATGAAAGCCACTTTGATACTGAGCTGACCTACGAGCGGCTGATGGATAAAGAGTATCGTGTGGTGGTGCGTCGCGGTCATCCCTGTGCAAAGGCGCGCAGTCTTAGCGAGTTACAGCAGTGCGACTGGACGATGCCGACGCCAAAAGGCAGCTACTACCGTTTACTGCGCGACCTGTTTGGCGAAATGGGTATCGCGCCATCAATTATGGTGACCTGCGAAACCTTTATGGCCTGCACCAGCCTTGTAGCTAACAGCGACTTTGTTACCGTGCTGTCAGATGACGTGGTGTCGGATCCGATCCTTGGCAATCAGCTGGTGGCGCTGGATCTCGATCAGCCGTTGCCGAAAGCCAGCTTCTTTCTGATCCAGCGACGTGATACCGCCCTGACGCCGATGGGGGCGTATCTGGCGCAGCTGTTTCGGCGTAATTGCTGACGCGTGCGGCATCGCACATATTTAGTCGGATTGCCTGACTACACTCTCCTGTGCGTGATTATCAGGAGGTGAAACTATGCAACTCAATCCCTATCTGTTTTTAAACGGCAACACGGCGGAAGCGATCACCTTTTATCAGCAGGCCATTGGTGCACAAAAGATGTTTGAGATGACCTTTGCTGAGATGCCGCCACAGCAGCAACAGGAAGAGGGCTGCGCCTCAACATTCTCCTTCCCGCCAGAGAAAATCATGCACGCCGAGCTGCGGGTGGGCGAGAGTAAACTGATGCTGAGTGATGGCAATATGGCGAGTGGCGAGCAACAGCATCATGGCTATGCCATTAGCCTGGAGGGCCACGACAAGGATGAGGGCAAACGCTGGTTCGATAATCTCAGGGAAGGCGGCAATGTCACCATGCCATGGAGTGAAACCTTCTGGGCACAGGGTTTTGGCATGCTGACCGATCAGTTTGGCGTGCACTGGATGGTCAGTGTGGCGAAACCGATGGATGATAAGGTGTAGTGCAGCAATGGGGCGCAAACGCGCCCCACCGTCATCAGAAGTTGTAACCCACCACCAGGTAGTAACCCCAGCCGGTTGATTTCACTTCAAATGGACCTTTACCGAAGTCCAGCGTTTCGCCATCTGCCCACTGACCGCCGTTATGGAAGTAACGTGCGACCACAGAGTAGTGCCAGTGATCATAACCCAGAGACAGGATATGGCTGGAGGCGATGGAGTTATTAGTACGCGACTGATTGCCTGTCTTATCACGCAGATCGGAACCGAAGTCGAAGTTGGTGAAGCCAATGTAGTTCAGGTTGCCGCCCCACAGGGTGGTCAGTGGCAGGAAGTACTTCAGTTTGAAACGGTAGCCGTCCCAGCTGTTTTCGTTCGCTGCACCGTAGTTTTCCCACTGGTATTTCGCGTAGATATTCGCGGACAGTGACATTTTGGTGTGAGTATCAATATCGGTACCCAGACCCATGTACCAGGTGTTCTGGCGGCCAGAGCGGTTACGACCCATATCGTAGATATAGTTGTTGGCGAAGTACCACTCTTTAAACGGACCGAAGCTCAGGTCGGTACCGGTCAGCTTGTCGATAGAGAAGCGCGGCTCGACTTCCACAAACAGCGGAGAGCCGTGATCCCATGGGCCAGTCTGGTTGCTGTTGCCACCAAAGAATTTCGGCACATCGGCATAACCGTAGAAATCGAACCAGTCTTTGTGGGCGAACGCTTCATATTCCAGATAGGTATTATTGTTCAGCTGCGGCCCGAAACGGGTGTGATAGCTGCCCACCACGTTCACACTCTGGTGCCACCAGTCAGAGAGATATTCTGCGTTATTGGTTTCTGCTGTAGCGGAAACGCTCCAGGACATTGCCATCAGCGCACCGGCTGCCATCAACATTTTAGTTTTCATTCTATTACCACATGCTTAGTGACCATTCTGCTGGAATGCGATGGTCTTGTTAGATTGCCCACAGGGCAGAAAGGAGTTGCTGTCGTCACACAACTGAGCCAGCGGCCGTTAGAGTGCCTGCGCATCGTGCCTGTAACAGCAGAATAGAAAATAGATATTGCTCACGTTTGTCAAATTCGGTTTCATTATGATTCAGGTATTTTGTGATTTATGTCACAAAATATCGCGTTTAAACGCAAACGATTGGCTGGCATTCCGCCGTTGCAGAAAGTTTGGCTGGTTTTCAATCGGGATAAACCTGCAAAAGGATAGCGTGCTCAAGCCGCGCCAATCCGGCAGGGCGCTGAGCGACGTTGTGGAGGAAAGGGCGATGCACCCGTCCGCGGATGCATCGCCCTTCTGTTAACTGGCGGCGCGCGCCGCCATCTCCCGGCTATAGTTGCGGCTGGCTTCCAGCAGCATGCGGGTGTACTCATGTTGTGCACCGCCATTCAGCAGGGTGTCAGTATCCAGCGCTTCGACAATCCTGCCGAACTGCATCACTGCCACCCGATGGCACAGATGGGCAATGACGCCCAGATCGTGGGTCACCATCAGATAGGTCAGTCCCTCCTCTTTCTGCAAATCGCTGAGCAGATTGAGGATTTCCGCCTGCACCGAGACATCCAGCGCCGACGTCGGCTCATCCAGCAGCAGCACCTGGGGTTGCAGGATCAGCGCCCGGGCGATCGCCACACGCTGGCGCTGGCCGCCGGACAGCTGATGCGGATAGCGGCTGCGGAACGCGCGATTCAGCCCCACCTTTTCCAGCATGCTGTTGATGCGCTGCTCGCGCAGGCCGATGCCGTGGATCAGCAGCGGTTCTTCGAGGATATCACCGATGGTATGACGCGGATGCAGCGAACCATACGGGTCCTGAAACACCATCTGCACCAGCCGGCAGCGCTGCTGGCCAATGCGGTGATCCAGCGGCTGGCCGTTAATCGCCAGCTCGCCCTGCCAGTGGGTAAACAGTCCGGCAAGGCACTTCAGCACCGTGGTTTTACCGGAGCCAGACTCCCCCACCAGGCCAAAGATTTCTCCCTGCTGCACGGCGAAATTAACGTCGAACAGCACCTGGTTAGTGTCATTGCCGCTGTCAAAGCTCAGATTGAGCTGACGGACATCGATCATGGTTGAAGTGGTCACGGGCGCTCCTTAATCAGTTAACCAGCTGGCCTGGCGTTGCAGAACCGGCAGACGTGGACGGCGGTGCGCCATATCCGGCAGAGAATTGAGCAGTCCCTGAGTGTAGGGATGCTGGGCATGATCGAGGTCGGCGGCTGCAATTGACTCCACCACCCGTCCTGCATACATCACCAGCACCCGGTCGCAGAAGCTGCGCACCAGATTGATATCGTGACTGATAAAAATCAGCCCGAGACCGCGCGACTGCACCAGATCGTCGAGCAGCGCCAGCACCTGCAGGCGCACGGAGACATCCAGCGCCGACGTGGGCTCGTCGGCTATCACCAGTTCCGGGTCAGTAATCAGCATCATGGCGATCATAATGCGCTGCCCCTGGCCGCCGGAGATCTCATGCGGGTAGAGGTGATACACCCGTTCCGGCTGGCGGATACGCACCACATCGAGCATCGCCACCACTTTGCTTTTCGCCTCGGCATAGCTGCAGGGGTGATGCGATCGCCAGGCTTCGGCGATCTGATCGCCGACGCACACCACCGGGTTCAGCGAATATTTCGGGTCCTGCATAATCATCGAAATACGTTTGCCGCGGATTTGGCGCATCTGCGCCGGGGACGCCCGCAGCAGATCGAGATCGCCGAACTGCATGCGTTCAGCACGGATACGGGCTTTGGCCGGATGCAGTTGCAGCAGCGCGCGGCCGACGGTGGATTTGCCGGAGCCGGATTCTCCGACAATCGCCAGTTTTTCCCGGCCAAGCTGGAAGGAGACGCCGCGCACGGCGGGCGTTTCCAGACGTCCGTTGCAAAAGCTGACGTGCAGGTCACGCACGTCGAGTAACGGCTGGCCGTTATTCATTACGGGGGTCGAGTATGTCACGCAGGCCATCTCCCAGGAAGTTGAATGCCAGGCTGTTGATCAGAATCGCCAGCCCCGGAATAGTTACCACCCACCAGCACTCCATCATGTAGGTGCGACCGCTGGAGATCATCGCGCCCCATTCCGGCTGCGGCGGTTGCGCGCCCAGCCCGAGGAAGCCGAGACCGGCGGCGGTGAGAATAATGCCCGCCATATTCATGGTGATGCGGATAATCACCGATGGCAGGCACAGCGGCACGATATGACGCCACAGCACGCGCACTGACGACGCGCCCTGCAGGCGTACCGCCGAGATAAAGTCCGCCTGACGCAGCGACAGCGTTTCCGCGCGAGCCAGACGGGCAATCGGCGGCCACGCGGTGAGGGTAATGGCGATTACCACGTGCTCCAGACCCGGACCGAGTGCGGCGACAAACGCCAGCGCCAGCACCAGGCTGGGGAAGGAGATAAAGATGTCAGTAATGCGCATCAGCAGCATATCCACCTTGCCGCCGAAGTAACCGGCAGTGACACCCAGCAGCAGCCCGATCGGGCCGACGGTGACCGACACCAGCAGCACGATATACAGCGTGATGCGTGCGCCATACACCAGACGGCTGAAGATATCGCGGCCAAACTCGTCGGTGCCGAACCAGTGCACCGCGTTAGGCGGCGACAGGGCGTTATTCAGGTCCTGCACCAGCGGGTGAAATGGCGCAATCCATGGCGCAAACAGCGCAACAATCATCAGCAGTAACACAATACCGCCACCAATCGCTGTCAGCGGATTGCGCGCCATCAGCAGCAGGAAATGGCCGATGCGCGTCAGGGTGCGGCGGCACTGCGCCAGCCGCTCTGAACCGTTGCCGCTGCCTGCAGCATCAACAGAAAGAGTCATGCTTTCGTCCTCGGGTCGAAGACCTGATACAGCAGGTCAGAGAGCAGATTGAGCATCACAAAAATAATGCCCACCAGCAGTACACAGCCCATCACCGCATTCATATCGCCCAGCAGCAGGCTGCCGGTGAGATAAGAGCCGAAGCCCGGCCACGAGAATACGGTTTCAATCAGCACCGCCCCTTCCAGCAGTGAACCGTAGGCCAGCGCCACCACCGTCAGCAGCTGCACCAGAATATTGCGGAACGCGTGCTGCCAGATCACCTGCCATTCCGTCAATCCTTTGACGCGCGCGGTGATAATGAACTCCTGCGACAGCTGCGCCAGCATAAAGCTGCGCGTCATGCGGCTGATGTAGGCCAGTGAGTGGAAGCCGAGCAGCGAGGCGGGCAGAATCAGATGGTTCAGCGCATTGCGGAACACCGTCCAGTTGCCTGCCAGCAGTGAATCCAGCAGCAGCAGCCCGCTGCGGCCTGGTACCTGGCCATCCAGCCCCAGTTCGAGGCGTCCGGCGCCGCCCACCCAGCCAAGCCAGGCGTAGAACAGCAGCAGACCCATCATCCCGACCCAGAAGATCGGCGTGGAGTAACCGGCCAGGCTGATCACGCGCACGATATAGTCGGCGACGCTGTTACGTTTCGCCGCCGCCAGCACGCCCAGCGGAATGCCCAGCCCGGTACCGATAATAATCGCCAGCGTCGCCAGCTCGAGGGTGGCCGGGAACACGCGGCGGATATCGTCCATCACCGGTTTACCGGTCAGCAGCGCATTGCCCAAATCGCCGTGCAGCAGGGTTTTCAGGTAAATACCAAACTGCACCCACAGCGGTTGATCAAAACCGAGCTGCTGATAGACCTGCTGATAGGTGCTGTGGTCAGCATCCGGGCCGACAATCGCCAGCACCGGATCGATGGGCATCACACGGCCAATAAAAAAGGTCAGTATCAGCAGACCGAACAGAGTGATCGCCACCTGAAGCAGGCGACGGCCGACGCGTTGTAGTGTCAGTGCAGAGCGGCTCATGGCGTGGTCTCCTCTGTTTTATACACATCACGCAGGAAGGTGGTGGCTGACGGGTGCGGCTGATAGTCATGCACTTCATTGCGCACCACCACCGAATCGACCATCTGCGACAGCGGGACCAGCGCCGGAATCAGCTGGTCATAACGCTGCTGGATGGCGTGATAATCCTCCAGTTGCTTCGCCGTATCACGTTCCACCAGCGCCTGCTCGATTTCGCTGTTCAGCTGCGCATCGTAAAAACTGGTGCGCCAGCCCTGGAAGTTGGTCAGGCGCGCTTCATCGCTGTTATTCGGGTTGTAGACCAGCGAACGCAGGCTGGAGTGAGGATGGGGTTCCACACCGCTGCCGCCGCGTCCCACCAGCATCTCAAAGCGCCGTTCGCGCATTGCGCCATAGATCTGGTTGCCGGTGCCGGTGATGATTTTGGCGCGAATACCTGCCTGCATCAGCGTTGACTGTGCGGCGATGGCGATATTGAGGAACGGCTGGTCGGCCAGCACGCGCAGCGTGGTGTCGAAGCCGTCAGGATAACCCGCTTCCGCCAGCAACGCTTTGGCGCGCGGGATATCCAGCTGATAACCCGGATTCGGCAGTGTCGCCGGCATGCCGGACTGGATCGGCCGCTGGTGCAGAATGCCGTAGCCTGGCATCAGCGCTTTGTTAATCCCCTGATAATCAATCAGGTAGCGCACCGCTTCGCGTACTTTCGCATTGGCGAAGTGCGGGTCTTTCATGCTCATCGCCACATAGTAGATGGTGCCTTTTTTTACCGCGTCGACCGTGAGATGCGGATCGTGACGCAGGGCGTTGATATCGGACACCGCCATATTGCTGGCGATATCCAGATCGCCTTTTTCAATCATCAGGCGCAGCGTCTGCGACTCCTGAAAATGGCGGAAGACCACGCGGCTCAGCTTCGTTTCACCCCGCCAGTAACCGGGATTGCGGTTCATGCGCAGCACATCTTTCGCCTGCCAGCTGTCGAGGTAGAAGGGACCGGAACCCGCGGAGTGAGTGGTCAGCCAGCGGTTGCCCCAGTCACCGTCACGTTCGTGCGCCTGCACGGTCTTGCTGTCCAGCACTGAACCACTGCCAAATGCCGCCAGCGAATAGATCACCAGCTTTGGGTCGTTGGCTTTGGGCAGCTCAATCTCGACCGTCCATTCATCCGGCGCGCGGATCATCTGGTCGACATTCTGTTTGCTGAAACCGTAAGACTTCCAGGCGGAGGCCTGCGCCAGGTTGAGATGCAGAATACGGCGCATCGACCACACCACATCTTCAGCGGTCAGCGGGTTGCCGGAATGAAATTTAACCCCTTTGCGCAGGTGGAACGTCAGCAGACGGTTGTCATCGCTGATCTGCCAGTTGGTGGCGAGCGCCGGACGCACATTGGTCAGCTGGTTCGGATCCAGCTCAACCAGTGAGTCATACAGATTAACCACGATGCCGACCACTTCGTTACCGGTCATTGCGGCCGGATCGAGCGTCAGCAGGTTATTCATATTCATACCAATGATCAGCTGGTCAGGTGGCGTTTTGGCCTGCGCCACGCCACTGCTGAGTGTCAGCAGGAGCGCGAGTAGCCACGCCCCGGTTAAACGGCCAGTGTTCATACAATACTCCGGGTAGAGTCAGAGGTTCCCCCTTCGCCCCTGACGCGCAGTTACGTCAGGGGCCTGGAGGACTGTTATTATTTTTTTATGCCCGTCGATCAGTCGCGGCTGATGGTATGGGTCGCTATATAGTCAAAGTTAATATCTTCACCCAGGCCTGGGCGCGTCGGTAAATGCACGAATCCCTGTTCATCCATTGGGTCAATCAGGCTGTTCAGATAGGCAGGTGGTTCGTCGTAGTTGAGGAAAGGATGCAGCAGGCCGCGCTCGTACCAGCGGCAGTTGCGGATCGCGCCGACCACCGCCAGGCTGGCGGCGCCGTTGCCATGCACTTCGCAATCCATACCGAAGGCTTCAGCGAGGCTGGCGACCTTCATGCATGGAGAAATACCGCCGACGCCATTGGCGCCCGCGCGCAGAATGTCACAGGCGCCCGCTTTCACCCAGTCGGCGCGGCTGTGGTGCTTGCCACCAAGGCTTTCCGGGCCGATAACATCAATCGACAGGTTTTCCGCCAGCCAGGCGTAGGAGGCCATGCTCTCCTCTTCCATTGGTTCCTCGAACCAGGCGAAGTTCAGCTTCTCCAGCGCCTTGCCGATGGTCAGCGCCTGGCTGCGGCTGTACCAGTGGTAGCCGTCCAGCATCAGTTCAATATCCGGGCCGACGGCTTCGCGTACTGCCGCACAGGCTTTGATATCCATTTTCACATCGGGGGCGAAGGAGACCGGCGGCATCCAGGTATGCAGCTTGATCGCTTTGTAGCCGCGTGCCACCAGTTTTTCGGCAAACTGCGCGTACTCATCCGGCGTCGATAGCCCGCCTTTCAGCTCATCGCCGCACATGGTGCTGCCATATGCAGGCACCTTCTCACGATAGCCGCCCAGCAATTTGTGTACCGGCATATTCAGCTTACGGCCAATCAGGTCCCACAGCGCCTGCTCAACAAAGGAGAGGGCGCGCTCGGTTAGCTGGTGGGCGCTGCCGCGCTGCCAGTGCACCAGGTCCTGCCACAGCCGCTCGCGGTCAAATGGGTTCTGACCCAGCAGCACTTTCTTAAAGAAGGCGTTAACCACGTGGGGGCGCACTACTTCCGGCGGGGCAAACGCATAGCCGCAGTCGCCTTCATCCGTGGTGATGGTCAGCAGCGCCATTTTTGCCTGACTCTCTTCACCGGGGTGGGAATGGCCCGCGCTGTCCGCTGCGCGGCGGGTCGGGTAGGTAAACACAGAGACATCAACAGAGCTTATTTTCACAGTCATTCCTGTCATCAGAGTAGATGGGTAAACACGTGTTTAAAGAATATAAAACACCGTTTCATTTAACACTGTATACAGAATATGCAACTCTTGCCCTGGTTAAAGCGGCGTAAACCGTGAACTATTTTTTGTGCAAATGCACAGCATTATGTGAGCAGATTCACGATAAGGTTGTGAAATGTGATCGGCATTGGATCGCGGATAAGGTGCGGAGTGGATGCAGCAGCAGGAGAGGGGCAGGGCGGCATCGCAAACGGGGCCGCAATACGCGGCGAACGGTCGTGCGGAGATGTGCTGAGATAAAAGCGCAGGAGGGCGCTAATTCCTGTTGTTGGTTTTTCTTAGTTCACTGAGCAGCATATTTCGGTCCTGCTCCAGTTCCCTGATGCGCGTCATTAACTTCATGTTTTCTGTCTCAAGTTTTTTCACTATTTTTTGATTGTCCTCTTTCTTTGGTGAGTATTTATTTCTCCAGTTATAAAATGTCGCCTGTGATATTCCCATGATTTTACAAACGTCCTGAATGTTACTTCCCGTTTCGACTTGCTGAAGCGTGAAGTAGATCTGCTTTTCAGTGAATTTGGTTCGATTCATAATGATATCCTTTGGATTTTAGTCAGGTGTTTTTATCCGGGTTATCAATAAGATTTAATCATGTGGGTTTAGCGCTTCGTTATCTCTTATCCAGTTTTCTGCAGCAGGTTAAAACTGCTATTGATCATAGGTTATCAGCATTTTTATTGCTATTTTTTCTTTCGGGTTGAACATTGCCTGGTAGTATTTCTTTGTTGATTAGCTCGAAGGAAAGATTGAGTAAATATCTGAAATCCTGACGCCATGCCTCAAGATCGCCGGTGTTGTAGATATCATTAATCCAGGCCACACAGAGTGCATTAACGCCATCGCGAAAAAGCTCCAGCCCCTGCGTCCGCTCCAGTATCGCCGACAGCACACTGGAGGATTCACGCGACATTTGCATCGCGGTTTTTTGCTGAGCTTCGGGCAGATTGCTTTCGCTTTCCAGCTGGGCCTTAAACGCATTGGCGACATCAGAAGCGGCATCAGGTGGTGGTTCAGGACAGATTCTTAAATCACCATGGATACCATTTACCGCTTCAGGAACAATAATCACGGCTCGCTCTTCATCGGTCATGGTAATAATGGTGGCATGATTGTTATTGATATTTTGCGTGGATATCGGATAGTCCCGCGGCTGATTCCAGGGCGGATAAAAAGCATTGCATCCTGTCAGCATCATACATAAGAAAAAGGTGGCAGGGGAATGTGCCATCTCGCACCTCTTTACTGGCTTGTCAGCATTGAGGTGATTATAGAGTTGCCGTAACTACTTGCTTGTTTTTGTTCTGTTTCTAAAATTAGAATAATAATTAATTTTTTCCTGAAGGCGGGGTGCTTTCCCCGACAAAGAAAGTGCTATGCGTCAGATTTTTATTTTTCTGATGAAATAATATTTAGCAGATGCTGCTTATTTTTTTTCAGACAAGGGCGAGTCATTCGGCTTCTGCCAGTGGGTTTTAATAAGCAGCGTTTACCTGAGGCCTGTTTTATATCTGCGCAGGCTGTTATTCAGCGTGACAGGCACGGCTTAGCCGTGCAGGTTATCACGCAATATTTCCAGCTCTTTCTTCAGCTTCAGCATGCTGTCCGCATCACAGGCGGCAGCATTGCGTACAGAGTCAGGCAGCGTCAGTGCTTTCTGACGCAGCTGGCGGCCCTGTTCGGTTAAGGTCACCACCACCTGGCGCTCATCCTGGCGCGAACGCTGACGCTGCAGCAGCCCGGCGGCTTCCATACGTTTCAGCAGGGGGGTCAGGGTCGCTGAGTCAAGAAACAGGCGTTCACCGATATCAGAGACGGTGACGTCATCTTTCTCCCACAACACCATCATCACCAGGTATTGCGGATAGGTCAGATCCAGCTCCGCCAGCAGTTGCCGGTAAAGCTTGTGCAGCGCCAGGTTGGCGGAGTAGAGGGCAAAGCAAAACTGTTGATCGAGCAACAGCGGTGCATCAGCCGAATTTGTATCGTCTTGCGGTGTTTTCATGGGGAAAATGATAGGTAGGGCACGAGATAATTGCAAGCAAAACACCGCAGGAGCAGGTCGATACCTGCGATGTTTGCCATTTATTTACAATAGTGTTCGCCGCCGTGCTGAAACTACGCCTGACGTTTATCTTCGGTGCGCAGCTCAAAATCAGAGGCATCGTGGCGTTCATGCAGCTGCTCTGATGGCTCGCCCCAGGTGCGGTTCACAATACGGCCGCGCTGTACCGCTGGACGTTTAGCGATCTCCTGCGCCCAGCGCTGCAAATTAGGGTAAGCCGCGACATCAAGGAACTGGGCTGAATCACCATACACATTCCCCAGCACCAGGCTGCCGTACCATGGCCAGATGGCGATATCGGCAATGGTGTACTCCTCGCCAGCAATATACTGGTGGTGCGCCAGCTGGCGATCCAGCACGTCGAGCTGACGTTTCGCTTCGAGGCTGAAGCGGTTAATGGCGTACTCAATTTTTTCCGGCGCATAGAACCAGAAATGGCCGAAACCGCCACCGAGGTACGGTGCGGAACCCTGCAGCCAGAACAGCCAGTTCAGCGCCTCGGTGCGCGCCGGGCCCTCTTTTGCCAGGAAATGACCAAATTTATCGGCCAGATGCAGCAGGATCGCGCCGGATTCGAACACGCGCACCGGCTTGCCGTGAGAGCAGTCCAGCAGGGCAGGGATTTTAGAGTTCGGGTTGACGTCGACAAAGCCACTGGAAAACTGGTCGCCTTCGCCGATGCGGATCAGATGGGCATCATACTCTGCGCCGCTGACACCCCGTGCCAGCAACTCTTCCAGCAGAATAGTGATTTTCTGGCCGTTCGGTGTCCCCAGTGAATAGAGTTGCAGCGGGTGTTTGCCGACCGGCAGCGTGTGGTCGTGCGTTGGCCCGGCAATCGGACGGTTGGTTTTCGCGCCGTTGCCGCGGGCTTCTGGATCCCATGACCAGACTTTAGGTGGCTGATAGTTATTTTCCGACATCGTATGTCCTGCCTCGGTTAAGTTGAGAAGGTAAAGCCATCATCGTCTTTGAGCTTAGCATTGTGGTGAAAGAAGATTTAACCGCATGAGGGGTGGAAGGCGGTGAGTAACGGATTAATTCGGTAAAGGTTATGCTGAATTTGCCTGATAACTGATTGCTTTTCGTGATGGTGAAGGTTGTCGATTATTCTCGTGTGTAATTCAATGTTCTGCTTTTTAATAAAAATGCTCGCTATATCTTCTGCAATTTCACTTATTTTTAGCCCACTCTGTTGCTGATAATTTGACGACTGCTTAGCGCTTGTAAAGTGATAGCACATTCTGCAACACCTTTTTACATGAGCAATCAAAATGCTTATACTTCTCATTCGCTTTTTATCTGGCGCAGGGTTTTCTTTATAAACCTTACTTTTAATAAGCGAATATTTTTCAGGGAAAGATAGTGATGCCAGCCATGCTGCAGTGGCCGCAATGCATGGCGGGTAACAGGGACAGGCAAAAAAATATAAAACCCCATTGAGGATAAATCATGTTTTCTGCACCATCCCGACTGGCTCAGGCGCGTCGTCGCGATCTGCCGTCTCTTTCCCTGCTGGCGGTAGTCGTTGCCGCTGCACTGCAGGTGCCTTATGCGTCTGCCGCTGAAACTACTGAAGCCAATAATAAAGAACAAAATCTGGTGGTGAATGCGACCACGGACAGCGCCAGCAGCACGCAGGAAACAGATTACAACGTGCCGGTGACGCGCTCCGCGACCAAAATGGCACTGACCGCGCGTGATACTCCGCAGTCGGTCTCGGTGATCAGTAAGCAGCGGATGGAAGATCAGCAGCTGCAGTCGCTGGATTCGGTGTTGAGAAATACGACAGGGATTTCCGTTTCGAATGACGGTACCAGCCGCAGTAACTTTTACTCACGTGGTTTCTTTATTGATAGTTATATGGTGGATGGGATTCCAACTTCGTTCGAAGAACGATGGAACTTTGGCGATGCGCTGTCGGATACCACGCTATATGACCGCATTGAAGTGGTGCGTGGTTCGACCGGTTTAATGAATGGAACTGGAGAGCCGTCTGCATCGGTAAACCTGATTCGCAAGCGTGCCACCAGCAAAGAGTTTGTTGGTAACGTTTCTGCCAGTTACGGTACCTGGGATAAACAGCGTTATGTCGCCGATCTTTCTGCACCGCTGACTGAGTCCGGCAATGTTCGTGGCCGTGTGGTGGCAGGTTATCAGGATGGTGACAGCTGGCAGGATCGTTACAATGAAACCAATAAATTCCTTTATGGGGTGGTTGATGCTGATTTAACAGATTCCACAACGGTATCGGTGGGGTATCAATATCAGCAAAGTCATGCCACTGGCGCAACCTGGAGTGGCGTGCCGACATATTATAGCGACCTGTCTAAGACGGATTTCAACCGTAGCGCCAGCTCTGCACCTGACTGGGCTTATAACAAACAAAATAGTAAGCAAGTTTTTGCCAACCTGAAACAAGACTTTGCTAATGGCTGGCAGTTCAATCTGCAGGGAACCCGCGCTGAAACTAACATCGACAGTAAAAAAGCGTATCTTGATGCTTTTGTCGATAAAGATACCGGTATGATTGTCAGTCAATATGATGGCAGCACTTATATCGGGGGAACGGGCTATAACGTCGCTAAACGTACCGTCCATGCTCTTGATGCGTATGCCAGCGGTCCGTATGAGCTGTTTGGTCGTCAACATGAACTGATGGCGGGTGTAGGCTATAACAGGCAGCATACGGGCTATGACAGTGCATGGACAAACCTTAATAGCGGCACTCTCAATGCCTATAACTATGATGGCAGCAGCATCGCTGAACCAAACTGGGATACAGGTGTGGATGGGCGCGATCAGCGACAAGATACTATCCATCAGAAATCTGCTTACCTTGCTACCCGTATTTCACTGGCTGATCCGTTGCACCTGATTGCCGGTGCTCGTTACACTCGCTGGAGCCTTAGCACTTCTTCCCTTAGCTCAGGCTCACAGCAACTCGAGCAGAACCATATTACCCCGTATGCCGGTCTGGTGTATGACATCAATGATACCTGGTCTACCTATGCCAGTTATACCTCTATTTTCAAGCCGCAGTCGCAGTCAACTCGTGACGCTAATGGCAAAAATCTTGGACCTATTACCGGTAACAGCTATGAAACGGGTATCAAAGCAGACTGGTTTAATAGCCGTCTGACCACCTCATTGGCCGCTTTCCGTATTGAGCAGGAAAACCTGGCGCAAGATACGGGTGAAACACGCCCTGATGGTAGTAACGTTTATCGTGCTACTAAAGGCGTTGTCAGCAAAGGGATTGAATTCGAATTGAATGGTGCCGTAACTGATAACCTGCAATTGACGTTTGGCGCCACCCGTTTCATTGCAGAAAACGAAGATGGCAGTGCGGTCAACTCAGATCTGCCGCGCACCACAGTAAAACTGTTCTCCAGCTATCGTCTGCCAATGCTGCAGGATCTAACGATTGGCGGTGGTGTTAACTGGCAGACTCATACCTGGAAAAATGAAAGCGTTCCGGTTTATACCGAGCAGGGCAGTTACGCTTTGGTCGATCTGTTTGCCCGCTATCAGTTCACCAAACAGCTGTCAGTGCAGGGTAACCTGCATAACCTGTTCGATAAGAAATACAGCACTGCGGTGAGTGCGACCACGGTTTATGGTGCGCCATTTAACGCGTCAGTCAGTGTGAACTACAGCTTCTAATACAAAATGCACAGGCTATGTCATGCCAGCCAGTGAAGAACGCTTTCCTGACGGGCATCACTGCTCTGATCCCCTCCCCCACATCGTGGGGGAGGGTTAGGGAGGGGGAGCTTACGGCGATAATGCTGAGCTATTTCTTCCCCCATCCCAGCCTTCCCCCGCCACGCGGGGGAAGGAGCCGTCAGGGCCCGTTTTCTGGCCCGAAGCCTGCCTGGCCTGAAGTAAGGCCAGATCTTAATTAGCATTCAGAGTCAGCTAAATATAATAATGCCCCGATTCCCGGGGCATTTCTCATTTCTCTTTGCTCAAAAGCTGCATCACCCGCTGATGCTCGCCCGGCGCCAGCAGCTGGAAAGCCGGTAACATCTCCGCCGCCACATCACTCAGCGCCGTGACCAGCGCCTGCACGCGCATATCCGGCGCACGGCCCAGCGGTGTCACCACGCCAAAATAGTAAGGAATCTCAATATCCAGCTCGCGGATCTCCACATCCTGCACCGGCAGACCATAAGCCGTCACCGGTTCAAGAATCGCCACCCCTAAACCGGCACGCACGCAGGCGAGAATATTCGCGGACGAATTCGTCTCCACCACCGTTTTCGGCCGCACGCGCTGCTTCGCCAGCGCTTTATCAAAGCGTCGACGCAGCCGCCACGGATTATGCGGCGCAATCAGCGCACTGCCCGCCAAATCGTCGAAACTCACCACCGCTTTCGCCGCCAGCGGATCCGCTTTATGCAGCGCCAGCACACAGCGTGACTGACCAATCCAGTGCAGATTCACCGCGTGATGCTCCAGCGGCAAACTGCTGATCGCCAGATCCGCCTCGCCGGTAATCACCGCATGCGCGGTCTGCTCAGCGGCATCGCTGAGAATCTGCACCTGCGGAGATAACGCCAGCTTTGCCAGCGCCATCGGCAGCAGCCCGGACGACATCGCTGGGGTGGCGGCAATCATCAGCGGCTTTTCTCCCGCCTGACCAATCTCCTGTGCGCGCAGACGAATCTGCTCCAGCGACAACAGCGCCTTCTCCACATACTGATGCAGCTTTAGCGCCTGCTCAGTGGGGTGAATACGCGGACCGTTACGCACAAACAGCGCATAGCCCAGCGAAGCTTCCAGATCCTGAATCAGCCGCGTCACGGCCGGTTGTGAACGGTTCAGCACCTTCGCGGCCGCCGTCACACTGCCTGCCGAAATCACCGTTGAAAAAGCTTCCAGCTGGCGCAAATCCAGATCGTTTAACGATGTCATGGCGTCTCTCTTCTCCCTTCTTCGCCGCCTGCTGCCGGGCGGGAATCGCCTGTCGCAACTGTGGAATAACCGTCGATAATAAATTGCAATTTGTGAATAAGCTAATTATTAATTAGTATTAAGAAATTGCATTAATGTTGGGTAATAATGCGTATTAATTATAATTAAATCGTGTGTCAGAGTCCCTTTCTGCGCCGTTGCGTCCGGGCGATATGGTCATCTGCGTAACCCGTTCCATCGCGTCATTCTGACCCCGCAAGGAGAAACTGTTCAATGAGCAGTCAGCACAACGCACTTCATACGCTTGAACAACGGCTGGCGGAAGACCTCAGCCTGCTGGAACTGCCAGCGAAATCCTGGATCCCACCGCGCCAGCACCAGGGCCATACGGTGCAGGATGTCATCATTATTGGCGGCGGCATGTGTGGCCTGACCGCCGCGGCAGCGCTGCGCTTCCTGGGCGTCGATAACCTGCTGTGCCTCGACAAATCTCCTGCCGGTCTGGAAGGGCCGTGGCTGAAATATGCGCGCATGGAAACCCTGCGTTCGCCGAAACAGCTGACTGGTCCGGCGCTGGGCCTGCCTGCGCTGACCTTCCGCGCCTGGTATGTGGCGCAGTTCGGCAATGAAGCCTGGAGCGAGCTGGACAAAATCCCGCGCACCCAGTGGATGGAGTACCTGATCTGGTATCGCAAGGTGCTGCAACTGCCGGTACAGAACCAGGTGGCGGTCACGGATATCGAAAGCCTCGAGCACGGCCTGTTTGCCGTGCATACCCTCAGTGTTGCTGACCACAGCCAGCACACGTACTATGCGCGCCGCGTGGTAGTCGCCAATGGCCGTGATGGGCTGGGTGGCCCGTACACGCCGCAGATTGCTCATCAGGTGGATCGCCGCTTCTGGGCGCACTCGGCGGATGATATCGACTTTGCCGCACTGGCGGGTAAACGCGTCGCCGTGATTGGCGCTGGCGCGTCGGCGATGGATAATGCCGCCACCGCACTGGAACAGGGCGCAGGCGAGCTGCACATGATTATTCGCCGCAGCGATATCCCGCGCATCAACAAATTTACCGGCATCGCCAGCCAGGGCGTGGTGCATGGCTTCCAGGCGCTCAACGACCGCTGGAAGTGGAAATTCCTTCACCATACGCTGGGCGCGCAGACGCCGCCGCCGCGTGACTCCACCCTGCGCGTATCACGCCATCCGAATGCCCACTTCTGGCTCAATAGCCCGATTGTCTCGCTAAAGGAGCAGGGTGACCATGTGCTGCTGAAGACACCTTCCACGGAATTTGCGCTGGACTTCGTGATTTTCGCCACCGGTTTCCGCGTCGATCTCAGCCAGAAACCGGAGCTGCAGCGCTTTGCCGCCGACATTAAATTCTGGCAGGACGAATACACCGCCGCAGCCGATGAACAGCAGGAGGAGCTGGCGACCTCGCCATATCTCGGCGACGACTTCCGCTTCCTGGAGAAACAACCCGGCGCCAATCCGGCGCTGGAACACCTCTACTGCTTTAACTATCCGTCAACGCTGACCCACGGCAAGCTGTCCGGTGATATTCCGGCGGTCAGTGAAGGGGCGCGACGTCTGGCGCAGGGCATTGTGCGCAGCATTTTTGTCGAAGATCGCGAAACGCACTTCGCTAATCTGGTGGCCTTTGACACCCCAGAACTATCAGGAGATGAGTGGCAGGATGCAAACCAAAAATAGTCCGCCGCAGCACAATGTGGTTGATGCGGTGCTGGGGATAGATGCGGATTCCGCGCTGTATCAGGTGCGTCGGGCTCGCCCGGAGTTTGTTGACGGCGTGGAGTCGTGCCGCGCCTCGGTGCTGTGGCCGCACAATGACCAGGGCATTCCGGCGGGATTACGAGTGGCGCTGGCGCAGCGTATTGCGCAGCAGAGCGGTAATCCGGCGCAGGCGGGATTTTACCAGTCACTGGTGCAGGACGGGCAATACCATGCGATTGCCCACGATGGATCACTGGATGAGCAGCCAGCGTGGCTGCTTGCGGTAGTGCGTCACAGCGATCGCGTCACGCTGCAGCCGCAGAGCAGCACGCAACAACACCTTGAGGCGCTGAGCGCCGCCGGGCTTAGTGAACCACAGATTGTGGCGCTGGCCGAACTGATTGCGTTTGTGAATTTCGAATCGCGCGTGATGGCCGGTTTGCAGTTGCTGGAGAAGATGTAATGGATAGCAGCACGGTAAAAGTAACGGTAAAAGTCCAGAACTGGCATCCCTGGCTGAAACCTGTCGAGATCGCTGATGCGACGCCGGAACAGCTGGCGGCGATGCAGGTGACGCCCTCCAGCGGCAAAATTTCCCCGTATGTGCGCACGCTGGCGCACGATCCGGAATCTTATCTGGCGCGCACCACGCTGTTTAATACCATTATGTACTGCAAAGGCGGGCTGTCGCGCGATGAGCGCGAACTGGCGGCGCTGGTGGCATCCGGGGTTAATGGCTGTGTCTATTGCGCGTCGGTGCATGCGCGCCGTTATCTGGAGCTTTCTGGTCGCCAGGATGTGATCAATGGACTGTATACGCGCGGTTTTGCTGGTGAATACAGCGCGCGGGAACAGGCGATTATCGATTTTTGCCGCGCGCTGTCAGAACGCGCTGATGCGGTGAATCCGGCGCAGATGCAGGCGCTGCTGGACGTGGGGTTAAGCAAGGCGGAGATCGTCGATATGATTCACGCCGCCGCCATCTTTGGCTGGGCAAACCGTCTGATGCATACGCTGGGGCATGCGGTAGCGAAATAGTGTTCAGGTAATAGCTGATTCGGAAAAAAAGCGGCTAAAAAGCCGCTTTTATTGTTTCTGTCTTTCTCTTTATCGCTGTTGGGACTGATAGCTTCTCTGATTACCGCTATCACCGCTTTGATCCCCTTCCCCGCGAAGCGGGGGAGGGGTAGGGAGGGGGTGCTGACAATTGAGATTGCGCGTCGTCAGCTCCCCCATCCCAGCCTTCCCCCGCCACGCGGGGGAAGGAGCAGTCAGTGCCTGTTTGCGCATTCGGTACAGCATTCGGGCAGTCAGTGCCTGTTTGCGCATTCGTTACAGCATTCGGGCAGTCAGTGCCTGTTTGCGCATTCGTTACAGCATTCGGGCAGTCAGTGCCTGTCTGCGCATTCGGTACAGCGTTAGGGCAGTCAGTGCCTGTTTGCGCATTCGGTACAGCATTCGGGCAGTCAGTGCCTGTCAGCATATTCAGGCCGTCACGCTTGCGCTGGGTTACACCTTACGCCCCGCATTACACCGTCTGCGGTTTCTTGCGCAGGTAACGCCAGCACGGCGTAAGCAGAATAAACACCGACAGCACTATCAGCAGCCACGACAGCGGGGTACTCGCCAGCGCCAGCGGATCGCCGCCGGAAATGGTCAGCGCCAGATTCAGCTGCGTTTCGGCAATCGGGCCCAGCATCACGCCAAGAATAATTGGCGCACTCGGGTATTTCAGCTTCTCCATAAAGTACGCGACGATACCGATGCCAAAGAACAGCCACAGATCAAATTCGGCATTGTTCACCGCATACACGCCGACAGTGATAAACAGCATAATCACCGGCGCCAGCAGCACCGTCGGCAGACGCAGCGCCTGACCGAAAATGCGCGTCGCGGTTAAGCCACCGACCACAACCAGCATCAGCGCCGACAGCAGCATCTGCAGCATAAAGCCATACACTACATCAGGATGATCCTGGAACAGCTGCGGACCAGGGCGCAAGCCCTGTACCAGCAGACCGCCAAGGATTACCGCCGCCACGCCGGAGCCGGGAATACCCAGCGTCAGCGCCGGGATCAGCGAAGAGGCGTTATCCGCACCGTTACCCGCTTCGGAGGCCGCGACGCCGAGGGGGTTACCTTTGCCGTAGCTGTCCGGGTCGCTGTCGCGGCGTTTAGCATCGTTGTAGGCCAGATAACAGGACATACTGCCACCTGCGCCCGGCAGAATTCCGATGACAATGCCGATCACCGAACTGCGCAACCACACCGGCATAAACTCGCGCCATTTGGCAAATACTGACCCCTGACGACGCAGATGCAGCAGATGGGCCGCCATGCCTTCCATCGTCACCTTCTCCAGCATATGGATAACCGGCGGGAAGGCGAACAGCGCAGTCAGCAGCACTACCAGATCCAGTCCTTCGGATAACTCCAGCATGCCAAAGGTAAAGCGCTCATCGCCGGTAGAAATATCCTGGCCGATGGTGCCGATCACCAGGCCGACAATCGCAGCAATGAGCCCTTTCAGGAAATCATTGCCCAGCAACGAAGTCACGGTGGCAAGACCGAGAATCGCCACCCAGAAATACTCCGCCGGGCCGAACACCAGACTGACTTTCGCCAGCCCCGGCGCAAACAGAATCAGGGCGATGGCCGACAGCGCACTGCCGATCACCCCGGAAACCACCGCCACCTGCAGCGCATATGCCGCCTTGCCCTGCTGGGTCATCGGATAGCCATCCAGCGTGGTGGCGACCGACGCTGGCGTACCAGGAATGCGCAGCAGAATCGCCGGAATTGCGCCGCCATAGCTGCCGCCGTTATACATCCCGGCCATCATGCCGAGCGCAAACAGCGGTTCAATGCCGAAGGTCAGCGGGATCAACACCGCGATACCGGTGGTGACTGTCAGACCCGGCAGCGCACCGACCACCAGACCGGCGACGGTGCCGAGCAGCACCGCCAGCAGATTCATCGGTTCCAGCACAATCGGCAGTGCGTTAAGCAGAGCATCAATCACAGCACACCTCCCAGCCAGGACTCAATAATGCCCTGGGGCAGGGGGCGGTCCAGCAGAACGCTGAACACCAGCCAGATAAATACCAGCGTGCCGCCAATCACCAGCAGCGTCTGTTTCCAGCGGCGGTAGCCCGCCAGCAGTGGCAACAGCAAACCAAACAGCAGGCTGGCGGCGATATAGCCGATATTGCTCATCAGCAGCAGATAGGCGAATACCAGCACAAAGCCCATCAGCACGCGTCCGGGGGCATGGAACAGCGGTTGCTGCAGCTCTGCCTGCTGCTGGCGCAGTTTGACGACGGTTTTCACCGTCAGCGCCAGGCCACAGCCGCCTAACAGCACGGCCAGCGCGCGCGGGAAAGTGGCGCTGGCTTCAGTGAAATTGCCCGCTTCGACATACAGCCAAACGGCTAACGCCACCCAGAGGATGGCGAAGAGCAATTCAACCTGTGCGCGTTTCGGGTTAAGACTTACCGCCATGGCGTAACCTTCCAGGTGGCGCTCAGGTCGTCATTGATGCGGTTAATTAATGCGGAGTAGGCTTTCGCATCAAGATAGTTCAGCGGCATCTCCGCCTTGCGTGCAGCTTCGAGGTAATCCGGATCATTCACCACGTCATGCAGCGCTTTCTCCAGTTTTGCCACGATTTCCGGTGGGGTGCCTTTCGGCGTGGCGATACCGCGTGATGCGCCCGCTACCAGATCAAGCTTCTGCTCACGGAAAGTCGGCACATCTTTAATATAGTCGGAACGCTCAGCCGCCATCAGACCGAGAATCCGCACCTGGCCTTCACGTGACAGCTGCAGCGCTTCGCTGAGGTTCATCGTTGCAGCAGGCACATGGTTGCCGAGAATCGCCTGCTTCACTGGCGAGGTGCTGCCAAAGAACGCGGCTTTAAACTCGACACCCGCCAGACGATTCAGGTTAAGCAGCGCGATATGCTCGGACGAGCCCGCCGCACCCGAGGTGCCAATCACCAGTTTGCCCGGCTCTTTTTTGCCGGCATCGATAAACTGTTGCAGCGTCTGATAAGGACTCTCTTTATTCACCACCAGAATCGCCGGGTCGTAAACAATATTGGCGATCGGCTGGAAGTCACTCATGCTGTATTTGGCTTTGCCTTCCACCGCCAGGGAGTTGGTGGCGGGTGGGTTGATCATGCCGATGGTGTAACCATCCGGCTTGCTGCGCGCCAGCGCGGTCCAGCCAATTTCGCCGCCCGCGCCCGGTTTATTAATCACCGCCACGCGCGCGTTATGCGCCAGATGTTTTTCCAGATAGTGGGCGATGGTGCGCGCGGCAATGTCGGTGCCGCCGCCTGGCGCGAAGGCAACGATCATCTGGATCGGCTGTTGCGGGTAGTTGTCAGTGGCAGCGCCAGCAAAACCCGCATGGAACATGACGGCGCCAGCCATCACGCCATACACACCGGAGTATAATTTTTTCATCTTGTCCTCTTCCGTCATGCTTTAACTTTATGTTTTATAATGTTTTTATAATTTAACCTGGTAGCAGGTTTGGCAAAAGGATGCGGTAAACAGCAGCCGATGTACAGGTACATTTATTTATAAAATTATGCTTTTTTATTATTAATAAACTGTATCTTTTAGCTTTAACAATACCTTTTACGCATGATAGTGGTGACGCCATGTGCTGTAAGATTGACCACGGCAGGATTGCGTTAAGAAGAGTAAAAGATAGCGAAAAGAGTGCCGAAACAATCACCTGCAGGGTTTTACACCCTTTTCTCAAATGAATATCATTATCATTAGTTTTATCGTTAACTAATAATAAATAATATTATTAGTAGTAAATCTAAGCCATCTGAAGCCGCTCCTCACGGCTTCACCAATAATAATTAAATATGAGAAATATCATGACATTATGTATGTCTTATGGCAGTGGCATAAGGGCAGGCATTGCTGCGTCTGCAGGTCAAACCGGCTTACCTGTTGCTGCGCTGGCATTCTGTATCGGTATGGTTCTGCATCCGCTACAGGCACAGGCTGCAGACAGCACCACTGCGCAAAATATGGTGGTCAGCGCCGCCAGTAGTGATGATCAGCAGGCACAAGAACAGCAGGATTACGCGGTGAAAACCACCCGTGCCAGTACCAAACTGAATCTGACGCCACGTGATATTCCACAGTCAGTGAGTGTGGTTACTGAACAGCGCATGAAAGATCAGAACCTGCAATCCATTGGCGATGTGCTGGAAAATACCACCGGCATCTCCAGCCAGGTCTCAATGAGTGACCGGATAGGCTACTATTCGCGTGGCTTCTACATCGATACCTACACCTTTGACGGCATCCCCAGCACCATTGAGGAAGCCTGGAACTTCTCCGATGCTGCCGATGACACGGCGATTTATGACCGCATTGAGGTGGTGCGTGGTGCGACTGGCCTGATGACCGGCGCTGGTAACCCGTCCGCATCCATCAATATGGTGCGCAAGCAGGCGACCAGCAAAGAGTTTGTTGGCAATCTTTCCGCCAGTTACGGCAGCTGGAACAATCAGCGCTATGTCGCCGATCTCTCGGCACCGCTGACCGAATCCGGCAACGTGCGCGGTCGCGTGGTGGCGGGTTACCAGGATAAAGACAGCTGGATGGATCGCTACCATAACACCAAAAAATTCCTCTATGGTGTGGTGGACGCGGATCTGACCGACAACACCACCGCTTCGGTGGGTTATAGCTATCAGCACGGCCACACCACTAATCCCAGCCTGGGCGGTATGCCTACGTGGTACAGCGACGGCAGCCGTACCCACTATGATCGCAGCTTCAACTCTTCAGCAGACTGGACCTACTACGATTTCACCTCGCGCAAGGTGTACGCCAGCCTGACGCATAACTTTGATAACGGCTGGCAGTTCCGTCTCAACGGCACTCATGCTGATACCACTTTTGACAGCAAAACCTACTATCAGTACGGCTGGCCGGACAGCGATACTGGCGCAGGCGTGACCGGATACGGGATGTGGTACAAAGGTGAGCGCACTCAGGAGGCGGTGGACGCCTTTGCCAGCGGACCGTTTGATCTGTTTGGCCGTCAGCATGAGCTGATGCTCGGTGCCAGCTACAGCCGCCAGCGTAACAACTATGATTCGAAGAGTTATAACGCCAGCACGGGTGAGTCGGTCAATTCTCTGACTGTCGATAACTACAATAACTGGAATGGCAGCATTGCTGAGCCGGACTGGTTAGATGACTGGGCGGATTACTCTGATGATACCGTACGTCAGAAAGCGGTTTATACCGCGGCGCGCTTCTCGCTGGCCGATCCGCTGTCGCTGATTGTCGGCGCGCGCTATACCCAGTGGAGCACCATTGGCAGCACGGCGGACTACAGCAAAAACAACATCACGCCATACGGCGGTCTGGTGTATGACATCACCGATTCGCTGTCCGCCTATGCCAGCTACACCTCCATCTTCAAACCACAGTCTTCGCGTAATGTTAACGGCAAGTACCTCAATCCGGTGGAAGGGAAAAGCTACGAGACGGGTCTGAAATCTGACTGGCTGAATGGTCGTCTGACCGCCTCGCTGGCGGTGTTCCGCATCGAACAGGATAACGTGGCGCAGGCGGATGGCAGCAACTATGTCACCGGCACCAGCGAGCAGGCCTATTACGCGGCGCAGGGTGTGGTGAGTAAAGGCGTGGAGTTTGAACTCAATGGCGCGGTCACCGACAACCTGCAGATGACCTTTGGCGCGACGCGTTATGTGGCGCGCGACGCCGATAATACCCGTGTTAATGCTAACCTGCCGCAGACCTCGCTGAAGCTGTTTACCCGTTATCAGCTGCCAGTGCTGCCGGAACTGACGCTGGGCGGCGGCGTGAAATGGCAGAATGCCACCTTCGAAGATGCCAGCAGCCCGTCAGGCACCACGCGCATTTATCAGAACCCGTATACGCTGGTCGATCTGTTTGCCCGCTATCAGGTCACCAGACAGCTGTCGCTGCAGGGGAACGTCAACAACCTGTTTGATAAGACTTATTACAGCGCGCTGACCAACTACACCATCTATGGCGCGCCGCGTAACTTCTCGGTAAGCCTGAATTACAACTTCTAAGCTTCGTTGCCCCGGCCATTCTGGCCGGGGTTTTCTTTTGTGACTATCGTCCCATTTCCATGTTAAACGACATGTCATGCGTAAAGTAATCGATTACATTCCAGTTTGATAAGATTGTAATCGATTACTTTTTGCGGGGGCCATGATGGTTTCTTCAGTTGATAGTAGCAATACAACGCATGCACGACAGGGTGCACTGGTGGTGCCAAGACTGGCGCTGATGATGTTTTTAGAATTCTTTATCTGGGGTTCCTGGTCGGTGACGCTGGGGCTGGTAATGACCCAGCACAACCTTTCTTTCCTGATTGGTGATGCCTTCTCCGCCGGACCGATCGCCACCATTCTGTCGCCGTTTGTGCTGGGCATGCTGGTGGACCGCTTCTTTGCGTCGCAAAAGGTCGTTGCGGTACTGCATCTGGCTGGCGCGGCGATCATGTGTTTTGTACCGCAGGCGCTGGTGGCGGAAAACGGCGCATTACTGATTGCACTGCTGTTCGCCTATACGCTGTGCTTTATGCCGACGCTGGCGCTGACCAACAATATCGCCTTCCACAGCCTGGCAAACAGCGAGCGCAGCTTCCCGGTGGTGCGCGTGTTCGGCACTATCGGCTGGATTGTCGCCGGTATTTGCATCGGCATGCTGGGCATCGCCGCCAGCGTATCCATCTTCTATGTCGCCGCCGGTTGCTCCGCGCTGCTGGCGCTTTACAGCCTGACGTTGCCGCACACCCCCGCGCCCGCGAAAGGTCAGCCGCTGGCGCTGCGTGACCTGCTCTGCGCCGACGCCTTCAGCCTGTTAAAGCAGCGTCACTTTCTGATTTTCGTCGTCTGCGCGATGTTGATCTCGATTCCGCTCGGCACCTATTACGCCTACACCGCTTCCTTCCTCGCGGATGTCGGTGTGCAAAATATCAGTACCGTGATGTCCTTTGGCCAGATGTCCGAGATCCTGTTTATGCTGGTGATCCCGCTGCTGTTCAGACGGCTTGGCATCAAATACATGCTGCTGGCCGGGATGGTGGCGTGGTTTGTGCGTTACGCGCTGTTCGCCAGCGGGATTAACGAGGAGTACCGCTGGCTGTTGTATGCCGGGATCATTATTCACGGCATCTGTTACGACTTCTTCTTTGTGATTGGTTTTATCTATACCGACCGCGTGGCAGGCGAAAAAATCAAGGGCCAGGCGCAGAGCCTGATCCTGATGTTCACCTACGGCATCGGTATGTTCCTGGGTTCGCAGATCTCTGGCGCGCTGTACAACAGGCTGTTTGCGCAAGGTACGATGCCAGCGGTGGATAACTGGGCCACGTTCTGGTGGATCCCGGCCATTGCGGCGGCAGTGATTGCGGTGATTTTCCTGTTCTCGTTCCACTACAAAGAGCAGGACGCGAACCCGCGCTAAGTGCAGGAGGAAGTAATGAAGACGTTAAAAGGGCCGGGTATTTTCCTGTCGCAGTTTATCAGCGACCAGGCGCCGTTTAATACTCTGGAAGGTCTGGCACGCTGGGCGGCGGGACTGGGTTTTCAGGCGGTGCAAATCCCCTGTAATCATCCGCACATCTTTGACCTTGCGCGCGCTGCGCGCAGCCAGACCTACTGTGATGAAGTCAGCGGCGTGCTGGCGCAGCATGGCCTGGTGATTAGCGAGCTGTCCACTCATCTCGAGGGGCAGCTGGTGGCGGTGCATCCCGCCTACGATGCGGCGTTTAATGATTTCGCACCGCCGCAGTACCGTGACAATGTGCAGGCGCGTCAGCAGTGGGCGGTGGATTCGCTGCTGCTGGCGGCGCAGGCCTCGGCGCGGCTGGGATTAACGGCACATGCCACCTTCTCCGGCGCGCTGGCGTGGCCCTATTTCTATCCATGGCCGCCGCGCAAAGAGAATCTGCTGCAGGAAGCATTTGGCGAGCTGGCGCGCTTATGGCTGCCGATTCTCAATCGCTTCGATGAGCAGGGCGTTGATCTCTGCTATGAGCTGCATCCGGGTGAAGATCTGCACGATGGCGCCAGTTTTGAGCGCTTTCTGGAACAGGTACAACAGCATCCGCGCTGCAATATTCTCTACGATCCCAGCCATATGCTGCTGCAGCAGATGGATTACCTCGGCTTTATCGACCGTTATCACGCGCGTATCAAAGCCTTCCATGTCAAAGACGCGGAGTTTACCCCGTCGGCCAGCAGTGGCGTTTACGGTGGTTATCAGCCGTGGCTGCAGCGTCCCGGGCGTTTCCGTTCGCCGGGTGACGGGCAGATCGACTTTAAAGCGATTTTCAGCAAGCTGGCGCAGTACGACTATGCGGGCTGGGCGGTGCTGGAGTGGGAGTGCTGTCTGAAAGATGGCGAATGCGGCGCGCGCGAAGGCGCGGAATTTATTCGCCAGCAGATTATCCCGGTGGCCGCACGCGCCTTTGATGACTTTGCGGTAACGTCAGACGACAGCGCGCAGATGCGGGCGATGCTCGGTCTGCCTTCAGGGGAGTAAGTTTGTGATTAATGTTGGCATTATTGGTTCGGGATTTATTGGACCGGCGCATATTGAAGCGCTGCGTCGGCTGGGATTCGTCAATGTGGTGGCGCTGGCGGACAGCTCGCAGGCGGACGCGGAGCTGAAAGCGCAGCAGCTGAATATTCCCCATGCGTACGGCAGTATCGATGAACTGCTGGCGCATCCGGGCTTGCAGGTAGTGCACAACTGCACACCGAATGCGCTGCACGCGGCGATTAATGAGAAGATTATCCGCGCCGGAAAACATGTGTTTTCCGAAAAACCACTGTGCATGACCAGCGAAGAAGCGCGTCATCTGGTGGCGCTGGCGGAGCAGTATGGCGTGGTGCACGGCGTCAGTTTTGTCTATCGCCAGTTTGCCATGGTGCAGCAGGCAGCCAGCATGGTGCGCAACCAGCAAATCGGCCGGCTGTTTGCCGTACATGGCGGTTACTTCCAGGACTGGATGCTGCAGGAAACTGATTATAACTGGCGCGTGGAGCCGGAAGTGGGCGGCGAATCGCGCGCGGTGGCGGATATCGGTTCGCACTGGTGCGACACGCTGCAGTTTGTCACCGGACGTAAGATTGTTGAAGTGATGGCGGATTTCGCCATTGTGCACCCGGTGCGTAAAGCGGCAAAAAGCGGCGCGGCAACCTTTACCGCGGGCAGTGCGCAGCAGGAGTATGAAGACAAACCGGTGGTGACGGAGGATTTCGCCTCGGTGCTGCTGAAGTTTGATGATGGTAGCCGCGGCTCATTTACCGTGTCGCAGGTCAGTGCCGGACGCAAAAACCGTCTGCTGTTTGAAATTAACGGCAGCGAGAAGTCGCTGGGCTGGGATCAGGAAGTGCCGCAAAACCTGTGGGTTGGCGCGCGTAACCAGCCTAACCAGCTGCTGAGTGACGACCCGACGCAGCTGAACCCGGATGTGCAGCATAGCGCACATTTCCCGGGCGGGCATATTGAAGGCTGGCCCGATGCCTTTAAAAATATGCTGCTGAACTTTTACCGCTATATCGCGCAGGGTAAGCAGCCTGGCATTGATGCTGCGCCGTTCGCCACCTTCCATGATGGCGCGCAGATTATGTTTGTAATTGACGCCATTATTGACAGCCACCGCCAGCAGCGCTGGGTTAAAGTGGCGCAGTAAACCGTCTGCTGTTGAACAACGTAACATCAGGGAGCAGGGGCCGGGCCGTCAGGGATGACGGATTTACATTTTCCTGTCTGCCGATGTTTCCTGTGCCGGTTCGTTGTCGGGAGCGGGCGCAGCTTCACGGATATCGTCCCGCCTAACTGTGTTATCCTGTCCCAATCAAGGGATTAGCATGAGATAGTGTTGCGTATGTCGATTCAGAAAATCGCCCGGCAGGCCGGTGTCTCAGTGGCAACGGTATCGCGGGTTTTGAATAATATTGATACGGTAAAACCTGCTAACCGACAGCGCGTACTTGATGCGATCAAAGCCAGTAACTACCAGCCCAATCTGCTGGCGCGCCAGTTGCGCACCGCGCGCAGCGGTATGCTGCTGGTAATGGTATCCAATATCTCCAACCCGTTTTGCGCCGATGTGGTGCAGGGCATTGAAGCGGAGGCGGAGAAAAACGGCTACCGCATTCTGCTGTGTAATTCCGGTTCCGATATTGTGCGTTCACAATCCAGTCTGCAGCTGCTGTCTGGCAAGATGGTGGATGGTGTGATCTCCATGGATGCGCTGTCGACACTGCCGGAGCTGCAAAATCTGATTGGCGATGCGCCATGGGTGCAGTGCGCCGAGTACGATGATGCTTCAGCGGTGTCCACTGTCGGGATCAATGATATTGAGGCGTCGCGCTTTCTTATTCAGCATCTGCTGCTGCAGGGACGGCAGCGCATTGCGATGATTAACCACGATTTACGCTACAAGTACGCGAATCTGCGTGAAAAAGGTTATCGCGATATGCTGGCGGAGCAGGGTCAGGATTACTGTGAGGTACGCTATGCGTCGCAGCTGAATTATCAGAGCGGCAAGGCGGAAACCGCGGCATTGCTGGCGAGTGCTGAACGGCCCGATGCGATCTTTGCCGTGTCGGATACGCTGGCGGCGGGTGCGCTGTCCGCGATTGCCGAGGCCGGATTGCAGGTGCCGGAGGATATTGCCGTGGTGGGTTTTGACGGCACGGCGTTAGGGCTGATGACCACGCCGCAGTTAACCACGATCGAGCAGCCCTCCACGGAAATCGGCAAACAAGCCGTCACCCTGTTGTTGCGCAAAATTAATGACCCGGAAAGCGTGTCGGAGCGATCGATTCTGGCATGGCGCTTTACGCAGCGGGCGTCGGCGTGAGAGGGGCTGGGGCTGCCAGCCCACGGGTTGCCCGTGGCGGCGGATATGAGCTGGCATGGCCAGCTCAGCGCGCCAGGGTTATTTCAGCGTCTTTTCTAAATAACGTCTGCCTTCGATAATAATCGCGCGGGGATCGTTTGGCTTATCGTGTTCGACGATATACCAGCGCGTACCCGCTTTCGCGGCCGCTGGTAAGATTTCATTCCATGCCAGCAAACCGCTGCCGGTTGGGGCAAAGTTCATCTCATCATCGCGAATGCCAATCGAGGCATTATCTTTGGCATGAATCGCGAAGATGCGTCCCGGGTATTTCTGCAGGAAGCGTACGGGATCCTGACCACCGCGTGACACCCAGGCGACATCCAGCTCAACGGCGACGTTTTGCGCGCTGGCGCTATCGAGAATGATTTCCAGCGCGGTTTTGCCGTCGTATTTCTTCATTTCAAAGTTATGGTTGTGGTAGGCCAGCGTCATCCCCTGCGTTCTCAGTGATGCGCCCAGCTTATCCAGCCGCTGGCCAAACTGTTTCCAGCCCTCGGCGCTGTCCGGACGTTCTTCTGCCTTCAGCCACGGCACCACGATGGTATGGTTGTTAATTGCTTTATTGAAGGTGATGATTTTGTTGGCATCGGCCTCTAAATCGGCGAGCTGGACATGATCGGATGTCACCTGCAGCTGGTATTTCTTCAGCAGCGCCTTCATCTCGCCGGCGCTGACGCCCTGATCGCTGACAATTTCCACTGCCTTAAAGCCAGCCTGATGTGCCATGGCAAACTGCTGATCCAGCGTGCCGACATTGCGCAGGGTATAGTTCTGCAGGGCGATTTGCGTCTCTGCGGATTTGGCGGCGGTGGCGCAGCCGGTAATGCCGGATAACAGCATTGAGGTGGCCAGTAGCGCGGCTGGTGCGAATTTCTGTAGCATTTTGATCTCCAACTCTATTTTGACTGTTTTATTGTTAAAGTAATCGATTACTTTTAGCTTGCCGTATAAAGTAATCGATTACAATTCACTGTTGGTGTATGAGGGGATGGATTGTCAGAAATGAGATCTGGGTGGGGTTTTTACGGGTATCAGACAGGTGGTGGTTTCGGTATCAATCATTTTATTTGCGTTTTTTATCAGTTTTTTCTGAAAGTCGCCTCGCTTTACCGGCGGGATAGATCCAGTGCTATTCAGCAATAAACCAGGGCCGTGATTTATTATCTTGTTATAAAGCTTAAAGCCACCAGAAAAATATAAACAATAATAAATACTGCATCATTAACAAACTCATCTAACGTGACAATATTGCCTTTATCTGCGCGGACACTGACGATAACCCATCGCAGTCTGTCCTGAAACCTTGCCTGGTTTTTTGGTCGAGATAAATGAATTCAACTGGTTATCATCATTTTTATGCCTGTAGCCAGGTGTATTTTTATTTTAAAATGAAGATGGTCGCGATGAGATTATTTGATGTGTTAATTTATTAATTTGCTTTCACATTAGAGGTGGATTAGTAGAACATATTTGTTCACAGGTGAGAAGAATAGGGTTATTTTTTGGCACTATATATCTTCATGTTGCAAGTGTAATTATCACTTCAAGATAAGATGCGTTTATCGACTCCTTTTTCTTTTAAATTAATACATTGGTGATAATAACGACTAAACTTCAATGCCCGTCACATAATAGTATTATGGCCCTTTGCGAAATGACTATTTAAGATTAATGATTATGGTTAATTGATATGCCGTTAGTAGAGAATGGTGTGACTCAGCAGAAAACCATTGGGGTTGTTATCTCTCCAGAGAAAGGAGCGGTTTTTTTAAAATCGCTGGCCTTTATTTAATTGAATATTGTAGCGCCCAGTCAATTGGTAGCTGTTGAGCCAGGGGCGGTAGCGTACCAGTTTAAATTTTAATTTCAGGAAATAAGCTAATCGTTTGATAGCGATCTTTATTTATAACAAACTGAATACGAAGGAATTAACATGTTACTTCCTGTAGTACTGGCAGGTGGCACAGGCAGCCGTTTGTGGCCTATGTCCAGAGAACTCTACCCTAAGCAATTTTTACGTTTGCATGGGCAACTTTCAATGTTGCAGGAAACAGTCGGGCGCTTAAAAGGATTGGATGCTCGTGAACCCATTGTTATTTGCAATGAAGAGCATCGCTTTCTGGTTGCGGAGCAATTGCGTCAAATTAATAAACTATCGAAAAATATTATTTTAGAACCCGTGGGTCGGAATACGGCGCCGGCCATTGCTTTAGCCGCATTGCGTGCGGTAGCGGCAGGTGACGATCCGGTGATGTTGGTGCTCGCCGCCGATCATATTATCAATGACATAGCGGCATTTCATGCAGCAATTACCGCGGCAATGCCCTGCGCAGAAAAGAACAGTTTGATTACTTTTGGTATCGTACCGACAGGCGCTGAAACAGGATATGGCTATATCCAGCGCGGTAAGCCGGTGGGCGGCTCGACGACTTTATTCAAAGTGAATCGATTTGTCGAAAAGCCTGACCAGCAAACCGCTGAGCAGTATGTGTATTCCGGGGATTATTACTGGAATAGCGGTATGTTTATGTTCAGTGCGAAAACCTATCTCAGAGAATTAAAAAAATATCGCGCCGATATTCTGGACGCTTGTAGTCGAGCGATGGAAGAGAGCAGTGAAAGCGATACGTTCATCATTTTAGACAAAGAGGCTTTTGCCGCCTGTCCTGAAGAATCTGTTGATTATGCGGTAATGGAAAAAACCGATGACGCGATAGTGGCGCCGCTTAATGCTGGCTGGAGTGATGTCGGCTCATGGTCAACCCTTTGGGATGTCAGTGAAAAAGATAGTTTCAATAATGCTATCAGTGGCGATGTCTTTCTGCATAACACCAACAATTGCTACATCAATACCGATGAGAAATTAATTGCTGCTATTGGCGTCGATAATTTGGTGATTGTCAGTACCAAAGACGCGGTTCTCGTCGTCGACAAGCAACAGGTGCAGGATGTTAAAGCGATTGTTAAATTCCTGCGCGCTGAACAACGCAATGAATACCGCAAACACCGGGAATCTTATCGTCCCTGGGGACGATGTGATGTGGTGGTAAAAGAAAACAGATTTAACGTCAACAGAATGACGGTGAAGCCCGGCGGGGCGTTTTCCATGCAAATGCATCACCACCGGGCTGAGCATTGGGTGGTGTTACTGGGCACCGCCAAAGTGACTATTGAAGGTAACGTATTTTTACTCACTGAGAATCAATCGACATTCATCCCCGTCGGTTCACTGCATAGTCTGGAAAATCCGGGAAAAATCCCACTGGAACTGCTTGAAATACAATCGGGCTCTTATCTGGGTGATGACGATATTATCCGTATCAAAGATCAATATGGCCGCGAGTAACACGGGGTTGATATGTCTCCACTGACCTGTTTCAAGGCTTATGATATTCGCGGTTGTCTCGATAGCGAGATCAATAGCAATATCGCTTATTTAATTGGCCGCGCATTTGGTCAATATTTTCAGGCAAAAACCGTCGCTATTGGTGGCGATAACCGCCTTAGCAGTGAAACCCTCAAGGCCGCGCTTGCCAGTGGATTGCAGGATGCCGGGGTGAATGTCATTGATCTCGGTATGACGGGGACGGAAGAGATCTATTTTGCTGCTTTTCATCTTGCGATTGATGGTGCCATTGAAGTCACCGCCAGCCATAATCCAGCCAATTACAACGGTATGAAATTAGTGGGCCGCGGGGCAACGCCGATCGGCAAAGATACGGGATTGCAGGATATCCACGATCTGATTATTGCCAATGCGTTCGAGCCGGTTAAGGCCAGAGGGAGCTATAGCCGGTTGTCGCTGCTTGATGAGTATGTTGATCACCTGATGACCTATATTGATGCTGGCAAACTCAGGCCGCTGAAACTGGTGGTCAATGCAGGCAATGGCGCTGCAGGCCATGTGATTGATGCGATTGAAGCGCATTTCCAGCAGCAGCGGGTGCTGGTTGAGTTTATCAAAATTTATCATCAGCCGGATGGCCATTTCCCCCATGGACTCCCTAATCCCCTGTTGCCTGAAAATCGTGTCGCGACGGCCGATGCCGTCAAAGCGCATCACGCGGATATGGGGATTGCCTGGGATGGTGACTTCGATCGTTGTTTTCTGTTTGATGAAAATGGGCGGTTTATTGAGGGATATTATATCGTTGGCCTGCTGGCGGAAGCGTTTCTTGCCCGTCACCCGGGTGAAAAGATCATTCATGACCCCAGATTGATCTGGAATACCATCGAGATGGTCAGGCAGGCTGGCGGCATTCCGGTACAAAGCAAGACCGGGCATGTCTTTATCAAGGAGAGAATGCGTGCTGAAAACGCCATTTATGGCGGGGAAATGAGTGCGCATCACTATTTCCGCGATTTTGCTTATTGTGATAGCGGCATGATCCCGTGGCTGCTTGTTATTGAGCTCATTTCAGGCAAAAACAGGACACTATCTGAATTGGTCAATGCGCGTGTGCGGGCGTATCCATGCAGTGGTGAGATTAATTACAAGGTCAACAATGCGTACGAGATTATTGTCCGCATTGAACAAGCTTTAGCGCATGGCGCGGTAAGTGTCGATCGCACGGATGGACTCAGTATCGAGATGCCGGACTGGCGTCTGAATATTCGTGCGTCAAATACTGAACCCCTCCTGCGATTGAATATCGAAACCTGTGGCGATCCAGAATCGGTAGGGTTAATGGTCGATAAAGTGAATAAGCTGATCAAAGGTTAACTATGTCAACTGATAGTTTAAAGTCTTTATGGCGCTATCGAGATTTTATTTTTGGCAGTGTGAAGCGCGAATTTCAGTCTAAATATCGTAATTCCCTGTTCGGTGCTGCCTGGACCGTATTAAATCCCTTAGCAATGATTATCGTCTATACCATCATTTTTGCTGAGGTGATGAAATCGCGCCTTCCAGGCGTTGAAAATACTTTTGGTTTCAGTATTTATCTTTGTTCCGGACTGCTGACATGGGGCTTTTTATTTGAAATCGTTGGCAGGGCGCAAAATGTCTTTATTGATAATGCTAATTTACTAAAAAAAATCACCTTTCCAAGACTGTGCTTGCCAGTGATTATTGTTATTTCTGCGATGGTGAATTTTTCTATCGTCTTCTCCTTATTTTTGTCTTTTCTGATAATTAGTGGGAATTTCCCCGGTGTGGTTTTTCTTGCTGTCGTCCCGTTGTTGATATTATTGGTGATCTTCGCTATCGGGCTGGGGGTTACGCTGGGTGTGTTGAACGTTTTCTTTCGTGATGTCGGTCAGTTCTTCGGTATATTCCTGACATTTTGGTTTTGGCTCACACCCATTGTTTATCCTGTGCAGGCACTGGCTAAGCCAGTACGTGACATCTTACGCTGGAACCCGCTTGTTCCGCTGATTGAGGGGTTTCAGGGGGTGTTTGTTACCCATACGTGGCCGGACTGGAATTCGTTGTGGCCGATTTTTGTGCTGTCGATTCTGTTCTGTCTCAGCGGAATGTTTTTGTTCCGCAGGCATGCGGGTGAAATGGTGGATGAACTCTAATGGCGATGATAGTCGTTGAAGATATTGGCAAAGCGTACAGGCAGTACCGCAGCCGTTGGGGAAGGCTCTTCGAATGGCTATTACCTTTAGCCAGACCGCGTCATCATCTTAAATGGGTGCTGAAAAATATTTCATTTTCTGTCAGCCCTGGCGAGGCTGTCGGCATCATCGGTTTAAACGGCGCCGGAAAAAGTACGCTGCTTAAAATCATTACCGGCACGACGTTGGCGACGACTGGCAGGATAAAAATAACCGGCCGCGTGGCAGCGTTACTTGAACTCGGGATGGGTTTTCACCCCGATTTTACCGGGCGTCAGAATGTAATAATGGCTGGACAATTACTCGGTCTGTCGGTCGCGGATCTTATGCGATTGATGCCAGAGATCGAATCATTTGCTGAAATTGGCGAGTACATGGATGAGCCGGTGCGGATTTATTCGAGTGGTATGCAGGTTCGGTTAGCTTTTAGCGTGGCGACGGCGGTGCGTCCTGATATTTTAATTGTTGATGAAGCCCTCTCTGTTGGCGATGTCTATTTCCAGCATAAGAGTTTTCAACGGATCAAAGCATTCAGAGAATCGGGGACGACGCTTTTGATCGTTTCACATGACAAGTCGGCTATTCAGACTGTTTGCGATCGCGCGATATTGCTTTCGGGTGGTACCATCGCGATGGAAGGGGATCCGGAGGCAATATTTGATTTTTACAATGCGCAGCTCGCCGCTCACCAGGAGTCGAATTCAGTCGAATGTATTGATTTGGGCGCTGGCGGAAAGATACGTGTTGAGTCAGGTTCCCGGGAAGCGACGATAGAAAGCATTGCAATCTATTCCACCAGTGGGCGGCGTCTTTCCGTCGTTTCAGTTGGTGAGCCGATTCAGATACGCATCCGCGTCAAAATCCATAGCGAGATAAAGGGGCTTGTCCTTGGATACGGAATTAAAGACCGTTTAGGTCAGGTGATGTTCGGCACGAATACTTATCATACAAAACAGAAAATATATGATTGCCACGAGGGTGAAGAATATGAGTTTACAGTCTCTTTTAATGCGAACTTGGGCGTCGGTTCTTATTCCGTTCAGGCTGCACTGGTAGAGAATAGTGATCACCTTGACAAGAATTATCACTGGATAGATATCGGCTATGTATTTGAAGTTATTAATACGGATAAGGTCGTTTTTTCCGGCTGCATGTGGAATGAAATGAATTTTTCTATTTCCAGATTGTAAGAAGAGAAATGATATAGCTATATTAGAGTGTCTGTTATATCCGGAAACGTGTGCTGGAAAAGAATGGAAATGCCGACCAGCGTTCTCGTGATGTCGAATTTTTCGACATTCTTAAAATGCCAGACGTTGTGTGGCATATCAATCAACTCAGTCAGGCTTCAATTCAATGATCTCTTATGCGCAGAACTTTGAGGACGTCATGCTGTGGCGTGCCCTCGGTACAATAACTCATGGCTTTTATGTCGATGTTGGCGCCAACGATCCGGTTGAAGATTCAGTTACCAAGGCATTCTATGATTCGGGATGGCATGGTATCAATATTGAGCCGGTATCAGCGTATTATTCTGACCTGCTACATCAGCGGCCGCGTGACATCAATCTTCAATGCGCGGCGGGGTCTGAAGAAGGTGAAATATCCCTCTGGGTGCCAATGATTCGCGGCTGGGCATCGGTTTCCAATGAGGCTGTGGCTCGTCACAAAGAGAATGGTTACGAAGGTACCTACGAGATTGTCCCGCAAAAGACGATGACGTCAATTCTGGAAGAGGTCCAGCCGACGGAAATTCATTTTCTTAAGATCGATGTGGAAGGGTATGAGCTGGAAGTGATTCGTGGACTAGACCTGAAAAAATTCAGGCCGTGGATCATTCTGGCTGAGGCAACGATACCGAATTCCAGTGAACTGAACTTCCATGACTGGGAGCAATTGCTGTACGCTGAAAATTATCAGTTTTGCTATTTCGATGGCTTAAATCGCTATTATGTTGCTGCGGAACATCAATCGCTGATGCAGTATTTTACCTCTCCTCCTAATGTTCTGGATAAGTGGCGTCGCTGGAGCGAAGTTTGCCTGGAGCAGGAGCTGAGGAAGGTTCACGATAATGCAGGCCAATTAATGGCAGAGCGCGACGCGGCACTGCAGGAAAATCACCTATCCTCAATCCGTGCAGAGCAGCAGGAGCGCCAGATAGAAGTGCTACAACAATCCATGCAGCAAGTGGTGAGTGAGCATGAGGCGATGCTGCGGGCAAATCATGTATCCTGGACGCTTGCCGAGGAGCGGGCACATTACATTGTGGCATTGCAGCATTCCACATCCTGGCGCGTGACCACCCCTCTACGCTTTGTGGGAAAAGTTGTCAGGGCACTGCTTTCCCGTCTAATCAGAAAATCGGCGGCATTGCGCCCAATGGCAGCGTTAAACCATGGAGAGTTGCAAACCAGAGCGACTGTAGCGCCTCATGAGTCGAAAGCCGAGTTCACGTTCTGCATGAAAAAACTCAGGAAGTTCAATCAGTGGCTGGACGAGATTGTGGTATCGACAACAAATGTGCCAGTCCGCATTCTGGTGATTAGAGGGGATCTCAACAGCCATAACGGGAATGCTAAAACCAGCTCCCTTTATGCAGACCTGCTTGCCGAACGTTTCGATGTCGTGGTCGGCGTGGATATTCACGCTCATCCCTCGCAGGCCTTTAATATCTGGCAGCGTCATTCTATTGAGGACTCACTTGTTGTGCTTCTGGCTGAGCGTGCAGCAGTCGACCTGACGGTGATGACGATATCCACCCCCGATAATTTTGCTGTCATTAATGGGGCTAACAATATCGGACTTTTTTTCTGTGAAACGAATCGCCTGGATAATGCACTCTGGATTGAAAAAATAAATCAGTTGGATGCGGTCTGGGTTCCTGTCGCGTTCATGAAACCTATGTTGATGAGCGAAGGTGTAAAGGTTCCTGTGCATCATGTCGCCTACCCTCTTACCTTCGCCACAGCTGGGGAAGATCAACGTTCTGCTGTTGCACTGCGGCCCAGAAGGCTGTCATCAACATCAACCAAAACGCCGGAAGTGGATTTTGCGCAGATCCGAGCTGAAAACAAGCGTATTTTCCTGAGTATTAATAGTTTCATTCCACGCAAAGGTTTTCCTGTTCTCCTGAGTGAATGGATGAGGGTGCTTCAGCTTTATCCGGATATGGCGCTCGTGATCAAAACATCATCCATAGACGTTGGTGAAAGTCGGCAATCGCTGCTGGCCCGATTACAACATTTGTGGGCGCAGATTGCCGGACAAGATGGACAAGAGCTGAGTCTTTACGTCGTATGTCAGAGTCTTTCTGCGCAAGAGTTGCGTGACCTTGAGCAGTCTTGCGATGCCTTCGTCACCGCCTCGTATGGAGAGGGATTTGGCATTGGTCTCTTCGAGTCATTATGGGCAGGTAAGCCGGTTTTGTGCGCACGTCATACCTCATTCGAGGAAATACTGCCTGAGAATTACCCCTATTTTTTGGCAACAGAATTCACGAATTTTAGTCTTTCCGATCCTGTTGGTGTTTACCCTATTTCCGCGCGCTGGGGTGTTCCGGTCGAGGGGGCATTGCTGGTCACGATTAAACGCTTACTGGATGATTGGGAATCTGGCTCCGCCGATGCTCATGTTACCCGTACGATAGAGTGGATTAAAAGTAATTATCGCTCTGTATTGCCAGAGGAGGTGTGAAGGCTATGCTTGTCGTGGATATTTCACCTATGGCGGTTAATCGAACCGCAATCTACTTCATTGTGCGCGACACCGTAAAGCATTTGATTGTGCGGGGGGTTAAATTACGTCTGGTAGCAATGGGAAAGCCATTACCCGTTTCCGTCTTTATTGCCAATGGTTATGCATTGCCACAGCCCTTCGAAAATGGGGTATTGGGCCGACTCCATGAGCTGGTTGAACGGGAGGGAGCAAGATATTTCCCGCCCACAAACACAGATGATGTTTACCTCGTTTTTGACCCTCTCTACATCTTTAATGCTGCAGGAGCCAGGCGTGTTATCTGCTTTGTTCTCGATCTCACCCCCTTCACGCGCCCGGCATGGCACGCCGATAAGGTGTCACGAACTTATGCTGCTGCTTTCGAAAGATTGTATGAGAAATCTGTCGATCTCGTCGCCATTAGTCACAGTACTGCACGTGACCTGTGGGCAAATTTCGGCATTTCGCGCGAACGCGTGACCTGGGTCCCGTTATATGATCGGCTGGGTGAGAGCTGTCTGCCTCGTGAACCACGAAACGTGTTCCTGTTTGTCGGTAGTCTGGAGCAACGTAAGAACATTGCTGGGCTGGTTGAAGGATTCAATCTCTCGGGACTGGCTGGCGAAGGTTTTTCACTGCATATTGTCGGCGGTTTAGGGCATGGCGGCGACACGATTCAGGCCCTGGCCAGGGGAAGGAGTGGGGTGCACCTGCTTGGCCGTCTGTCGGACGAAGATTTGTTGCGTGAATATGCTCAGTGTTATGCGCTGACATACCTTTCTTACTGGGAAGGTTTTGGCCTGCCAGTACTGGAAGCCCTCAGACGCGGGATCCCTATGCTACTCGCCGATACCGGTGCGTTACCCGAAGTTGCGGGGACGTGTGCGACTTATGTTGATCCGTGTAATGTGCAGTCGATCGCCTCTGGATTCAGGAAGATCGCGTCACTTCGAGGAAAAATTGAGGATGGAACTGATTTCGCTCATGCCGCCGCCGTGCAACTGGCGACTTACAGTAAAGAGAAATACCTGGATGCAGTCGACTCGCTCCTCCAGCCTTATGTTGAGTGTGCGCCGTCAAACGCTGACGGACCGCTTGCCTGGCGTAATGATGCAACGAAGCAGGTGAGTCGCTTCGGACGATGGTTGATGCTGAAGAGGACGAGGGTGCTGCCGGTGTCTTCGGGTGAGGTTCCTGGTGACTCGTTTTCGTTGGATTATCTGTACGGGATTCAGCAGGAAAGACGCATGGCGCTGAGCCGTGCGCTAGCCAGCCTTATGACTGCGAATGTTTTACGACTGCCAGCGAATATGTTCCATGTGCTCATTGAATACCTGTGTTTGCGAATAACCAATGTAACCGTACAGGCGATGATCAACGAAACCGTTGCCATGAAACTCTCTGAATCGGTAAAGGAAGGAAAGAATGGCTAAAATAGCTGTTCTCAAGCCTGATCATCTCGGTGATTTCGTTCTCAGCTTACCTGCATATCAGGCAATCTTGCGTGTATTCGGGCGATTTGATCTTTACGCAGCGCCGTCTAATCGCTTTATCTATGACTCTCTGCTTCGCGGAAAAGATGTGACTTTTTGTCCGCTGCAGTTGCCTCATCTTGTCAAGACCAGGACGGCGCCCTGTTCTGATGATGATATCAGGGCAATATGTGAGTCATACGACTTTATATTCTATCTTCGTGATGATAATGCCCTGACTACGTTCGAAACGGCTTATCCGCGACGTTTTTATGCAATGAAACCAAACAGCGCCGCGCATGAAACCGCTCTGCAGCGGGATTTTTTGCTGCCCTGGATTGGCTATTATTCCCGCAGTGAACTCATGTATCCGCTGGGCATGAAGTGGCCTGATGATATCCGGCACGTAGGACTGGTGTTGTCTGCGGGGTTCACCTCCAACAAATTGCCACTCAGCTTCTGGCTTGAATTCGCGCGCATGCTGACGAAGAGAAAAGCCGTCGCGCTGACCATCATCGCTGGACCCCAGGAGCGGGACGAAGCCAACATGTTCCTTCGACTGTTAGGGCAAGACAAATACCGGCTTGTGGTTGGCAGCGAAAACGTTGCCAGTTTCAGGTCGCAAATTGCCTGCTGTGACGTGGCTGTCGGCGCCGACAGTGGCACATTGCATCTGGTTTCCACCGTCATGCCTGTTCTGGGTCTCTACACCTCCAGTCCATGGGTACGCTATGCACCCTTCGGACGCCATAACCGTATCCAGGTGGCAAACGTGCCGTGCAGTCCATGTATTCAGTTTTCTAAAAGTGGGTTCAATGGTTGTCTGTCGCGTGAATGCGCCGGACTTATGAGGCCAGCGGATGTGATGGATTTACTGTTTTATTCCGGCGACGGCGTCTTATCTCAGGGGGCAGGGGTAGCGGCGGTATTCGGCCCAAGCCATTTTACAGACAACAGGCGTGGCTGACGAGTGAATGCCCCTGGCTCTCGAAAGATATTGACCTGAAGGTTTCACTGTTCATATTTTCGAGGATTTTGCATGAAACTTTTGTTGGGGGGGGATGCTATTCGTTATCCATTAACCGGGATCGGCCGGTATGCCTGGGAACTGGCATCGGGCCTTGTCGAACGTGACGAGATTCAGGAAATAAAGTATTTCATCGGCTCGTCGGTATGCTCAGATTTGCCCGATCCGCATTTATATGATCTGGATATTCAGGTGGTGAGTTTGACTCGCTCGGTAAAAATGATGTTACTAAAGAGCAATACTGTCGTCGGGTTTTATCGCCGGCTGAACACGCTGCAGCAGGGGCGCGCGCTCAAACCGTTTTCAGAGTACGTGTACCATGGCCCGAATTATTACCTCCCGCCTCACGATGGGCCATGTGTGTCGACTTTCCATGATTTATCCATTTTTCTGCACCCGGAATTTCACCCTTCCTCTCGGGTTCGATACATGGCGCACGAACTCCCTGTTGCCTTGCAGCGTGCGGATGTGTTGATCACGGTTAGCGAATACATGAGGCAGGAGGTGATCGCGTATTCCGGTTTCTCTCCTTCCCGCGTGCTGGCGATACCTTTGGCTGCATCTGCTGATTTCAGGCCACGCCGGGAAACTGAGTGCAGAGAGTTCCTGCAAAGAAGCGGACTGACCTATGGCTCGTTTATCCTGTTTGCCGGTACGATCGAGCCGCGCAAGAATATCGCTGGGCTTCTGGATGCTTATGAGCGGCTGCCACGCTTGTTACGGCAGCAGTATCCGCTGGTGCTGGCTGGTTACAAGGGGTGGAAGAGCGAAGCCCTACATCAGCGGCTGGCACGGGCTCAGGCAGCAGGCTGGCTAAAATATTTGGGTTTTGTCACGGAACAGGACCTGCCGGTGTTGTTTTCAGCCGCCAGAGCGTTTGCCTTTCCTTCGAACTATGAGGGCTTCGGCCTGCCAGTGCTGGAGGCTATGTCCAGTGGGGTCCCGGTGGTGTGTTCGAATGTGTCGAGTTTGCCCGAGGTATCGGGTGGCTGTGCTTTAACATGTGCGCCGCAAGACATTGATGCCCTGAGTTCACTGCTTGTCAGAGTGCTGGAAGACGAAAGATGGCGTGGTGAAGCGATAGCGAGGGGAATTGCTCATGCAGCAAAATTCTCCTGGTTGCGTGTAGTGAATGAAACTCTATGGGCTTATCGTTTGGCAGCGTCTTTGTAATGCAAAAGTCGATTTTATCCCCACCAACTGGAACAATATCCGCTACGTAATAACATCCTGAATGGCAAATAGTGCCGCAACAGAAATACCACAAGGCCATATGCCGTTATTTCCCTGACAAGACTGTTTCCTGTCGTACCGTAATTAATTTTGCCTGGAGCGACTCAATATTATGACTATTGCCATTGTTACAGGAATAACGGGCCAGGACGGCGCTTACCTTACCGAATTACTGTTAAATAAAGGCTACAAAGTATACGGTACTTACCGCCGCACCAGTTCCATCAATTTTTGGCGTCTTGAGGAACTGGGTATTGATAAGCACCCAAACCTGCAGCTGGTTGAATATGATTTGACCGATCTTTCAGCTTCCATTCGGTTATTGCAACGTATCGGGGCGGCTGAGGTTTATAACCTGGCGGCACAGAGTTTTGTTGGCGTTTCCTTCGAACAACCGATCACTACCGCAGAAATTACCGGTATCGGAACGGTGAATCTGTTAGAAGCTATCCGCATCGTTAATCCGCAAACTCGTTTTTATCAGGCATCGACGTCAGAAATGTTTGGTTTGGCCCAGACTGTGCCGCAGAAAGAAGATACCCCTTTCTACCCACGCAGTCCCTACGGGGTGGCGAAGTTATTCGCCCATTGGATGACCATTAACTATCGGGAAAGTTACGGTATTTTCGCTGCCAGCGGGATCCTGTTCAATCATGAGTCTCCGCTGCGTGGCCGGGAATTCGTTACGCGTAAAATCACCGATGCTGCAGCCAAAATCAAACTCGGCAAGCAGAATGTGCTGGAACTGGGTAACCTGGATGTGAAACGCGACTGGGGGTATGCCAAAGAGTACGTGGAAGGAATGTGGCTTATGCTCCAGGCCAGCAAGCCCGATACGTTTGTTCTGGCCTCCAGCCGTAGTGTCAGTGTGCGCGATTTTGTGGCGATGGCCTTTAATGCAGCGGGTTACCGTTTGCGCTTCGAAGGCGAACAAGAACAGGAAATCGGGGTTGATATTGCTTCCGGTAAAACGCTGGTGCGGGTTAATCCAGAACTTTTCCGTCCCGCTGAGGTGACGTCTCTGCTTGGTGACGCGACATATGCCAGAGAGGTGTTAGGCTGGCAGCCGAAAACCACGCTGGAACAATTATGTCAGATGATGGTTGAAGAGGACCTCCGACGCAACCAACAAGGGAGGGGCTGCTGATGTCCGGCGCCGGCAAACGAGCCCTGGTAACCGGCATTCAGGGGTTTACTGGTCGCTATGTCGCAGAGGAACTTTCTGCTGTTGGATTCCGGGTTTTTGGGCTGGGACTGCGGCCTGCAAACCAGACAGATTACCTCCAGGTGAACTTGCTGGATGCTGACACCGTGGCTGCGGCAGTGAAACACGTTCAGCCTGATGTCGTAATCCATCTTGCCGCTATTAGCTTTGTGAGCCATGGCAATCCGAATGCATTTTATGAAGTTAACCTTATTGGTACGCGCAATCTGTTACAGGCCCTGTGTGATTGTCCTTCCCCACCGAATGCGGTACTGATTGCCAGCAGCGCCAATGTTTACGGCAACAGTAAGCAAGGCAAGCTGGATGAAAATACGCTGCCAAACCCGCAAAATGATTATGCGGTCAGTAAACTGGCGATGGAGTTTATGACCAGATTATGGCTGGATAAATTACCCATATTTATCACCAGGCCATTTAATTATACCGGGGTGGGTCAACAGGAATTTTTTTTATTACCAAAAATAATAAAACATTTCCGTGAGAAATCATCGGCTATCGAACTGGGTAATATCGATATCTGGCGTGATTTTACTGATGTTCGCGCTTTGAGTAAGGCTTATGTCGCTTTATTGAAGATAAAGCCAAAGGGAGAGGTTATTAATATTTGCTCCGGGAAAATGCATTCGTTGCGTGAAATTATTGAATTGTGCGAGAAAATGACTTCTCACGATTTGCAAATTCGGGTTAATCCTGCTTTGTTGCGACCTAACGACGTGGGCGTGTTGTGTGGTGATGCCACAAAATTACGCTCCCTGATCAGTGGCTGGGATACTCCACCACTGGAAGCGACATTACTCTGGATGCTGGAAAATAAACCATGATAAACGTATTGCATTTTTATAAAACCTATTACCCAGACACCTTTGGTGGCATTGAGCAGGTCATTTTTCAATTGAGTGAAGCGGGCGTTAATTATGATATTGTTTCGACCACGTTATCGTTAAGCACGAGAGATGAAAATTTTGATAAAAGAGTAGGTTCGCATTGTGCTCATTATTCTGCCACTAATTTTGAAGTGGCCTCTACCCCCTTTTCAATCGGTGCTTTTACCCGGTTTAAAGAGCTGGCCGATAAGGCGGATATTATTCATTACCATTTCCCCTGGCCATTTATGGATGTGGTGCATTTCATTACCCATCTCAATAAAATTTGTGTGGTAAGTTATCACTCTGACATCATCAAACAGAAATTCGCTTTAAAGGTATATACTCCACTGATGCATCAGTTTTTACGGTCGGTAGACGCTATTGTTGCCGCGTCGCCGAACTATGTGGCAACCAGCCCCACTTTACAAAAATTTTTACCCAAGGTAACCATCATTCCTTACGGTTTGGACAAAAAATTATATCCGGTCTCTGATGAACAACATCTGCAGAAATGGCGTCAGAAGGTAGGGGCGCGTTTTTTTCTGTTTATTGGCGCCTTTCGCTATTATAAAGGGCTTCATATTCTGCTTGATGCACTGAGTGGGACAGATTTCCCGATGGTCATTGTCGGCGCGGGTCCTATTGAAACAGAGCTAAAAAAACAGGCTAAATTATTGAAGTTGAAAAATGTTCATTTTCTTGGCCTGCTCCCGGATGAAGAGAAAATGGCTTTACTTCAATTATGTTACGGCGTGGTTTTTCCTTCGCATCTGCGGTCCGAGGCCTTTGGTATCACTCTGCTGGAAGGTGCCATGTTTGGCAAGCCGTTGATTTCTAGTGAGATTGGTACTGGTACCACTTTCGTCAATATCAATCAACAAACTGGATTGGTGGTTCCGCCATCTGATGCGGCATCATTACGAGAAGCGATGTATACGCTGTGGAATAATCCTGAACTGGCGCGTTATTATGGTAAAAACGCCGAAAAACGTTTCCAGACATTATTTACTTCGGATCGCATGGCGCAAGGCTATATTAGGCTTTATCAGCAATTGATGGAGGACAGGGGGTAACGCGGCAGCCGTTGTTTGCAACATTCGCTGGAAAAAGCCCATATGCTACAAAGCAAAAAACCCGCCTTTAGGGCGGGTTTCTTCATAGTGGTGCCCGGACTCGGAATCGAACCAAGGACACGGGGATTTTCAATCCCCTGCTCTACCGACTGAGCTATCCGGGCAACGGGGCGCATTAAACCGTAAACCCTCACCGCCGTCAACGGCTTTCTGTAAAAAACGCGCTGACTGCCTGCTTTTCAGCCAGAAAGGGGCGGTTTTACCCGGTTTAATCCGCCCTTTCACTCAGCCCAGCGCACCATTTTTGCGGCACAGCGCAATCTGCAGCACATCCTCCGCCAGCCGACGCGCGGTCGCCACATCGTGCGCACTGCGTTTGACCAGCAGCTTGCTCAGACAGCCTTCGAGAATCAATTCCATCTGATCCGCCACCAGCGTCGGATTATCGGTTTCCAGCTCGCTCAGTAGCTGATGGGTGAACTGCCAGGAGTCGCGCTTCTGCTGTTCAGCCAGTTGGTGAATCGGGTGGTCAGTCTGAGGATAGAAACTGCAGGCGGCGATAAACAGGCAACCCGGAAAGCGGCCATTATCGACCGATTCCGCCAGCACCTTATAGCGCGTCAGCAGTTTATCTTCTGTGGTTAAACTGTCATCCAGCAACAGCTGACGACGCCAGCTGTCAATCTGTTGGCCGTGATAGCGCAGGGCGTCGTACAGCAGGGCGTCACGATCGGGCCAGAAGCGCGTCAGCTGCGCTTCCGGAATATCCACTTCACCCGCCAGCTGTGTCAGTGACGCGGTAGCGGCCAGTCCATTTTGCTCAAGCACATTCAGCGCATGCTCGAGTACTTGTTCACGTTGCAAGTGACACTCCTCTTGAATGCGTGGTTCACCGCGCCAGCCCCTGCAGATGTGCACGGAACTGCGCGGCATTCAGAAAACCGGTAACGCGCGAGTCAGGGATCTCGTTCCCGTCGGCGTCAAAGAAAAGAATAGTCGGTAATCCCAAAACCTGTAAGCGTTGCAGCAGCGCGCTGTCCGCCCGGTTATTGGCGCTGACGTCCGCCTGCAGCAGCTGGACAGAAGTTAATGCGTGTTGCACCTGCGGATCGCTGAAGGTGTATTTCTCAAATTCTTTGCAGGCGACACACCAGTCGGCATACAGATCCAGCATGCTGATCTTGCCCTGATTGTTATGCAGCGCCTGACTCAATTCCTCACTGGTGGTGATACGCGAGAAGTTAAGCTGCGGTGCAGTGACGCTGTTCGTTATGCCAAATGCCCAGTCCTGTAATGGCCGCACACTGACCAGCGCCGCCGCCAGCAGCACCAGCTGGAGTACGCGCAGCCAGCGTGCATCGGCGCGCAGAGTGGTAATAAATGCCCAGCCAAAGAAGCTGACGCCCAGCAGGCTCCACAGGCGTAGTCCCCATGCTTCCCCGATGACTCGCTCCAGCAGAAATACCGGCAGAGCGAGGATCACGAAACCGAATGCGACTTTCACCGTCTTCATCCATGGGCCACTTTTCGGCAGCAGCTTGTTGCCGAACAGGGTGACGGCCATCAGCGGCAGGCCCATACCGAGCGCATACAGATACAGCGTCCCGGCACCCGCCAGCATATTACCGCTCTGGGCGATGTACAGCAGGATGGCGCTCAGCGGCGCGGTGGTGCAGGGGGAGCAAATCAACCCTGCCAGTGCGCCCATCAAAAACACGCCTGTCAGCGATCCGCCCTGCTGACGGTTGCTCCACAGCGTCAGGCGAGTTTGCAGCGCGGAAGGGAGCTGCAGGGAGAACAGGCCAAACATCGACAGCGCCAGCAGAACGAACAGCGCCGCGAGGACAGTCAGCACATACGGGTGTTGCAGCGCCGCCTGAAAACGCAAACCAGCAGCAGCCACCACCACCCCCATTAGCGTGTAGGTCAGCGCCATTCCCTGCACATATACCCCGGACAGCGCCAGCAGGCGGCCTGGCGACAGGCGCTGGTTGCCGCCAAGGATAATGCCGGAAATTAACGGGTACATTGGCAGTACGCAGGGGGTAAAGGCAATGCCAATACCAATCAGCAGTGCCCACAGCGGTGAGAAGGGCAGTTTTGTCGCCGGTGTGGGGGGACTGTTATGTGCTGTGGCAGTGGCTGAGTTTGCAGCCGATGCTGGCGCGCTGGCGGTTTCAGGCGTAATGCCTGCTGCCGAAGCTGATGTTGCGGCTGCGGTATTGCCCCCTGTTGCGGCCGTGGAGGCAGCGTTACCCTCCACCTTGTTTAATGGGATATCGCGGGTCTCCGGCGGATAGCAAAATCCTGCCGCCGCGCAGCCCTGATAAGTGACGCGCAGCGTGGCGTCGCCATCCGCCTGCAGCAGGGTAAACGGCAAAGTAAGATTGTCAGGATAGATCTCCGTTTTGCCGTAAAACTCATCCTCATGCGCTTTGCCCTGCGGCAGGGTGTAGTTCGCCAGCTGTGCAGCGTGTGGTTCAATCAGCAACTGCTGGCGATACAGGTAATAACCCGGTTTCACCTGCCAGCTGAGGGTAAGCTGGTTGCCCTGCTGACGAAAGTCGAAGGCAAATGCCTGATCGACAGGGACAAAATGATTTTTGTTTTGCCCAAACAGCGATGCGCTGGCGTGCAGGCTGCTCAGGACGAGCAACAGAGTAAAAACTACTTTAATGATGCGCTGAGCCATGACAGGTAATCACTCTCTCCATGTTGTACGGGCAGGACCAGCAGTTCCGGGGTGTCATAAGGGTGTTCTGCTTTCAGTAAGTCGAGCAATGCCTGCTGATGCGCCTGGTCGCTTTTCAGCAGCATCTGCACTTCCGTTGAGCGTTCGAGTTCCCCTTTCCAGACGTACAGGGACGTGGCGCCCGGCAGCACGGTGACGCAGGCAGCAAGCTGGTTCGCGAGCGCCAGTTCGGCCAGGTCATGGGCGCTGTCTTCATCAGGTGCGGTGCACAGCACCACCACGGCAGTGGGTTGGCTCATTGGGGGCTCCTTCTGGGGTATGCGCAGACTATATCATGACCTTCAGCGGCAGGTTTTTTCAGGATGTAAATTGTCACGGCCTGGGACAGATCGCTTTGGGCTTTGTGCCTGCGCCGGGAACACGGTCAGCTGCGGAAAGACGCAAAAGCCGTCATCCATGACGGCTCGGCCCGCGCCGTCCGTGGCGCGGGACGCTTTCCTCCGCTGACCGTGTTCCCGGCGTTTTAAGCTTCTGTTTTGCTGTCGGTTTCAGCGCTTTCGCACCTTATTCCCCAAATAAGGCGCGAAATTATGTGTGGCGATCAGAGAATCATATGGCCGAAGGCAAAGCCAAACAGCACTGACAAGGCAATCGCAATCACGCCGGGGATCAGGAAGGAGTGGTTAAACACGAGTTTGCCAATGCGCGTTGAGCCGGTATCGTCCATTTCAACCGCTGCCAGTAGGGTGGGATAGGTCGGCAGTACAAACAGCGCGGAGACGGCGGCAAACGAGGCAACGGCGGTGACCGGTGAGACACCGAGCAGCAGTGCAGCTGGCATCAACGCTTTGGTCGTTGCGGCCTGCGAATAGAGCAGCGTCGAGGCAAAAAACAGCACCAGCGCCAGCATCCACGGGTAGTTATGCAGCAGGTCACCGGCAGCAGTCTGAATGTCCGTGATATGTGCTTTCACAAACGTATCGCCCAGCCACGCGACACCGAGCACACAGACGCAGGCGCTCATCCCGGATTTAAAGGTGCTGGCGTTAAGGATTTCATTGGTGTCAACTTTGCAGGTAAAGCAGATCAGCGTGGCGACGGTCAGCATAAACACCACAATCGCTTCGTTGCGCGGCAGCACCGGATTGCTGATCAGGCCGACGTTGTCGCTGATCGCGGTGGCATACAGCACCACGGCAACGATGCCGGCGAGAAACAGCCATACTGCGCGCTTCGCGCCGGGCCTGGCTTCAAACACGCTGGCGCCGCGTAGCACCACTTCACCTTTCGCCAGCCGTGACTGATAGATGGCATCATCTTTCAGTTCTTTGCCAAGGAAGTTGGTGATCAGCGCAGCAATAAAGATTGCCACCATGGTGGACGGCAGCGCGACTGCCAGCAGCGCCAGATAGCTGATACCGCGCGGTTCCAGAATCGCGGCAAAGAACACGACGGCGGCGGAAATCGGTGAAGCAGTAATCGCGATCTGTGAGGCTACCACGGCGATGGACAGCGGGCGTGACGGACGGACGCCCTGCTCTTTCGCCACTTCAGCAATCACTGGCAGGGTGGAGAAGGCGGTATGACCGGTGCCTGCCACCAGCGTCATCAGATAGGTGACCAGCGGGGCGAGGAAGGTGATATAGCGTGGGTGTTTACGCAGCAGCCGTTCCGCCAGACTTACCAGATAATCCATGCCGCCAGCCACCTGCATCGCCGCGATGGCAGCGATAACCGCCATAATGATTTCAATGACGTCGAAAGGGATCGCGCCGGGCTTGATCTGCGCGCCCAGCGTCAATACCAGTACGCCGAAACCGCCAGCAAAGCCAATACCAATACCGCCCAGCCGTGCCCCCAGATAAATGGCCAGCAGGACAATGATCAACTCAACGGTGATCATGGAACTCTCCTTGTTATTTTATTGCTAAGTAAATGTTAATTTTTTGTGGGCTGCCAACATGAAAAAGGCACGTCGTTCGGAGAACTGACGTGCCTTGAAAAGGTCAACAGGGTATAGGTTTACTGTTCGTTTTCATCGGTATAGCGTTTAGCTTTATACGCCGGGCTCATCAGGTTCTGCACCGAGAAGATATCGTCCAGTTCCGCTTCGGTCAGCAGGCCGCGCTCCAGCACCACTTCACGCACACTCTTACCGGTTTCCGCACAGATCTTACCGACGATGTCACCGTTATGGTGGCCGATGTACGGGTTCAGATAGGTGACGATACCGATAGAGTTAAATACGTAAGCTTCACATACCGCTTTATTGGCAGTAATGCCGTTAACGCATTTTTCCAGCAGGTTGTAGCAGGCGTTAGTCAGGATATGGATTGACTCAAACAGCGCCTGGCCGATTACCGGCTCCATTACGTTCAGCTGCAGCTGACCGGCTTCCGCCGCCATGGTGACGGTGATGTCATTGCCGATGACTTTGAAGCACACCTGGTTAACCACTTCCGGCACTACCGGGTTCACTTTGGCTGGCATGATAGAGGAACCCGCCTGCAGCTCTGGCAGATTGATCTCATTCAGCCCCGCACGCGGACCGGAAGAGAGCAGGCGCAGGTCATTACAAATTTTCGACAGCTTCACTGCCAGACGTTTCAGCGCCGAGTGCACCATTACATAGGCGCCGCAGTCGGAGGTGGCTTCGATCAGGTCTTCCGCCGGTACACATGGCAGGTTGCTCACTTCCGCCAGCTTTTGCACCGCCAGCTGCTGATAACCTTCCGGGGTATTCAGGCGTGTACCAATCGCTGTAGCACCAAGGTTCACTTCCAGCAGCAGTTCAGCGGTACGCAGAATGCTTTTGGTCTCTTCGTTCAGCAGCACATTAAAGGCGTGGAATTCCTGGCCGAGCGTCATTGGTACCGCGTCCTGCAACTGGGTGCGACCCATTTTCAGGATGGTTGAGAACTCGACTGATTTGCGGTCAAAACCTTCGCCCAGCTGGCTGATGGCATCGATCAGTTTCTTGATCGAGCTGTACACTGCGATACGAAAACCGGTCGGGTAAGCATCATTGGTGGACTGGCATTTGTTCACATGGTCATTCGGGTTGAGGTACTGGTATTCGCCTTTCTGATGCCCCATCAGTTCCAGGCCGATATTCGCCAGCACTTCATTGGTATTCATATTCACCGAAGTGCCGGCGCCGCCCTGGTACACATCCACCGGGAACTGGTCCATACACTTGCCGTTATTCAGCACTTCATCACAGGCCTGGATAATGGTATTTGCGATGTTGCGTGGAATGGTCTGAAGCTCCTTGTTCGCCATTGCCGCCGCTTTTTTTACCATAACCATACCGCGTACAAATTCAGGGATATCACTGATTTTGTTGTTACTGATATAGAAATTTTCAATCGCACGCAGAGTATGAACACCATAGTAGGCGTCAGCCGGAACTTCCCGCATACCTAACAGGTCTTCTTCGATACGAATGTTGTTTACCATGAGAACCTTCTTGTTATAACTACCCGTTAAACCAACACCAATGGTGTGATTATTTTGTCGTGGAATGCTTGCGCCGATATTTTATCCGTTATCGGCACCGCGAGCACGATCATATGTGGTTATCACAGAAATGCCGGAACCCAGATCACTTTACGGCATTTTGCTAACGTAACGGTGTTAACGATATGTGATCTTAGCCACAAAAATAAGGGGCCGCAGTAAATTCAACATTTCAGGTTGAAAAAGGCCCGGCGCGTTCCCATCTATAGGGAATGGGTCATTGCGATCGCCATTTTCTGCCGCCGCGCCTGTTGCGCGCTGGCCTTACTACAGGAGATTACGGTGCGCTGGTTACCGTTGTTAGTGCTTTTTCTGCTGGCCTGGATTGAGATTTCACTGTTTATCCAGGTGGCGCATGTGCTGGGCGTCTTACTGACGATGTTGCTGGTGGTGTTTACCTCCTGCATTGGCGTGTCGCTGGTGAAAAACCAGGGCGTGAAGAACTTTATGCTGATGCAGCAGAAGCTGGCAGCGGGTGAAAGCCCGGCGGCGGAGATGATCAAAAGCGTATCGCTGATTATCGCCGGTTTCCTGCTGCTGCTGCCGGGCTTCTTTACCGACTTTATCGGTCTGCTGCTGTTGCTGCCGCCGGTGCAGAAGCATCTGACGCTGAAACTGATGCCACATCTGCGCGTATGGCGTGGTGCGAACGCAGGTCCGGACAGCGGTCACACCATCGACGGCGAGTTTGTGCGTAAAGATTCGGATCGTCTGGATCATGACGATCGGCAGGATCGCTAAAAAAAATTATTTTTTTGCCCTTGAAAGCCGCAGCCGCTGTCCCTATCTCTTCCGTCACGAGGCCGATAGCACTTTGCGCGGCTTTCATCCCAAATTGATTGGACTTCTCAAAGGAGAGCTATCACATGAAAATTCGTCCATTGCACGATCGTGTAATTGTTAAGCGTAAAGAAGTTGAATCCAAGTCTGCGGGCGGCATCGTGCTGACCGGTTCCGCAGCGGGCAAATCAACCCGTGCTGAAGTTCTGGCGGTAGGCAATGGCCGCATCCTGGAAAACGGTGATGTGAAGCCACTGGACGTGAAAGTGGGCGACCTGGTGATCTTCAATGAAGGTTACGGCGCGAAAACGGAAAAAATCGACAATGAAGAAGTGCTGATCATCTCTGAAAGCGACATTCTGGCAATTGTTGAAGCGTAATCAACGCGTTACTCACTGAACGAAACGAATTTAAGGGAAATTTAAAATGGCAGCTAAAGACGTAAAATTCGGTAATGACGCACGCGTGAAAATGCTGCGCGGTGTTAACGTACTGGCAGATGCAGTAAAAGTTACCCTGGGCCCGAAAGGCCGTAACGTGGTTCTGGATAAATCTTTTGGTGCACCGACCATCACTAAGGATGGCGTGTCCGTTGCACGTGAAATCGAGCTGGAAGACAAGTTCGAAAACATGGGCGCACAGATGGTGAAAGAAGTTGCCTCTAAAGCGAACGACGCTGCAGGCGACGGCACCACCACTGCGACCGTACTGGCGCAGGCTATCGTGAACGAAGGTCTGAAAGCCGTTGCCGCTGGCATGAACCCTATGGATTTGAAGCGCGGTATCGACAAAGCTGTGATTGCAGCGGTTGAAGAGCTGAAAGCGCTGTCTGTTCCTTGCTCCGACTCTAAAGCGATTGCTCAGGTTGGTACCATCTCCGCTAACTCCGATGAAAGCGTCGGCACCCTGATCGCTCAGGCGATGGAAAAAGTGGGTAAAGAAGGCGTGATCACCGTTGAAGAAGGCACCGGTCTGCAGGACGAGCTGGACGTGGTGGAAGGTATGCAGTTTGACCGCGGCTACCTGTCTCCTTACTTCATCAACAAACCAGAAACTGGCGCAGTAGAACTGGAATCTCCATTCATTCTGCTGGCTGACAAAAAAATCTCCAACATCCGTGAAATGCTGCCAGTACTGGAAGCCGTGGCGAAAGCCGGCAAACCACTGCTGATCATCGCTGAAGATGTTGAAGGCGAAGCGCTGGCGACCCTGGTGGTCAACACCATGCGTGGCATCGTGAAAGTGGCAGCTGTTAAAGCACCAGGCTTCGGCGACCGTCGTAAAGCCATGCTGCAGGATATCGCTATCCTGACCGGTGGTACTGTTATCTCTGAAGAGATCGGTATGGAACTGGAAAAAGCTGCGCTGGAAGACCTGGGCCAGGCAAAACGCGTTGTGATCAACAAAGACACCACCACCATCATCGATGGCGTGGGTGACGAAGGTGCTATCGCTGGTCGCGTGACGCAGATCCGTCAGCAGATCGAAGAAGCAACTTCTGATTACGACAAAGAAAAACTGCAGGAGCGCGTAGCGAAACTGGCAGGCGGCGTGGCCGTTCTGAAAGTCGGTGCAGCAACTGAAGTTGAAATGAAAGAGAAGAAAGCACGCGTTGAAGACGCCCTGCACGCGACCCGTGCTGCGGTAGAAGAAGGCGTGGTTGCTGGTGGTGGCGTAGCGCTGGTGCGTGTTGCCGCTAAACTGGCTGGCCTGACCGCTCAGAACGAAGACCAGAACGTAGGTATCAAAGTTGCGCTGCGCGCAATGGAAGCTCCTCTGCGTCAGATCGTTTCTAACGCCGGTGAAGAGCCATCCGTTGTGACCAACAACGTGAAAGCGGGCGACGGTAACTACGGTTATAACGCGCAGACCGAAGAGTACGGCAACATGATCGACTTCGGTATCCTGGACCCAACCAAAGTGACCCGTTCTGCTCTGCAGTACGCGGCCTCTGTTGCTGGCCTGATGATCACCACCGAATGTATGGTGACTGACCTGCCAAAAGGCGATGCGCCTGATTTAGGTGCTGCTGGTGGTATGGGCGGCATGGGCGGTATGGGCGGCATGATGTAATCCCGCTTTCCGCTATGGAACGAAACCCTCTGTCAGCGATGGCAGGGGGTTTTTCTTTATGGGGGAAAGGTAGTATAAGTAGTGGCGCGTCTCTGATAGTAAACAGGCTACCTGGCAAGGGATGTTTAAGAAAACATTCGGTTTTCTGCTACTCTTCTGCCGAACTCTGGTAATAATAAATGGGGAACACAATGCGGATTAACGTTTTGCTGGGACTTTCCGTCGCAGCGATGCTGTTGGCTGGCTGTAGCACTTCGCGCGAACTGAGCGCGGCGGGTCAACAGGTGACTTTTACCGATAAACAACCGGCCAGCAGCTGTCAGCTGCTCGGTAATGTAACGGGCACACAGAACAACTGGTTTAGCGGTGCGGGTGCTGAAGGCAGTTCACTGCGCGGCGCGGCGAACGATCTGCGCAATCGTGCTGCGGAAATGGGTGGCAATGTAATTTATGGCGCGACTAGCCCAACGCAGAATATCTGGTCCGGCTTTGCCCCGCTGGACAGCAAGATGAGCGGTCAGGTTTACAAGTGCCCGTAACCCTCTCCCTCCCCCATGAAATGGGGGAGGGCCGGGGAGGGTGAACTGACGTCGCTGTTCAACACCGGGGCAGGGAAGAGGAACCCCGGCGTCTCCGCCTCAAATGGGGATGAGTAAAACGTTATTCCTGTCTTAACTGCAAATCCAGCGGTGTTTTGCTTGGCTCCCCGCCAATCTCACGCGCCAGCTTCGGCACCATATAGCCTGATACCATCGTCAGCAGCTCACGCACAATCGCCCGCGCTTCGTCATCTGATACAAAGAAATGCGCTGCGCCCTGCACTTTATCCAGCACATGCAGGTAGTAGGGCAGAATGCCGGCGTCAAACAACGCGTTGCTCAGCTCCGCCAGCACATTTGCGTCATCATTGACGTCGCGCAGCAGTACGCTCTGATTCAGCAACGTCACGCCCGCGCGCTTCAGCATTTGCATACCGTGGCGCAGCTCATCATCTATTTCCTGCGCGTGGTTGATATGCGTCACCAGCAGCACCTGCAGACGTGACTGCGCCAGCCGCTGGCACAATCCCTCAGTAATGCGCGCCGGGATCACGACCGGCAAACGGCTGTGAATGCGCAGGCGCCTGAGGTGCGGAATGGCTTCCAGCTGCGTAATCAACCAGTCCAGCTCATGATCTTTAGCCATCAGCGGATCGCCACCGGAGAAAATAATCTCATCCAGTTCCGGATGCTCGCGGATATAGTCCAGCGCGGCCAGCCAGTTGCGTTTATTGCCCTGGTTATCCTGATACGGGAAGTGGCGGCGGAAGCAGTAGCGGCAGTTCACCGCGCAGCCGCCTTTTACCAGCAGCAGCGCGCGGTTGTTATATTTATGCAGCAGCCCTGGCACCACACTGCTCTGCTCGTCGAGCGGGTCAGTGCTGTAACCTGGCGCATCAACAAACTCCTGCTGTGCGGTCATCACCTGCAGCAGCAGCGGGTCGCTGGCATCGCCTTTTTTCATCCGTGCGGCGAAGGCGCGTGGCACGCGCAGGGCAAAAAGCCGTCGAGCAGGGCGTCCTGCCAGCCAGTCTGGATGGTTGTCGAGAGCTAAAAAGCGCAATAATTCATCAGGTTCAGTGATTACATCAGCAAGTTGCTGTAACCAATCTTCTCTGGTGGGGGTATTTAGGGTTACAATGTGTGCCATTTTTTTGGCTAAGTACCAGTATCAATTTATGTAGAGGGCCTTTATGGCGACTTATTCTAGCAACGATTTTCGTTCCGGTCTTAAAATCATGTTCGAAGGTGAACCTTATTCCATCGAATCCAGTGAGTTCGTAAAACCGGGTAAAGGCCAGGCTTTCGCCCGTGTGAAAATGCGCCGTCTGCTGACCGGTTCCCGCGTTGAGAAGACCTTCAAATCGACCGACTCTGCCGAAGGCGCAGATGTGGTTGATATGACTCTGCAGTACTCTTATAACGACGGTGACTTCTTCTACTTCATGCACCCGGAAAGCTTCGAGCAGTATCAGGTTGAAGCCAAGGTGCTGGACGAAGTGCAGAAATGGCTGCAGGACAACGCAGACTGTATCGTTACCCTGTGGAACAACAAGCCAATCGCTGTTCAGCCACCAAACTTCATTGAATCCGAAGTGGTTGAGACCGATCCAGGCCTGAAAGGTGATACTGCCGGTACTGGCGGCAAGCCAGCCACGCTGGCAACTGGCGCAGTGGTTAAAGTGCCGTTGTTCGTGCAGATTGGCGAAGTGGTAAAAGTGGACACCCGCTCTGGCGAATACGTGTCACGCGTAAAATAAGCCGTCGAAGGCGTGCCAGTGGCGCGCCTTTTTTCTTTCCCGCGCAGCAGCTTACTTTCCTCTCTTCTGAAATTTCGCCTTTTCTGACGCAGCGACAGGCAGAGTGCGTATTCACCGCCTATGCTTAAAGCGTTGTAACTATACTTCGACAAAAAAAGGAAATTACTATGTTTAAGAAGAGTATTGCTGCGATCTTTTCAGTACTGATCCTGTCCACACTGTTGTCGGCATGTAACACCACGCGCGGCGTCGGTGAAGACGTGGAATCGGGTGGTAAAGCCATTCAGCGCAGCACTTATTAATCCCGTTTGCCGGTACCGCTTCTGCGTGTACCGGCAACAATCATCGCGTGTTAGCCCTGTTTAACCCAGATCAGCTTATCCACCGGGAAATTCGCCCGGCGCGCCTGTTCCACCAGTTGCTGTTTCACACCCTCATCCAGTTGTGGCGTGCGCGACAGAATCCATAAATAGTCACGGTTCGGACCGCACACCAGCGCATGCTGGTAATTCTCATCCAGCGCGATGACGTTATAGCCGCCATAAAATGGGCCGAAAAACGACACTTTCAGCGCCGCACGCTGCGGTGAGCCGGTGAAGTAGGCTTTGCCGATGCTCTCCTGCCACTGCTGTTTCTGTGCATTAAAGCCACGGTTCACTACTTTCAGGCCGCCGTCATCACGCTTGCTGTAGGTTGCGGTGACCTGCTCCAGACCACGCTCAAAACGATGATCCAGGCGAGCAATCTCATACCAGCGGCCGAGATAGCGCTCGGCATCAAAGCCTTCAATTACCGTGACATTTTTCGGTGGCGTGGTGGAGCAGGCGACGGAGAGCAGGGCGCCGAACATGACGCCCAAAGTTTTCCACAGTTGCATAAGCTATTCCTTTATCGATGAATAGCTTAAGTATAGATGATCGCTTACAGCGTGCAGACGCCGATCAACGTGACCACGCTGAGAATGGCGGCCAGGCCATAGAACAGCCATTTTGCGGCGGGGATATGCAGCTGTAAATCGTGGGCGCCGTGGTGCAGGCGATGCAGTGCGCACCAGACCGGCAGCACGATCATCAGCAGGATAAACAGCCGGCCAAACCACGACTGGGCAAACGCCAGCACGCGCAGGTAGTCGAGTGCGCCATCCGGGTAAGCGCCCAGTGGCAGCAGGATGCCGATCAGCAACAGTATCACTGGCGTGACAATTGCCGCCCACATGCCGCCAGCGCCAAACAGTCCCCAGAAAATCGGTTCATCGGAACGACGAGGTTGCGGTTTCATTGGCTTCTCCTTACACCAGCAGCGCCAGCAGCAACGCCGCCAGCGTGAACAGCACCATAATGACCCACAGCGCGGTGACTATCGGCCCGGGCGCCAGCTTTTCTCCTTTAATCACCACGATGGCTGCTTTTGGCGCTAAATCGAACCAGGTCTTGCTGTGCAACAGCGCCGCCAGCAGAGCGGCGACATTCAGCAACAGCACCACCGGATGCTGGAGAAAAGCAACGAATGCGGCCCAGCTCTCTGCGCCTTGCTTCAGCGCAAACAGGCCAAAAATCAGTTCGATGCTGAACCATAAAGCCGGAATGGCGGTGCCTTCGCGCAGCATATAAAAGCGGTAAAAGCTCAGCTGTCGCCACCAGTCGCGCGGCATGCTGCGCATATAGGGTTTACGTTTCGAGGTTATCATCGCTTTCTCCTTATTGCGGCCGCAGCATGGCGATCATAAAGTCTTTGCTGCTCTCGACTTTGCCCTGCTGAATGGCGGCGGCGGGATCGACATGTTTTGGACACACCTGCGAACAGTAGCCGACGAAAGTACAGCGCCAGACACCATTTTCGCCATTCAGCTGCGGCATGCGTTGTGCTTTGCCATGATCGCGGCTGTCGAGGTTATAGCGGTGCGCCAGGGTAATCGCCGCCGGACCAATAAACTCGGGGTTAAGGCCAAACTGCGGGCAGGCGGCATAGCACAGGCCGCAGTTAATGCAGCCGGAAAACTGATGATATTTCGCCATCTGCGCCGGGGTTTGCTGGTGCGGTCCCTGTTCCGGGCTGCGGCCGTTGCCAATAATCCACGGCTTAATCGCTTCCAGACTTTCGATAAAGTGGGTCATATCCACAATCAGATCGCGCTCAACCGGAAAGTTGGCCAGCGGTTCGACGCGCACACCCGTCGGGTAGTCGCGCAGAAAGGTTTTACAGGCCAGTTTCGGCACCCGGTTCACCATCATGCCGCAGGAGCCACAGATCGCCATGCGGCATGACCAGCGCCAGGCAAGGTCAAACGCAAGGTTATCTTTGATATAGCCCAGTGCGTCGAGCAGCGAGGTTTGATCGTCATAAGGTACCTGGAAGGTTTCATAACGCGGGACGCGATCCTGTTCCGGGTTATAACGCTGGAGAGTAACGGACAGCGTTTTCATCTCAGACATGATGCTGCTCCTTATGCTCTGTGTTCTCGGCTGCTGCGCCATAGACCCGTTTCGCCGGCGGCAAGCTGGTGATGGTCACCGGGCTGTACTCCACACGCGGAGCTGCGTCAGGGGTATAGAAGGTCAGAGTATGTTTGAGGTAGTTGACGTCATCACGCTCGGTGCAGCCTTCATCCAGCCGCTGATGCGCGCCGCGCGACTCCTTGCGGTTAATCGCGGCATGCGCCATGCACTCCGCAACATCCAGCCCGTGCGCCAGCTCAAGGCTGTACAGCAGTTCAGTGTTAAACACGCTGGTGGTATCGCTAATGCGCACCTGTTTAAAGCGCTGTTTCAGCTCCGCCAGTTTATCGACCGTTTTCTGCATCAGTTCCGGCGTACGATAGATACCGCAGCCCTCTTCCATGGCGCTACCCATCTCATCGCGCAGGGTGGCCCAGTGTTCGCTGCCCTGCTGATTGACCAGCTGCTTCAGGCGCTGTTGTACATCGCTGGCCTGCGCATCAAGCGCGGCGCTATTTGCCGCGCTGGCGCTTTGCGCGCGCTGTACCGCCTGCTCTCCTGCCAGACGGCCAAATACCACCAGCTCCGCCAGTGAGTTGGAACCGAGGCGGTTGGCGCCATGAAGGCCAACGGAGGAACACTCACCGACGGCGAACAAGCCCTGGATGCGTGTTTCACAGCGTTGATCGGTCTCAATACCCCCCATGGTGTAGTGCGCGGTGGGGCGTACCGGAATGGGCGCAGTGATGGGATCGACGCCGACATAAGCTTTACTCAGCTCGCAAATAAACGGCAGGCGCTCCTGCAGTTTCTTCGCGCCCAGATGGCGCAGATCGAGATACACCACATCGCCGCGCGGTGTGGCGATGGTGCGACCGGCGCGCCACTCGTGCCAGAACGCCTGCGACACTTTGTCGCGCGGACCCAGCTCCATATATTTATTTTTTGGCTCACCGAGCGGGGTTTCTGGCCCCATGCCGTAATCCTGCAGATAGCGATAACCGTCTTTATTCACCAGAATACCGCCTTCGCCGCGGCAGCCTTCGGTCATCAGGATGCCGGAACCCGGCAGGCCAGTGGGGTGATACTGCACAAACTCCATATCGCGCAGCGGCACGCCATGGCGGAACGCCATGCCCATGCCATCGCCTGTGACGATACTGCCGTTGGTGTTGTAGCGATAGACGCGGCCTGCGCCGCCAGTGGCCAGCACCACAGCACTGGCGCGGATCTGTACCAGCGTGCCTTCCATCATATTCATTGCCACCAGGCCGCGCGCCTGACCGTCATCCACCAGTAAATCGAGAACGAAATGTTCGTCGAAGCGTTTGATCTGCGGATATTTGAGTGAGGTCTGAAACAGGGTATGCAGCATATGGAAGCCGGTTTTGTCGGCGGCGAACCAGGTACGTTCGATTTTCATGCCGCCAAAGCGGCGTACATTGACCGAACCGTCCTCTTTACGGCTCCAGGGGCAGCCCCACAGTTCCAGCTGGGTCATCTCCTGCGGGCAGTGGCGGACGAAGTAATCGACCACATCCTGCTCACACAGCCAGTCGCCGCCTGAGACGGTGTCGTGAAAATGGAAGTCGAAGCTGTCCTGTTGTTGAGTGACGGCAGCGGAGCCACCTTCCGCCGCCACGGTGTGGCTGCGCATCGGGTAGACTTTGGATACCAGGGCAATATTCAGTCGTGGATTGTCTTCGGCGGCGGCGATTGCGGCGCGCAGCCCGGCGCCACCAGCGCCTACGATGACCAAATCAGCATTGCAGATTTGCACGGTTCCCTCCTTGTTCAGGTCGCGGGTAATCGGAAAAGGTCTGCTGCAAAAGCGGCAAACAAACCACTTAAATGGTGAGAAAATGCACTGCTTCACCGCGGAGTATAAGCCTGGTAAAAGTATGGTTTTTTGATGTGTGCGGGTATTTGGGTGGGAAAATGCACAGAAGTTTGTCTGCTCGCACGGATACGAGTAGACTTCATCCCCCTGTCTGACTGAGGAGTGAACAACATGAGCGATACGGCAAGCTGGCAGCCGAGCGCATCTATTGCCAATTTATTGAAACGTGCAGCGATAATGGCTGAAATTCGACGTTTCTTTGCCGATCGTGGCGTGCTGGAGGTGGACACTCCGGCAATGAGTCAGGCTACGGTGACCGATATTCATCTGGTGCCGTTTCAGACCCGCTTTGTTGGTCCGGGGGCGTCCGAAGGACGGGATCTGTGGTTTATGACCAGCCCGGAATACCATATGAAACGCCTGCTGGCAGCGGGCAGCGGCCCGATCTACCAGCTGGGTCGCAGTTTCCGTAACGAAGAGGCGGGGCGCCATCACAATCCGGAATTCACCATGCTGGAGTGGTACCGCCCGCATTACGACATGTATCGTCTGATGAATGAAGTGGACGATCTGATTCAGCAGGTGCTGGAGTGCGACAGCGCGGAAACGCTCTCTTATCAGCAGGCATTTATCCGCCATCTGGAAGTGGATCCGCTCTCTGCGGATAAAGAGCAGTTGCGTGAAGTGGCGGCGAAACTCGGTGAGGGTGAGCTGGCGCAAAGGGAAGAGGATCGCGACACTCTGCTGCAGCTGCTGTTTATGCTGGGTGTTGAACCGAAGATTGGGCTGGATAAACCGACGTTTGTCTATCATTTTCCTGCCACCCAGGCGGCGCTGGCGGAAATCAGTACCGAAGATCACCGCGTGGCGGAGCGCTTCGAGGTCTACTATAAAGGCATTGAGCTGGCGAATGGCTTCCGCGAACTGACTGACAGCCGCGAGCAGCGTCAGCGTTTTGAACAGGATAACCGCCGCCGTGACGCGCGTGGTCTGCCGCAACACCCGATTGACACCAATTTGCTGGATGCGCTGGCGCACGGTATGCCGGAATGTTCCGGTGTGGCGCTGGGGGTTGACCGCCTGATTATGCTGGCGTTAAAAGCAGAAAGCCTGAGCGAAGTGATTGCTTTCCCGGTTGATCGCTGCTGATTTGTCTTCCCGCTTACTCAGACAGTTAAATGCTGTTGTTAATCGGCCTGCGTTGCAGGCCGATTACATTTTCTTTTGCGCGCAACGCCGCAGTGTTTGATTTTTAACCACCTCTGACTGCTGATAAAATCTGCCGGTATTCAACGGAATGACAGGATTCAGCGATATGGTTATTACCTCCACACCGCACGATGCGGTTTTTAAAGACTTCCTTTGCCAAAGCGACATCGCCCGGGATTTCCTGCAAATTCATTTGCCTGCCTCACTGCTTCAGCACTGTGACCTTGATACGCTGAAACTGGAGTCAGGAAGCTTTGTTGACAGGAAATTACGCGCAATCCACTCAGATGTTCTCTACTCAATGAAAACAGTGGACGGAGAAGGGTATATCTACTGCCTGTTTGAGCATCAGAGTTCGCCGGACAGGCATATGACTTTCCGCTTAATGCGCTATGCCTTAGCCGCGATGCAGCGTCATCTCGATAATGTTGATAACCAGTTGCCTTTGGTGATTCCGGTGCTGTTCTACCATGGGCAGGTCAGTCCCTGGCCGTTTCCTGTGAACTGGTTGCAGGCATTTGCGAATCCACAACTGGCTACGAAGATTTATACCGGTGATTTTCCGCTGGTGGATGTGACAGCAATACCGGATGACATCATCCTGACCCATCGCCGTATAGCGGCGCTGGAGTTGGTTCAAAAGCATATTCGCCAGCGAGATTTGATGGAATTTGTCGAACAGCTGGTGACGCTGTGGATGAAAGGATGCACTAATGACGAGCAATTCATTACGCTGATAAACTACTTGCTACGGGCGGGGGATACCGCTTCGCCGCAAAAGTTTATTCATGCGCTGACACAGCGAACATCATGTCATGGAGGAGAGATAATGAGTCCCGCAGAATGGCTGAAGCAGGAAGGTCACAAAGAAGGTCACAAAGAAGGTCATCAGGCTGCAAAGCTTGAAATGGCCTCAAACATGCTGGCGAATGGCGTTGAGCTTGCGCTGGTGATGAAAGTGACCGGCCTGAAACCGGATGAGTTGCGACAGCTGCAACATTAACGCTGACGGAGTGAAAGGCCAGTTTTGCCTTTCACTCCGTTACCAACTCCCAGCCTTTACTTATCACTTCACGCCGGATGACGGTTATAACCCACCCGATTTAAATGTGCGGGTCGCAGGCGCGCCAGGATTGATCGGGGTGGTCTTGCGTCCCATTGTATCCAGCCGTACCTGGAACGGTGGGAATGGCATCTCAAGGCCATGCTCGCGGAATCCTTGCAGAATCAGCTGGTGCAGTTCATGGCGCAACGGCATACGGTGCCCCATCTCTGCGGCATGAATACGCAGTTCAAACAGCTGAATGCCCTGTTGCAGATCGACGAGGAACACTTCCGGCGCGGGTGTTTCCAGTACATAGCTGCAGCGATGGCATGCCTGCAGCAGCAGGTTGGTGACCTCTTCGCTGTTGGTGCTGGCCGGTGCCGGGATAGTCAGCACCACACGCGTCACGGAGTCGGACAGCGACCAGTTAATAAACTGTTCGGTGATAAATGCCTTATTCGGCACGATAATCTCTTTGCGGTCCCAGTCCGTAATCGTCGTGGCACGGGTATTGATACGCGTGATACTGCCGGTGAGATCGCGGATGGTGACGGTATCGCCGATACGAATCGGTTTTTCAAACAGAATAATCAGGCCTGAGATAAAGTTGGCGAAGATCTCCTGCATACCAAAGCCCAGTCCCAGACCCATCGCCGCCACCAGCCACTGCAGCTTCGACCATTCGATACCAATCATTGAGAAGCCGACCAGTCCGCCGATCAACAGCAACAGGTATTTGGTCAGAGTGGTAATCGCATAGCCGGTGCCGGGGGCTAAACTCAGATGCTGCAGTATCGCCAGCTCCAGCAGCGCAGGCATATTACGCACCAGCTGGGTGGTGATAATAAACACCAGTATGGCGATCAGCACAGCGCCCAGAGTAATCGGCTGCAGGCTTTCAACGCCCTGCACCGTGGTACTGACGTCCCACAGGCTAATGTTTTCCATAAACGCGAAAGCAGAGTGGAGTTCCGACCACAGCACAATCACCGACACCAGCGCAATCAGCGTCAGGATTGAGCGTACCAGCCGCAGTGACTGCGCGCTGATGGCATCCAGATCGATTACTGGTTCATCCATCTCGCCGCCATCGCCGCTATGGGTGACCTCTTCTTCGCCGCGTGCGCGGTGCGCCAGCATCTCGGCGCGGCGCTGACGTGCACGGTCAAAGGCAATGCGTCGTCGCTGGATCAGCATCCAGCGGCGAATAATATGATAGATAACCAGCAGCAGGAACCAGATGGCGACGGAGGTTTCCAGACGGGCCAGCAGCGCCTGCGAGGTGGCGAGGTAGCCGATGCAGGCCGTCAGCGCAGCGATCAGTGGAATGCAGATCATCAGGTTCCACAGCGCCCTGTTGACCATGTTCTCGCCACTGCCCTCTTTGTCGAGATGCAGCGGTATGCCAGCGCGTTTCAGGCTGATGGTCACCACGCACAGTGCGCCACAAATCAGGATAAAACAGAGGCGTCCGAGAGTGGCGTAAAACTGGCGGTCTTCCAGATTGTCGAAGGCAATCAGCAGCATAATCAGCGGCACGATAAAGCCAATCGTGAGGGAGTAGTAGCGCATCGCGCGCGCCACGCGCAGCTGCGGCCAGCGGAAATGCACCACAAACAGACCCTGTGGACGGGCAAAGGCTGCACTGATCATAAATGCCCACAGCACTGGCAAGGTGGCGGTAACGCCATCGCCAATCGCCACGGCAATCGGGTAGGGCCAGGCATTCTGTAAACCATAGCCGAGCGCCGCCCAAAGCACCGGTAGCGGCAATGCGACGACTATCGACCAGAAAACAGTGCGCAGCGTGAGGCTGAACTGATCCTGGGTGACCTTACCGACACGACTGGTGGCACGCGCCAGGAACGCATGATAGTGGCGGCGTGAGCTGATACTGATCCCGACCAGCAGCAGCGCAGCGAGGATCGGCAGCACCGTCTCGCGGCTGGTGAACATCATAACAAAAGCGCCGCCCAGCTGACCGAGCGTGTCTAAAGAGAGCAGGCGATTCAGGTCGTGCGCGACATCAAGTGGGTAGCTGAGGCTGAGCGGGCTGACATCTTCCGTCCAGAACAGATAGCGATGAGTCGCTTCCTTTACTTCTGTCAGGGCGTCTTCCAGCTGGCTGTTCGCCACTTTCAGTTTGGTGACTTCGAGGATCAGCGTATCGCAACCCGAAATCAGTGAGCTGAGTAATTCACGCTGCGTGCGCAGCTGGGCATCAAGAATTTTTTTCTGCTCGCTGGTCAGCGCCTCGCCATTCTCCTGCTTCAGCTGGCGCAGTTGCTGCTGCTGAGCAAGCTGGTTTTCGAAACGCAGACGCTGCACCCGTAGCTGCCCCATATCGCTGTCGAGCTGCTGTGACTTCGGCATATCGGGTAAGCGCGCAACCTGGGCGCGCAGGGCATCGCCGAGCAGATTAGACGCGCCAAGCCATTGCGACTGCTCACGCAGGGTGCTCAGTGCCTGGCGTACCTGGATGGTCTGATTGGCCGCCTGACGCTGCTGCGAAGCCACCAAATCCATACGCTGCGCCTGCTGATTAAGCGCCGCCGAGAGTTCGCGGTTGACGCTGAACTGCTCGGTAATCGCTGGCGGCAGATCGCTGCTGTTTTCCGCCAGCTGTTCTGTGTGCTCCAGCGCCAGTTCAGCTTCGCGCTGGCGCAGGTTGTTCTGCTGATTGCGCAGCGCCTGCAGATAGTTATCCAACTGTGTGGCTTTTTTCTGATGGACTTCGGCACGCAGTCGCGCCAGTTCCTGGCGGTTATTGGCGGACAGCTGCGCCAGTTCCAGTTCATCCACCCGCGCTTTCAGTGCGGCGGATTCTGCCTGACGCGCCCAGGCCTGCGCCTGCGCCAGTGGTGTCGCCGGGCTGGTTTGCGCCTGCAGGCGTCGCTCCACTTCGCTCAGCGCACGGCGCGCTTCGGTCTGCTGCTGCGGCAACTGCGACAGGGAGTCGCTGATTTCCCGTGAGCGCTCTTCTTCCTGCTGCGCCTGACGACCTTCTTCCAGCAGCTGGCTGCTGACCTGCAGGATCTCCTGATCGAGATCGGCGCTGGTCATGGTACTGCGCACGGATTTTGTGCTGTCGGTGAGGCTGGTGATTTGCTGGCGCAGTTCGCGCGCCAGACGCGGGAAATCGTCGATCACCTGCTGATACTGCTGGCTCATCTCCTGGGAAGCTTTGCGCTCGCTGAGCGAGTTCAGCGCGGCTTCCAGCGACTGCACCAGTTCCGCCTGAGCGGTGGCATTTTTACCTGACCGGGCCTGATCCAGCTCCTGCTTAAGCTGTGTTTCATCCGGCACGCTGGCGGCGTAAACGGGCAAACTTAAACAGCAGCCCAGCAAAATTGAGAGAATCAGGCGCACATTAACACTCTGTTATCAGTGAGGTGTCTCGGGTTTGGTCGGGGCTTGCGCTGGCGCGTCTGCTGCCGTTTCGGTATGGGTTGCGGCGTGAGTGTCCGTCACTGTTGCGCTGGTCGTTTCCACAACGGTTTCTGTCGCGGTTGCCTCAACGCTCTCTGGCGCGGTTTCTGCAACTGTTCCGCTCAGCAGCATTGCCAGCGGCTGGCCCATACGGGTTTTCGCTTCCGGCGTCAGGCTTTCCACCAGTTTCACCTGGCCTGGGGCAAACAGGTTGATCACTGTTGAGCCTAATTTAAAGCGGCCCATTTCCTGGCCTTTTAACAGCACTACTGCGCCTTCTGCATCCGCTTGTGGATAGGCCCAGCGCTGAATCACACCGTTACGCGGTGGCGTGATAGTGCCCGCCCAGACGGTTTCAATACTGCCGACAATGGTGGCGCCCACCAGAATCTGTACCATCGGACCAAAATCAGTATCGAAGTAGCAGATGACGCGTTCATTACGCGCGAACAGGTTCGGGATATTTTGCGCGGTCAGCGGATTGACGGAATAGAGATCGCCGGGAACGTAGACCACTTCACGCAGGATGCCGTTACACGGCATATGTACGCGATGATAGTCGCGCGGTGCGAGGTAGGTGGTAACAAACTCACCATCGCGGAATTTGTCAGCCATCTGCCAGTTGCCTGCCAGCAGCGCTTCCAGCGTGTAATGATGTCCTTTGGCCTGGAAAATCCTGTCACCATCAATGCGGCCAAGCTGGCTGATCGCGCCATCGGCAGGCAGCACCAGCAGATTTGGATCGGTATCGATCGGACGCGCATCATCACGCAGTGGACGCACGAAGAAGTCATTAAAAGTGCGATAAGTGGCGGTATCCGGCTTCTGCGCTTCCGCCATATCCACTTTATAGAACCAGACAAAAGCGTCGATCACGGCTTTGGTCAGACGACCCGCACGCTGGCTGGCGCCCCATCCGGCTAATTCTGTCAGCCACTTCTTGGGCAGCAGATGGTTCAGGCCGAGTTTAATACGATCCAACACGTTAGCCTCCTGGCTTAATTCACGACGTTGAGAGAAAAAGGGGGCGAATTGTAGCAGCGCCCAATCCTTTAGGCTATGGAGCAGAGGGTAATGTCTGCTGTGGTTTTTTAGTCATCATTAGCAAAGTTTTTACGTACTTTTACCTGCGACATGCTTTCCAGAATACGGTGATAGCTTTCAAAGCGGACTTCATCAATCGCACCGTTTTCCACCGCTTCGCGAATTGCACAGCCGGGATCGGTATCGTGCTTACAGTCGCGGAACTTGCAGTGACCTAAAAACTCACGGAATTCGACAAATCCCTGAGTGATTTGTTCCGGTTCAAGATGCCAGAGACCAAACTCGCGCACGCCGGGGGAGTCGATCACATCGCCGCCATGAGGGAAGTGATACAGGCGTGAGGCAGTGGTGGTGTGCTGACCAAGACCGGAAACATCCGAGACATCGTTAGTCAGAATCTGTTCGCTGCCAAGGTCGAGGCCCAGCAGAGTGTTCAGCAGGCTCGATTTACCCACACCGGACTGGCCAGCGAAGATGCTGACCCGGTCAGTCAGTGCATTTTCCAGTTCCTGCAGACCCTGTTTGGCATAGCTTGAGACCATCAGCACGCGGTAACCAATCTGGCGATAAATATTCATCTGCTCATCGACAAAGGCGCGGCCTTCGTCATCCAGCAGATCAGTTTTGTTCAGCACCAGCAGCGGTTCGATACCCAGCGTTTCGCTGGCGATCAGATAGCGGTCAATAATATTCAGCGACAGTTCTGGCAGGATCGCTGAGACAATAATGATTTGGTCGATGTTGGCGGCAATCGGTTTGATGCCGTCGTAAAAATCGGGGCGTGTCAGCACTGAACGGCGTTCATGTACCGCCTCGACAATACCTTTTACCGTCGCGCCGCCTTCGACGCCGGGACGCCATACCACGAGGTCACCGGTGACCAGCGAACGGATGGTGCGGCGAATGTTGCAGCGATGCACCGACCCGTCAGTATCTTCGACGTCGGCGTGCATGCCAAAGCGGCTAATCACCACGCCATCACGCGGCTCGCCAAACAGGCTGTCGTCCGGTTCTGGTTTGCCTTCACGCTGTTTCAGGCGACGTTCATGGTTAGCGCTGACGCGACGTTGCTGACCTTTGGACAGTTTATTTTTGCTCACTCTTCCTCACACGGCTGACCGCTGTTCGCCCCCGCAGGGCAAAACGTCTATGATACACCCTTATGCCTTATTATGACGACTTTGGTAATAGTGGGATGAATCATGAGTGGAAATGAAAATAACCTGATCTGGATCGACCTGGAAATGACGGGGCTGGATCCGGAACGCGATCGTATTATCGAGATCGCGACCCTGGTGACTGACGCCCATCTGAATGTGCTGGCGGAAGGGCCAGTGCTGGCGGTGCATCAGAGTGATGCGCAGCTGGCGTTAATGGATGACTGGAACGTGCGCACCCATACCGGCAGCGGGCTGGTGGATCGCGTTAAGGCCAGTCAGCATGACGATCGCGCGGCAGAGCTGGCGACCATTGCGTTCCTGAAGCAGTGGGTTCCGGCCAACACTTCGCCTATCTGCGGCAACAGCATCGGCCAGGACCGCCGTTTCCTGTTTAAATATATGCCGGAGCTGGAAGCCTACTTCCACTACCGTTACCTGGATGTCAGTACGCTGAAAGAGCTGGCGCGCCGCTGGAAGCCTGAAATTCTGCCAGGCTTTAAAAAGCAGGGCACGCACCAGGCAATGGACGATATCCGTGAATCGGTCGCGGAACTGGCTTATTACCGCGAGCATTTTCTGCAGCTGTAGGAGTACGCCTGCGGCGAAAATTAAATTTTTATGACGTCAGGGTATTGCAGAGTAACGTAATACCCGTATAATGCGCACCCCGTAGCAATGAAGAATTTTCGTTGTTACGCACCCCGCGGGAATAGCTCAGTTGGTAGAGCACGACCTTGCCAAGGTCGGGGTCGCGAGTTCGAGTCTCGTTTCCCGCTCCAATTTTCTTCAGTCGTTTTACCTCCTTCTCCAGTACCCCAATTTCTAAAGCTTTAGCCACAACATCACATACACTTGCCTTGTCGTACCCATGATTCCGTTTTACACCTCGTTGCATTACCTGATACCGCCGGCCATGCCTTGTTATATGCCGTGCTGCCGTCCGTGCCTTTGTCGGGCAGCTGAGCAGGCTGGAGGAAGGGATTCCACTTATTTCAGCCGGGATTAACCTCAGGTTAACCCCTGCCAACATATTGGTATACGACAGACGCTGTCATAGCGCCCACAATAAGGGGATATACAACAGCGGCTTGCTGATATTGAAGCATCGAACATGACGGTAGCATCAGCCGCCGAACCGGTGCTGAATGCCCTGACCAGGAGAAAAACCAGCCATGCGTACCGTCTATGTGAACGGGGAATTTGTCCCGGAGAATGAGGCGAAGATCTCTGTCTTCGACCGTGGTTTTACCTTTGCCGATGCGATCTATGAGGTCACCACCGTGCTGCGTGGCAGACTGGTCGATATCGAACTGCATCTGGCGCGCCTGCGCCGTTCACTGGGCGAGCTGGCGCTGACCCTGCCGCTCAGTGATGAGGCGTTGCTGACGATTCACCGCGAGCTGATTGCGCGTAACCAGCTGGAAGAAGGATTAATCTATCTGCAGGTCAGCCGCGGCGTGGCCGATCGCAACTTTCATTTTCCCGCGGCCGACACGCCGCCGACGGTGGTGATGTTCAGTCAGGCGAAAAAAATCGTCGACAGTGTACCGGCGTTACAGGGAATTAAGGTGATTACTCTGCCGGATTTACGCTGGGGACGCTGTGATATCAAGACCACCCAGTTACTGTACGCCTGTATGGCCAAAGAGCAGGCCAAAGCACTGGGTGCTGACGATGCCTGGCTGGTGAAGGATGGCCTGATCACTGAAGGGACGTCCAATAATGCGTTTATCGTCACCGGCGATGGCGCGATAGTGACGCGCGACCTTTCCCACGCCCTGTTGCCGGGCATCACCCGTGGCGTGATTAGTGCGCTGCTCAGTGAACATCAGTTGCGTCTGGAACAGCGCGCCTGGACAATTGAGGAAGCCGAACAGGCGACGGAAGCGTTTATTACCTCCGCTACCTCGTTTGTCTGGCCAGTGATCGCGCTGAACGGTCAGCCGATCGGCGACGGTAAGCCGGGAGTTATCACCCAGCGTTTACGCCAGATCTATCTCGACCATGCGCTGGCGGTACTCAAGTAAGCCTGCGGCTGCCGGGATAAGCACAACAATCACAGATCGTTGATGAAAGTGTTCTGGCTGATATCATCGGCCTGGATCCCTTTCCATAATAGGGGAAGGGGAAAAGCAGTGCGCTCTTCATTATGCGAATTTCAGTGTTAGTTATCTATTTTTATCATTTGCCTCAAAAGAGCCTCTGCCGTCAGAATCATTTTTCAGGCGGCGCCTGAATACACGCCCATTATAAAAGCTTACGCAAAGCAGTGTTGTTCGTTGTCTTTATTTACAGCGAAGGTGATTGTTTTCGCGATATCAGGAAAAGGCCTCATCATGAAATTATCCAAATTATTGCTGTCGCTGCTCATGGCGGGAAGTTTATCCTCAGCCTGGGCGGCGGATCAAAATGTCCCATCCCACACCACTTTCCAGGTCAGTGCTGATAATCAATTAAAAAGTAAATTGCCTGCGGATATTCTGAAACGTGGTTATATTCTGGCGGGCACCAATCCTAATACGCCACCTACCACCTTTTATCAGGAAGATAATAAAACTCTGGCCGGGCGTGAAATCGATATTTTCAACGCTGTAGCCGGACGCCTTGGCGTGGTGGTGCACTGGCAGGATACCGGTGGTTTCGACAACATTATTCCCGGTCTGAAATCAGGCCGCTACGATGTGGCGTTGTCCAATATTAATGCCACCAAAAAACGTATGGATCAGGTGGATTTCGTCAGCTATTACGATGCTTCACGCCTCGGCGTCATCTCGCGTAAAGACGCTAATATCGCGCCATTTACCTCATTCCAGCAGATTTGCGGCCAGGAAGTGGGCGGCGGTGCGGGCACCACACAGCTGACGCGTCTGGAAGAGGCCAGCAAAGCCTGTGAAGCAGCCGGTAAACCGGCGCTGAAAATCGCGGTATTCCCGGATCGTCCATCGGGTGTGCAGGCGGTGGTCAGTGGTCGCGTGCCGCTGTTCTTCGGCCCGTATGAAGGCTTAACCTGGCAGGTTTCGCAGGTGAAAGCGCTGGCGATGACCGGCACCATCGAGGTGAATGATGCACCTGTTTCTATCGCGTTCCCGAAAGATTCGCCGCTGGAAGCGGCAGTGCAGGACGCGCTGAACTCGCTGATTAAAGACGGCACTTATCAAAAAATTCTTGATAAATGGTCGATTGGTTTCGGCGCGGTGGAAGAAGCGAAACGTAATCAAGAGATTCTGTAATGAGCGTCGGTCACAGCGAACATCCTGAAGAGTTACGTATCGTCGGTAAAAAGTATCTCGGGCGCTGGGTCAGCGCCCTGCTGGTGGTGGCAGTGTTACTTGCCGCCGCTCACTCGATGCTTAACAACCCGCGTTTTGAATGGGGCGTAATTGCAACGAGTTTTACCGAAACCTCCATTCTGCAGGGCGTCCTGATGACGCTCAAACTGACGGCGATTTCGGTGATCCTCGGCTTTGCCGGCGGTACGGTGCTGGCGCTGATGCGCCTGTCATCCAATCCGGTGCTGATTGCCGTTAGCTGGAGTTACACCTGGTTCTTCCGCGGCGTGCCGATGCTGGTGCAGCTGTTTCTCTGGTACAACATCGCCGCACTCTATCCGACCATCTCTCTGACGCTACCGTTTGTCGGTGAGGTGTGGCGTGCCTCAGCCAATGATTTAATCAGCCCATTCAGTGCGGCGGTGATTGCGCTGGTGATGCACCAGTCCGCCTATGCTGCAGAGATTGTGCGCGCTGGTATTCAGAGCGTGGGCAACGGACAAATTGAAGCGGCCAGGGCGCTGGGTTATCGTCCGGCGCAGATTTTCCGTCATACCGTGCTGCCGCAGGCGATGCGCGCCATTCTGCCGCCTGCAGGTAATGAGGTGATTGGCCAGCTGAAGACCACGGCGGTGGTGTCGGTGATTTCGCTGCAGGATGTGCTCTACTCGGCGCAGATTATTTACCAGCGCACCTATGAAGTGATCCCGTTATTGCTGGTGGCGACGCTGTGGTATCTGGTGATGACCTCGTTGCTGTCCATCGGTCAGTACTATGTTGAGCGCTATTTCAGCCGCAGTACCCTTCGCCGCAAGGCAAAACCGCATACCCATCAGGCGCAGCCGGCTTACACTATTGAGAGCGGGAGAACCAGCAATGGGTGAGACGATTCAGCTACGTAAAGTCACCAAGAAATTCTCCGGTAATACCATTCTCGATGCTATCGATCTTGATATTCCGGCCGGTTCGGTGACGGTGATCCTGGGGCCATCGGGATCGGGAAAATCGACGCTGCTGCGCTGTATTAATCATCTGGAAAAGCTGGATGGCGGCACCATTCGCATTGGTGGCGAACTGGTGGGTTACAGGCAGGTAGGGAAGGCGCTGTATGAACTTAACAGTAAGCAGATTGCCGCCCAGCGCAGTCGCACCGGCATGGTGTTCCAGCAGTTCAATCTGTTTCCGCACCGCACCGTGCTGCAGAATATTATTGATGCACCGTTACGGGTGAAAAAGCAGAGTCGCCAGCAGGCGACGGCCAAAGCGCGCGAGCTGCTGCAGCAGGTTGGCCTGGCGACACGTGAAGATGACTGGCCGCAGCAGTTGTCCGGCGGTCAGCAGCAGCGTGTGGCGATTGCCCGTGCGCTGGCGATGGATCCGGAAGTGATGCTGTTTGATGAACCGACGTCAGCACTCGACCCGGAGCTGGTGGGTGAAGTGTTACAGGTGATCAAAAAGCTGGCGCACTCCGGTATTACCATGGTGATCGTCACTCATGAAGTCGGCTTTGCCCGTGAGGTGGCTGATAACATTATCTTTATGGAAGAGGGCAAGATCGTGGAGTCCGGGCCGGGGAAAACGGTTCTGGATGAGACACAAAATATCCGCTTCCGGCACTTCTTATCGACGGTGCTGTAGTGCCGTTAGTCTGGCACAGTGGTCACCACTGTGTCAGACCGATCGCTTCTCCATTCAATTTCCCTTCCCAAAAAAGCCAACACCCTAATCTTTGGTTTTCTGACAGCAATCAAACCGTGATTAAACGGGGTGTTTTGTCTAAATAAAAATCCCGGACTATTTTCATTTTGTTTAATTTTATTAAGCAGCCATAAGAAATAAACGGTAATTAAATAAAAGAGAAATTCTCTTCGTTTATGAGTAATTCTCAGGTTTGCGGGTATTAAATTGCAAGCGCAACGCATTGTTTATATAACTGTATCGATTGCTAAGGGAGGACATGTTTTCTGATAAACGAGGTTACAAACAAGTATTCGCTGGTGCTTTTTCAAGGCTAAACAACTCGCCTGGTATAAATAAGGCTCCTTTCGCAAAGGTTATTAATTTGCGCGTTATTTGCTATTGACTGTCCTGCCGAAAATCCTTGCTTGCTATTAATTTATATAAATTTCATAAGAGAATTATGATGAATAGTATTTTCAAAAAAAAGCCCGTGGCCATGGCGATACTGCTTGCGACTGCATTACCGGTGCTGGCTGCGGATTATGGCACAGGTGCTCATGCGCCACACGATAAAGCTAGTGATAATTATTCAGGAGATGCATTTCAATCGCTTAGTCACACACTGAATGCCGATGGTCGTTCTAACCATTCTCATTTTTCCGGCCATTCTCATCAGACAATAAATAACGAAGATGGTACGGTTTACTCCTCAAATGATATTTTTGACGACAATGCATTTCAGATGGCTCTCAATGGCATCGCGCAATACGCCAGCTTCACGGGGCACGCAAAACAGTATGTTGGCAGCAGCGACACTGGCAATATGCAGGGTGGTTTTTCAGGAGTATCACGATACGGGACCTTCACTGAATACAGTCAGCAGATTCTCGGTCTGACAGGCGATTATCGGGACAATCCGCTTGGTAATAATGATGCCAGTTCTGAAGATGAATTCTTCTCAGATTTTGCTTCTCAGACACTGTATGGTGTGAGCCAGGCCAGCGGTGACAGCTTTGCTGACAACGCCTCACAGACGCTTTATGACGTAGCGACAGCGAAAAACGGGAAATTTGCTGACCAGACGCGTCAGGAACTGCATGACAGCAGCCAGTCTGATGGCGATGGCTTCAAAGATAATGCCTCGCAGGCGCTTTACGACACGGCTTCAGCGCGGAACAGTATATTCTCAGGCAAAGCCAGCCAGCAACTTCATGACGCCAGTAAATCTGACGGTGCGAGTTTTAAAGAGAACGCCTCGCAGACGCTTTACCTGGACGCTGTGGCGCTGAACGGGACATTCTCAGACTATGCGCGCCAGGAGCTCCATGGCGCCAGCCAGGCCAGCGGCAACCGTTTTTCAGGGGACGCCTCGCAGACGGTTTATGACGAAGCCGCAGCGCTTAATGGTGTCTTTACCGATAACGCGCGCCAGGAACTGCGCGATAACGGCCAGTCAGACGGCGCCAGCTTTACAGGCAACGCCTCCCAGCAGCTTTACGACGAAGCCACCGGGCAAAATGGTACATTCTCCGGCAGTGCCAGTCAGGCGCTTTATAGCAACAGCACCTCAACCAGTGACAGCTTCCTCGGCAACGCCACGCAGACACTCTACGATTCTGCTGCAGCGCGGAATGGCCAGTTCACCGGCAATGCAGGTCAGATTCTCAATGGCTCTGGCCAGGCAGATGGCATCAGCTTTACAGAAAATGCTGCGCAGACGCTTTACGACAATTCTGCCACACAGGACGGTAAATTCTCCGGCTACGCCAGACAGGCGCTTTATGGTGCAAGCCAGGCAACCGGCGATACCTTTAATGAGCATGCGCGCCAGACCATTATTTCCGGTATTTCCAGAAACGCCACCTTCAATCATTCCAGTTCTTTCTCAGCGGAAGGTGGCATCGTTGAAAACGCCACATTAAATGATCACACCTCTGGCTTTGTTAATGGCACAGCTGCGCTCACTGGCAAGACGACCATTAATGATGCGGCTACGCTGCATCTCGCTGCCAATGGTCAGACGAAAGCGGAAGATCTATTACTAAATAAAGGCACCCTGGCAATTGACGCTCCTGACGCGAATCAGAATGCATCCTCAGCACATGTTGATTTCCTGACGGTAAATAACGGCGCTATTCGCTTTGGCTCCGCGAATAACAGTAAATTTACTGCGCTGGATATTCATCAACTGGATGGTTCCGGCGGCACCCTCTATTTTAATGATCCCCATTCAGCCGTTACAGGTAATCATTTAACCGCCGATGCTATTTCCGGTCATTATCATTTATCAATTGATGATGCGTATTCCCTGGCAGATAAGCTGGATCTGATCAGCGTGACCAGTGCCGGAAAAAATAACGGCACATACGATCTGATTAATAAAAAGGGTGAGAAAATCGATGCGATTGATTTACATGTCTACGTCGGGAAATTAACCCGCGATCCCGATCACCCTGATGATATTGCTATCCGCCAGGATAAAAGCACCACCACCCGTTCCACGGATGCGCTGTTAGGTGCGCTGTCCTCCGGGCTGTTTATCGCTGACGGTGAAATGCAAAGTGTTCGTTCCCGCCGTGGCGATCTGCAAAATGCCGGGCATGATACGGCAGGCATCTGGGGGCGTTATCTGACGGATGATACCCATGTGCATGCTGCGGGCAGTGCGGGTTATCGTCTCGAACAGGATGGCGTGGAGCTGGGGGGGGATAAGCTCGTTGATATCGGCAATGACCGGCTGGCGCTGGGCGTGTTCGGCAGTTATTCGCGCAACGGTCTGAAGCAGGATCGCGGCAATACCAGCAACGTTGACAGCTGGGGCGGCGGACTCTACGCCACCTGGTTTGGCGCACAGGGCTATTACGTCGATGGCGTGGTGAAATACAACCATTTCACCACTTCTGTACGCTCTCATACCGAGACCGGCGCTGGCGTGACGGGAGAATTTGAGCAAAACGGCCTTGGCGCCTCGCTGGAAACGGGTTACCGCTTTACGCTGCCAGCAGACGTCTTCGTCGAACCTTACATTCGCACCGCATACTTCACGGCGGGCGGACAGGACGTGAAACTGAGCAACGGTCTGGATGCGAAAGCGAATCGCCTGCAGTCCATTCGCGGCGAAACCGGGGTGACCGCGGGTAAACGCTTTGAGCTGGGGAATGGTCTGGCGGTCAGCCCGTATGCCACTGCCGCAGTGGAGCATGAGTTCGCTACGCGCAACGAGGTGCTGATGGGGGAGGGGTATCGCTTCAACAATGACTTCTCCGGCACAACTGGCCGCTACGGCATCGGCGTCGGCGCACAACTCACCCATGATATCTCGGTGTATGCAGAAGCTGACTATCGTAAGGGAGAGCATGTTGAGTCGCCAGTGATGGCCAATGCTGGCGTGCGGGTAAACTTCTGATGAGGTGAACGGGAGGGATGCCATCAACACGCTTAGCCCTGGCTGAGTCAGGCTTTCTCTCCGTTCGCTGCGGCGAAATTGTCCTGCTGAATAACGGGCAGGACGGTATCTGTTCAGCGGGTTACTGTGTGACCCGCTTCTTCTTTAATCACTCAGCCGTGCGCAAAGGCGCTGCAAGTCTTCGTCACTCTGTAACTGGCACATCGTGCGAATCTCCAGCAGCTGCTGCGCTGTTGCGCCTGGCAGGCAACCGCGTAACTTCTGCACCAGATCCACGGACGTGGCGATACTTTGCTGGCGAGTGATACGCTGTTGCAGGGACTCGCCATTGTTTAACTCCAGCGTGACCTGATGGAAGCGCTGAGCAGGGTTCAGCTCATCCGGCGGCGCACTGGCATCCGGGCAGCGCACGACCTTACTGGCCAGCGCCACAATCTCTGCTTCCACAGGCTGTTCGGCAAAATCCTCCACCCGCAACTCATCGCGCAGCAGCATCATGGCAATGACATATTCCAGGCTAAAACGTGCCTCGATGCCGTTGGCTGGCTGGCGGATAAATGCCGCAATATCACCGCCAGGCGGGAACGCCACTTCAATGCGCGCAATCTGTTGCGTCAGCGCATCGATAGTCTTGCCCTGCTGCAGCCACTGCTGACGTAACAGATGCGCGGCATCGGCTGCGCTGTGCGTGCCTGCGCAGGTCGGATACGGCTTAAACTCCAGTCCCGGGGTGATAATGCGCCATGGCGCTCCCCAGCCGCTGAGCAGCTTCTCCGGCTGCTGCTGCCCGCCGCCATACGCTGCCAGAAAGCTTTCGAGCACTGCTGCCGACTGGCCGTGAAAACCCGCCAGCGCCAGCTGTGCGGCGCTCACCGCTGCCTGGGCGGCAAAGCCTGCATGCAGCGGCTTTACCGCGCTGCCAAACTGTGCCCGCAGGCCACTGGCGCGGGTCGCGGCGATGCCGAGTGCGATCGCCGTTTGCTGCGGGTTCGCCGCCAGCAAATATGCCGTTGCCGCTGCTGCGGCAATCACGCCAAGCGTGGCGGTGTTATGGAAACCAAGCTGATAGTGACGTGGCCCGGCGGCCAGACCAAGGCGACCCGCCACTTCGACGCCCGTAATATACGCATCGAGGAAGCGCGTATGGCTGATGGTGGGCTGTTCTGCCACCAGCGCCAGCAGCGCGGGCAGGATCACCGTGCCCGGATGACCGCGAAAATCAGCATGAAAATCATCGTAGTCCAGCGCGTGTCCGGCATAGCCCAGCCGCAGCGCGCGGCTCTGGCTGTCCTCGCCGCGATACACCTGACGTAAACTCTGTAGTCCGGTGTCAGGCAAAGCATTGCTGATCACCGGCAGGCACACGGCGATAAAATCGAGCACGCCCTGACGCGCCTTGTCGCGCGCCGCTTCGCCCGGACGCGCGCTGACAATCTGTTCGGCAAGCTGTAACGCCAGTGACATCAGACTTCCCCTTTGCTCAGACGCGTTAATGCTTCGCTTGCCAGCTGCACAAAGTAGCGGGCGGTCGGAAACAGCGCGCGATCGTCGACGCGGAATTGCGGATGGTGCAGCGCATAGGGGCCACCAGAACCCACCATCACAAACGCGCCGGGCAGTTGCTGCTGATAAAAGGCGAAGTCTTCGCCAATCGGGCTGGCCTCCACGCGTCGCGCTTCGAAACCGGCGGCTGCGCCCTGTTCGAGGGCGAAATCGACCCAGGCGGCATCATTGACCACCGAGGGCGGGCCAGGCTGCCAGTCAAGGCTGATATCACTGTTAAACGCATCGCCAATCCCCTGCAGCACCTGACGGAAGCGGCGTTCAATCAGTTCGCGGGTCTGCTGGTCAAAGCTGCGCACCGTGCCCTCCAGCCAGGCGCTGTCGGGAATCACATTCCAGGTGCTGCCGCTGTGGATCTGGGTGATGGAAACCACCGCATTCTCGCTCGACGGCACGTTGCGCGCGATCAGCGTCTGCAGTGCGGAGATTACTTGTCCGGCAATCACAATCGGGTCATTGCCTTCATGCGGGCGCGCGGCATGGCTGCCGGTGCCGCTGATGGTGATGGCGAAGCGGTCGACGCCCGCGGTAAGCGCTCCGGCTTTACTGCCCAGCACGCCGACCGGCAGGCCGGGATCGTTATGAATGCCGAAGATTACCGCCGCACCGTCCAGCGCGCCTGTCGCCAGCAGTGCGGGCGCACCATGTCCGGTCTCTTCCGCCGCCTGGAACAGGATGCGTACGCGCCCTGGCAGGCAGGCTTCCTGCTGTTTCAGCATGATCGCTGCGCCAAGCGCCGCAGAGGTATGGAAATCGTGGCCGCAGGCGTGCATTACGCCGGGGTGCTCAGAGCGGTATTCAACGCCGGATTTCTCCTCTATCGGCAGGGCGTCGATATCCGCACGCAGCACCACCAGCGGGGCGCTTTGCTGTGCACCGATTTCCGCCACCAGCCCGGTGGCGAGCGGCAGATCGAGAACGTGAATCTGATGCTGTTCCAGCACTGCTTTGATGCGCGCGGTGGTAGCGAACTCCTGGTTGGAAAGCTCCGGAAAACGGTGCATTTCATGGCGGAAGTTTTGCAGGAACTGCGCCAGTTCCTGATGCTGAGAAGGGATGGCTAACATGTTTACACTCCTGTTAAACGGCGATCCTGGCGCGCGAGCCACTGCGCATGATGTGCTTCATCCAGCACTTTTTTCATATACAGCGTGATATGGCCCTTGCCGAGATCGGTGGTGTGTTGCGGCTGAAAGCCCTGTTTCAGGTACATGTCGATCAGCCACGGGTGGCTGGTGGCAGTGCCCAGCGAGTAGGCGGGCGCTTTCAGTTCGCCCAGCAGCACTTCCTGCTCCAGCCAGCTCAGCAGCTTTCTGCCGTAACCCTGGCCGTTCCAGACCGGGTCGGCGCCAAACCAGCCGATATGCGGCAGCCCAAACGGACCGGGCAGCGGTCCCCAGGGATAGCGCAGGGTCACGGATGACACCATGCGCTGGTCGACAAACAGTGCATACACACCATGGTGTTGCAGATGCTGTGTCACTTTATCCAGATCCGCCGTGGCGGCATCGAAGTGAATGCCCAGCGCCCTGACCGGTGCATATGCCGCGAGCATTAACGCCAGATAGGCTTCGCGATCGGCGAGGGTCAGCGCGCGGAAGACGGATGTCATTGACTAAACTCCTGTGAAAGATGGCCTGAGCGGCGCGCAGACAGGATCACCTCGTCCACTTTCTGCGGCGCGCAGCCGAGGTAATTCGCCGGATCGAGCCACTGCTGCAGTTCGGCGGGCGTGACGTACTGGGCCAGAACAGGATGCGCCAGCAGCACCTGCTGGAAAGAGCGCTGCTCTTCGTACGCCTGCATCGCGCACTGATAGACCAGCTCATGGGCACTCTGTTTGCCCAGCTTTTTCCCCACCTCAAACATCACTTTTTCCGACAGCAGTAAACCATCCTGCATTTGCAGATTGGCCTGCATACGGCGTTGATTAACGGTGATGCCGGGCAGAATGGCGCGCGCGCCCTGCAATTGCGCAGAGAGATAGATACAGATTTCCGGCAGCGCCAGCCACTCTGCACGCCAGCTCATGGCATCGCGTTCATGTTCAACGTGCATCGAGTGATAGATTAGACTGGCGCTTTTCTGCAGCGGTGCGGTCAGGCTGGCTAAACCTTCCAGCGCCGCCGGGTTGCGTTTGTGCGGCATGGTGGTGGAACCGATTTTACCCGGGTTAAACGGCTCCTCGATTTCACCTATTTCGCTACGCATCAGGTTGTACAGCTCATTGCCGATTTTACCCAGCGTACCGCTAATCAGCACCGCCACGGAGGCGAATTCAGAGAAGCGGTCGCGTGCCGCCTGCCAGCCAATATTCGGCGTGTTCAGCGCCAGTTTACTGAGCGCCAGCCGCTCCACCGGTGGTCCGGCCTCGCCCAGCGCGGCGTAAGTGCTGATGGCGCCTGCGAGGTTACCAGTCAGCAAGCGTGGCGCGATCTCTTTCAGCCGATCGAGATGGCGGATAAATTCATCCAGCCAGACGGCGACTTTAAAACCAAAGGTGATCGGCTGTGCCTGCATACCGTGCGTGCGCCCGGCCATCACCGTGTACTGATGGGTTTGCGCCAGCTGGATCAGGGTTTCGGCAATCGCCACGCAGTCGCGCGTTACCAGTTGCAGCGCCTGTTTCAGCTGCAGCACCGTGGCGGTGTCGACAATATCCTGAGTCGTGACGCCATAATGGATATACTCGCCGGCCTCGCCGCACTGCTGTTGCAGCGCTTTCAGTGTCGGCATCAGAGAGTGTTTCATCTGCGCGGCCTGGCTGGCGATGGTGGCGACATCAAGCAGGCTGGCATTGGCGGCGGCGGCGATGGTTGCGGCTGCCTGGGCCGGGATCACGCCCAGCTCGCCCTGCGCACTGGCCAGCGCCACTTCCACCGCCACCTGTTGTGTCAGACGGTTGTGTTCGGACCAGATCGCGCGCATTTCCGCGGTGCCAAAATTATTGCCAATTAACAGATAATCGATGGGATGTGAGGACATTTATCTCTCATTATTTTCAGGGTTAATTAAAGAAGGGGAAATATCATTTCCGTCATCTGAAATTAGCCTCAGTTTGCTCTATCATTTCTTTGATCCAGCACAGCGCGCAAGGCTTTTACCTGCTATAGCTAAATTTCCTCTATCGATAGATGAATTTATGAAATTGAAAGCAGAGGGCGATTGTTGATTAATTTCTATTTTTTCGTAGCATGAGAAAATGATTTATTTCTGCTGTTATCAACCCTGTCGTTAATCATCATTTCTGCGACAAGTAAGACCGTTATTTCTCTTCACCGGGGACGGGCTATTGTTGCCCGTAATGTCTGAATTAAAAACACAGGTTATAAAAGTGCTAGCTATCAAATCGCCGCACCGTTACCTCCAGCTGCCCGGCCTCACTGCCCGGGCAGGTGAATATATTGTTCCCCATGCCACTTCTGTTGCGATTATCACCAGTTCCCAGGCCTGGGAGGCGGTCAATCCGCACCTGGAAACCAGCCTGCAGGCGCATGCGATTGATTACCAGGTCAGCTTCCTTGCTGGCGAGTGCAGCGACGAAGCGATTACTGAGCATCAGGCGCTGGTGCAGCAGTCTGGCGCCACGCTGGTACTGGGCATTGGCGGTGGGCGCGTGCTGGATTGCGCGAAAGCCGTGGCCAATGCGCTGGAAGATGTCGCGCTGGTGACCTTACCGACTATCGCCGCCACCTGTGCCGCCTGGTCGCCGGTCAGCATTGTTTACAACGCCCAGGGCGGACATCAGCGCAGTATTGCGCTGGAAAAGATGCCGCGGCTGGTGCTGGTCGACAGCGAAGTGATTGCGCGCAGCGATGTGCGTTATCTGAAAGCCGGTATCGTCGATGCGCTGGCAAAATGGTACGAATTTATTCCTTATCAGCAGAAGAACGGCGACAGCCTGGCGCTTAATCTGAAGGTGCAGGCAGCGAAAATGGCCGTCGACACCTTTGCACAATATGGCGTGGAGGCGCTGCAGGCTAATCAGCAGGGCATCGTCACTCCGGCGTTAACGAAGGTGATTGATGCCAATATCGCGCTGGCCGGGATGGCGAACAGTATGCGCGATGACTCTCCTGCGCCGGGTGTAGCGCATGCCATCCATAACCGTCTCACGCATCAGCCTGAGCTGCATGACTGGCTGCACGGCGAGAAAGTCGGTTTTTGCCTGCTGGTGCAGTCGCTGCTGGAAAGCGCCAATGGTGAGCCAGATGCCGGTTTACTGGCGCTGCTGCGCCAGTATGACGCGCCACTCACCTTATCACCGCTGGCTGGCGATCGCGCGGCTGCCTTTGCTGCCATCGCGCGCGAAGTGAAATTCACCGCCGCTAATGCCGCCCGTTTACCGTTTTCACTTGCCGCCAGCGCCATTGAACAGGCTTTGCTGGCCACTGACCGTCATTTCTAAGGATCAATCATGTCAAACCACACTGAAAATCGTCGCCAGCTGCGTCTCGGCCTGTTTGTGCAGCCACTGGGGCATCACGTCAGTGGCTGGCGTCTGTCACAACAGCAGGAGTCGCCGACAGATATTGAATGGCTGACCTGGATTGCGCGTAAAGCAGAGGAAGGCAAATTCGATATGTTCTTCGTCGGTGATGCGCTGGCGACCAGCGTGTACCGCCTGCCTTCCACTATGGCGCGCTTTGAACCGCTCACCTTGCTGTCCGCGCTGGCGGTGAATACCCGTCACATCGGCCTGGCGGCGACGGTCTCCACCACCTTCAGCGACCCGTTTAGCCTGGCGCGCGCCTTCTCTTCGCTGGACCATATCAGCCATGGCCGTGCGGCGTGGAATGTGGTCACTTCATTCTCCACCGATGTGGCGCGTAACTTCAGCCGCGACGATATGCCAAACCACGCCGAGCGTTATGCCGTCGCCCATGAGTTTCTTGATGTCACCTTTAAACTGTGGGAAGGCTGGCAGGACGGTGCCGTGGTGCATGATAAAGCCAGCGGACAATATTTTGTCGACGACAAGATCCAGGCGATCAACCACAAAGGGCACCATTTCCAGGTGCAGGGACCACTGAATATTGACCGTTCGCCGCAGGGGCGGCCGGTGATTATCGAAGCGGGTTCCTCCGCCGACGGGCAAAAACTGGCAGCCGCCACTGCCGAAGTGGTGTTTACTGCTGCGGCGACGCTGGAAGAGGCACAGGGCTTCTACCAGGCGCAGAAGCAGCAGGTGGCAGCGGCCGGGCGCAATCCTGACCATGTGCTTATCCTGCCGGGCGTGATGCCGATCGTGGGTCGTACCCGCGAAGAGGCATGGGCTACCTGGCGTGAACTGAATTCGCTGGTGGATATCGACAACGGTATCAAACAGCTGTCTACCCGTTTTGGTATGGATCTCAGCCAGTTCCCGCTCGACGGTCCGGTACCGGAAGCGCCGGTGATCGAAGGCGGTCAGAGCCGGGTGAAACTGCTGACTGACCTGGCGGAGCGCGAAAACCTGACGCTGCGTGAACTGGCGGCGATTGCCGCCGGTTCCCGTGGTCACCGCGTGCTGGTGGGTACCGCAGAAGAGATTGCCGACAACTTCCAGCAGTGGCTGGAGCAGGGCGGCGCGGACGGTTTCAATATCATGCCTGCGATTATGCCGGAGCAGCTGTCGCTGTTTGTTGAACGGGTGATCCCGGAGCTGCGCCGTCGCGGTCTGTTCCGCGAGGAGTATCAGTACCGCACCTTACGTGAAAACCTCGGTTTACCCGATCCTGTGCGAGGCTAACGCGATGACGCTCTCTTTATCGGCACGCGTTCAGCGCGTAACGATCTCTGCCAACGCCGCCGCACGTGAGCGTACCCGCGCGCTGAAAGCGGCGGGTGTGGATATCATTGATTTAACCATTGGTGAGCCAGATTTCGATACGCCGGAACATATCAAGCAGGCGGCATATGCCGCCATTGCGCGCGGCGAAACCAAATATGCGCCGATTCCTGGCGTACCGGCACTGCGTGCCGCCGCGCAGCGTAAGCTGCTGGACGAGAATCAGCTAACGTACGCGCCTGACGAGATCATGATTGCCAATGGCGCGAAGCAGGTGATTTTCAATGCCTTCTCCGCCACGGTGAATCCCGGCGATGAAGTGATTATACCGGCACCTTACTGGCCGACCTTCCCGGACGCGGTAAGCTTTAATGGCGGTACGCCACGCATTATCCCCTGCCATCTCGAGCAGAGCTATAAACTGCAGCCAGAACAGCTGGCGGCAGCGATTACCCCGAACACGCGCTGGCTGGTGCTGAATAATCCGGGTAACCCCAGCGGGGCAATTTATTCGCCGCAGGAGCTGGAGGCGCTGGCCGCAGTGCTGCGCCAGCATCCACAGGTGTGGGTTATGCTGGATGAGTTGTACGAGCATATTCTGTTTGACGGTCGTCAGCATCGCGGTTTACTCCATATCGCTCCGGATCTGCAGGAGCGTACACTACTGGTAGGCGGCGTATCGAAAACCTACGCGATGACCGGCTGGCGCATTGGCTATGGCGCCGGACCTGCCGCCCTGATCAAAGCGATGGTGGTGGTGCAGTCACAAACCAGTTCCGGCGCCAGCTCGGTGAGCCAGGCGGCGGCACTGGCCGCGCTGGAAGGCGGGCTGGCGTTTCTGGCGCCGCAGCAGGCGGCTTACCAGCAGCGGCGTGATAAGCTGGTGGCGCTGCTGGCGGATGTCCCGGGTCTGGAGGTGCTGGCGCCAGAAGGGGCATTTTTTGTCTTCTGCCGTTGCGCAGGGTTACTTGACCGGGTGAAGCCGGACGGTGCCAGGCTGGAGAGTGAAGCGGATGTGCTCGGCTACCTGCTGGAGAGTGGCGTATCCGGTGTCGGCGGCAGCGCGTATGGCTTATCGCCTTACTTCCGTCTGTCGATTGCCTCAGATGAAGCCAGCGTGGTTGAGGCGGGCAGACGTATTGTCGCCGCCTGTGGACGACTGACGCAGGGGCGATAACGGGGCTTTTCTGCCTGTTCAGAGGAACAGATGGCGGGAAAAGCCGCCATCTGTCGAACTTTTAGACGTTCGAGCGCCTGTTTACAACAAAGTACTTGCCAGCTTTTTCGAACAGGGCCATAATAGCGCCCATTCCTGACGGGCTTGATGATGAAAACTTATTTTTAATCAACAAGTTAAATGATAAATCAACGTCAGGTGGCACGATGTGATGCGGGAATAGCTCAGTTGGTAGAGCACGACCTTGCCAAGGTCGGGGTCGCGAGTTCGAGTCTCGTTTCCCGCTCCAAATTTCGTGTCGCTGTTTACAGCACTGCACCACTCCTAAGCGGGAATAGCTCAGTTGGTAGAGCACGACCTTGCCAAGGTCGGGGTCGCGAGTTCGAGTCTCGTTTCCCGCTCCAGTTTTTTCTCAATACTCCCCTGAAATGAATTTCTTATCCGTTAACGGATAGACCTGTTTGCACCCTGATTATCGCTTCCGCTATCCCGCGCCAGCCAGCCTTTTACCGCCAGATGACGCCTGATAACGTGTACGTTTACCGCTATTCCCCTGCCTGCCGGGTCGCGATCACCAGTTGCCGGTTCAGCGCCAGCACATCATCTTCCGAAAACCGCCCGGCATAGAACTGCAGTTTGGCGTAGCCCTGGAACCACTCGACATAGCTGCGCAGTAACTCCATCTGTGCCTGATAAGACTGGCGCTCAGCATTCAGCGCATCGCTGTTGGTGCGTTCGCCGCCAGACACGCTGCGGCGCATCGCCTGCACCAGCTGCGTGCTGTCGGCGGCGTTCTGACGCAGGGTCGTGATGCGTCTGCTGCTGCTGGCACAGACACGATAATACTTCTCCAGCATAGTGGCGGTGTTGCTGGTGGCGTGATCGAGTTCGAAGCGTGCCTGCTCGCGGCGGTTCACCGCCTGGCGCGTGGCATAGTAACTGGAACCGCCATTAAACAGCGGCACGGTTACCTGCAGACCGATGGTATTGCTGTCGTAGTTGCGACCCTTGTTATTGATATTATCCGACTCGATATGCTCATACGACGCGTAAGCCGAGACGCGTGGCATAAACTGGCCTTTTTCACGTTCAATAGTCAGATCGTTGTAGCGCACCCCCAGTCGTGCCGCCTGCACTTCCGGGTTCTGCTGCTGAGCATCTGCCAGCAGTGTCGTCAGGTCGGCATTCTGCAGCGGCAACAGTGCGCTTTTCAGGTTAATCGCCAGCAGCTGCCGCTGATGTAACGGCTCACCCAGCAGCGCGGACAGCTCACGCAGGCGGTCGGCCAGTTCGTTTTCGTAGTTCACCAGTTCGGCTTCGGTCGCGCCAATCTGGGTACGGGTTTCGAGAATATCGATGCGCGTCCCTTCGCCCTGCGCCATCATCCGTTCATTGCCGCGCAGCATCTCCTGATAGACGCGCAGCTGGTAGCGCGCCAGCTGCAGCGAATCCCGCGCCAGCAGCGCATTCAAATAGGCATCGACCAGCGTCACCGCCTCCTGCTGAAACTGCAGGCGATACTGCAGATCGGCATATTCCGCCTGGGTTTCGCCCATACGATATGTGCTGATCGCTGAGTAGTCGAACAGCGTCTGTTCCACGGTGATGCCGCGACGCTGGCCATAGAACTTATCCTTTACGGAAAGTGACTGGTCGGAACCTGAGACAGCAACCTTTTCCGCCAGGCGCGTGCGGTTGCGCAGATAGTTGATGGAGGCCTGAGGCAGCAGTGCGGCACGGGCGATATTACCCGCATCCCGGCCTGCCTCACGTGCGGCGCGGGCGGCCTGCACCTGAGGGTCATTGAGTAACATGCGCTCATAGGCCTGCACGAGGTTAATCGTCGGCGCATCGCTGACCTGCTCTGTGGCAGGCGACTGCTGCGATGGCGGCAATGATAATGGCGATGACGGCGTAAGAAAATCGGCCTGTGCCAGCGGCATGACGGCCAGTGAACATAACAGGGCCAGTATCGTCCGGCGTACTGTTCCTCTCCGCACCGTCTTCGCCGCACTGACTCTCTGCCGCGCCGTTGCCACGTAATGGCATCCCTTCATTTGTCACTCCTCCGTCAGCGCCAGCCGGGTGCGGTCACGCAGTGGCTTCACCAGATAGTTCATCAGGGTCCGTTCGCCCGTCTTCACAAATGCCGTGACCGGCATACCGGGCTGCAGCTGCAGTCCCGGCAGCATCTCGCGTCCCTGCAGTCCATCTACGATGATCTCAACATGGTAGTAAGGCTGGCCTTCGGCATCTTCCAGCCGGTCAGCCGACACGGTACGTACCGTGCCGGGCAATTTCGGTGTTGAGGCGCGGCTAAAGGCCATAAACTCCAGTTCCACCTGCTGTCCCGGATGCACTTTGTCCACTGACTGCACCGGCAGGCGACCTGCAACGCGCAGCGGCTGATCGCCAGGCACGATATCCATTAGTTTGTCACCCGCACTGACCACGCCGCCTTCGGTAAACACTTTCAGTCCGGCGACGATACCGCTGGCTGGCGCCACAATGCGGGTGTTGGCGACCTCATACTGAGCGCTTTCCAGCCGCGACTGTAGCTCCGCGCTGCGCGAACGGGTTTCGGCCAGTGCATTACGCAGATCTTTCTGGTAATTCTCGCGTTGCTGGATCAGCTGCAGTTGTGCTTCGCGCAGCTGGCCTTCAAGACTGGCGAGCCGCCCCTGATCGTCGGCAATCGAGCTATTCAGCTGCAGGAACTGACGCTCCGTCTCCAGCAGGCGATTGCGCGCCAGCAGACCGTCTTCGGCCAGCGCCCGCTGACCCGCCAGCTGACGTTCAAAGGTGGTGCGCTGTTGCTGGCGCGCCAGCAGGCTGCGACGCAGGCTGTTGCGCTGATCGCGCGAGCCGCGTAACGCTGCTTCCATGCCATCCAGCGTCGCCTGCTGGGCGCTGCGGCGGCTGTCGAAAAGCTGCTGCTGGGTCTGAAGAATATCCGTCAGCTGTGGGCTATCGCCGGGCAGTAAACGATCGTCAAAGCGGATCTGCGCCTGGCCGTCGCGTTCAGCCATCAGCCGGTTTTCGCTGGCCAGGCTGCTCAGATACTGAAAACGCAGTGCATCGAGCTGACTGGCGGGCAGCGTTGGCTCCAGCGCCACCAGCAGCTGACCAGCCTGCACCTTATCGCCCTCGGCGACCAGGATATGCTGCACCTTGCCGCTGGTCAGCGGTTGTACGGCCTTACTGTTGCCACTGACGATCACTTTCGCTTCCAGCGGGACGCCTGCATCCAGCGGCGCCAGCGCCGCCCAGGCGAGAAACCCCGTCACGCCGGCCAGCACGATCAGCCAGCCCAGACGGACATAGTAGCGGTTGTCCACTGACAACAGATCGTCCTCGGGCCAGGCCACTTCATTGGCGGTTGTCAGATTCATTAGCGGTTTGCTGCTCATGCGCCCTCCCGGCGTGGCGAGAAATGGTTGCTGACCAGCGGCGTGACGCGGGCGCTGGTCTGGGGCGCGGATGGCCGTGCGGATTGCGCCTGTGGGGATGCGGGCGTGCTGCGCTGAATTCGCTGCATCACGTCGCCCAGCGGACCGAAGTCGGCTTGCGCGCCAGCATGCAGCACCAGCAGCACATCGGCCTGCTTGAGAATATTGGGTTTGTGAGTGATGACAATCAGCGTGATGCCTGCCTGTTTAATACGGCCAATGGCCTGCGCCAGCATTGCGTCACCGGCTTCATCAAGATTGGCGTTAGGTTCGTCCAGCACCACCAGGCAGGGTTCTCCATACAGCGCCCGCGCCAGGCCGACGCGCTGGCGCTGCCCGCCTGACAGACCCATTCCGTTTTCACCAAGACGGGTTTGATAGCCTGCGGGCAATTGCAGAATCAACTCGTGCACACCCGCCATCTGCGCGGCGGCAATCACTTTTTGCTCGTCCATCACGCCGAAACGGGCGATGTTTTCCGCTACGGTTCCGGCGAACAGCTGCACATCCTGCGGCAGATAACCCACCAGCGTACCCAGCGCTTCTGCACGCCATTGATTCAGCGGAGCACCGTCGAGCCGCACGTTACCGCGCAGCGGCGGCCAGGCATTGACCAGGCAGCGCGCCAGCGTGGTTTTCCCCGCGCCGGAGGAGCCGATGATCACCAGTGTCTGACCGGCATTAAGTTTAAAATCGATGCCGCGTAATACCGGCTGAGTCTGGCTGGGCGGAGCGGCCATCAGCGCCTCCACCGTGAGTGCGCCAGCGGGACGCGGGAAATCCATGCCGGCGGCCAGCGGCGGGAAGTCCGCCAGCAGCTGGCTCAGACGACGCTCTGCCTCTTTCACGCTGGTCCACTGGCGTGATGCGCCAATCAGCTGGTCAATCGGCGCCAGCGCACGGCCGAGCAGAATCGAACCGGCAATCATCATGCCTGCGGTCATTTCCTGATTCAGCACCAGCCAGGCGCCAAGCCCCAGCGCCAGCGACTGCACCGCCATACGCAATGCCTTGTTCCAGCCCTGAATACCCGCCATACGGGCGCTGGCAAGGTTTTGCTCGCGGACATAGTCGAGATGCTGCGCGGCCCAGCGACGGCGCAGGCTGCTGAGCATGCCCATGCCTGCTACTGCTTCGGCGTTGCGCAGATTGGCGGCGGCGTCGCGACGCGAAGAGATCGCCAGTGTGCCCGCCCGTTGCAGATGCGGGCGGGTAACGCGTTCGTTGAGCCAGCCAATCGCCATCAGCACCGCCGTAGCCGCGAGGGCAAACCAGCCGAGCAGTGGATGAAACAGGAACATCACCAGCAGATAAACCGGGAACCACGGAGCATCAAACAGGGCGAACAGTGACTGGCCGGTGGCGAACTGACGCAGTTGCTGCAAATCTTCCAGCGGCTGTGCGGCATTCAGTTTGCCGGTTTTCAGGTTGGCGCTAAACGCGGCATCAAAGATGCGCGGTGCCAGCGTACGGTCAAAGCCGGTGCTCAGGCGTAACACCACCAGACTGCGCACCCACTCCAGTGCGCCCATAAAGGCGAACATCATCAGTACCATCAGCGTCAGCATCAGCAGTGTCATGGCATTGCCGGAGGTCAGCACCCGGTCATACACCTGCAGCATATACAGCGCTGGCGCCAGCATCAGCAGGTTAATAACGCCCGAAAATACGCCAATATGAATGAAACTGCGTTTGTAGCTCAGCAGGGCGCGCGCCAGCTCGCCGTGCGCATTGGTTACCGGCCGGGAATTGCCCGTTGTCATTACAGTCCAGCCCCTTTTGCGGAACATCGATCCTTCACGGCATGCGCCGGGAGAGTGAAATCGGCCTGCAGCTTCTGTTTGCAGGCTTACAGGCAAACCGCTACCATTCGCGGTGCCGGAAAGCGGGGCTGACGCTGTCGCATCAGCCCCGGCATTAAAGCAGGCGACACGCTGACTCCTTCCTTCACAAAAGCGTCAGCGCGCGCCCGTTACTGCTCTTTTCTGGCAATGGCTTATGCCGCTTGCAGGAGGTCGCTGGTAGATTCAGCCAGCGCCGCCTGCGCCACCGCAGAAGTCACCACCCCGCCAGACGCATAGTCGCCGGCTTCGTCGTAGTAGCTGATGGATACGCCAGTACCCGCCAGCGCACTCTGAATATCAGCGAACGAATCCGTGATATCAGAACCTTTAGACTCCAGGTATTTATCCAGTACGAACTCAAACGCCTGAGTGGTGGTGCTGTCGAAGGTCAGGCTGTACAGCACTGCGGAGTTCAGCGTCGCGCTGTCAAACATGGATGAGTTTGCCAGCAGGCTGGCGAAGGTGCCGGAGACCGCAATCGCAGAGTTACCGTTCGCCACACCAAATACGCTGGATGCTACGGAGTCGATGGCGATATTAAAGCCTGACACCACCACCAGCGGCTCGGCGCTGTCAAATTTCGTCAGGTTAGCGGATGTCGGAGCGGCGCCGTTGTCACCGGCAGGGGTATAGCCGAGGAACAGCTTGTTCAGGCTGCCAGAGGTGGCGAACTCGTATTTGCCGTTGCTGTTATTATCCGTGGTCTTCCAGGTGAACCCACTGGTGGATTGCACCAGATATTTACCACCACCAAGTGCTGGCGTGTTGTGATCCACCCCCTGGCCGGTATAAATGGTGAAAGGGTAGGGGTTATTAGTACCAGGTTGATAGGTGGCTGCGCCAGTATGATATCCGCCGTTGACATCGCGCAGCGAGCCGAGATAGGCGGAGTTGAAGCTGGCGATATTGGTCTGGTCGTAATCGGCGCGCCAGCTGGTGATTTCAGACTGTAAAGACATGCTGTTTTCTCCTTGATAAGCATACCGGGCGCCACCCCGGCAACAGTTTTCCCGCCCCGATGGCGGAAAGGCGAAGGTTAAAAGCGATACTCCAGATTGGCCGTCAGGGTGCGGCCGGGATAGAAGTTGTATCCCGATGAGGTGGGGGTGCCATCAAATTCATCGGTCAGGTTGGCGAGATACACCCCCACCTTAAACTGGTCGCTGAAATGGTAGTTGGTGAACAGATCGACTTTGATGGTGCGCGGCCACAGGGATACTTCCAGCCAGCCATCGCCATCGGGCAACTCATTCTGTGACTCATTATTAATTGAGTTTTGCGCATCTTTGACGTACCAGTAGGCAGCGCGCTGCTTGCCGCGATAGTGCAGGGTGGCGCCCATTTCCAGCTTGCCGCTGTAAGGCGTCAGAGCGGCGGTCACGCTGCCGCGGATTGGTTCAATCAAACTGGTTTCCATCCAGTTCCAGCCGGAATAGCACTGGCTGCCGCCGCTGCCGGTACGGGTATAAACAGTGTTGCCATCGGCATCGGAGGTCTCGTAATAGCTGTTGCCGCTGGGGGACTTCACGCTGCACATTTTATTGTCGTGGCGCAGCGGCAGGGTCAGATTGCTGCGGATATAGAACAGCGGCTGGCGATAGGCAAGGTTCAGTTCAAAGCCCTGGCGGATCACCGCCTCAAGGTTATTGACGTTACCAACGGCGCCATACTGTGCTCCCTTGTCGCCAGTGATAGCGTCATTTTGCATCCACATCGGACCATAGCCGATATAGTTACGTATACGGTTACGGTAGAAACCGAAACCAAGATTCATTTCGTCTGATTCGCTCAGTAAGGCTGCGCGGTTATAGTTGACGCCCAGCTGTAACGAGAGGTTCTCTTCTGGTTTGAGATCGGGATTGGCGACAAACAGCTGACGCATCCAGGCGCCGGAGGTGTACATCTCGTTGCTGGTGGGCGCGCGTTCGCTATAGCCGAGCGAGGCATAGGTGCTGAATCCGGTATCCGGCAGCGTATACTGTGCGCCAATATTGCCGGATTTCAGGGTGAAGTGATGTTTTTGATCGTCGGTGATAAAACGCGTGTTACCCCCGGCGCTATCGATCTTGAAAGCCTCGCTGTAGCGCGCAGAGTCAGCCCTCGCCATTGTTCGTGCTTCACTGGATGAGTAACCCTGGCTGCGATAGAGATCGCGCAGATACGCATAAGTATACAGGCTCCCTTCCTGAGAAATGTTGCCGCTCATATAGCGTGGCGAAATGATATCCATTTTCACGCGTTGCAATCCGCCACCGATGCTAAATTGCCAGGGACTGTCGCCTTCGGTGCTCAGGTTCAGGGCGATGCTGTGGCTGGTATTGCGCGAATCGGTATCCCATTTTTGTGCGGTATACTCGATACCCTGCTGATCAAGCTCAATCTTGCGGTAATCTTCTTCCGACAGGCTGTCCACCGTTTTCTCTGCACGGCGCATTTCCACACCGGCATCCAGCCGCCAGTCACCGAGCACCGGGAAAGAGAAGTGGCTGCTGTTACCCAGCTTCAGGCCCGTGGATTCATTTTTTACAAAGTAGTGCAGCGCTTTATCGGGCGCGTAGGAAGCAGGAATACCGATCCAGTTCTGTTTGCGCTCCTGTTGTTCATGGTAAAGCTGCACCTGTGGGTTAATCAGCTCGGAAAAAGCGGCGTTGTACTTCAGGCTGGCGACCCGGTTATCCAGCGTCGTGCCTACCGACCAGAGCTGGGCGTTCCAGCGGGCGACAGCGCTATTGTCTGCTGATGAACGCACATAAGGCTGCAGATCGGTTTTGTAATCGGCATGGCTGGCGGTCGCAAACAGCTCCAGGCTTTGCGTGTAGGTATCGTTGAAATAGTGACGCAGGCGCAATAACTGTGAATCTGCTTTACGTTCGGTGCCTTTCAGTTCGCCGGATTTTGCCGCCTGTTGTAACCAGTCGAGTTGTTGCGGCGTCATCTGGCAGTTGGTGAGTCCATCACGCGTCCCCGACGTAATCCCGACGACGTTATAAGCACAATTGTCTAATGTGTTGAATTCCTGCTGGCCGTTGGCGAATTTCAGATTGGTGGCGTGGAATTCATTTAGCATCGCGCCTTCGTTGAAATGACTGCCAATTTTATAGGCGTCGTTCTTGCTGTCAGATGCGCCCAGCATCACTTCCCAGCTTTCATCTCGTCCGGCGAGGAATAATGCCCCGGAGGGTTTCTGACCATTGCCGTACTGACTGAAACCGGTAGAGCCGCGCAGCATACCCCCCAGGCGCTGGCCGGGACGTAACACGTCATCAAGATCGAGATAGCGAAAATCAACGCTGCTGCCCAGGCTGCCCAAAGAGCCGGTGCTGGTGTTGCCGCCCCGGCTGACGTCAATCGACTGCAAAAACTGCGGCTCAACAAAAATGGAGCCGGTCTGGCCGATATCCGACGTAAATGCATGGAAATTCTGCGTCACGCCTTCCAGCTGCTGGGTGACGCGGCCATGCCCGGCGACGCCCTGCACGCCAACCGACACTTCTGGGCGGGCATACAGGCTGTTCATCGAGGTGCCGGAGACCTGGTCAATCACATCGCTGAGATGGCTGGCGCCGCGACGTTCAACATCTTCCTTGCTGGCGCCGGTTTTATCATTGCGTGGCGGCGGCGGTGACGGCGGTGCGCTTTCTGTTACTGTCAGCGTCTCGCTGGCGGCGTTCTGCGCTGCCGCCTGAGCCGGGCTCTGTTCCGCTTCTGTGGCACTCTGTTCTGCAGATGCATGTCCACTGCCGAGAACCAGCATGATTGCCAGTGATAATCTGGCCAGCTTGCTGGTCACCTCTGCACGGGTAGTGTTGCGGCCCCAAATCATGTCCGTATTAACCTTTTAAAATAAGCAAAATGACATTGTTATGAGTTTGGATTTGAGCATGAGAGTAAGAATGATAATTAGAATCATTTCGTAATCATGGTGCTCTTATCCCGGTTTCAATGCGCGTCAAATGAGGGATGTACTGTGTGCATAATGCGATGAGCCCCTCAGTTCCAGGCTGGATCAGGGCTTTAAGCCCTTGTTCATTCTGTGGATTTTTCGTCTGAGCAGAATTATCCTGGAGGCTGGATGCTATGAGATGCTGAAAAAATCGGCTACCGCGTTTCAGACAAAATTTGTCTATTACGGCAACATTTTCATATCAATGTTTACGTTAAGCTGACATAAAACGGCGCAGCCTGCCCAATCCTGGCGCATATCAGGCAGGAGAGCGGGGTTATTGGCCTGGTGGATGACCACGCACCCATTGCCTGGGTGAAACGCCGATGATATTGCGAAACACTTTGCTGAAGTGGCTGACATTGGCAAAGCCGACCGCCTGCGCAGTATCAGTGACGCTGGCGCCAGCAGAGAGCATCGCCAGCGCGACATCAAGACGAATGCGCGTCAGTGATTCATGGACGGTGCTGCCATACAGCGCGTTAAAACCGGCCTGCAGACGTTTCTCGCTCAGCCCTACCGCCTGTGCCAGCGACTGTACGCTCCAGGGTTCAGGGTGACGCTCTTCCAGGATGGCGCGCGCCTGTAGCAGGCGCAGCCGATCGGAGGGCACGGCGCGCAGCGTCGAGGCGCTGCCCCGTTCGCGGGAACATTGATCCAGCACGGTGGCGATGGCTTCACTGACTTTGGCGCACAGGAACACATTACGCGCCTTGCTGTCGAGATAGTGACACTGACCGATCTCAGCGGCCAGGCGCTGTAAGGCGCTGAACAGCGGCAGATGCGCCACGCAGGCGTCAACATGCGGCATGCCGCCCATCGTCGAGCGCATATATTTCAGGACATCATCCATGCTCAGCCCGGTCATTCCGCTCAGCGCTGCTGGCGTCAGGTTAATGCTGACCATACGGAAGTCAGGGGAGGGCGACAGCATATTACTGCCGGAAAGATGCTGCGCGGTGACGGTAAGGATCACGGAGCCAGCATTAAGCATAAACGCATCGCCGTCATCGAAATCCGATTTAATATAGCCTTCGAGCAAAATATTCATCGACAGCGATGGACCGCCTTCGGCATGAAACGACCAGCTGGCATCAGGCTGGCCGTTCATACAGCAGATATTGACGCCCTCCAGCGGCTGGTCAAACTGCATGATGCGTGCCCAGCTTGCCGGTACGGTTTCCATAATGCTGTCGTTAATGTTGGTGGGATTGTACCGCACCTCGTGATGTGGGTTCCTTGTTGTGCCAGCCATAGCCGTTATTCCCCAGAGGTCATCTCTTATTGTTAGTTGTGAGCGAAGCTGTGTGAATGCAGCGAGACGAGGCGTCCAGGCCCGTCGCTGCGTCAAATTATTATTGATAATGATTACTATTCTTAATAATAGCAGCGCGAATCATCAAGACAAGTGTCTCTAAATCAGTACGTTTTTTAGGTGTTTTAGCCACAAGCCGGGGGGATTTTGTGCTTTATGCAGGTGCTGGCTACTGAAGCGATGATTTGATGGCGAGGGCGACCATAAGGCGGGCTTACGGAACTGGCCTGTCGGCTCCCCTGCTATGGCTGGCTCTGAAGCGAAAAAAGTGACGACAGCCCTTGCTATCACCGGCGAATCAGTCCACAATAGCGACCTTTCCCGTTGCTTGTTCGGGAAAACCCTTTAAAAAACAATAAGTTAGTGTTATTGCTTGTTTCGATACGCTTTTACTTGCTTCTTTTGCTCACGGTTGAATTATCCACAATGATAACTCACCCGCGTATGCCCGTATTTGCAGATTAACAAAATATTGTAAACAGAGTTATCCACAGGATAGCGGCTGCCCGTATGATGTGGTTTGCCCAGCAAACTTTTACATATCTTAAATAACTATCTGAAAATAATAGAAAATATATTATTTCAATTTGTTATGTGGATCACTTGCCATGCCTGTGACAGTTGAATGACAACGACTTTTTATTTTTATACACAGCGTGTGGAAAAGGTTTTTGGGCATAAGCTATGCTATTTTCTGCTCAGGCATCTCGCGGCAATCCTTTCTCGATAGCACGGACCAGTCTTTTCTGTTGTGGACGCTGTACCTCGATCGCATGCTCGCTGCGTTTGCTCTGCTGCTGAGCCAGCGCCCAGTGGATATGTTCATCCAGCATCTCATTCTCGCCCAGACGCGCCGTCAGCTGCGCCACGATTTCCGCGTCATAGGGTGCGTTGCCCATCGCTACCGCGACATTGCGTAACCAGCGCAGATGGCCGATACGGCGAATCGCCGATCCTTCCGTCACCCGCAAAAATTTCGCTTCATTCCAGGCAAAAAGTTCACTTAATGGCGGCGCATGCAATACCGCACGTGGACTAAAATCATCTTCGTCAGTGAGCTGGCCGTAACGATTCCATGGACAAATCAGCTGGCAGTCATCGCAACCATAGATGCGGTTGCCAATCAGCGGACGGAACTCCTCCGGAATGGCGCCTTCCAGTTCAATGGTGAGATAGGAGATACAGCGCCGCGCGTCCACCACATACGGCTCGACTATCGCCCCGGTAGGGCAGGTGGTGATGCAGGCCACGCAGCGGCCACAGTTTTCTTCCTGCGGCTGGTCGACTGGCAGCGGGATATCAATCAGCAGTTCACCGAGGAAGAACCAGGAACCGGCTTCGCGGTTAAGAATTAGTGAGTGCTTACCCGTCCAGCCTAAGCCTGCTTTAGCGGCCAGCGGACGCTCCAGCAGCGGTGCGGAGTCGACAAACGGGCGATACTGAGCATCGCCGCAACGCTCACGAATCATATCGCCGAGTTTTTTCAGGCGATTGCGCAATACTTTGTGGTAATCACGACCAAGGGCATAACGACTAACATAGCCGAGACGGGGATTTTTCAGCGTGCTGGCAAACGCTGCTTTGGCAGGCAAATAGTTCATGCGCACGCTGATCACGCGCAGGGTGCCAGGCAACAGCTCATGGGGACGCGCGCGCATCATACCGTGGCGCGCCATCCAGTCCATTTCGCCGTGGTACTGTTTGTCCAGCCATGCCTGCAGACGCGGTTCTTCCAGCGTTAAATCGGTATCGCAAATACCGACCTGCTGAAAACCGAGCGACAGTCCCCACTGTTTTATATCCTGAGCAAGCTGATGGAGATCGAGAGGGTGTGACATGACTGACCATAACCAAAGAGAAAACCCGCGGAGTTTACCACACTCTGTCTGGCCCGCGCAGGCGATTGGCGCGCTGGAACATTCTGCAGCGGACAGTCTGGGCATCAGTCTGTATGAACTGATGCAGCGCGCAGGCGCTGCGGCTTTTCGTCATATCCGGCAACGCTGGCCACATGCGTGCCACTGGCTGATCCTCTGCGGCCACGGTAATAACGGCGGCGATGGTTATGTGGTGGCGCGGCTGGCGCAGGCGGCGGGTATTGAGGTGACGCTGCTGGCCTGTGAGGGCAGCAGTGCTCTGCCGGAAGAAGCTGATGCTGCGCGCGCCGCGTGGCTGGAAGCGGGCGGGCTGATACATGCTGCAGAGGTGAGCTGGCCGGACGGCATTGACCTGATTGTCGATGCGTTGCTGGGCACCGGACTGAATCGTCCGCCCAAAGCGCCTTATGACGAGCTGATCCGCAAGGCGAACCAGCATGCCGCGCCACGCTTTGCTGTGGATATTCCCACTGGTTTGCTGGCGACCAGTGGCACTGCGCCGGGAGAGGCGATCAACGCCAGCGCCACCCTGACCTTTATCGCGCTGAAACCCGGGCTGCTGACGGGAAAAGCGCGCGACTATACCGGTACGCTGCACCATGATGCGCTCGGCCTCGAACCGTGGCTGGCGGGGCAGAACGCGCCCATGGCGCGCTACGATGCGTCGTCGCTGCGTGGCTGGCTGCCACCACGCCGTGCCAGCGCACATAAAGGCGATCATGGTCGTTTGCTGGTGATTGGCGGTGACCACGGTACAGCGGGCGCGATCCGACTGGCGGGCGAGGCGGCGCTACGTGCTGGCGCGGGACTGGTGCGAGTGCTTACTCACCAGGAGAATAGCGCACCGCTGCTCACCGCCTGTCCTGAACTGATGGTGCAGGCGCTCACGCCAGCGTCCCTGGATGCGGGGCTGGAATGGGCGGACGTGATTGTGATCGGGCCGGGGCTGGGCCAGGGCGAATGGGGTAAGAAGGCGCTGAAAAAAGTGGAAAATTGCCTGAAACCGATGCTTTGGGATGCGGATGCGCTTAACTTACTGGCAATCAGCCCGGAGAAGCGTCAGAATCGCATCATCACGCCCCATCCTGGTGAAGCGGCGCGCCTGCTGAATGTGAAAGCGGCGGAGATTGAAAGTGACCGCTTACATGCAGCTGAACGCCTGGTAAAACGCTATGGCGGGGTGGTGGTATTAAAAGGGGCTGGTACTATTATCGCCAGCCAGCAAGGGGAGATGGCGTTTGCTGATGTCGGCAACGCCGGTATGGCGACGGGCGGCATGGGTGATGTGCTTTCGGGCATTATCGGCGCGCTGTCAGCGCAAAAACTCTCGTTGTATGATGCTGCCTGCGCCGGATGTGTGGTGCATGGCGCAGCGGCTGATAACCGGGCTGCGCGTTATGGCACGCGTGGCATGCTGGCGAGCGATCTGTTTTCCGAGCTGCACCTGTTTGTTAATCCTGAGATGTCGAATACGAAAGCATGAATACCAGTGTTATCGCATTGCCCGATGAGGCAGCGACCCTCGAACTGGGGGCGCAACTGGCCCGCGTCTGCCACAGCGCGGCGGTGATCCATCTTTATGGCGATTTAGGGGCCGGGAAAACCACCTTTAGTCGCGGTTTCTTACAGTCGTTAGGCCATCAGGGTAATGTAAAAAGCCCGACCTACACGCTGGTGGAACCCTATGCGCTCGCCGCCCATACGGTTTACCATTTTGACCTCTATCGCCTGGCCGATCCGGAAGAGCTCGAATTTATGGGCATCCGCGATTACTTTGCGCAGGACGCCATCTGTCTGGTTGAGTGGCCGCAGCAGGGCGCAGGCGTACTGCCGCCGCCGGATTTAGCGCTGCATTTGCATTATCAGGGCACGGCGCGTCAGGCAGAAATCACTGCCCTGTCGGCTGCAGGCGAGACGATGCTGCAGCAGTTTACCGCCAACAGGGAACAACGCTCATGATGTTGCGCGTGAAAGTAGCGTTAATGCTGGCATGGTGTCTGGTTTCATTCTCTTCACTCGCGGCCAATTTGTCGGATATCCAGGTCGCCAATGGCGACAGCCAGGCAACAGTATCGCTGAGCTTTAACGGCCAGCCGGTGTACGGTTTCTTCCCGCTCAGCAATCCGGATCGGGTGGTGCTGGATATTCGTAAAAGCGGCGTAGTGAAAGGATTGCCGCTGAGCTTCAGCGGCGACAATATCGTCAAGCGCATTCGTTCCAGCCAGCCGAAAGATAACCAAAGTATTCGGCTGGTGTTTGAACTGACGCAGCCTGCGCGGACACGCGCCGTGACACAACGCAACGGCGAGAACTACAAGGTGGTGTTTACCATCAACGGAACGCAGACCGCGAAACGCAGCAGTGCGTCATCTGCGCCCGTCAGTCATGCCTCACGTGCTAACCCGGTGACGTCCACGCCCGCCAGCAACCCGTTTGGCGGCGATAAAGTTACGGCTGTCACCAGCGGCAACAGCCGCGTAGCGCCGGGGCGGGGCGCAGGCAGCAGCGATACGGTGATTGTGGCGATTGATGCCGGTCACGGCGGTCAGGACCCGGGTGCGATTGGCGGCGGCGGCCTGAAAGAGAAAAATGTCACCATCGCCATTGCCCGAAAATTACAGGCGTTGCTCAATGATGACCCGATGTTTAAAGGTGTACTGACCCGTGATGGCGACTATTTTATCTCGGTAATGGGTCGTTCAGATGTGGCGCGCAAGCAGAATGCGAATCTGCTGGTATCGATTCACGCTGATGCCGCGCCGAACCGCAGTGCGTCCGGCGCCTCGGTATGGGTGTTGTCCAACCGTCGCGCGAACAGTGAGATGGCGAACTGGCTGGAGCAACACGAGAAACAGTCCGAACTGCTGGGCGGCGCGGGTGACCTGCTGGCGAACAGCCAGGCCGATCCTTATCTCAGCCAGGCGGTGCTGGATCTGCAATTCGGCCATTCGCAGCGCGTTGGCTATGATGTGGCGGTGAAGGTGATTGCGCAGCTGCAGCGCGTTGGTTCGCTGCACAAACGGCGTCCGGAGCATGCCAGCCTTGGCGTGCTGCGTTCACCGGATATACCTTCTCTGCTGGTGGAAACCGGCTTTATCAGTAACCCCTCCGAGGAGCGGCTGCTGGGCAGCAGCAGCTACCAGCAGAAAATAGCCGAGTCGATATATAAAGGATTGCGCAGTTATTTCCAGTCGCATCCGCTACAGTCCTCCCCAAAGGAGGAAAACCGGCCACTGGAGTCCGCAGCGGCGGTTAACGTAGAGTCAAACAGGACCGCGACAGCAACAGAATATACTGGCGCGACCACGCGTCATGTGGTGAAACGCGGCGAAACCCTGTCCGGAATTGCCGCGCACTATGGCGTCAGTATGGCGACCATGCGTTCGCTGAACAATCTGAAGAAAGAGGGCGTCTGGGTTGGTCAGCGCTTAAAAGTGCCAGCAGGAGCCAGCGCCAGCAAGGCCACAGCCAGTAGCCAGCCACGCAGGCATAAAGTGGTGCGCGGCGATTCGCTGACGGCTATCGCTGCACATTACGGCGTGAGTTCGCAGGCCATTAAGCAGGCGAATAATATGAAGAGTTCGAATGTGATGCTGGGCCAGACGCTTACCATTCCTGCATCCTGAACACCAGGACAGAGGTGAGGGGGATCAGGACGCCACTACTTTACGAGGATTAGCCATGCCCATTCAGGTATTACCGCCTCAACTGGCCAACCAAATCGCGGCGGGTGAGGTAGTGGAGCGCCCGGCGTCGGTGGTCAAGGAGCTGGTGGAAAACAGCCTGGATGCGGGTGCGACGCGCATCGATATCGATATTGAAAAGGGTGGCGCGAAGCTGATTCGCATCCGTGATAACGGTTGTGGCATCAACAAAGATGAGCTGGCGATGGCGCTGGCGCGTCATGCCACCAGCAAAATCACCTCGCTGGACGATCTGGAAGCGATCGTTAGCCTCGGTTTCCGTGGTGAAGCGCTGGCGAGTATCAGTTCCGTGTCCCGTCTGACACTAACTTCACGCACCGCCGCACAAAACGAAGCCTGGCAAGCCTATGCCGAAGGTCGCGAAATGGCGGTGACCGTGAAACCTGCCGCCCATCCGCCGGGCACCACGCTGGAAGTGCTGGATCTGTTTTATAACACTCCGGCGCGCCGCAAATTCATGCGCACCGAGAAAACTGAGTTCGCCCATATTGATGAAGTGGTGCGGCGCATCGCGCTGGCGCGTTTCGATGTGGCGATTTCCCTGACGCATAACGGCAAGCTGGTGCGCCAGTATCGTGGCGTCAGCGAAAGCAGCCAGCAGGAGCGGCGGCTGGGAGCGATTTGCGGTAGCGCGTTTATCAGCCATGCGCTGAAAATTGAGTGGCAGCACGGCGATCTCAGCCTGCGCGGCTGGGTGGCTGATCCGGCAGGTTCACGCCAGATCGCTGAACTGCAGTATTGCTATGTGAATGGCCGTATGATGCGCGACCGGCTGATTAACCACGCTATCCGCCAGGCTTACCAGGATAAGCTGGGAGCGGATAATCAGCCTGCTTATGTGCTTTACCTCGAGATTGATCCGCATCAGGTGGATGTCAATGTCCATCCCGCAAAGCATGAAGTCCGTTTCCACCAGTCGCGGCTGGTGCATGACTTTATCTACCAGGGCGTGCTGAGCGTGCTGCAGGAGAGTGGGGCGGAAACGCTGCCGCTCAGCGCGGACGATGCGCCAGCCGAACGCTGGCAGCCGGAAAACCGTCCGGCGGCGGGGGCGAACCATTTTGCCACGCCGGCGCCAGCGAAACCTGCCGCCAGCTGGCAGACAGAACCGCGCACTGTGCCGCGAACGGATGACCTTTCTGCACCCGCCAGCGGTGGCAGAAGCACCAGTCATAGCGGGGGGGGCGGGCAGGCAAACTGGCCGCGCCAGGAGCCGGGTTACCAGAAACGTGAAGGTGCGTTGTATCAGCAACTGCTGAATACCCCGGAGCCGCCACGCGCCCGCGAACCTGAACGTGCGCCCGCACCAACGCCGCTGAAATCAGAGCCGTTAGACGCCCACAGCCAGAGTTTTGGCCGCGTGCTGAGTGTGGTACGCGAGCAGTATGCGCTGATTGAACGTGGCGCCACGCTGGCTTTGCTGGCGTTGCCGGTCGCTGAGCGCTGGCTGAAACAGGCGCAGCTCGATCCCGGTGACGAGGGGCTGAAACCGCAACCGCTGTTAATCCCGGTACGGCTGAAAATTGCCCAGCCGGAACGCGAGGCGGCAAAGCGCTGTGACGCGCTGCTGGCGCTGCTCGGCATTGACCTGCAGATTGACGCGCAGCATGTGACATTACGCGCAGTGCCTTTACCATTGCGCCAACAAAATTTACAAAACTTGATTCCAGAACTGTTAGGCTATCTCGCCCGGCAGCAGGATGTTGCGCCAGCGTCGATTGCACAATGGCTGGCGCGCCACGCAGTGGCAGAGCATCCGCACTGGAATCACTCGCAGGCGATTGCGCTGCTGGCGGAAGTTGAACGACTCTGCCCGGCGCTGGTGAAATCGCCACCTTCTGGTTTAGTGCAACCGATTGAGATTGATACGGCGCTGAACGCCCTGAAGCATGAGTGATGAAACAATGGCGGGCCGGCCTAAGGCGATTTTTTTGATGGGGCCGACGGCCTCCGGTAAGACCGCGTTAGCCATTGAGCTGCGTAAACATCTGCCGGTAGAGCTGATCAGCGTGGACTCTGCCCTGATTTATCGCGGCATGGATATTGGCACCGCCAAACCTTCCGCAGCAGAGTTAGCGCAGGCGCCCCATCGTCTGCTGGACATTCTTGACCCTGCGCAGGCTTACTCAGCCGCGGAGTTTCGTCGTGATGCCTTAGCAGAAATGGCGGAAATTAGCCGTGATGGCCGAATTCCGTTGCTTGTTGGTGGTACGATGCTCTATTACAAAGCGTTGCTGGAAGGGCTGTCGCCGTTGCCCTCGGCTGACCCTGCAGTGCGCGAGCGTATTGAGCAGATGGCGAGTGAACAAGGTTGGGATGCCTTACACCGTCAGTTATGTGAAATAGATCCCGTTGCCGGAAGTCGTATTCATCCGAATGATCCCCAGAGACTCTCGCGAGCACTGGAAGTTTTTTTTATTTCGGGTAAAACTTTAACGGAACTGACAAAAACATCGGGCGAAGCTTTGCCTTACGAAGTGATACAGTTCGCCATCGCCCCTGCGAAACGCGAAGTGTTACACGAACGTATTGAATGGCGGTTTAAGCAGATGTTAGCGTCAGGTTTTGAAGCGGAGGCTCGGGCACTGTTTGCACGAGGAGATTTGCATACGGACTTGCCTTCCATTCGTTGTGTTGGCTACCGCCAGATGTGGTCATATCTTGCTGGCGAAATCGATTACGACGAAATGGTTTATCGGGGAATTTGCGCGACCCGGCAGTTAGCTAAGCGCCAAATCACGTGGTTACGGGGCTGGGAAAATGTCCACTGGCTCGACAGCGAACAACCCGAAGTGGCCCGTGATAACGTGTTACAGGTTCTTAGTGCGAAGCATGGGTGATTGTGTACAATTGGTGCGTTATCGTGCGCAAATTTTTTACGCAGTATTTCAGAACCACAGGGTTCTTAAGTAATAAACAACAAGCATATAAGGAAAAGATAGAATGGCTAAGGGGCAATCATTGCAAGACCCGTTCCTGAACGCATTGCGTCGCGAACGTGTTCCGGTTTCGATTTATTTGGTGAATGGCATCAAGCTGCAGGGGCAGATTGAGTCTTTTGATCAGTTCGTGATTTTGCTGAAAAACACAGTAAGCCAGATGGTGTATAAGCACGCCATTTCCACTGTGGTTCCGTCTCGTCCGGTTTCTCATCACAGCAACAGTGGTACCGGCGGCAGCAGCAACTATCACGGTGGCGGTAGCAGCGCACCTTCTGCGCAGCAACAATCTGACGGTGAAAACGCTGAGTAATCGCGTATGCCGTTATACCTGGGCGGGGAGTTCGTTATTCCCTGAGGTCCCCGCCCTGGTCCAGTTACTAATGAGAGGTCCTACGCTTGTTTGACCGTTACGATGCCGGTGAGCAGGCCGTCCTGGTTCACATCTATTTCTCGCAAGACAAAGATATGGAAGACCTGATGGAGTTTGAAACTCTGGTCTCTTCCGCGGGTGTCGAAGCGCTGCGTGTGGTAACAGGCAGCCGTAAAGCACCACATCCCAAATATTTTGTCGGTGAAGGAAAGGCAGTCGAAATCGCTGATGCGGTGAAAGCCAGCGGCGCATCAGTGGTGTTATTTGATCACGCCTTAACCCCGGCTCAGGAACGTAATCTTGAGCGTCTGTGTGAGTGTCGCGTGATCGACCGCACCGGTTTAATCCTTGATATTTTTGCCCAGCGCGCCCGCACCCATGAGGGTAAATTGCAGGTCGAGCTGGCGCAGCTGCGTCACCTTGCGACTCGCCTGGTACGCGGCTGGACCCACCTGGAGCGTCAGAAAGGCGGTATCGGCCTGCGTGGTCCGGGTGAAACTCAGCTGGAAACGGACCGCCGCTTGCTGCGTAACCGCATCAGCCAGATCCTGTCCCGCCTTGAGCGCGTTGAGAAGCAGCGCGAGCAGGGCCGACAAGCGCGCGCCAAGGCCGATGTGCCGACCGTATCGCTGGTAGGCTATACCAACGCCGGTAAATCCACGCTGTTTAACTGTATTACTGCGGCTGATGTTTATGCTGCTGACCAGCTGTTTGCTACCCTGGACCCCACGCTGCGCCGTCTTAACGTGCCGGATGTCGGTGAAGTGGTGCTGGCGGATACGGTAGGCTTTATCCGCCATCTGCCGCACGATCTGGTGGCGGCATTTAAAGCGACACTGCAGGAGACACGTCAGGCGACGCTGCTGCTGCATGTGATTGACGCCGCCGACGTGCGCGTTGGTGAAAATATTGAAGCGGTCGATGTGGTGCTCGAAGAGATCGAAGCCAATGAGATCCCGACGCTATTAGTGATGAATAAAATCGATATGCTGGAGGACTTTGAGCCACGTATCGATCGCAACGATGAAAATCTGCCGATTCGGGTATGGCTCTCGGCGCAAACCGGCGTGGGTGTGCCGCTGTTGCACCAGGCGCTGACCGAACGCCTTGCCGGGGAAATCGCGCAGTATGATTTACGTTTGCCGCCGGAAGCGGGGCGCCTGCGCAGCCGTTTCTACCAGTTGCAGGCGATTGAGAAAGAGTGGAATGAAGAGGATGGCAGCGTCGGTTTACAGGTACGCATGCCAGTTATTGACTGGCGCCGGCTGTGCAAGCAGGAGCCGGGGCTGGTGGATTACATTGTTTGATTGATTTTGCCTGAAACGCGTATCCCGGCCGGGATACCACCGCACACACAATTAATGGAGTATAAACATGGCGTGGAATCAGCCCGGGAATAACGGACAGGACCGCGACCCGTGGGGAAGCAGCAATAATCAAGGCGGCAACTCTGGGGGAAACAAAGGAGGACGCGATAAAGGACCTCCCGATCTTGATGATATCTTCCGTAAGCTCAGCAAGAAGCTGGGTGGACTGGGCGGTGGCAAGAGCAGCAATGATAACAGCGGTGGTCGCTCGTCGGGCAATGGCGGACGCCTGTTGTCGATTGTGGCGGTGGCAGCCGTGGTGGTCTGGGCGGCGAGTGGTTTCTATACCATCAAAGAAGCCGAGCGTGGTGTGGTCACCCGTTTCGGTAAATTTGACCATCTGGTCGAGCCGGGCCTGAACTGGAAACCGACCTTTATCGATCAGGTTCGTGCGGTGAACGTCGAAGCGGTACGTGAGCTGGCGGCATCCGGCGTAATGCTGACGTCTGACGAAAACGTGGTGCGCGTTGAGATGAACGTGCAGTACCGCGTCACCAACCCGGAACGTTACCTGTTTGCGGTAACCAGCGCTGACGACAGTCTGCGCCAGGCAACTGACAGCGCGTTGCGCGGCGTGATCGGCCGTTCCACCATGGACCGCATTCTGACCGAAGGCCGTACCGTGGTGCGTAGCGATACCCAGCGTGAGCTGGAAGAGACCATTCGTCCTTACGACATGGGGATTACCCTGCTGGACGTCAACTTCCAGGCGGCACGTCCACCGGAAGAGGTCAAAGCCGCGTTTGATGACGCCATCGCTGCCCGTGAAAACCGCGAACAGTATGTACGTGAAGCTGAAGCCTACGCGAATGAAGTTCAGCCGCGTGCTAACGGCCAGGCGCAGCGTATTCTGGAAGAAGCACGTGCTTACAAAGCGCGTGTGGTACTGGAAGCGCAGGGTGAGGTGGAACGTTTCGCCAAACTGTTGCCGGAATATAAAGCCGCGCCGCAGATTACCCGTGAGCGTCTGTATATCGAAACCATGGAACGTGTGCTGAGCCATACCCGCAAAGTGCTGGTTAACGATAAAGGCAACAGCCTGATGGTGCTGCCGCTGGATCAGATCATGCGTGGTCAGGCCGGTTCATCACAAAATAACAGTCAGGACAGTAGTAACAATAGCCTGTTGCGCCTGCCGCCAGCGTCGAACAGCAATGATCGCGCCAGCAGCAGTTCGTCGTTCAGTCCGGATAACATCATGGATCAGCGTCGCGCTAATGCGCAGCGCAACGATACCCAGCGCGAAGGGAGAGAGTAAGCAATGCGTAAGCCACTAATCGTTGGATTAATTGTTGTGCTGGTGGTGCTCTACGCGTCACTGTTTGTGGTGCAGGAAGGCGAGCGCGGCATTGTGCTGCGTTTCGGCAAGGTTCTGCGCGACGATGAAAATAAACCGCAGGTATTTGCGCCGGGTCTGCACTTTAAGATCCCATTCCTGGAGTCTGTGAAGACGCTGGATGCACGTACCCAGACCATGGATAACCAGGCGGATCGCTTTGTTACCAAAGAGAAGAAAGACCTGATCGTTGATTCCTACATCAAATGGCGTATCAGCGATTTCAGCCGCTACTACCTGGCAACCGGTGGTGGTGATGTGTCGCAGGCGGAAGTGCTGCTGAAACGTAAGTTCAGTGACCGACTGCGTTCTGAAATGGGTCGTCTGGATGTGAAAGATATCGTCACCGACTCACGCGGCCGTCTGACTACCGACGTGCGTGATGCGCTGAACACCGGTAGCGCAGGCAGCGATGATGAGATCGCGACGCCAGCGGCGGATGATGCGATTGCGTCAGTAGCGGCACGTGTTGAGCGTGAAACCAGCAGCAACGAACCGGCTATCAACCCGAACAGTATGGCGGCGTTGGGCATTCAGGTCGTTGACGTGCGGATCAAGCAGATCAACCTGCCGACCGAAGTCTCTGACGCGATCTTCAACCGTATGCGTGCTGAGCGTGAAGCTGTCGCCCGTAGCCAGCGTTCACAGGGTCAGGAAGAGGCGGAAAAACTGCGTGCGACAGCGGATTACGAAGTCACCCGTACCCTGGCAGAAGCACAGCGTACCGCGCTGATCACCCGTGGTGAAGGCGATGCGGAAGCGGCGAAACTGTTTGCTAACGCATTCAGTCAGGACCCGGATTTCTATGCTTTTATCCGCAGCCTGCGTGCCTATGACAACAGCTTCGGTAACAATCAGGATGTAATGGTGCTGAGCCCGGACAGTGACTTCTTCCGCTTTATGAAGTCGCCATCGACCTCGACACGTTAATTCATAACGATGTTATGCTAAAAGGCCGGAATGTGTTCCGGCCTTTTTTATTGGATGAAATATGAACTCGACGATTTTGCTGGCCCTGGCGTTAGTGCTGGTGCTGGAAGGGCTTGGCCCGATGCTGTTGCCGCGTGCCTGGCGCGGTATGATCCGCACCATGAGCCAGTTACCCGACCACCTGCTGCGCCGCTTTGGTGGCGGTCTGGTGGTTGCAGGAGTAGTGATTTATTACATGGTTAGCCGTCATCTGTCATAAGTCGCAGCTGGGCAAAAAAACTGCGCAAACGTGTGCTAAAAGTGCTGAAAGAGAGAAATGACGGTGGTAGAATCCATTTTTAAGCAATCGGTGATTTTGAAAAATGGGTAAGAACGTCGTCGTACTGGGCACCCAATGGGGTGACGAAGGTAAAGGTAAGATTGTTGACCTGCTGACTGAACGCGCGAAATATGTTGTGCGTTACCAGGGTGGTCATAACGCTGGCCATACGCTAGTCATCAACGGTGAAAAAACCGTCCTCCACTTAATTCCATCTGGCATCCTGCGTGATAACGTCACCAGCATCATCGGCAACGGTGTTGTTCTGTCACCTGCTGCGCTGATGAAAGAGATGAAAGGCCTGGAAGAGCGTGGTATCCCGGTACGTGAACGTCTGCTGCTGTCTGAAGCTTGCCCGCTGATCCTGCAGTACCACGTGGCGCTGGACGTGGCGCGTGAAAAAGCACGCGGCGCGAAAGCCATCGGCACCACCGGTCGCGGCATTGGCCCGGCTTACGAAGATAAAGTTGCCCGTCGTGGTCTGCGCGTAGGCGACCTGTTTGACAAAGAAACCTTCGCTGCAAAGCTGAAAGAAGTGATGGAATACCATAACTTCCAGCTGGTGAACTACTACAAAGAAGAAGCGGTTGATTACGATACGGTGCTGAATGATGTGATGGCGATTGCCGACATCCTGACTGGTATGGTGGTTGACGTTTCTGAACTGCTGGATGGCGCGCGTAAGCGTGGCGACCTGGTGATGTTCGAAGGTGCTCAGGGCACGCTGCTGGATATCGACCATGGTACCTATCCGTATGTTACCTCTTCCAACACCACCGCAGGTGGCGTAGCGACCGGTTCCGGCCTGGGTCCACGTTACGTTGACTACGTGCTGGGTATCGTTAAAGCCTACTCCACCCGTGTTGGCGCCGGTCCATTCCCGACCGAACTGTTCGACGAAACCGGCGAGTTCCTGTGTGCCAAAGGCAATGAGTTTGGCGCCACCACAGGCCGTCGTCGTCGTACCGGCTGGCTGGATGCGGTTGCCGTGCGCCGTGCGGTGCAGATCAACTCCCTGTCTGGCTTCTGCATGACCAAACTGGATGTGCTGGATGGTCTGGACGAAGTGAAGATTTGTGTCGCATACCGTATGCCGGATGGCCGCGAAGTGACCACCACGCCACTGGCGGCAGAAGGCTGGGAAGGCATTGAGCCGATCTACGAAAGCCTGCCGGGCTGGAAAGAGAATACCTTTGGCGTGAAGAGCGTTGATGGCCTGCCACAGGCCGCGCGTGACTACATCAAGCGCGTTGAAGAAGTGACCGGAGTGCCGATTGATATTATTTCTACCGGCCCGGATCGCAGTGAAACGATGATTCTGCGCGACCCGTTTGACGCATAATCTCACTACTCAGGCCGGACGATGTCCGGCCTTTGTCTGCCTGTTGCTTCCTGCCTGTTTTCGCTCAGTCATCACCCTTTGCTTAAAAAATTGCCCTGAATACTGCGGGCTGGTTTATCATCATCTAAAGAAATGCATCAGAGCGGATGATGCCCGTAGGTGATCCACTGAGGTACATGTGCAGCTAACCAGTTTTACAGATTACGGCCTGCGAGCGCTGATTTATATGGCGTCGCTTCCCGATGACAAAATGACCAGTATTACGGAAGTGAGTGAGATTTATAATGTCTCGCGTAATCATATGGTTAAAATCATTAATCAGCTTAGCCGTAGCGGTTATGTCGCGGCGGTGCGCGGTAAAAACGGCGGTATCCGCCTGGGGAAACCCGCTGCCGAAATCGTTATTGGTCAGGTTGTCCGTGATATGGAACCGCTGCAGTTAGTCAACTGCAATCATGAGTTTTGTCACATCACCACCGCCTGCCGGCTGAAGCAGGCGCTGTTCGACGCCGTGCAGTGTTTTCTGCGCGAGCTGGACAAATACACCCTCGCAGACCTCGTGGAAGATAACCACCCGCTCTATAAATTACTGCTGACGGACCCGCCGTCACTCAGCAGTCGCTGACACCGGAGGAACCGAAATGTCACAAGATCCTTTTCAGGAAAGAGAAGCTGAAAAATACGAAAACCCGATTCCCAGCCGCGAATTCATTCTTTCGCACTTAGATAAACGCGAAAAGCCGGCCAGCCGTGAAGAGCTGGCAAATGAGCTGGGGATCAGCGGAGAAGAACAACTGGAAGCCCTGCGCCGCCGTCTGCGCGCCATGGAACGTGACGGACAGCTGGTGTTTACCCGCCGTCAGTGTTACGCCCTGCCAGAGCGCCTCGACCTGCTGCGTGGCAAAGTGATTGGCCATCGCGACGGCTTTGGCTTCCTGCGCATTGAAGGCCAGAAAGACGATCTCTATCTCTCCGCTGAGCAGATGAAGATGTGTATGCATGGCGATGTGATCCTCGCCCAGGCGATGGGCGCCGATCGTAAAGGTCGTCGTGAAGCGCGCGTGGTACGCGTTGCGGAACCACGTAACAGCCAGATCGTTGGCCGCTACTTTACCGAGTCTGGCGTCGGCTTTGTGGTGCCTGACGACAGCCGTCTGAGTTTTGATATTCTGATCCCACCTGAATTTATTATGGGTGCGCGCATGGGATCGGTGGTGGTGGTTGAGCTGCAGCAGCGCCCGACGCGCCGCAGCAAAGCGATTGGCCATATCGTTGAGATCCTCGGCGATAATATGGGTACTGGCCTCGCCGTGGAAATGGCGCTGCGCACCCATGATATCCCCTCTGGCTGGCCGGAACAGGTGGAAGCGGAAATTGCCCATCTGAGCGAAGAAGTGCCGGAAGAAGCCAAAATTGGCCGCGTGGATTTGCGCGATCTGCCGCTGGTCACCATTGATGGCGAAGATGCCCGCGACTTCGATGACGCCGTATATTGCGAGAAGAAACGCGGTGGCGGCTGGCGTCTGTGGGTAGCGATTGCCGATGTCAGTTACTACGTGCGTCCGGGCAGTGCGCTGGATACCGAAGCGGTTAACCGCGGTACCTCCGTCTACTTCCCGTCACAGGTAGTGCCAATGCTGCCGGAAATCCTGTCCAATGGTCTGTGCTCGCTCAATCCGCAGGTGGATCGCCTGTGTATGGTGTGCGAAATGACCATCTCTGCCCAGGGTAAGCTCACCGGCTATAAACACTACGAAGCGGTGATGCGCTCTCATGCGCGTCTGACTTACACCAAGGTGTGGCATATTCTTGATGGCGAGCAGGCGCTGCGCGAGCAGTACCATACGCAGGTGCCGCATCTGGAAGAGCTGTACAGCATGTACAAAGTGCTGGAACAGGCGCGTGCGCAGCGTGGCGGTATCTCTTTCGAAACGGAAGAGCCGAAGTTTATTTTCAACGCCGAGCGCCGCATTGATCGCATCGAACATACCGTGCGTAACGATGCGCATAAGCTGATCGAAGAGTGCATGATCCTCGCCAATATCGCCTCGGCGCGTTTTGTCGAGAAGCACAACGAGCCTGCGCTGTTCCGTGACCACGATCGTCCGAGCGACGACAGTATCACCGGTTTCCGTACGGTGCTGAATGAGCTGGGTCTGTCGCTGCCGGGCGGCGCGAAACCGCAACCGCTGGACTACGCAGAGCTGCTGGAACAGATCGCCGATCGTCCGGATCATGAGATGTTGCAGACCATGTTGCTGCGCTCAATGAAGCAGGCGGTATACGATCCGGAAAACCGTGGTCACTTCGGTCTGGCGCTGGCGTCCTACGCCCACTTCACCTCGCCGATCCGTCGCTATCCCGATCTGCTGCTGCATCGTGCGATCAAGTATCTGCTGGCGCGCGAAGCGGGCACCCTGGCAGGCACCACCACGCCAACGGGTGGTTACCACTATGAGCTGAATGAGATGCTGCAGCTGGGTCAGCACTGTTCGATGACCGAACGCCGCGCGGATGAAGCGACGCGCGATGTGGCCGACTGGCTGAAGTGCGACTTCATGCAGGATCAGGTCGGTCAGACCTTCACTGGCGTGATCGCCAGCGTTGCCGGTTTTGGGTTCTTTGTGCGTCTTATCGACCTGTTTATCGACGGGCTGGTGCATGTTTCCACCCTCGACAATGACTACTACCGTTTCGATGCGGTCGGTCAGCGTTTGATTGGTGAATCCAGCGGTCAGACCTATCGCCTGGGCGACACCGTGGAGGTGCGCGTCGAAGCGGTGCATATGGATGAGCGTAAGATTGACTTCGCGTTAATCTCCAGCAGCCGTAAACCGCGTGGCGCAGGCAAAACCGAGCGCGATCGCGCCAAAAATGGCGAAGCGAAAAACGCGGGTAAACGTCGCCAGATGCGCAAAGGCGTGAATTTCGAACCTGACAGCGCTTTCCGCACGGACAAACCACGTCCAGGCAAAGCGAAAAGCACCGCAAAAGCGAAAAAAGGTGGTAAAGCGCGCGGTGCAGCCCAGACGACAGGCGATGTTGAGATAAAAGCGCAAAACGACACTCACGCGAAAAGTGACGCTAAAGCGAAAAAAACCAAAACTCCGTCAGATAAAAGCCGTAAAATCGCCGCCGCCGCCAAAGCGAAACGTGCGTCGAAAAAGAAAACCGCAGAGAACAGCTGAGGTAACATCGGACCACAGCTTTCCGTGTGTATGGCAGAAGTCCAGGAGGGGAGGCGGACGGCGTCGGTGCTCCCCCTCCCCAGCCCTCCCCCCATGAGATGGGGGGAGGGAGATAATCGTTCCTTCCCCCGGCAAAGTGGAGGAAGGTCAGGGTGGGGAAGCAGACGACTCCGGTGCACATTATTCCCCGTCCCCATCCCTCCCCCGTGTCACGGGGGAGGGGGTAACAATATATTGATTATTGAGTTAACGACATGAGTGAAATTGTTTTTGGTATCCACGCCGTGCAGGCGATGCTGGAGCGCGATCCGCAGCGTTTTCAGGAAGTGTTTATTCTGAAAGGACGTGATGACCGCCGTCTGCAGCCGCTGGTGAAGGCGCTGGAAGCCCAGGGGATTGTCATTCAGCTGGCAAGCCGTCAGTGGCTGGACAGCAAAGTCGAAGGCGGTGTACACCAGGGGATCGTGGCGCACGTGAAGGGCGGCCGTCAGTATCAGGAAAACGATCTGCCGGATCTGCTCGCCAGCCTGGAGCAACCTTTCCTGCTGATCCTGGATGGCATCACCGATCCACATAACCTTGGCGCCTGTCTGCGCAGCGCCGACGCCGCTGGTGTACATGCGGTAATTGTGCCGCGCGATCGTTCCGCTCAGCTGAACGCCACGGCGAAAAAAGTGGCCTGCGGCGCGGCGGAAAGTGTGCCGTTGATCCGCGTCACTAACCTGGCGCGCACCATGCGTCTGCTGCAGGAATCCAGTGTCTGGATCGTCGGCACCGCTGGTGAAGCCGATCACCATCTGTATCAGAGCAAAATGACCGGCCCAATGGCGCTGGTAATGGGCGCTGAAGGTGAAGGCATGCGCCGTCTGACGCGCGAACACTGCGATGAGCTGATCAGCATCCCGATGGCGGGCAGCGTGTCTTCACTCAATGTTTCTGTGGCAACCGGTATCTGTCTTTTTGAAGCCGTGCGCCAGCGCAGCAGCAAGTAATCATCTTCGGGGCGTGACCTGCGCCCCGAAAATTCCCCCGTTTTCCCGCATATTTTCCTCCGCATCGCATACTTGTGAGTAACAACAGGGAGGCGAATATGTCCTGGGATACTCATACCGTTTTTAATCAGCCACGCCCGCTGAGTAACAGCAACCTGTTTCTCTCTGACACGCCGCTGCGTGAAGCGCTGGTGCGTGAAGGGGCTGGCTGGGATGTGGAACTGCAGGCGTCGGTTGGGCTGCAGCTGGGCAGCGCTGAGTCGCTGGAGCTGGGGCGGCTGGCCAACGCCGCCCCCCCGGAGCTGCTGCGTTACGACAGCCGTGGTGAACGAATCGATGAAGTACGCTTTCATCCTGCCTGGCATCTGCTGATGCAGGGGCTGTGCGCCAATCGGGTACATAATCTTTGCTGGCAGCATGATGCCCGCCCCGGGACGCTGGTAGCGCGTGCTGCGCGGTTTATCCTGCATGCGCAGGTCGAAGCCGGTACATTATGCCCGATTACAATGACCTTCGGCGCGATTCCCTTGTTGCAGCAGAGTTTACCGGCGTCATTTCATGCCTGGCTGCCGGGATTATTGTCCGACCGCTACGATCCTCATCAACAATCTGCCAGCCAAAAACATGGCCTGCTGATTGGCATGGGCATGACAGAAAAGCAGGGCGGTACGGATGTACTGAGCAATACCACGCGCGCTGAACCGCTGGCGGGACGTGGCGCCGGTGAAGCGTATCTGCTCACCGGTCATAAATGGTTTTTCTCCGTGCCGCAAAGCGATGCGCATCTGGTGCTGGCACAGGCAAAAGGTGGGCTGAGCTGCTTTTTTCTGCCGCGCCTGTTACCGGACGGCAGTCGTAACGCGATTCGTATTGAGCGGCTGAAAGACAAACTGGGTAACCGCTCCAACGCCAGCAGCGAAGTGGAGTTTTGCCGCGCCAGCGGCTGGCTGCTGGGTGAAGAGGGCGAAGGCGTGCGGCAGATCCTGAAAATGGGCGGTTATACCCGTTTCGACTGTGCGCTGGGCAGTCATGGCCTGATGCGGCGTGCGCTGTCGGTGGCGCTGTATCACTCTCATCAGCGCCAGGTCATGGGTAAGAATCTGGTCGATCAGCCACTGATGCGCCAGGTGCTGAGTGCACAGGCATTACAGCTGGAAGGGCAGACCGCGCTGTTGCTGCGTCTGGCGCGCGCCTGGGCGACACCGCAGGACGAGATGCAGCGTGCGTTTTGCCGTTTGCTCACCCCTGCAGCGAAATACGTCATCTGCAAAAGCGGTATGCCGTTTGTCGCCGAGTCGATGGAAACCCTTGGTGGCCTCGGTTATTGCGAAGAGAGTGAATTACCGCGGCTGTATCGGGAAATGCCGGTGAACAGCATCTGGGAAGGTTCCGGCAATGTGATGTGTCTTGATGTATTGCGCGTGCTAAGCAAACAGCCGGGTGTGATGCAGATGCTGCAGGCTGAGTTTGGGCCGGTAAAAGGCGTCTGCCGGGCGTTTGACCGCTGCTGGCGGCAGCTGAAACTCCGCCTGCGTCATCCGCAGGAGGCGCAGGCGCGTGAGATCACCACGCTGCTGTTCAAGCTGGCGGTGGCGGCGCAGCTGCTGAAGCACCTCGAACCGCCACTGGCGGATGCCTGGTGCTGTCAGATGCTGGATACGCGCGGCATCAGCACGCTGAGTGAGGATCACTGCACGCGTTTGCTGCTGCGCGCCACGGGGGGCTGATAGCGCGCCAGGCTGAGCTGAAGCCTGATGATCGGCCGCAGTCGGCCAGTATTACTCTGGTGGCGTGCTGCCCTGTGCCGCCGTGCCATACAGGGTCGCGGTACCGTACCAGACGCCCGGAATCACCGTCTCGCTGATCATAATAATATGATAGTAAGGCGCGCCCGCCGCGTTAGCTTTTGCAGCCAGCGCGCGCTCGACATCATCCGGCGAACCGCGTTCGGTGGCGGTGATATTCGCTACTTTGGTCAGCGTCATACTCTGCGCGCGGTTAATCTGCTGCGCCTGCGGGCCGGGCGCAGGGGGCGGCTTTGGCGTGGTCTGAAAAGCGCTGCAGCCCGTCAGCAACAATGCCACAAGGGCACTCTTCACAATACGCATCGGTTTCTCCGCACATTGGACAAACGAGTCCGCTGTCATGTTATCGATTAGCCTGAACAGAGTTTGCCGCATTTCATTATGTGATAAAAGCAGATTTCCCGTAATGAAACGGTTGGCTGGAACGCGTATTTTCTGGAAAGATAAGTCTGTAAGCATCCTATGCTACAGGAACATGATTGCTGGCGGTCAGGGAGGTACTATGCTGGAAATTCTGCAACATACGCCTGTATGGGTATATATCGTATTTGTTGTTCTGCTGTATTTAAGTATCAGGGCATGTTTTTCACGTGAAGTGAACACGCGTCAGGCGATTATTTTTCCGCTGGTGTTTATTCTGCTGTCGATATTGACCTTTCGCCATTATCCGCATGTGACATTAACGCTACCGGTATGGGCTGTGGGTGCGCTGGCTGGCGCTTTGTTGTCGCGCTATTTATTCCAGCGTGGTGAGTTCAAACTGGGTGAAAAGACGTATACGCTGGTGGTTCCTGGCAGTTATGCCATATTGCTGATTCTGCTGTTTTATTTTGTCCTGCGCTATTACCTGGGGTATCAGGAGGCGGTTCATGGTGGCGTGCTGGGGTTGACGGCGATGCAGCTAATCCTGTTTTTCTGCTCGTCAGGTTTTACCACCGGATTTTTTATTGCACGCGCCTGGTTATTACGAAAGTGTTATTCATTACTCCGTCATACTTCGACCTGATTAATATAACTTTCATGCAGGGCCGGGCTTATTTACCGCTATGGCAATGCTGCGGGGAAATTAAGACTCTGGCGGGGATGGTTTCAGCGTACACCATCCCCGCCGTCATGTTAGTCCTTCAGGGTAAACACGCTCACTAAGTGATTGAGGTGGTGACCTTTCTGGCTCAGCTCCGCTGCAGTCTGCTCGGAACGCGCCACCATTTCGGTGTTGTGGTGGGTGGCCTGACCAATCTGCGACATCGCCACGTTCACCTGGCTGATACCGGCTGACTGCTCATGGGACGCGACATCGATTTCGCCCATCAGCGCTTTCACCTGATCCATACGGCTGATGATGTTTTCCATCGCCGCACGCGTCTGTTCCGACAGCTGGTGACCTTCAGTGACTTTGCTGATGGAGTCCTCAATCAGCGTATCGATCTCCTTCGCTGCCTGCGCACTGCGTTGCGCCAGCGCCCGCACCTCGGCTGCCACGACCGCAAAGCCTTTACCATGTTCGCCTGCACGCGCCGCTTCTACCGCCGCGTTCAGCGCCAGAATATTGGTCTGGAAGGCAATCGACTCGATCACATGGGTGATCTCGACAATGCTCTGCGAGGAGACTTTAATTGCCGACATGGTGCTCACCGAGCGGGTAACGGTTTCGCCACCGTGCCCGACGGCATCCGCCGCTTCAGCCACCAGTTTCAGCGCCTGCGACACATTGTCCGCGTTCTGCTCAACCGTCGCACCCAGCTGCTCCATACTGGCGGAGGTCTCTTCGACGCTGCTGGCCTGCTGGACGATCTGCTGGCTGATATTACCGCTGCTGGCGGCGATCTCGTCGGTGCCCTGACTGATCTCTTCGGCAGCATGACGCACCTGCGCCACAATGCGCTCCAGTCCGTCGCCGATGCCATTAATCGCGTGGATCAGCTGGCCGACTTCGTCCTGACGTTGCGTCTGCAGCGTGGCGCGCAGGTCACCTGCAGCGTAGTGTTGCGCCAGGTCAATCACCTGCTGCAGCGGCTTGCTTAACCAGCGGCGGGTAATCCAGACAAAGCTGAGGGCAAACAGCACCACTAAGGCCAGCCCTGCCAGCAGGAAGGTATTCCGCGTGGCGTTGATCGGCGCCAGCAGGCTGGCTTCGCTGACTTCACCGGTGATCACCCAGTTCCAGCCCGGAAGCTGTTGCCAGGCAATGATCTCAGCATCTCCATGCTGATTGATAATGCGCATAGTGCCCTGTTTTTCCTGCAACAGGCGCTGCTGATCTTCCGCCGACCAGTCCGGTTTTTTGCCTTCCAGCGCGCTGTGGAACAGGTACTGTCCCTGTGCCGCGCCAGGTGAACCGTTAATCACGCTGAAGTAACCGCTGTCACCCAGGGTTTTATTCAGCACTTTTTCACGCATCAACTGGAACTGCGAGCTGATATCGACGCCGACGAACAGAATGCCGATCACCATGCCGCTGCTATCTTTGACCGGCTGATACTGGGTGATATAGCGTTTGCCAAACAGCATCGCCAGTCCACGGTATGTTTCGCCACGGTTCGCCAGCGCCCAGGCCGGGCCAGTGCGATCCAGTTTGGTGCCCATCGCCCGTGAGCCGTCTTCTTTGCGCAGCGAAGTGGCGATACGAATATAGTCATCCCCTTTACGCACAAAAATGGTGGCGATTGCCCCCGTGCGCTCCAGGAAGTCATCGACAAACGATTCATCAAGGTTGAGTGATTTTAACCCCGCGCGTAAGGTGGGGGTGGATTCACTGCCCACGGTGACCATTGTGGTTTCATCGCGGGTGAATTTTTTCGGCAGAAAGCTCTGGAAAAGCCGGGTGTAATTCGTCACTTCCTCACTTAACGTGGCATTAAACATGCCGGCCATATCGCCAATACCGGCGACCTGGTTTTGCATATTTCCCAGGGTTAAGTTTTGCAGCTGTTTTGCAGCGTTATGAGTTAATGACAGCGTGAGAATAAAAAACAGCACAGCCACGCTAAACGACGTCATTACAGACAGCTTTACTCCCAAGCTCCATTTGCTGAGTGAAAGACGTTTCATGGTTTTACCTTATAAGTTTTAAAAAGCAGGTGATGCATTCAAGGGTTCAAGACAGGTGTTGCAGTACGAATAACGGCAGCAGTGAATCAATATTTACCCCAAAAACCGTGTGGTTAATGAAATTATTTTTATCGTAATAATAACTATTCGCAACAACAAGCTGGCGGAGGTGAAATGATAGAGATTGTGACGGAGTCTTTGGCGAATATTGAGTGTTTGCATGCAGCACCTGCCGGCCAGCGCCAGACACCATTGCCGACTGTGGTGTTTTATCACGGCTTCACGTCGTCGAAAGAGGTGTACTCCTATTTCGCTGTCGCGCTGGCGCAGGCGGGTTTTCGCGTGGTGATGCCTGATGCTGACCTGCATGGTTCACGCTATAACGGCGATAGCGAGCATCGGCTGAGGCACTTCTGGGAGATTCTGCGCCGTAATATCGATGAGTTGCCGCAGCTGGAAGCGGCGCTGCGTGACGCCGGGCTGGTGGACGGGGCGCGTTTCGCCGTCGCCGGGGCGTCGATGGGCGGCATGACGGCGCTGGGCATTATGGCGCGTTATCCGCAGGTGAATAGCGTGGCATGTATGATGGGTTCTGGCTATTTCCATTCGCTGAGCCGGACGCTGTTCCCGCCTTTTGTCGCGCAGAGTGCGCATGAGCAGCAGCGGCTGGCTGAACGGCTGGCGCCGCTGGCGGAGTATGATGTCAGCCATCAGCTGGAAAAGCTGGCCGATCGTCCACTGCTGTTATGGCATGGCGAGGCGGATGAGGTGGTGCCAGCGCTGGAGACGCTGCGGCTGGAACAGGCGCTGCGTGAGGCATCACTGGATGCCAGGCTGACGTTTTTAACCGAAGCGGGTGTGGGCCATCGCATTACGCCACCGGCGCTGGATGCGATCGTGTCTTTCTTTACGCAGCACCTGTGAGATTTAATTCGCGTCGCTGCTTGAGTTTGGCTGAAGACGCCAGTATGATTACGCGTCAATTTTTCAGCCGCATTCACAAGCTGTGTCTCACAGCTTATAACGTTCCTTGCTTCCATGGGTCGCGGCTGACCCCGACAGGAGGCTGAATAATCCGTAAGGAGCAAATTCGATGCGTCATTACGAAATCGTATTTATGGTTCACCCTGACCAGAGCGAACAGGTTCCTGGCATGATCGAGCGTTACACTGGTGCTATCACCGGTGCACAGGGCACGATCCACCGCCTGGAAGACTGGGGCCGTCGTCAGCTGGCTTACCCGATCAACAAACTGCACAAAGCTCACTACGTTCTGCTGAACGTTGAAGCTCCGCAGGAAGTGATCGATGAGCTGGAAACTAACTTCCGCTTCAACGACGCCGTTATCCGTAGCATGGTTATGCGCGTTAAGCACGCGGTTACCGAAGCATCTCCGATGGTTAAAGCGAAAGACGAGCGCCGTGAGCGTCGCGACGAGTACGCTAGCGAAACCTCTGATGATGCAGATGCTGGGGATTCTGAAGAGTAATTGACCGTGACGGTTAATCGGCTGAGTTTGTCCGGCACTGTGTGCAAGACACCGGTTCGAAAAGTTAGCCCGTCAGGTATTCCACACTGCCAGTTTGTGCTTGAGCACCGCTCGCAGCAGGAAGAAGCCGGATTTTACCGGCAGGCCTGGTGTCGTATGCCCGTTATTATTAGTGGCGCCGCGCATCAGGACATTACTCAAAGTATAACGGTCGGCACGCAACTCACTGTTGCAGGTTTCATTAGCTGCCATCAAGGGCGCAATGGCCTGAGCAAGATTGTGTTACATGCCGAGCAGATTGAATTGATAGATTCTGGAGACTAGCCAAATGGCACGTTATTTCCGTCGTCGCAAGTTCTGCCGTTTCACCGCGGAAGGCGTTCAAGAGATCGATTATAAAGATATCGCAACGCTGAAAAACTACATCACTGAAAGCGGTAAGATTGTACCGAGCCGTATCACCGGTACTCGCGCAAAATACCAGCGTCAGCTGGCTCGTGCTATCAAGCGCGCGCGTTACCTGTCTCTGCTGCCGTACACTGATCGTCATCAGTAATCGGCAACTGTCCATATAACGACTTTAAGAGGATAAGGTAATGCAAGTTATTCTGCTTGATAAAGTAGCAAACCTGGGCAGCCTGGGTGATCAGGTTAACGTTAAAGCGGGCTACGCTCGTAACTTCCTGGTGCCACAGGGTAAAGCTGTTCCTGCTACCAAGAAAAACGTTGAGTTCTTCGAAGCACGCCGTGCAGAACTGGAAGCCAAACTGGCTGACGTTCTGGCTGCTGCCAATGCACGCGCTGAGAAAATCAACGCACTGGGCACTGTTACCATCGCGTCTAAATCAGGCGACGAAGGTAAACTGTTCGGTTCCATCGGTACCCGCGACATCGCTGACGCTGTAACTGCAGCTGGCGTTGAAGTAGCTAAGAGCGAAGTTCGTCTGCCGAACGGCGTTCTGCGCACCACCGGTGAGCACGAAGTGGACTTCCAGGTTCACAGCGAAGTATTCGCGAAACTGACCGTGAATGTAGTTGCTGAATAATTTTATACCCTAAATACGTCGAGCCGCAGAAAGGCGGCAAGCCCGCGAATCCCCGGGAGCATAGATCACTATGTGACTGGGGTGAGCGGGCGCAGCCAACGCATCTGTGGCTTGAAGTATGACGGGTATATTCAGTAATGCAGAAACGCCGGCCTTAGGGTCGGCGTTTTTGTTTGTGTCGTCTGGCTTATCGAGATACGCCGGGGCACTGTATGATCAGATGAATGTTGCGTTACTGCGCGCGAATAAATGAGCCATCCGGCTGGCGGGTAAACAGAATCGGGCCACTCGTGCTTTCGACGGTTAAGCCGGTTACCACACCGCTGGCATTCTGCCGAATTTTCACACTCTGTCCATTCCGTAAGTTACTGAGCGGCTTGTCGTCGCCTTCCACCTGCGCCATCGCAAATACGTCGCCTACCGGCAGGTTATTGTCGCGGAACAGTTGCGCCAGCGTCTGGCCAGCTGCCACCTGGTAGCTTCGCCATTGTCCCTGAGCGTCCGCGGCCGGCGGTGGCGGGGTGCTGCTCTGCTGCTGTGCGGCGTTCTGGTTGTTGTCATACAGTTCCGCCTGTAGCGGCACTTCGGTCGCCGCACCGCTGCGTAGTGGCGGTGGCGTCGGTGCATTGCTCTGCGGTTCAGGCCAGAGGAACGCCAGCAGCATCACCAGCAGTGCCGCAATAATGCCGCGGCGATGGGCAGGCGGCAGTGGGTCCATCCAGCTGAGGTGATCGGCGAGATGCCAGATTTTACTCAGCCACTGTCTGCCGCGTGATGAAGTTCCTTCAGACATCATCTCCTCCTCCTGACGCGCATCACGCGCTGATGGTTTGCGGTTCGCCATCCACATTTTCAGTACAGGATGGTAAAACGGCTGGCGCTTCCTGCGCTGCGGGGCAATTCTCCCCATGGATATAACCTCGTTAACCCGGACGTCTGTTTATGCAGACATCATTCAGTACAGCGTAAAATATAGTCTGCTAACTGTTTGATGTAAAAAGCACAAGCCAGAAGCGTGACCTTGTGGGCGTTATTAATTTAGCTTAGGGCTATTGTTTCTGTTTCTGCGGCAAATGTCATTACTGGAACAGGAGATTTTACCCTCAGGCCACACACTGTTATGCTCTGCCTTTCGATTGAACAATGATGAAAGGAAAATTCATGACAACCCCTTCTTTTGACAGCGTGGAAGCGCAAGCAAGTTACGGTATCGGTTTACAGGTTGGCCAGCAGCTGCTGGAATCTGGTCTGCAGGGTCTGCAACCAGAAGCCCTGCTGGCGGGTCTGCGCGATGCGCTGGAAGGGAATGCGCCTGCAGTGCCTGTTGATGTGGTACACCGTGCGCTGCGTGAAGTGCATGAGCGTGCCGACGCGGTGCGTCGTGAGCGTCAGCAGGAAATGGCAGCGGCAGGTGAGAAATTCCTGAAAGAGAACCTGAAGCGTGAAGGCGTGAGCAGCACCGAATCTGGTCTGCAGTTCAGTGTGATCACCCAGGGTGAAGGTGCTATTCCGTCACGCCAGGATCGCGTGCGCGTACACTACACCGGTAAACTGATCGATGGCACCGTGTTTGACAGCTCCGTGCAGCGTGGTGAGCCAGCGGAGTTCCCGGTCAGCGGCGTGATCGCGGGCTGGATCGAAGCGCTGACGCTGATGCCGGTCGGTTCTAAATGGGAACTGGTGATCCCACACAACCTGGCTTACGGCGAGCGTGGTGCTGGCGCGTCTATCCCGCCTCTGAGCACCCTGATCTTCGAAGTTGAGCTGTTAGAAATTCTGTAAGTCCCGGCGGTAATTTGCCGTGAGGCTGAATACAGGCTTCTTCCTCGCGATGGCCTGGCAGAAGCCCGTCACCTTCCCCTGCAAGGCGGGGAAGGTCGGAATCGGGGAGCAATGAGCACAGTGCCTGTTGCTCCCCAGCCCTCCCCCATTTTATGGGGGAGGGGACGAACTGAGGCCGAATTCAGCTACTACGCAGCGTGTTTATCGCGCTAAATCAGTGCTCCAGATTGCAAAACCGATCTCATCACTGCCTTTTTGTTCCAGCGGATACTGCGCATGTTGTTTAATAAACGCCGTCGCTTTTTCCGTTGGGGCTGTCTCAAAACGTAAGTCCAGCTTCGTACCCGTGTTGATCGGCGCCAGTCGCCAGTTGTTATCCGCCTGCGGTTTCACTTCGCCATGCGCTTTACTCTGGGCGCTGATATAGGCTGCCACCACGGAACGGTTTTCATCCGGTGACGCAAAGGCGACATACTGCTCGCCCGTACCGGCAAACTTACCGCCATAGGCGCGATAGTTATTGGTTGCGACAAGGAACGTCGTGGCAGGGTCAACCGGCTTACCCTGATACGTCAGGTGTTTGATGCGTGAGGCGTTCGGGTTAACCAGCTTGCATTCGGCGTCGTAGCGCGCGGGTTGAGTGACATCGATCTGATAATTGACGCCGTCGATCACATCGAAGTTGTAAGTGCGGAAATCCCAGTTGATCAGCGCCTGCGGTTGCGCGTTGTGCGGATCGATCTGGTTGAACTGTCCGGCGGAGCACTCCAGCCACTCTTTTACCTGCTGGCCGCTGACTTTCATCACCACCAGTGTATTAGGGTAAAGATAGAGGTCGGCGGCGTTGCGGAAGGTCAGCTGACCTTTTTCCACTTCCACATAACTGGCGGGATCGTTCTTACGGCCACCGGCTTTGAAAGGTGCGGCGGCGGAAAGCACCGGCAGCTGTGCCAGATCGGGATCGCCCTGAATAAAGTGCTTCACATAGTCGGTCTGGGCGTTATTGACGATCTGCACCGTGGGATCGTCCTGTACCAGCGACAGGTAGCTGTACATCACATCGGCGGAGCGGCCAATCGGTTTGGCGACAAACTCACGTGTGGCGCGATGATCGTCCGCCAGCACTTTCACCAGCGCCGGATCTTCCGCCGCCAGCGATTTCTTCGCCGCATTATCGTAGATCGGACGCGCCTGCGCTCTGGCGCTGCTGACCTGCCATTTGCCGTTCTGGTTCTCCAGCTCTAAATCGACTACGCCGAGGTGGTCGCCCCACATGCCCGGCATCACCGCCGGAATGCCGTTGATGGTGCCCTGCTGAATATCAACGCCTTTAATCGCCGCGAACTCTTTGCCCGGGAACACCGCATGGGCGTGGCCGAACATAATGGCATCAATGCCTGGCACCTGGCTGAGGTAATAAACCGAGTTTTCCGCCAGTGCCTTATAAGGCTCGCTGGAGAGGCCGGAGTGGGGGATGGCAACCACAATATCCGCACCCTGTTTGCGCATCTCCGGCACCAGCTTGCGTGCGGTCTCGGTGATGTCGTTTACCGTGACCTTGCCCTGCAGGTTAGTTTTGTCCCACACCATAATCTGCGGCGGCACAAAACCGATATAGCCAATTTTAATCTGATGCGTTTTGCCGTCACGGTCAGTGACTTCGCGCGCTTCAATCAGGTATGGGGTGAACAGCGGTTTCCCGGTTTTGCTGTCGATCACGTTGGCATTGATATAGGGAAAACGCGCACCGCTGATGGCTTTATGCAGGTAGTCGAGACCGTAATTAAACTCATGGTTGCCAAGGTTACCGACGCTGTAGTCGAGGGTATTTAGCGCCTTGTACACCGGGTGGATTTCGCCCTCTTTCAGCCCCTTCGCCGCCATATAGTCGCCGAGCGGGCTGCCCTGAATAATGTCGCCGTTATCGACCAGCACGCTGTTTTTACTCTCTTTACGCGCAGCATCAATCAGCGTGGCGGTACGCACGAGGCCAAACTTTTCCGTTGGGGTATCTTTGTAGTAATCGAAGTCCATCATATTGCTGTGCAGATCGGTGGTTTCCAGAATTCGCAGATCGACCGTTGCTGCATGAACACTAGTGGCAACCAGCAACGCCAGCAGTGTCAGACCAGATTTCAACATCACATTCTCCTGTCAGTGATTACGCCAATTTATGAGTCAGGATCTCAGATTACCGTGCAAAGGTTACGCTTAATCTCATAAAGTTGTGAACCGTAGCGCAAATTTAAACGAAGGGCGGAGATAGAAAACAGTCAGCCTGCTGGCGGTCATTACGTTATACCCGTCATATTCCATGCTGCGAGTGCGGTGGCCGCGCCGCTCACCCCGGTCACATCGTTGTCTGTGCACCCGGGGATTCGCGGGCTTGCCATCTTCCAGCAGCTTGGACTATTTAGGGTATATGCTGTTTACTATCGCCATGACAAAGCTAAGCATGAGGTGACGAATGTTAGAACAAATTTGCCAGCTGGCCCGGGACGCGGGCGCGGCGATTATGACGGTTTATAACGACCAGGCGCCGCTGGACATCGAGCGCAAATCGGACGACTCACCAGTGACCGCAGCGGATATCGCCGCGCATCAGGTGATTGTGCAGGGGCTGAATGCGCTGACGCCAGACGTACCTGTGCTGTCAGAGGAAGACCCGCCGGGCTGGGATGTGCGTCAGCACTGGCAGCGCTACTGGCTGGTGGACCCGCTTGACGGCACCAAAGAGTTTATCAAGCGCAATGGCGAGTTCACCGTCAATATCGCCTTGATCGAGCACGGTAAACCGGTGCTGGGCGTGGTATACGCGCCTGCGATCGGTGTGATGTATTCGGCGGCGGAAGGCAAAGCCTGGAAGGAAGAGGGCGGTAACACCGTGCAGATCCATGTGCGTGATGCGCGTCCGCCGCTGGTGGTGATTAGCCGCTCTCATGCGAAATCCGATGAGGAGCTGAAAGAGTATCTGAAGCAGATGGGCGAACATCAGACCACGGCGATTGGTTCATCGCTGAAGTTTTGCCTGGTCGCAGAAGGGAAAGCGCAGCTCTATCCACGCTTTGGGCCGACCAATATCTGGGATACCGGCGCGGGCCACGCGGTGGCGATTGCCGCAGGCGCTCATGTCCATGACTGGCATGGTCAGACGCTGGACTATGCGCCGCGCGAGTCGTTCCTCAATCCGGGGTTCCGCGTGTCGATTTTCTGAGCCTTCATCGCACCTGCCGCAGCGTTACTGTGGCAGGCAGCAGTTTGTAATGGTAAGTAAAGCTGATCATTTCAGCTAAAGATAATACCGTGCGTGACCGATACCCCTATTGACCACATAGTTTTTGTGACTATCAGTAAGGGAACGCTATGTCATGGATTTATCGTATTTCGATGAAGATGAAAATCCTCATCGCCCTCCTGCCTTTGTTAATTGCATTGTGCTGGTTTTCCGCCTCGGGGATGTTTAACCGCATTGATACAGAACGCCAGATGAACACTATCGGCCAGCTCACCACGCTGAGCCGCAGTGCAGGCGATCTGGTGCATGAATTGCAACGCGAACGTGGCCTGAGCGCCGGTTATTTAGGTTCGCGCGGCGAGAAATTCCGCAATGAATTAGCGGATGAAAGAAAAGCGACCGATGAGTCACTGACGAAATTCCGCCAGGTGCTGGACGCAACCGATCCAGAGCTGATCCGTGGTGATATCGCCAATACGGTGAATGCCATCAATCAAAGTACGCAGTCGCTCAGCAGCACCCGTGATGCGATCAGCGCACTGCAGATCGAAACGCCTGCCTCGAACAAATATTATGGCCAGACCATCGCCGGTGTCCTGACCTTTGTTGGCGGTATGGGGCATCTCAGCTCGGCGGGCTCGATGGTGAATGAGCTGGCGGCGTACTACAGCTTACTCAATCTGAAAGAGCAGTCCGGCGTGGAGCGTGCGCTGCTCTCCAATATCTTCTCCACCGGTCGTTTTGCTGACGGCCAGTTCAGAACCTTTAGCGACGTGGTTGGTAAACAGGAAGCCTGGCTGGCGGCAACGCGTCGTTTCAGCACCCCTGAGCAGGCAGTCTTGCTGGATAGCGCACTGCAGCGCGCGGACGCGACTCGTTCACTGGCGATGCGTGAAACCGCGTTTAGCCAGGCGGCCAGCGGTAATTTCGGCATCGATCCTGTCGACTGGTTCACTGCCCAGACGCAACGTATTGAAGTGCTGCGCCAGGTAGAGAATCAGCTGGCCGACAGGCTGCATCAGCATGCTGCTCAGCTGTCGCACGATGCGCGTGTTGAGTGGCTATCCTTCCTTGGCATTAGCGTCGTTTCATTGCTGGCGGCTCTGGCGATTGCCATGACGATCACGCGCAGCATTGACCGGCAGCTGAAGGGAACGCTGAAAACCATTGCGGAGATGGATGGCGATCTGACCCGCCGTCTTGAGGTTCCAGGCAGCGATGAGCTTTCGGCGTTGAATGAAGCCTATAACCAGTCGATCGAAAGCATTCAGCAGATTGTGCAGGAGATTAAATCCGGCGCAGTGCTGCTCAATTCCGCCAGCAGCGATATCGCCGCGGGCAACCAGGATCTGGCGCAGCGCACGGACGAGCAGGCGGCCTCGATTGTCGAAACGGCGGCCAGTATGGAGCAGATCTCTACAGCAATCACTCAGACTGCCGATAATGCTCAGGAAGCGGAACGCCTGACGCACGCGATGGAGCGTGATGTGCTGGAAGCCAACCGCGTGGCGAATGAAGCCAGCCAGAGTATGAACACGATTCACCGCTACAGTGAACAGATTGCCCAGATTGTCACCTCTATTGATGATATTTCATTCCAGACCAACCTGCTGGCGCTCAATGCGGCGGTGGAAGCGGCGCGGGCCGGTGAGCTGGGCAAAGGTTTCGCGGTGGTGGCGAGCGAAGTGCGCAATCTGTCGCAGCGCAGCGCCCGTGAAGCCAGCCAGATCCGTGAGTTGATTAACCAGAATATGGCGCAAATCAGCGAAGGTGTGGCGCGCGTGTCGGCTTCCGGCGTGGCGCTGAAAGCGGCGGCGGATAATACAGGCATGATGAAGCAATATGTCAGTGATATCGCCCAGGCTGCCAGCGAGCAGTCGCTGGGCGTGGCGCAGGTGCATCTGGCGCTGAACCAGCTGGAACAGGTGACGCAGCAGAACGCCGCACTGGTTTCGCAGGCGGCCAGCGCCAGCCAGATGCTGGATGGTCAGTCAGCAGCGATGGCGACATTAGTGAGCCGCTTCCAGGTTTAGCGGACGCTGCTCAGATAAAGTGTGGCTAGCGCAGAGGGCGTTGTGGCGCTTATGACAGCAGCTGGCGCAGCAGGGCGATCACCTGTTGCACCTCCTGCTGAGTCAGCGCGCCGTCTTTGGCAAAGCGCACCTCGCCCTGTTTATCCAGCACGATAATTGCCGATCCGCCATCATCGAGGTGCCAGGCGTTTTTCGCCGCACTGTGGCTGTCGACAATAAACTGTGACCATGGATATTGCTTTTTATTGCTCTCGATACTGCTGCGTACAAACATGCCGGTACCGGGAATGGCGTCGTCGGTATTGACGATGGTGGTGGTCTGATAGCGATCGTGTGGCAGCTGCGCCGCCTTGATCGCTTCAATCAGCGCGGCGTTTTTCTCTTTCGCCGAGGAACGTCCGGCGATGTGCTGGATCACACGCACTTTGCCTGGTAGCTGAGCGCTGTTCCACTTCTGGTAACTGAACTTCTCCTGTTGCCAGAGGAGTTCTCCCCGGTCAGCGACGCCGACCGGCGCAACGCGTTCACCGTCGATAAAGTTATGGGAAAAGGCGGAAAAAGGAACCAGCAGAGACAGCGACATGGCGAGAAAACGGGCAGTTAACATAGGGACTCCGTTGCAGGCAGGTGATCCGACCACTTGGTCATGCTTTTGCAATAATAAGCATGGAATATGCGTCTGTCGCGTCGGGGTGCCAGCTTTGCGGCACACAGCACAAATCCCTGTGATATGAAGGTTTATACTGAATAGCCATATTGACGTAACAGACTATTCTGTAATGTTGTGTAAGTTCAGTAAAAAACGTCGTTTTTCGGAACTATGGAAGGAAAAGCTGATCTATAGTTAACAGGCAATTTGCGCTTCAGTGGTTCGTAGCCATTTTGGTAACGGCGAAGCGTAGTGGACTTAACCCTCAGGAGTTATAACAGAATGAAAATATTCCAGCGTTACAACCCACTGCAGGTGGCGAAGTACGTGAAAACGCTGTTCAGAGGAAGACTGTACATCAAGGACGTTGGCGCGTTCGAATTTGATAAGGGCAAAATCCTTATCCCGCGCATTAAGGACAAACAGCATTTAAGCGTGATGTCCGAAGTTAACCGCCAGGTGCTACGTCTGCAAACTGAGTTTAATTAACAGACTCAGTTAACTGAAAGAGAAAGGGCGCGATGATGTTCGCGCCCTTCGTGTTTTTACTCCGCCGCTTCCTCTTCAGTTGCTTTGGCAGGATTTAATGCTGATGCCGGACGTTCGTCGATACGCGTCACCAGCAGCTGGTCGATACGGTAACTGTCGATATCCACCACTTCAAACTTGTAACCGGAAAACTTCACGAAGTCGGTGCGTTTCGGGATCTTGCGCAGCATGTACATCATAAAGCCGCCGATGGTTTCGTAGTTGTCAGAGTGCGGGAACTCATTGATGCTCAGCGCACGCATCACATCTTCAATCGGCGTGCCGCCTTCCACCAGCCACGAGTTCTCATCACGGGCAACAATCTGCTCTTCCATACCCTGACCGACCAGATCGCCCATCAGCGTGGTCATCACGTCGTTCAGCGTGATAATGCCCACTACCAGCGCATATTCGTTCATGATTACCGCGAAGTCTTCGCCCGCGGCTTTAAAGCTTTCCAGTGCTTCCGAGAGCGTCAGCGTATCCGGCACAATCAGCGCTGAACGAATCTGCACGCCGCTGCTGAGCGTCATGCTCTGATTGCCCAGCACGCGTAACAGCAGCTCTTTCGAGTCGACATAACCGACGATATGGTCGATATCTTCGTTACATACCAGGAATTTCGAATGCGGATGCTGGGCGATTTTCGCCTTCAGGCTGGCTTCATCTTCATGCAGATCAAACCAGACGATGTTCTCGCGCGAGGTCATGGACGAAGGCACGGTACGTGATTCGAGTTCAAACACGTTTTCGATCAGTTCATGCTCCTGCTTACGCAGCACCCCGGCCAGTGCGCCCGCTTCCACCACCGCGTAAATATCGTCGGAGGTAATATCGTCTTTACGCACCATGGGGATCTTGAACAGGCGGAAAATCATATTCGCCATGCCGTTGAAGAACCACACCAGCGGACGGAAGACAAACAGGCAGAAGCGCATCGGGTTGATAATCCGCAGCGCAATGGCTTCCGGCGCAATCATACCGATACGTTTTGGCGTCAGGTCGGCAAACAGAATAAAGAAGCTGGTGACCAGGGTAAATGAACAGATAAAGCTCAGCTGTTCCGCCAGTTCCGGTGACACCACGCGCACCAGCAGAGTGTAAAACGCCGGGGAGAAGGCAGCGTCGCCAACAATACCGCCGAGGATGGCGACGGCGTTCAGGCCAATCTGCACCACGGTAAAGAACATGCCAGGGGTTTCCTGCATCTTCATCACATGCATGGCGTTGATGTTGCCTTCATCGGCGAGTAACTTCAGTTTAATTTTGCGAGCAGCGGCCAGTGAAATCTCCGACAGGGAGAAAAAGGAACTGATCGCGATAAGCACTAATATGACAAGCAGGCTATCTAACATAGAATTTCCGTTGGTTGGTTTCTCTTGTCATTTTTGGCCTGGTGTAGCGCGGAAGGCAGCTTACATTCCTGTATAACTTCTCGATAAACGGCTGTCCATGCCAAAAATGTCTGCGTCAGTACGGCGGCATCATGCGCCGGAGCAGAAAAGATTACAGGTGTCTCATTCAGACACCGTTGCGGATTATAGCAGCAGCTGATATCGGACCGCCAGTGGTTACATTGCTGTTGAAAAAATAGACGTTGATACACTTTTTCGCCCATAAGTGGCGTTATTGCGAGACTTTCATCCTTGTCTAATGGCGTGACCTGGTTACACTCCTGTTAATAAGCGCCAGAAGAGAGAATCCGCCATCCGTGCGTGATTGAGAAAATAGTGAGCCCATCAGGATTTGGGCTGGCAACAGAAACAGGAGTAAGCGTGCCACGCATTCATCTTGGTTATTGGTGTTGCTTACTGATGATCGCGCCTGCTGCCCAGGCTGCGAATGTCCGTCTGCAACTGGAAGGATTATCCGGGGATTTACAGAAAAACGTCAGGGCGCGCCTCTCGACCATCACCAGCGATGAAGTGTCGGCTGATGGCCGTTTCCGCGCCAGGGTATCGAATGCGATTAAGGAGGGGCTGCGTGCGCTGGGTTACTATGACCCGGACATTGCGTTTGAATCCCGTCCCGCGCCTGCGAAAGGTGGTCGCCCGGTGCTTATCGCCCGGGTAAAAGCTGGCGAGCCGGTGAAAATCGCCGGTGTCTCGGTGATTGTGCGCGGTGATGCACGCAATGACGATGACTACCAGAAAATGGTGCGCGAGGGCAAAGCGAAGCAGGGCGATATCCTCAACCACGGCAAATACGATAGCTTCAAAAGTAACTTCACCAGTCTCGCATTACGTAACGGCTACTTTGATGGCGATTTTCGCAAAAGTCAGCTTGGCGTGGCGGCGGAGCGCCGCGAGGCGTTCTGGGATATCGACTATGACAGCGGTCGGCGTTACCGCTTCGGCGACGTTAGTTTTGAAGGTTCGCAAATCCGTGAAGAGTATTTGCAAAATCTGCTGCCGTTTAAAAAAGGCGATTACTACAGTTCACGCGACCTGGCGGAGCTGAATCGCCGTTTGTCGGCGACCGGCTGGTTTAATTCGGTGGTGGTGGCGCCGGAATTTGATAAAACGGATAACGATAAACTGCTGCCGCTGCATGGCGTGATGTCGCCGCGTACGGAAAATACCATTGAAACCGGGGTCGGTTACTCGACCGATGTCGGTCCGCGGGTGAAAGCCACCTGGAAAAAGCCGTGGGTAAACGATCGCGGCCACAGCCTGACCACCAGCGCTAATATCTCCGCGCCAGAGCAGCAGCTCGATTTCAGCTATAAAGTGCCGCTGCTGAAAAGCCCGCTGGAGCAGTACTATCTGATGCAGGGCGGTTTAAAACGTACCGACCTTAACGACACCAAAGCCGATTCCACCACGCTGGCGGCCTCACGCTACTGGGACAGCAGCAGCGGCTGGCAGCGCGCCATTAACCTGCGCTGGAGCCTCGACCACTTTACCCAGGGCAGCGTCACCAATACCACCATGCTGATCTACCCTGGCGTCAGCGTCAACCGTACCCGTTCGCGCGGCGGCCTGATGCCGAGCTGGGGCGATTCGCAGCGCTACTCACTGGATGTCTCGGATACCACCTGGGGTTCGGATGTCGATTTTGCTGTGGTGCAGGCGCAGAACGTCTGGATCCGCACGCTGGCGCAGAAACATCGCTTTGTGGTGCGTGGCAATCTGGGCTGGATTGAAACTAATGACTTCGAACGCGTGCCGCCGGATCTGCGCTTCTTCGCCGGTGGCGACCGCAGTATTCGCGGCTATAAGTACAAAGGCATTTCGCCGCGTGACGATGAAGGCAAGCTGACCGGTGCCTCGAAGCTGGCGACAGGCTCGCTGGAGTATCAGTACAACGTCAGCGGCAAATGGTGGGGCGCGGTGTTTGTCGATTCCGGCGAAGCGGTGAACGACATCAAACAGAGTAATTTTAAAACCGGCGCGGGCTTTGGCGTGCGCTGGCAGTCGCCGGTTGGGCCGATCAAACTCGATATTGCCCGGCCGATTGGCGATCAACAGGAGCGTGATGTGCAGTTTTACATTGGATTGGGGCCTGAACTATGAAGCTGTGGAAAAAGGTCCTGATTGGCATTCTGATTGTTCTCCTGCTGCTGCTTGGCGGCATTGCATTTCTGATTGGCACTACGCCGGGCCTGCATCTGCTGCTTAATGGCGCCACTCGCTGGGTGCCGGGGCTGGCGATTAAACAGATCGACGGCGGCTGGCGTAACCTGACGCTGAGCGGTATTCAGTTTGAGATGCCCGGTGTGTCGGTCAGCGCCGGGGAGTTCCATCTTGCGGTTGATTTAGGCTGCCTGAAGGACTCGGCGTTTTGCGTGAACGATCTGGCGCTGAAAGATGTCAGCGTGGTGGTCGACAGTAAGCAGATGGCGCCTGCCGCAGAGCCAGCGCCGCAGCAGGAGGCCAGCGGTGATTTATCGACGCCGTATCCCATCAGCCTGCGCCGTCTGGCGCTGAACAATATCAATATCAAAATCGATGACACCACCGTGTCGTTGCTGGAATTCTCCAGCGGTGTGAACTGGCAGGGGCGTTCCCTGACCTTAGCGCCGACGCGCATTCAGAGCCTGCTGGTGGCATTGCCGAAAGCGGCGCAGGTGGCGGATGAGCAGGTCATCCAGCCGAAAGTCACTGAACCGCAGCCGGAAGAGAAGCCGCTGGGCGAAACGCTGCAGGCGATGTTTGCCGAGCCGCTGCTGCCGGCGCTGCCCGATTTCCAGCTGCCGCTCGATATTGATGTGCAGGAGATTGTCGGCGAACAGCTGCGGCTGACCGGCGACACCGATATTGCGGTTGACCGTCTGCTGGTGAAAGCGAAGACGGAACATCGCGTACTGCACCTGCAGACGCTGGATATCGACTCGCCACAGGGGCAGCTGAACGCCAGCGGTCAGGCGCAGCTGGCCGCTAACTGGCCGGTGGATTTTACCCTGAACGGCGCGCTGAATATCGAGCCGTTAAAAGGCGAGAAGATCAAACTGACGCTGGGCGGCGCGATGCGCGAACAGCTGAAACTGGCGCTCAATCTCTCCGGTCCGCTGCAGGCGCAGCTGGATGCCAGCACCGAACTGGCGCAGGCGGGTCTGCCGCTGGCGATGACGCTGACCAGCCCGCAGCTGCGCTGGCCGTTAACCGGCCCGGTGCAGTACCAGGCGGATAATCTGAACTTTAGTTTTACCGGCAAAGCGACCGATTACCTGATGTCGCTGCGCACTGCGGTGAAAGGCGAAGCGATTCCACCGGCGGATATCAGCCTTGATGGCAAGGGCAATGTACAGCAGTTTACCCTCGATAAACTGCGGCTGGCGGCGCTGCAGGGCCATGCCGATCTCAGCGCGGTGGTGGACTGGAGTAAAGCCATCAGCTGGCGCAGTGAGCTGCAACTCTCCGGCATCAATACCGCGAAGCAGTATCCCGACTGGCCCGCGAAGCTGGAGGGCAAAATCACCACGCGCGGCAGCCTGTACGGTGGCAGCTGGCAGATGCGTGTGCCGGAGCTGGCGCTGCGCGGCAATGTGAAGAACAACGCGGTCAGCGCCGACGGCTCGCTGTACGGCAACAGTTACAATCAGTGGGATATTCCCGGCATCAAACTGGTGCTGGGGCGCAACAACGTCAATGTAAAAGGTTCGCTGGGTGAGACGCTGAATCTTGACGCCGATATTGATGCGCAGCATCTGGACAACGCGCTGCCGGGACTGGGCGGCGTGGTGAAAGGCAATATCAAAGCGCGCGGTAACCTGCAGGCGCCGCAGCTGCTGGCGGATCTCAATGCCACCGGCCTGCGCTGGCAGGCGCTGCGCATCGGGCGCGTGAAGCTGGATGGCGATGTGCGTTCCGCTGAGCAGATTCAGGGCAAACTGGCGCTGCGCGTCGAGCAGCTGCAGCAGGAGGCGCTGAAGGTGAACCTGCTGACGCTGAATGCCGACGGCAATGAAAAGCAGCATCAGCTGAAACTGACCATGCAGGGCGAACCGGTTTCCGGCCAGCTGGCGCTGAACGGCAGTTTTGACCGCCAGACGCAGCGCTGGCAGGGCACGCTGAACAATACCCGCTTCGACACTCCGGTGGGTGAGTGGCGGCTGTCGCGCGCCATGAGCATCGACTACCAGAACCTGCGCCAGACGGCGACTATCGGTACCCACTGCTGGCTGAATCCAAATGCAGAACTGTGTGTGCCGCAGCCGATTGAAGCGGGTGCCAGCGGCCATGCGCGTGTGGTGCTGAACCGCTTTGACCTCGCGATGATTAAACCTTTCCTCGGCGACGACACCAAACTGAGCGGCGTGTTTAACGGGAATGCCGAAGTGAACTGGACCGCCGATGGCGCGCTGCCGCAGGGGCGTATCGCGCTGCAGGGTAATGGCGTCAGGGTGGCGCAAAATGTGGAAGGCAACACGTTGCCGATCGCCTTCGATACGCTGAATCTCAACGCGGCGCTGCGTAATGGCCGCGCCCAGCTGGACTGGCTGGTGCGCATCGCCAATAACGGTCAGCTGGATGGCAATGTACAAATCGCCGACCCGCAGGGGCGGCGCACGCTCTCCGGCAACGTCAATATCACTAATCTGTCACTGGCGATGTTTAACCCGGCGCTGATGCAGGGGGAGAGTGTCAGCGGCATGCTTAATTCCAGCCTGCGTCTTGGTGGCGATCTGCAGCGGCCGCAGGTGTTTGGTCAGCTGGCGCTGCGCAATGTCGGTGTAAACGGCAACTTTATGCCGGTTGAACTCACCAGTGCCAACATGACGATGCTGTTTAACGGTATGAGTTCGACGCTGGAAGGGCTGATCCAGACGGCGCAGGGGCAGATAAACCTGACCGGCGACGCTGACTGGAGCCAGCTCGATAACTGGCGCGCGCGCGTGGCGGCGAAAGGCAACAAAGTACGCGTCACGGTGCCGCCGATGGTGCGTATGGATGTGTCGCCGGACATCGTCTTCCAGGCAACGCCAGCGGCGTTTAATCTCGATGGCCGGGTTGATATCCCGTGGGCGCGCATCACGGTGCAGGAAGTGCCGGAAAGCGCGGTCGGCGTCTCATCTGATGAAGTGATGCTCGACGAACATCTGCAGCCGATTGCTGACCAGAGCACCGCTATCCCGATTAACAGCAACCTGATTATTCATGTCGGCGACAACGTGCGTCTCAGCGCCTTTGGCCTGAAAGCGCGGCTGAATGGCGATCTGAAACTGGTGCAGGACAAGCGCGGGCTTGGCCTGAACGGGCAAATCAACATTCCGGAAGGCAGCTTCCACGCTTACGGCCAGGATTTGATTGTGCGTAAAGGCGAGCTGCAGTTCTCCGGACCGCCGGACCAGCCGTACCTCAACCTGGAAGCGATCCGTAATCCGGAATCGATTGAGGATGATGTGACCGCCGGTTTACGCGTTACCGGACTGGCGGATGAGCCGAAAGTGGAGGTGTTTTCCGATCCAGCGATGTCGCAACAGGAAGCGCTGTCATACCTGTTACGCGGCCAGGGACTGGGCGCCGAAGGGGACAGCAATGCATTAACCTCAGCATTAGTGGGTTTAGGGGTTGCACAAAGTGGGCAGGTTGTGGGTAAAATCGGCGAGACGTTCGGCGTGAGCAATCTGGCCCTGGATACCGCAGGGGTTGGCGACAGCCAGCAGGTGCAGGTCAGTGGCTATGTGCTGCCGGGTCTACAGGTAAAATATGGTGTTGGCATATTTGATTCACTGGCGACGTTAACCTTGCGTTATCGCCTTATGCCCAAACTCTATTTGGAAGCGGTGTCTGGCATTGATCAGGCACTCGATGTGCTCTATCAGTTTGAGTTTTAGCAATGCGAATAATTGTTTACGGCACTTTACGGCGCAAGCAGGGAAACAGTCACTGGATGACCAACGGCCAGTGGCTGGGCGATCATGTGATTGATGGCTATGAACTGTACAGCCTTGGCCACTACCCTGGCGTGATCGTCGGGGAAGGCCAGGTGTATTGCGAGGTCTACCGTATCGATGCCACTACTCTCGGGGAGCTGGATGCTCTGCGAAGCAAAAATGGAGAGTACAAACGCCAGCTGGTGCAGACGCCGTATGGCAGCGCCTGGCTGTATGTTTACCAGCGTTCTGTCGCCGGGCGGGTACGTATTGCCAGTGGCGACTGGCTGTCGCGGGATAGCGCAGAAAAGGCGGAATAAAGACAAAAAAAACACCGCTCACTGAGCGGTGTTTTTTCATGCGTCAGGGATTACTTCTTCTGTGCGCGTTCGAAAGAGGAGATGATTTCCGCTTTCGCAGCAGCGGCATCTTCCCAGCCGTCTACTTTCACCCATTTGCCTTTTTCCAGATCTTTGTAGTGTTCAAAGAAGTGGGTGATCTGGGCACGCAGCAGTTCTGGCAGGTCGTTCACATCTTTGATGTGATCGTACTCTTTGCTCAGCTTGGTGTGCGGAACCGCAACCAGTTTGGCGTCTTCACCGGATTCGTCGGTCATTTTCAGCACGCCGACTGGACGGCAGCGGATCACCGAGCCTGGCTCCAGTGGATACGGGGTTGGCACCAGCACGTCTACCGGATCACCATCCAGAGACAGGGTGTTGTTGATGTAACCATAGTTGCACGGATAGAACATTGCGGTTGACATAAAGCGGTCAACGAACAGCGCGCCAGACTCTTTATCTACTTCATACTTGATAGGGTCGGCATTGGCCGGGATTTCAATAATGACATAGATATCTTCTGGCAGATCTTTACCCGCCGGAACATGGTTTAAACTCATCTCGTATTCCTTCAATAGTCTTAAGTCGAGTGACGGCTATTATAGCCAACTGGCAATGAAAGTATGCCCCCTTTTTTGGCTTTCAGATTGCTCCAATGCGCTTACCTGAGCTGGTGCAATCTTGCACCGCAATTGGGCATTTCTCGCGCCGGTTATCATCCGCTTGCTGAAAAACCACGAAAAATCAGTCGTTAAAAAACTGGCACAGAGTTTGCTGAAGAAATATTACCGCCACGATCAGCTCAGGCTGGTACAGGCAACGTCGCCTGCTGCGGTCAAACAATCAGCGCTGTGTGCTACAGGGCGCTTACAATTTATCATCAGGCAAAGAAGCCCCGTCGACTCTCAGAGTCGGCGGGGCTTTTTTCATTTGGGGAGAGTCATCATGGGAAAACTTAAAGAGTGGTTCCAGGGGCCGCAGGACATTACTGAAGCGGAAGCGGTGGAAGATTACGCCGTCGGGCGGGTGCCCACCCACTATCGCTGGCCGATCCCGGCGATCATTCTGGTGTTGCTCGGCAACTCCACGGCGATGTTCTGGTTCAGCCTTGGCGCGGATATGAGTTATCAGGTCGGCTGGCCGACGCTGCTGTTGCCGATTGGCTATATGGTGGTGTTCGCCACCCTGATCGGTTCCTGCATTATGAAGCTGGCGAGTAAGGAGGGGCTGTCGCTGAATCTGATGACGCGTGGCCTCGGCTTTGGTTATATGGGCTCGGCGTTTACCTCGCTGATCTATGCCATCAACTTTATCTTCTACTTCCTGTTTGAAGGCACCATTGTTTCCCATGCCATCGCCAACTATGCCGGTGTGGCGGTGAACTCGCCAGCGGGCGTGGCGATTTTTGCCGTTACCGGGCTGGCGGCGATTTGGTTTGTCTGGAAGGGGATGTCTTCCATGCAGTTCCTGCAAACCTGGGGGGTGCCGATCTTTATTCTGCTGTTTGGTTTCTGTATCTGGCAGCTGACCCACCACTATCAGCCTGTGGGTTTTGCTGGCTGGCATGCCAAAGGCGAGGTGGACAGCAATGCGCTGTGGCTGGTGATGAATATGGCCAACGGACAGATTGTCTTCCAGGGACTGATGGCGACCGACTATGGCCGTTTCGCTAAACCGGGCATCAGCCATCGGGGGACGGCCACCATTATGCTGGGGATGCTGCTGCCGATTGTGGTGGTGATGCTGTTTGGCGCGTTTATGGCTTATACCCTGATGCCACACATCAACGAAGGTGATGCCTGGGCGCTGGCGCTGGATCCGGGGTTTGTCTTCCCGCTGGTGATTGCGCTGACGGGGGTACTGTTCGCGATTATTACCCAGATCCGCATTAACGTACTGAACCTCTATTCCGGTTCCATCGCGCTGTCGAACACCATGGATATGGCGTTTAACTATCGTCCGGGACGTCAGTGGTGGATGGTGCTGGTCTGGGCGCTGGGCGTAGTGTTCTATGTGTTCAATATTCTGCAGTATACCGGCACCTTCCTGTCGATTACCGGCATTCTGACCAACACCTGGGTATTTATTATCCTCGCGGACTACTTTATCTGCCGCAAGGTATTCCGCCTGGCGCCGACTGACTTTGTCGAGTACCGCAAAGAGTATCTGCGCATGTGGAACCCTTCCGGCACCCTTGCACTGCTGGTGGCGGTCGCGATTGGCGCGGCGGGTGTGCTGGGGCTCTATCCGATGGTCTACGCCTCCTTTATCGCTATGCTGGTGGGACCGGTGATCCATGTCGCGATCAGTGTGGCGACACGCGGCCAGTACTACTTCAAAACTTTCCCGGCCGATATGCCGACCACATGGCGTCCTGCGGATGCTTACAGCGGACCAAAACCCCAACTGAAACCTGTGCTGAACAAGGAGGCTGAATAATGACTGAGGCGAAACTGCAGGTCGCGGCGATTCAGTTCGAACCGACGCAATGCCGTAAAGAAGAGAATATCAGCCAGCTGCTGGTGTTAGCGACCCAGGCGGCGCAGGGCGGCGCCCGGCTGATTGTGATGCCGGAAATGGGGACTACCGGCTACTGCTGGCGTGACCGGGAAGAGGTCGCGCCCTATGTGGAAACCACGGCAGGGGAGACCTGCCAGCGTTTCAGCGCACTGGCGCGTGAATATGATTGCTGGCTGGTGGTGGGGATGCCGGAGGTGGATGCGGCAACCGGGCTCTATTACAACAGTGCGGTGCTGATCGGCCCGCAAGGGGTAGTCGGCGTGCACCGTAAGACGCACCCCTATATTTCGGAACCGAAATGGGCGGCCAATGGCGACCTCGGCCATCAGGTGTTTGCCACGCCGATTGGCAACATCGCGTTGCTGATTTGCATGGATATCCACTTTATCGAAACCGCGCGGCTGGCGGCGCTGGGTGGCGCGCAGATTATCTGCCATATCAGTAACTGGCTGGCGGAGCGTACGCCCGCCCCTTACTGGCTGACCCGGGCATGGGAAAATGGTTGTGCGCTGATTGAGAGCAACCGCTGGGGGCTGGAGCGTGGCGTGCAGTTTAGCGGCGGTAGCTGCGTGGTGGATGGCGATGGCCAGCTGCTGGCGACGCGCGACAGCGGCGACGGCATCGTCGCGGCGGAAATTCAGCTGCCGCAGCATAACCCGACGCTGGCGAAACGTCGTCCGGAACTCTATCAGCGACTGATGACCAATACCTTCAGCTGGAACCCGGGCGACTTCTTTGGCCTGTATGGGATGGACCCGCTGCCGACCGGCAAACACTCTGCGGTGGCGGTGGCGCAGTTTACACCGACCACCGAGCCGGAAGCCAACCTGCTCACCATGCGGCAATACGCCCAGGCGGCGAAAGCGGCGGGCGTTGAGCTGCTGGTGTTCCCGGAAAAAGCGCTGACCGGCGGCGACGGCGCAGCGCAGGCCATTGATGCTGCGCATCCGTTGTGGCAACCGTTTCTGCAACTGGCAACCGAGCTGGATATGGCGTTGCTGGCCGGCTGGATCGAACGTGACGGTGACGCCTGCTACAACAGTGCTTTGCTGGTGGGACCGCAGGGGATCATCGCCAATTACCGCCAGATCCACCTCAGTGACGCCGATCGGCGCTGGGCAACGGCGGGCGATCGCTGGGTTACTGCCGATCTGCCTTGTGGCCGGGTCGGTATCCTGCTGGGTGAGGATTTGCTGATCCCGGAGGCGGGTCGTATTCTTGCTCTGGAGGGCTGCGATCTGATCGCCTGCCCGGCGGCGCTGGCTGAGCCGCTGCCGCTGGCGCATGCGGGTACGACGATCCGTCACAATTATCCGATTCCCACCGGCGCCGACCCGCTGCACTGGCTGTTGCCACGGGTGCGTGCAGGTGAGAACAACCTGTGGCTGGCCTTTGCCAATAGCTGCGATGCCGGGCGCGGCAGTTTCGGCGTCAGCGGCATCTATGGCCCGGATACCTTTGCCTTTCCGCGGGTGGAAGCCAAAGTGCTGCAGCCACAAGGGCTGGCGACACTGACCATTGATACCGGCGACAGCAGCAGTCGTTATCCGTCTCATGTGGTGCGACGCAAGGATCTGGTGTTAATGCGCCAGCCACACTACTACAAGGCGCTGCTGGCGACGCGCCCGACATGAATCAGGATCACAGCGGCCTGCGGGCCGCCTTTCAGGAGCAGGTTATGCAGTCAAACGGTGACGCGGGCGATAAGAAAAAAGTCATCCCGGTGGGCATTCTCTATTCGGTTTCCGGGGATTATGGCGTGATTGGCCGCGAGATGCTGAATGGCATTCTGTTGTCGATCGAGGAAATTAACGCCAGTCCGGCGTTTCACTTCACGCTGGCGCCGATCGTTTATGATCCTGCGGGGTCACTGGATAAGTATTACGAGTATTGTTATGACCTGCTGTATCGCCACGGCGTGCGCCATATCGTCGGCTGTTACACCTCGGCCTCGCGCAAAGTGATGCTGCCGCTGATTGAAGGGGCTAACGCGCTGTTGTGGCACTCTGCGCGCTATGAGGGCTTTGAAAGCAGCAATAACGTGATGTATCTCGGCGCCGCGCCGAATCAGCACATTATCCCGCTGCTGAGCTGGCTGCTGGCGCACCATCAGCCGCAGATTTATCACGTCGGTTCCAACTATGTCTGGTCATGGGAGATTGATCGCATTACCCGTGAGGTGATTGCGCCGGTGGGCGGCGAGCTGGTCGCCAGCCAGTTACTGCCGCTGGGGGAAACCGATGTGCAGGCGATTATCGACGATATTATCGCCCGGCGGCCGAAGGTGGTGCTGGCAACGCTGGTGGGGGTCTCTGCCTACCGCTTCTACCAGGCCTGGCATGCCGCCGCGCAGCAGCATCCGTTCCTGGCTTCGGAGACCCTGATTAAACTCAGCCTGACCCTGTGCGAGCCGGAAGTAAAACTGATCGGCGCCGAGGCGCTGGAAGGTTATCTGGTCTCTTCCGTGTGGTTCCAGTCCATTGATACGCCGGAAAACCGTCGTTTTCTGACGCGCTGGCGTCAGCGCTTTGGTGAAAGCAGTTCGCCGTCGGTCGACTCACAGGCCGCCTGGCTGGCCGGGCAATTTCTTGCACGCGCGATTGAGCGCAGCGGCAGTGATGAAGTGAGCGGCGTCCGTGAAGCGGTATGGCAGGATGAGATTGACGGCCCGTCCGGGCGGGTACGCATTGATGCCGATAACAATCATGCATGGCTGACGCCGCATATGGCGCGCTGTCAGAACGGGGTATTGCAGACGTTCTGGCAGTCGCCTGCGGCGGTCAAACCCGATCCCTGGCTAACCTGGGTCGATCTGGCGTCGCTGGCGCAAGAGGTCAGCGCACCATGAGTCGCGCGACCGTGCGGATGCGCGGGCTAAAGGTCTGCGCCATTGGTTGCAATGCGCGTGATGCCCAGCATTTGCAACAACAGTTTTCCCGGCTGGGGATTGAAGCCGTGTTTTACGACGACTTTCCGCCTGAGGAGGCTTTTGCCGGACAACAGCTAATTTTGTTTGATGGCGACAACCCGCAGCTGTTTCATCCGACCCACCGTCTGCCGTGGCCGCCACTGCCGCGGATTGTGCTGACCGCGATGGAAACGCCGTCGCGCCTGCAATGGATTATTGAGCAGCAGATTGCCGGTTACCTGCGTAAGCCGGTGCGCTTTGACGGGGTGATGACGGCTTTGACCCTCGCGCTGGCGTTTGACGCCAGGCAGCAGGCGCTGACGGCGCAACTGCAGCGCCAGGAGGAACGTTTAAAAGCCCGGCGTTTTCTGTTCTCGGCGCAGCTGTTCCTGATGAAAGCGCTGGCGCTGGAGGAAGAGGACGCTTACACGCTGCTGCGGCGCATGGCGATGCAGCAGCAAAAAACCATTGAGCATTTCAGTATGGATTTGCTGGCGGATCGCCAGGGCTATCTGGCGCTGGCGAAAACCCTGCTTAGCTGACCGCTATTTATTCAGTAAGAACAGCGACACAATCCCCGCCGCAATCAGCGGCCCGACCGGCACGCCACGAAACAGTGATACACCGATAATGGTGCCAATCAGCAGGCCGCCGACGACGGTGGGCTGGCTGCTCATCAGCGCCACGCCGCGCCCGCCCAGCCACGAGACAAAAATCCCCACGGCAATCGCCAGCAGTGACTTCCAGTCGAGAAACGATTTTAGCAACGTGCTGGACGGCAGTGAGCCGCTGGCCAGCGGCGCCATCACCGCAATAGTGAGAATAATGATGCCGATGGTCAGCCCCTGCTTTTCCACATAGGGGAAGAACTGCGCCAGCGGGGTGAATTTTATCGCCAGCAGCACCACGATCGAGATAGTGACTGCGGTGTTATGGGCAAAGAAGCTTAACGCGCCAAGCAGGATCAGAATCAGTAACGACAAATATGAGGCCATCAGTGGCTCCGGGCAGGAAGAGGAAAGTCTAGTCTTAACAATCATCCGGGTTCGCGCAACTGCCCTGATCAAGAGATTGCAGCATCAGCGCCTGGTTTTTCACCAGTTGTACCGCCTGCGCGCCAATCGACAGATTCACCATCGTACCCTGCTGCGCCAGATACCACGCTTTTGTCGCGGCCAGCCAGCTGTCGCGATAGCTCAGCCAGTCGCGCTGCGCGCTGCGTAATTTGACTTTTTGTTCACTGTTCAGCCTGGTGAGTAAGTTCTTATACTGAACATTCATCTCTTTATCCCAGCCCTGATAAGCACTGTCATAGCACTGTGACAGGCCGAGAGTGGTCGACTCTTTGTTCAGGCAGCGCTGCAGTGCACTGTCCAGCGGGTTTTCAGCAGAAACCGCGCAAAAAGAGAGGGATAAACCACAACAGATCAAAATTGCTTTCATTTCGTGCTCCGGTTTTTTTCAGCGCAATTGATTAAGACGTACTTAAAGGTTTACAGGGTCGATTAAAAAATTGCATCAGTGAGCATAAAGTTTAATTCCTCGCCAGCCGATATTCTGAGCGCTTTTAGGCTTCAGGATTTTTTGCCTTTCTTCGCTATAGGGAACACCCATGTTAAACAAGCTCTCCATCCGTACCGGGCTTCTCGCCCTTCTTGCTCTCATGACGCTCCTTCTGCTGGTTGTCAGCATTATGGGCATTATCGCCATCAACAAAGGAACCAAATCGCTGGATGCGATTAACCGTATTCAGGGTATCGAACAGAATAGTCTCTATCAAAGTAATGCCAGCTTATTACGTATGCGTGCGGTATCTGCACTGGCAATCCGCAAAATGGAAATTGGCTTAACGGATGAAGCAACAGCGCAGACTCGCCGCGCGCTGGGATATATTGATGATTCAAAAGCTGAGCTGAAACGATTCGTCGATGCCGGTACCGTGACCGCCCATGGCAAAACGCTCGCCGATGAGGTAGTACGCACCTATCAGGACTATCTCGATAATGGCATTCAGCAGCTGGTGAATGCGCTGAACGAGCGCAATCCGGATAAGTATTACACCGAGCTGGAAGGGGATATCACGATCCTTGCGGGCAAGTTTTCCAAAGCGGTAGCCGATTTTGGTGCCTATGCTGATGAAGTGAGTGCAGAGCAGCTGAAGCAGGCGGCACACAACGAGCTGCAGATGAAGTTGCTGATCGCTTTTAGCTGTCTGCTAACTTTCGGCCTGGTCATCATCTCCTGGTATGTGCTGCGCAACCTGCTGCTGAAACCACTGGATAACGCAGTGACGCATCTGGAATATGTTGCAGCAGGTGACCTGACTCAGGCCGTAAAACAGGGCGGCTGTACTGAGCTGCAGCGTCTTAATTTCGCTCTCGACCGCATGCAATTCGAGCTGCAGGAGTCCGTGGGTCGCGTGCGTGACGCCAGTGAGCAGATCGACGTGGGCAGTCGTGAACTGAGTGAAGGCAACCTGAATCTGTCGCAGCGTACCGAAGAGTCTGCGGCCTCGCTGGAGCAGACTGCCGCCAGCATGGAGCAACTGACCGCCACGGTGAAACTGAATGCCGAGAATGCGCAGCAGGCGCACCAGCTGGCGCGTAGCGTCTCTGACACCGCCGACCGCGGCGCCGAAGTGGTGTGCTATGTGATTGAGAAGATGCAGGAGATCTCCAGCAGCTCCACACGCATCGCCGATATTCTTGGCGTGATCGACGGTATTGCCTTCCAGACCAATATCCTGGCGCTGAACGCCTCGGTGGAAGCGGCGCGTGCCGGTGAGCAGGGGCGTGGTTTTGCTGTGGTCGCCAGCGAAGTGCGTGAGTTAGCGCAGCGCAGCGCCACTGCGGCGAAAGAGATCCGCGTACTGATCTCGGAATCGCAAATCCGCGTCAATGAAGGCAACGATATGGCAACCAAAGCCGGTGAGACCATGGATGAGATCTCCAGCGAAGTGATGCGCGTGACCACGCTGATGAAAGAAATTTCCAGCGCCTCGGAAGAGCAGAGCCGCGGTATCGAGCAGGTCAATCAGGCGGTAACGCAGATGGATGAAGTGGCGCAGCAGAATGCGGCGCTGGTCGAAGAAGCGTCAGCCGCCACGCAGTCGCTGGAAGAGCAGGCACAGCAGCTGGTTGTCAGTATGGCGGTGTTTAAGGTGCAGTCAGCCTGAGTGAAAAGAACTCGCTTACCGATATCACCGTGCTGATCCCCTCCCCCTAACATGGGGGAGGGTTAGCGAGGGGGAGGCGCGACAACAATATCGCGTCGCCAGCACCGCCATCCCAGCCTTCCCTCGCTAAAGCAGGGGAAGGGGCTGTCGGTGCCTGCCGGCATGACGAACCCGCTTAGTTATCCGGGAACTCACGCAGGAAACGCTCGACATCGTCCACCATGGCATCGTTGCCGACGAAGAACGGGCTGCGTTCATGCAGCGCTTTCGGCTGCAGGTCGAGGATACGATTTTTCCCGTCGCTTGCTTTACCACCCGCCTGTTCCGCAAGGAACGCCATCGGGTTGCACTCATACAACAGACGCAGTTTACCCTGGGGATGGCTGGCGGTGCTTGGGTAAAGATAGATGCCGCCTTTCAGCAGGTTACGGTGGAAATCCGCCACCAGTGAACCGATATAACGCGTGGTGTAAGGGCGATGGGTCGCCTTATCTTCTTCCTGGCAGAACTTCAGGTACTTTTTCACGCCCAGCGGGAAGCGGATATAGTTCCCTTCGTTAATGGAATAGGTATAGCCTTTTTCCGGGTAGGTCATACGTTCATGGCTGAGGCAGAAAACACCCAGCGAAGGATCGTAAGTAAACGCATGCACACCACAACCGGTGGTGTATACCATCATGGTGGAAGAGCCATACACCACATAGCCCGCCGCGACCTGTGCGCTGCCTGGCTGCAGGAAGTCTTCTTCGGTCACCGGCGTGCCTGGCGGCGTGATACGGCGATAGATCGAGAAGATGGTGCCAACGGAGACGTTAACGTCGATGTTAGAGGAACCATCCAGTGGATCCATCAGCACCACGTATTTACCGTGCTCAACGCCTTCGAAGATCACGATCTCATCTTCTTCTTCTGACGCGATACCCGCCACAATGCCACGCGCCTTCAGAGCGGCTTTCAGCTTTTCGTTAGCGTACAGGTCCAGCTTCATTTGCTGTTCGCCCTGCACGTTCTCCACGCCGCTGGTGCCGAGAATATCGACCAGGCCCGCTTTGTTGATGTCGCGGTGAATAATCTTCGCGCCCAGTTTAATCGCGGAGATAAGCGCCGTCAGTTCACCTGTGGCGTGCGGAAAATCATGCTGCTTCTCGACGATAAATTCGCCTAACGTTTTCATAACACAATCCCTGATTTCACGGTTGAGTAGCAGCATGTTTGACAGGCCGCTAACGTTTTCGTACGCAGTTTAGCCGATTGAACGGCAAAGACCATAGTCCAAATCCGTTTCTTCCGGCAGAAGTCGGCGCTACACTGTGCGGCGAACATTTCAAGTAACGGACCTGCTATGCGTATTCATATTCTCGGTATCTGCGGAACCTTCATGGGGGGCCTGGCGCTGCTGGCGCGTGCGCTGGGGCATGAAGTCACCGGTTCAGATGCCAACGTTTATCCGCCAATGAGTACTTTGCTGGAGAAGCAAGGGATTGATTTAATTCAGGGTTATGATGCCAGCCAGCTTGACCCGGCGCCTGACCTGGTGATTATCGGCAACGCCATGACGCGCGGTAACGCCTGCGTGGAAGCGGTGCTGGAACGCAACATTCCTTACATGTCCGGGCCGCAATGGCTGCATGATTTCGTGCTGCGCGAGCGCTGGGTGATTGCCGTGGCCGGAACCCATGGCAAAACGACCACTGCAGGCATGGCAGCGTGGATTTTACAGGCCTGCGGGCTGGAACCGGGCTTCGTGATCGGTGGCGTGCCGGGAAACTTCGAGGTTTCGGCAACTTTAGGAAAAAGCCCATTCTTTGTGATTGAGGCGGATGAGTACGACTGTGCCTTCTTTGACAAGCGTTCGAAGTTTGTTCACTACTGTCCGCGCACGCTGATTCTGAATAACCTCGAATTCGACCACGCGGATATCTTTGACGATCTGCGTGCTATCCAGAAGCAGTTCCATCACCTGGTGCGCATCGTGCCGGGGCAGGGCAAAATTATTCTGCCGGAGCAGGACGCGAACCTGAAGCAGGTGCTGGCGATGGGCTGCTGGAGTGAGCAGGAGCATACCGGTGACGGAGCGAAATGGCAGGCGAAGAAGCTGTCGCCGGACGCTTCCCACTGGGAAGTGTGGCTTGATGGCGCGCCTGTGGGCGAAGTGAACTGGTCGCTGGTGGGTGAACACAACATGAATAACGGCCTGATGGCGATTGCCGCCGCGCGCCATGTTGGAGTGAAACCGGACGATGCGGCGCGTGCGTTAAATGACTTTATCAATGCCCGCCGTCGGCTGGAGCTGCGCGGCGAAAGCAATGGCATCAAGGTATATGACGATTTCGCCCATCATCCTACGGCGATCCTCGCCACGCTGGCGGCGCTGCGCGGTAAAGTTGGCGGCACCGCGCGGATTCTGGCGGTGCTGGAACCGCGCTCCAATACCATGAAAATGGGCATCAGCAAAAACGACCTTGCGCCTGCGCTGGGACGTGCCGATGAAGTGTTCCTGTTCCAGCCGCACCATATTCCCTGGCAGGTTTCGGAAGTGGCAGACGCCTGTGTGCAGACTGCGCACTGGAGCGCGGATATCGATAATCTGGTTGAGATGATCGCCAAAGTGGCGCTACCGGGCGATACCATACTGGTGATGAGCAATGGCGGTTTCGGTGGCATTCACCAGAAATTGCTGGATCGTCTGGCGAAGGCTGACGCCTGATCGCCCCGCCAGGCAGAGGCTTACACCTGACCAGTCCCTTCCCCCGCCAGGCGGGGGGAGGTTAGGATGGGGGAGCAACAAACTCTTTGGGTAAGGTGTCGCAGCTCCCCCTCCTCCGCCATTGCATGGGGGAGGGGCTTCCGGTGCCACGTTGTGGCGCTGTGACTTCTGTCAACCTGCAATAAGCTGACAGGCGGCATTCCCCGTTACAGCTCGCGAATCATCGTCACTTCACAATCCACATGACCGGTACAGCCCAGTGGCCCGTCGATATGGCGGAAGCCGAGATGCTCATACAGCTTAATCGCCCGCGTCAGCGAAGCGGTGGTTTCCAGATAACAGCGTTTAAAACCGCGTTCGCGGGCAAATTCCATCGCCTGCAGCGCCAGGCTGCGCGCCAGACCTAAACCGCGCACATCGGGCAGGAAATACATTTTCTGTAATTCACAGATATCGGCATCGCTGCACAGCAGTGGTGCGACGCCACCACCACCAACCACACGGCCATCCAGCTCGACGATCCAGTAAGCACTGTTCGCTTCGCTGTACAGCTCGAATAAGCGGTCCAGATTGGGGTCTGACACCGTGTAGCCTTTATCCGCCGTCAGGCCAAATTCGGCGGAGACGTCGCGGATGACCTGGGCGATAAGTGGATTATCGGCGGGGGCGATTGGACGCACCCGCACGCCAGCCTGAGTTGCGGTTATCATGCTGCTCACTCGATTGTCATAGAAGTTTCAGAGCAGTGTAATAACATTGCTGACCGGCGGATGCAATGCTGTTGCCGCGTTCCGTTACCTGACGGGCAATACAATGCAAATAAGAATTATTTATTGTCGCTGCCTGATATGCGTGTTTTAATACGCGCGCAAATAATAATCGCTATATCCGTTATTCGTCTTTTAGGCTGGTTTTAATTTTCAGGAAGAAAACTTATGGATACCAATAATACTCCTGCTACATCGCAGCATCCGGTGCGTTTTCACGGCAAGTCAGGAGAATATTTCGCAATCTGGCTGGTCAATGCGTTATTGACGGTCATCACTCTGGGCATTTATTCCGCGTGGGCGACCGTGCGTCGTCGTCGTTATTTCTATGGTAATACCGAAATCGCAGGCGATCGTTTTGATTATCATGCGCGCCCAATCGATATTCTCAAAGGCCGTATTATCGTGCTGGTTGGCCTGGTCGTGTTCTTTATTCTGTCCGCTGCGCTGCCGGGCATTTCGTGGCTGTTTATTCTCGCGTTCTTCGCGTTGATCCCATGGATTATTATCCGCAGCTGGCGCTACAACGCCATTATGAGCAGCTTCCGCGGTGTACGCTTTAACTATGAATGTCGCATTGGCCGTGCCTACTGGACCATGTACCTGTGCCCGATCCTGCTGATGCTGGCGCTGTATCTGGTGGTGGCTATCGTCGGCATTGGCGCCGCAAATGCGGGAAGCATCACGGCGACACTGGTGGGTGGTCTCATCGCGTTCTTAGTGTTTATTGCGGGTCTGGCGGTGGTGCAGGGTATTGTTGCCGCGCTGAATGCCGACCTGTACGTCAATAATATGTTCTTCGGCGATCTGGCGTTTAAGGCAAATTTAAACAAAAAAGCCTTTATTAAAATGGTGCTGATTAGCTTCGCTATTATGTTGCCGTTTTTAATCATCTCTGGCTTGCTGATGAGTTCACTGTTTACCTCCATGTTTAGCGCGATTTTGTTTGGTGGACTGAACGATCCAGAAATGATGAATGCCATGATTGTGGGTAATATCGTCAATCTGCTATTAACCTTCGTGTTCCTGATTATTGGTGGTGCTATTTCTGCTGCCTGGCTGATTGTGGCTCAGCGTAATTATCTGTTTGCGCAGACGCGTCTGGGTGAACATATTCAGCTTAAGTCAAATATGCAGACGTTTGCCTTTATTGGCCTGACGCTGACCAATACGCTGATTGTGATTTTCACCCTCGGTCTGGGTGCGCCGGTGGCGGAAATTCGTCTGGCACGTTACCTGGCGCAGTCCACTGCGCTGGAAGGTGACATGGCGCTGCTGAATGTCCATGCGCAGAACAATTCCGCTCGCAGCGCGGTTGCGGAAGAAGTGGTGCAGGCGTTTGATCTGAACGTCGGGATCTAAACGGTGCATCTTAGCGGTTATTATCAGCAACCAGGACGGGCAGCTCGCGAGGCTGCCCGTCTCACATTACATACCCATCATTTCGCACTGCATCTTGGTGACGCCGAGCGGCAGTTTCAGCTGCAGGATATCGAGCTGTCTGACGCGTTAGGCTCCATTCCATTAACCATTACCTTTGCCGACGGCGGGCGTTTTGTGCCGGCGGATGATGCGCTGCTGCGCCAGTGGGTGGCGCAGCACAAGCGCGTCAGCTGGATACACCGGCTGGAGCGCAACCGGCGCGGCGTGCTGGCGGTATTGCTGGCGACGCTGGTGCTGATTGTGCTGTATATCTGGGTGCTGCTGCCGTGGGTCAGCCGTCATCTGGCAATGCATATTCCTGATTATGTCGAGCAGCAGCTGGGGCAGCAAACGCAGCAGTTGCTGTCGGTCAGCGGTTTCAGCGCCAGTAAGTTACCAGCGGCGGAAACGCAGCGGATTCAGCAGTTGTTTGCCCAGGTGGCGCCAGAGGTGCTGAAGCGTGACTCCCTGCCGCCACAGCTGAAACTGATGCAGTTCCCGGGCGGCCCGAATGCGCTGATGCTGGCGGACGGCACGCTGATTATCAGCGACAGTCTGGTGAAGCTGGCAAATCACGACGATGCGCTGGCGGCGATAATGCTGCATGAGATGGGCCATCATCACTGGCGACATCCAATGCGCATGCTGGTGCGTTCTTCTCTGGTGACGCTGAGTTATATGTGGATGACCGGCGATGTCAGCGGGATTGGCGATACTCTGTTGCAGTCCGCCGCTTTTGTCGATCAGATGCACTTCTCACGCGATATGGAGCGCGAGGCGGATCAGTGGGCGATAGCGCAAATGCAGGCGCAGGGGCGTTCGCTGGAAGAGATGGCGCGCATCTATGGGTTAATCGCCCAGGAAGGTGACAAGCAGGAGGGCGGGCTGGCGTTACCGCAGTGGCTCAGCACCCATCCCGATATGCCAGACAGGATTGAGGCGATTAAGGCGGCAGAAAAAAGCCACCAGTAAAAGGGGAAACCCTCAGATGCCGTGTTACCTGGTTAAGGCAGGCATTGTCCAGTTAAGGCAGATGTTGTTCAGCTAAGGCAAGTGCTTGCGCTAATAAAGAAAATGCTTACGCTTGACTGATAAACTGGCAGTGACAGCTCCTTCCCCCACAGCGTGGGGGAGGGGAGCACAACAGTGATGCCAGCAAGAAAGGTGTTCTTAATTGCTGGCATCAGACATGGCCTGCCTTAGTCACTGACACATTTACAGCGCAGCAATCACGCCCTGCTGTTCAATCAGTTTCACTTTCGCCTGCTCGCACTCTTCCATGCGCTCACGCTCTTTCGCCACCACGGCTTCCGGCGCACGCGAGACAAAACCTTCGTTGGAGAGTTTGGCGTTAATACGCTCAATCTCAACGTCCAGTTTGTTTACTTCTTTCGCCAGACGATCCAGCTCAGCGGCTTTATCCACCAGGCCAGCCATTGGGATCAGCAGTTCCGCGCCATCGATCAGCTTGGTAACCGAAACCGGGCCTTTATCATCCGCAGGCAGCAGGGTGATGCTCTCCAGGCGCGCCAGCGACTGCAGGAAGCTGCGGTTGTCGGTAACGCGGCGTTGTGCATCGGCATTTGCGCCGCGCAGCAGCACCTGCAGCGGTTTACCTGGGGCAATATTCATTTCTGCACGAATATTACGCACCGCGACAATCGCCTGCTTCAGCCATTCAGTATCGGCCAGCGCTGCTTCGTCCACTTTCGCCGCATCAAACTCAGGGAATGGCTGCAGCATAATGGTATCGGCAGTGATGCCTTTCAGCACTTTCACACGCTGCCAGATGGTTTCGGTGATAAACGGAATAATCGGATGCGCCAGACGCAGCAGTGCTTCCAGTACGCTAATCAGCGTATGGCGCGTGCCGCGCAGTTCCGCTTCAGAACCACCGTTCATCACTGGCTTGGCCAGCTCCAGATACCAGTCACAGAACTGGTTCCAGGTGAATTCATACAGGATGTTAGCGGCGATATCGAAGCGATAGCTGTCCAGCGCTTCACGGTAGGCTTTCACCGTCTGGTTGAATTCCGCCAGAATCCAGCGGTCCGCCAGCGACAGCACCATTTCACCGCCGTTCTGGCCGCAGTCCTGACCTTCGGCGTTCATCAGCACAAAGCGGCTGGCGTTCCACAGTTTGTTACAGAAGTTGCGGTAGCCTTCCAGGCGCTTCATATCCCAGTTGATATCGCGACCGGTAGAGGCCAGCGCCGCCAGGGTAAAGCGCAGTGCATCGGTGCCGTGCGGTTCGATGCCGTTCGGGAACTGCTTCTCGGTACGCTTACGGATTTTCTCCGCCAGCTGCGGCTGCATCATGTTGCCGGTACGTTTTTCCAGCAGATCTTCCAGCGAAATTCCGTCAACCATATCCAGTGGATCGATGACGTTACCTTTCGATTTGGACATCTTCTGTCCTTCATCGTCACGGATCAGGCCGGTCATATATACCGTCTTGAACGGCACCTGCGGCTTGCCATTTTCATCTTTGATAAAGTGCATGGTCAGCATGATCATGCGCGCAATCCAGAAGAAGATAATGTCGAAGCCACTCACCAGTACGCTGGTAGGGTGGAAGGTGCGCAGTGCTTCGGTATTCTCCGGCCAGCCCAGCGTGGAGAAGGTCCACAGGCCAGAGGAGAACCAGGTGTCCAGCACGTCTTCGTCCTGACGCAGCGCCACATCCGCAGCGATATTGTTTTCCGCACGCACTTCTTCTTCGCTGCGGCCGACAAAGACGTTGCCCGCTTCGTCGTACCAGGCCGGGATACGGTGACCCCACCACAGCTGACGCGAGATACACCAGTCCTGAATATCGCGCATCCAGGAGAAGTACATGTTTTCATACTGCTTCGGCACGAACTGAATGTCGCCTTGCTCAACGGCTTCCACCGCCACTTTCGCCAGCGGCGCGGTACGCACGTACCACTGGTCGGTCAGCATTGGCTCGATCACCACGCCACCACGGTCGCCGTAAGGTACGGTCAGATCGTGTGGTTTGATTTCGTCCAGCAGGCCCAGCGCGTCGATCGCCGCGACAATCGCTTTACGCGCAGCAAAACGCTCCAGCTTCTGGAATTCCGCCGGAATAGCGCTGTCGTAAGCGTCGGACTCTTCGCCGTTGGTATCGTAAACCTGCGCGCTTTCACGGATATCGCCGTCAAAGGTCAGGATGTTGATCATTGGCAGCTTGTGACGACGACCGACTTCATAGTCGTTAAAGTCGTGCGCCGGGGTGATCTTCACGCAGCCGGTGCCTTTTTCCATATCGGCGTGCTCATCGCCCACAATCGGGATGCGACGATTCACCAGCGGCAGCACGAGGAACTTGCCGATCAGATCTTTGTAACGCGGATCTTCCGGATTAACCGCCACGCCGGTATCACCGAGCACGGTTTCCGGACGGGTGGTGGCGACCACCAGATAATCTTTGCCATCGGCGGTTTTCGCACCGTCAGCCAGCGGATAACGCAGGTGCCACATGGAGCCTTTGGATTCGCGGTTTTCCACTTCCAGGTCGGAAATGGCGGTGCGCAGTTTAGGGTCCCAGTTGACCAGGCGTTTGCCACGGTAAATCAGATTCTCTTTGTGCAGGCGAACGAACACCTCTTTCACGGCGTTGGACAGGCCTTCATCCATGGTGAAGCGCTCGCGCTCCCAGTCCACGGAGTTACCGAGACGACGCATCTGGCGGGTAATGGTGCCGCCGGATTCGGCTTTCCACTGCCAGATCTTGTCGATAAAGGCGTCGCGGCCGTAGTCCTGGCGTGTTTTGCCCTCTTCAGCGGCGATCTTACGCTCCACCACCATCTGCGTGGCGATACCGGCGTGGTCAGTACCCGCCTGCCACAGGGTGTTTTTACCCTGCATGCGCTGGTAGCGGATCATGGTATCCATGATGGTCTGCTGGAAGGCGTGACCCATATGCAAGCTACCGGTGACGTTCGGCGGCGGGATCATGATGCAGAAGCTTTCCTGGCGGGTATCGCCATTCGGTTTAAAGTAGCCCTGCTGTTCCCACTGTTCGTACAGCGGTTGTTCGATATCTTGCGGGTTATATGTCTTTTCCATTATCTGCTATGTCGTTCCGGGCAATGGCGGCGTGGCCGTATTCAGGTTGAATCCGACGCTGCGGTAAGCTTTATAGCGATCGCGCGCCAGTGGTTTGAGAGTCTCTTCGTAAGGTACGAAGTCTATCACTTCATGGAAAGCGGTGGCAAAATCTGCAAACTGCGGCAGCAGGCTGATGAGCAGATCGCGCGGTGCATTACCGCGACGCTGTGGCCAGGCCAGTTCGACAGGCGCGCCGAATCGCGGTCCTTCGCCTGCCAGATTATGCGGGACAAAGGCGCTGGCCGGACGTTGCCACAGGGCTTCATCCAGCTTAATCGCCTGTTGTTCACTTTCGCAGGCAATCAGCACACGCTTCCCTGCGCGCCAGCGCGCTTCCGCCAGCTCGCACACCAGCGCTTCCATGGCGCTGAGTCCGTCAACCGGAGTATCGGTTTCCAGCAGATAGAAGGTTGCGTTTTTCATTGATGATGCCTGATTAATTAAATGGAAACGGGCGGCATCAGAGCCGCCCAGCTTTCACGATGGGTGAATGGCTTCACCCTATTTTATGGCTTAATCGTCGCCGTTGAAACCCGCGCGATTTAACAGGAACTGCGACAGCAGCGCGACCGGTCGACCGGTCGCCCCTTTTGCTTTACCGGAACGCCAGGCGGTGCCGGCGATATCCAGGTGCGCCCAGTTATATTTGCGGGCAAAACGCGCCAGGAAGCAGGCGGCGGTAATCGCGCCGCCAGGACGGCCACCGATGTTCGCCATATCCGCGAAGTTGGATTCCAGCTGCTCCTGATACTCATCGGCCAGCGGCAGACGCCATGCGCGGTCGCCCGCCTGCTCGGACGCGCCAATCAGTTCGTGCGCCAGCGGGTTGTGGTTCGACATCAGCCCGCTGATATGGTGGCCGAGGGCAATCACACAAGCGCCCGTCAGAGTGGCGACATCAATCACCACTTCCGGCTCGAAACGCTCGACGTAGGTCAGCGCATCGCACAGCACCAGACGGCCTTCGGCATCGGTATTCAGCACTTCCACCGTCTGACCGGACATGGTGGTCAGCACATCGCCTGGACGATAAGCATGGCCACCCGGCATGTTTTCACAGCCCGCCAGCACGCCCACCACATTCAGCGGCAGATTCAGTTCCGCGACCATACGCATCACGCCATACACCGATGCGGCGCCGCACATATCGAACTTCATCTCGTCCATCGCTTCGCCAGGTTTCAGCGAGATGCCACCGGTATCAAAGGTGACGCCTTTACCGACCAGCACAATCGGTCTGGCTTCCGGGTCCGGATTGCCTTTGTACTCAATCACTGACATCAGCGACTCATTCTGTGAGCCGCGACCCACCGCCAGATAGGCATTCATGCCCAGCTCTTTCATCTGCTGCTCGCCGATGACGCGGGTGGTGATATTTTTGCTGTAGTTGTCAGCCAGCTGGCGCGCCTGCGACGCCAGATAGGCGGCGTTACAGATATTTGGCGGCATATTGCCGAGATCTTTCGCCGCTTTAATGCCAGAGGCAATCGCCAGACCGTGCTGGATGGCACGTTCGCCGCTGGTGAGTTCACGGCGCGTTGGCACATTGAACACCATTTTACGCAGCGGGCGGCGCGGCTCGGTTTTATTACTCTTCAGCTGATCGAAGCTGTACAGCGACTCTTTTGACGTCTCCACCGCCTGGCGCACTTTCCAGTAAGTATTGCGGCCTTTAACGTGCAGCTCGGTCAGGAAACAGACGGCTTCCATCGACCCGGTATCATTCAGGGTGTTGATGGTCTTTTGGATCACCTGCTTGTACTGGCGCTCATCGAGTTCACGCTCTTTACCGCAGCCAATCAATAAAATACGCTCTGACAGGATGTTCGGCACATGATGCAGAAGCAGGGTCTGGCCCACTTTACCTTCCAGCTCGCCGCGGCGCAGCAGGGCGCTGATGTAGCCATCACTGATTTTATCCAGTTGTTCGGCGATCGGTGACAGGCGACGTGGTTCAAACACGCCGACGACAATGCAGGCGCTGCGCTGTTTTTCCGGGCTACCGCTTTTTACACTGAACTCCATGTACTCTCCTGAATCTTAAAGACAACGGCGTTTGCTACGGCTAGAATGGTGCGCTTTCGTAACGTTTAAGACCGTTGCGTAACGACGTTTAGTAAACGGACGTCGGATTGAGTTTCGATGACTCTGGTGGTTTTTTGTGTCATCTAAACGCTTGTGTCATACACTATATTAGCTATGACGACGGCCATTGATGAGAAAAAATGGCGGACAAGCGTTGAAACTATCGATTTTCCTGCAAAAAGACAAGTTTTCACAGGCGTACTAAGCGTGATCATCATTAGATATCTGGTTCGGGAAACGCTAAAAAGTCAGCTGGCAATACTCTTTATCCTGCTGTTGATCTTCTTTTGCCAGAAGTTAGTCAGGATACTGGGTGCCGCCGTAGATGGCGAAATTCCGACAAATTTAGTTCTTACATTGTTAGGCCTCGGCGTGCCGGAAATGGCGCAGCTCATTTTGCCGCTCAGCCTGTTTCTTGCCATTCTGATGACGCTTGGCAGGTTGTACACCGAAAGTGAAATTACGGTGATGCATGCCTGCGGCCTGAGCAAAGCGGTGCTGGTGAAAGCGGCGATGATTTTGATGCTGTTCACGGCAGTGGTGGCGGCGGTCAACGTGGTGTGGCTGAGTCCGTGGTCGGCGCGTTATCAGAACGAAGTCACGCAGAACGCCAAAGCCAACCCTGGCGCGGCGGCGCTGGCGGCCGGGCAGTTCCAGCAGTCCGGCGACGGCAATTCGGTGTTGTTTATCGAGAACGTGAAGGGCAACCAGTTTGGTCACGTGTTCCTTGCTCAACTGAAGCCAAGCGGCAATGCGCGCCCGTCGGTGGTACTGGCGGACAGCGGCCATATCGATCAGCGCCGCGATGGCTCGCAGGTGGTCACGCTCGATAAAGGCACCCGTTTTGAAGGCACCGCCTTACTGCGTGATTTCCGCATCACCGATTTCCAGAATTATCAGGCAATTATTGGCTACAAAGCGGCGACTACCGACCCGAACGACGCCGATCAGGCCACCCTGGTTGATTTGCTGAAATCAGACACGCCGCGCTTCCACTCGGAGCTGCACTGGCGTCTGACGCTGATTTTCTCCGTGCTGGTGATGGCGCTGATGGTGGTGCCGCTGAGTGTAGTGAATCCGCGTCAGGGCCGCGTGCTGTCGATGTTGCCGGCCATGTTGCTGTACCTGATCTTCTTCCTGTTACAGAGCTCATTAAAGTCCAGCAGCGCGAAAGGCAGGATCGATCCTGCGGTCTGGATGTGGCTGGTTAACCTGTTCTACCTGGCGCTGGCGATTGCGCTTAACGTGTGGGATACGGTGCCGATGCGGCGCATCCGCGCCCGTTTCAGCCGCGGAGGGAGCCTGTGATGTTTGGCGTACTCGACCGATATATCGGTAAAACCATCTTTAACACCATCATGATGACACTGTTCATGCTGGTGTCGCTGTCCGGCATTATCAAATTTGTCGATCAGCTGCGCAAAACCGGCGAGGGGCAGTACACCGCACTGGGCGCGGGTCTGTACACGCTGCTGAGCGTGCCGAAAGATGTTGAGATCTTCTTCCCGATGGCGGCGCTGCTCGGTGCCCTACTGGGCCTCGGCACGCTGGCGCAGCGCAGTGAACTGGTGGTGATGCAGGCGTCTGGTTTTACCCGTCTGCAGATTGCGTTGTCGGTGATGAAAACGGCGATCCCGCTGGTGCTGCTGACCATGGCGATTGGTGAGTTTGTTGCGCCTGCCGGTGAGCAGATGGCGCGTAACTACCGGGCGCAGCAGCTGATTGGCGGTTCATTACTGTCGACGCAAAATGGCCTGTGGGCGAAGGATGGCAACAGCTTTATCTACATCCAGCGCATCAAGGGTGAAAATGAGCTGAACGGCATCAGTATCTATAACTTTAACGATCAGCGTCGCCTGTTGACGGTGCGCTATGCGGCATCGGCGACTTACGATGCCACCAACCGTCTCTGGAAGCTGTCGCAGGTAGATGAGTCAAATCTCACCGATGCGAAACAGGTTAAAGGCAGCCAGATGGTCAGCGGTGAATGGAAGACTAATCTCACGCCGGACAAACTGGGCGTGGTGGCGCTGGATCCGGATGCGCTGTCGATTCGCGGTCTGTACAATTATGCCAAATACCTGAAGCAGAGCGGCCAGGAGTCCGGGCGCTACCAGCTGAATATGTGGAGCAAGATCTTCCAGCCACTGTCAGTGGCGGTGATGATGCTGATGGCGCTGTCGTTTATCTTTGGTCCGCTGCGCAGTGTGTCGATGGGCGTGCGCGTGGTGACGGGGATTAGCTTTGGCTTCCTGTTCTATGTGCTGGACCAGATCTTTGGCCCGCTCAGTCTGGTGTACGGTTTACCGCCGGTGCTGGGCGCGATCCTGCCAAGCGGCGCGTTCTTTGCGGTCAGCGTGTATATGCTGATGAAGCGGCGTTAAGCCGCACTGTGGAGTGGACTGGTGCAGAACACGTTCAGCACCGTACGCCATGAAGTGGCAAAGGCTGGAGTGGGTAAACAACCGATTCAGTGAGCGCAATCTGCTCCTTCCCCCATAAAGTGGGGGAAGGCTGGGATGGGGGAGCTAACGACTCCGCATTATTGTAGTGAGTTCCCCCTCCCCAATTCTCCGCCGTGAGGCGGGAGAGGGGGCTCAACGGCTCCTTCTCCCAGCCAGCTCCTCATGCCCCTTTCAGTAAACTCAGCGCCATCGGCACTTGCGACAGCAAATACAGCACCAGCCCAATCGTGCCGCCCACCAGCGTGCCGTTAATACGGATAAACTGCAGATCTTTGCCGATATTGACTTCAATCTGCCGCGACATATCGCGTGCATCCCAGCTTTTCACCGTATCGCTGATATGGCGCGTCAGGAAGGCGGCGAAGTCCGGTGCGACGGTACTGGCCGCCTCTTCCATATGCTGATTCAGCGAGGCGCGCAGATTGCTGTCATTCATCAACGTTTCGCCAAACCAGCGTCCCGCTGACGCAACTTGCGCCTGGACGCGCGAGTTCTCATCAGTTAAATCCTGCTTCAGCCAGCCGCGCAGATCGCCCCACAGCTCCAGCAGATAGCGGTTCAGCGCCTCATCCTCTTTCAGATATTCTTTGATCGCTTCGGCCCGGCGCGCCATCTCCGGGTCCTGCTTCAGCCGCTCAATAAAGCGCTCTGTAGCGCGGTTAAAGCTCTGGCGCAACTGGTGGTCCGGGTCATGGCCGATATCATCCAGAATCGAATTCACCGCCTTCGCCACCAGCTCGGCGCTGTGCTCGCCCAGCCATTCGGTAGGCAGCACTTTGGCGGTAATCGGATGCTCGCGCTTAATCCACTGCACCAGCTGCAGCGCAATAAATTCGCGCGTGGCGGGTTTATTGAGCAGCTTCAGCACCTGCTCAATCGCCGCATCCAGCAGCGCCTGGTGACGCTGGTTTTTGGTCATGCTCTCCAGCAGCAGCGCAGCGGACTGGCTCAAATCCACTTTATCAATCGCCTTATGCACCGCGCGGCGGATAAAGCCCTGAATCCGCGTATCGTCGGTGAGATCGAGAAAGCCGCGCATCACCTGCAGCAGGTGCTTGCCGAGCCGCTCGCTGTTACCCGCTGCGGAAAGCCAGTTCGCAATAATCTGCGCCGGATCGTGACGACGGATCAGCGCCAGCAGCGAATCGGTATCAAGGAATTTCTCCTGCACAAAGCGGCCAAGATTGTCACCAATGCGATCTTTATTACGCGGAATAATCGCCGTATGGCGTGAGATAAACGGCACCGGCACGCGGCGGAACAGCGCCACCACGGCAAACCAGTCGGCCAGTGCGCCCACCATCGCCGCTTCGGCAATCGCTTTAATGCCACTGACCCAGAAGCCTGGCGGGAAGAACAGGGTGGTGATAAATACCGCGGCGGCGATGCACAGCAGCAACAGGGCGAGGCGTTTAGCTTTCTTCAGTTCGGTTTCTTTATCCATACTCTCACGTTAAAGGCTAAAGCCGCAGCGATCCAGCTCTGACCTGATCCAGTCCATAAATACCTTCACTTTATACGTTCGTTCACTGCTGTGCGGCATCACGATGTGGTGGGCATTGAGCTGCACGGTAAAGTTATCGCCAAACACCGGTACCAGCTCGCCGCGCTGCACATAATCCTGCGCCAGCATGGTGCTTTCGAGAATAACGCCCAGCCCCATCTTTGCCGCCTCGAAGCTCATAAATGAACGGTCGAAGCTTAATATATAGCTGAAATGGTAGCTGGCGACATTATGCCAGGAGAACCATTTCTCCCAGTTAATCAGCGTGCTGCTGGAATGAATCAGGTCGCAGCCCAGCAAATCGGCGGGTGAGCTGAGCGCATGGCGGCGAATATACTCCGGCGCAGCCAGCGCCATCACCTGATCGTTTTTAATCGTCATCACCCGATAAGCGGGCCAGTCAGCGATGCCATGGCGGATATCAATATCGATATTGTCGCGTGAGAACTGAATATTTTCGTAGGAGCAGCTGAGATTGACGGTAATGCCAGGATAGCGCTGACGAAAATCCCCCAGCCGCCGCATCAGCCAGATCAGGCCAAAGGAGGGCGAGACATGCACGCGCAGGATCTCCTGTTCAACCTCATTAATCACCTGATCCGTCGCCCGGCCAATCATGCTCATCGCGCCGGAAACGTCCTTAAGGTATTTCTCTCCGGTTTCCGTTAATACCACGCCTTTGCCATTGCGAATAAATAATTTCTTACCAATAAACTTTTCCAGTGTGGCTATTTGATGACTGACGGCGGAGGGAGTGATATTTAACTGCTCGGCAGCTGAATTAATACTGAGTGAGCTGGCGACTTCGAGAAAAGACTGAATATTTCTTAATGACGGGATTGGCAGGTTTTTATTATCTGAATTTGCCATGTTATTTCCTTTTCGTAATACAACTGAGCGAGTGGTAACAGCTTTCCTGCGCCTGCTCAAGGAGTATCGCCGGATGCACGATAACTTGTGACGCAGCGCACAACCTGACGCAGATTAATCGCTGCCGCGCGATCCGGCACTGCGTTTTATGATCGCCATCATGTATCAAATTTTTCTCAGCAATAAATGAGATTTATTAAATACCCATCCATTTTTATGTCGATATATTTAACCGCACGGCGCTGAAGAGAAATAACACCATTAATAAAGCTGTTCATACCAGGAGCTGAAGAATGTCTCGGATAGAACACGTTACCCCCTACATAAAAACCAGAAAAACCCACTACCGCTTTGTCGTTCTGGCGCTGATCTTTATCGTCTATGCCATCAACTATGCCGATCGCACCAACATCGGCGCGGTACTGCCGTTTATCATTGAAGAGTTCCATATCAATAACTTCGAGGCTGGCGCGATCGCCAGTATGTTTTTCCTTGGTTACTCGCTCAGCCAGATCCCGGCGGGATTTTTTATCGCCAAAAAAGGCATTCGCGGGCTGGTCTCTTTCTCCATCTTCGGCTTCTCCGCTTTCACCTGGCTGATGGGTACGGCGAACTCGGTGCTGGGGCTGAAGCTGGTGCGCCTTGGCCTGGGGCTGACGGAAGGTCCCTGCCCGGTTGGGCTGGCTTCCACCATCAATAACTGGTTCCCGGCAAAGGAGAAAGCGACGGCGACCGGCGTCTATATCGCCGCCACCATGTTCGCACCGATTATCGTGCCGCCGCTGGCGGTGTGGATTGCCGTCACCTGGGGATGGCGCTGGGTATTCTTCTCATTCGCCATTCCAGGGCTGGTGATCGCCGTGCTGTGGTACCTGCTGGTGAGATCCAAACCTGCGGAGAGCCGCTTTGTCTCAGAAAGCGAGCTGGAGCTGATCAACGCCGACCATGGCCATCAGCAGGCGACACGGCAGAACATTGATCGCGCCCCAAAATTCGCCCTGCTGGATAAAGTGATTCGCGTCAGAAGTGTGGCGCCGGTGGCGACGGTAAAAGGGTTGTTTACCAGTAAAAATATCCTCGGCGACTGCCTGGCCTATTTCATGATGGTCAGCGTGCTGTATGGCTTATTAACCTGGATTCCGATGTATCTGGTGAAAGAGAAAGGGTTCAGTTTCATGAGCATGGGACTGGTCGCCAGCATGCCCTGTATCGGCGGTTTTATTGGCGCGATTACCGGCGGTTATATTTCCGACAAGATACTGGGTCGTCGCAGAAAACCCACCATGATGTTTACCGCGGTATCCACGGTGATCATGATGCTGATTATGCTGAATATTCCGCAAAACACCTTCGCGGTGTGCACCGGGCTGTTCTTTGTTGGTCTGTGTCTGAATATTGGCTGGCCTGCCTTTACCGCTTACGGCATGGCCGTCGCCGACAGTAAAACTTATCCGATTGCCGCCGCGATCATTAACAGTGGCGGTAACCTTGGCGGCTTTGTTTCGCCGATGCTGGCCGGGTTCTTATTAGATTACACCGGCAACTTTAATGCGGTTTTCACCTATTTCGGTATTTGCGCGGCAATGGGTTTTCTCGTGATTGTTTTATTAGATGAACCTAAATAAACGCCAGCCGAACGTCTCTCGTTAATATTGATATCCGGAGTTTATATGTTATTAAAAGATAAAGTCGCCATTATTACTGGCGCAGCCTCCCCACGCGGTCTGGGCTTTGCGACCGCGAAACTGTTCGCCGAACAGGGCGCGAAAGTGGTCATTATCGACCTCGATGAAGAAGCCAGCCTGAGCGCAGCGCAGACGCTGGGTGAACAGCATCTCGGCCTGGCGGCTAATGTGGCCAATGAATTACAGGTCACCGCCGCGATTGAGCAGGTGACTGGCCGCTACGGACGTATTGATATTCTGGTGAATAACGCGGGCATCACCCAGCCGATTAAAACCATGGATATTAAGCGTGAAAACTATGATGCGGTGCTGGATGTCAGCCTGCGCGGCACGCTGCTGATGTCGCAGGCGGTGATCCCCACCATGCGCGCCCGGCAATCCGGCAGCATTGTCTGTATCTCGTCTGTTTCCGCCCAGCGCGGCGGCGGCATCTTTGGCGGTCCCCACTACAGCGCGGCGAAAGCGGGCGTACTCGGCCTGGCGCGTGCCATGGCGCGTGAGCTTGGTCCGGACAGCGTGCGCGTTAACTGCATCGCACCGGGACTGATTCAGACCGATATCACCGCCGGCAAACTCTCTGATGAGATGAAACAGAACATCCTCGCCGGTATTCCGCTGAACCGGCTGGGTGACGCGCAGGATATCGCCCGCGCGGCGCTGTTCCTCGGCAGCGATCTCTCCTCTTACTCCACCGGCATCACCTTAGACGTGAACGGCGGCATGTTAATCCATTAATTGAGGACGACAGAATGTCTCAGAGTGTTATTGATAACGTCGCCGCCGCGGCCTGGCGCATCCGTCGCTACGCCCTGCGTATGGGGGAAGTGCAGGGACAGGGCTATATTGGCCAGGCGCTGGGTTACGCCGATGTGCTGGCGACTGCCTTTGCCCACATTATGCATTTCCGCGCGGATCAGCCGGAATGGGAAGGACGTGACCGTTTTCTGCTCTCCCATGGTCACTACGCTATCGCCTATTACGCTGCGCTGCTGGAAGCGGGCATTATCCCGGAAGAGGAACTGGAAACCTATGGCGCGGATGACAGCCGCCTGCCAATGTCCGGCATGGCGACCTATACGCCAGGCATGGAGATCTCCGGCGGATCGCTGGGGCAGGGACTGAGCATCGCCGTCGGCATGGCGCTGGGTCTGAAGCAAAAACAGAGCACCTCGCTGGTAATTAACTCAATGTCCGACGGCGAGCTGGACGAAGGCTCCACCTGGGAAGCGGCGATGTCCGCTGCGCACTACGGCCTGTCGAACCTGATCAATATTGTCGATATCAACCGCCAGCAGGCGGATGGCGATTCACGCAAAATCCTCGGCTTTGAGCCGCTGGAGGATAAGTGGACCTCCTTTGGCTGGTATGTGCAGCGCGTCAACGGCAATGATCTGCCTGCGGTGATAAAGGCATTTGAAAACGCGAAAAATTATCCGGAAAACCAGCCGCGCGTGCTGTTGTGCGACACCCTGATGGGTAAAGGCGTGCCGTTCCTGGAAACGCGCGACAAAAACCATTTTATTCGTGTCGATGCTGATGAGTGGCAGAAAGCAATCGCGGTTCTGGACGCCAACAAACCGGAAGGAGTGCAGTGATGAACCAGACAACCTCAACTAAACCCCGCTTAACCACCTCAGCGATGATTGCCTCAATTGCCGAAGAGGGGCAGGAGACGCGCGCCGCGCCGTTTGGTCATGCGCTGGTGCAGCTGGCACAGCAGCGCGCCGATATCGTCGGCATGACCGCTGACCTGGCGAAATACACTGACCTGCATATATTCGCCCAGGCTTTCCCGCAGCGCTTCTTCCAGATGGGCATGGCGGAACAGCTGCTGATGGCGGCGGCGGGCGGCATGGCGAAAGAGGGCTTTACGCCGTTTATCACCACCTACGCGGTATTCGCCACCCGACGCGCCTATGACTTTATTCACCAGGTGATCGCCGAAGAGAACCTTAATGTGAAAATCTGCGCCGCGCTGCCCGGGCTGACCACCGGCTATGGCCCGAGCCACCAGGCAACGGAAGATATCGCCATTATGCGTGGCATTCCGGGCATGACGATTATCGATCCCTGTGATGCGATTGATATTGAACAGGCGGTGCCTGCCATCGCTGAACATCCGGGCCCGGTGTATATGCGCCTGCTGCGCGGCAAAGTGCCGGTGGTGCTGGATAAATACGATTATAAATTCGAGGTAGGCAAAGCGGCGCTGCTGGAAGAGGGCAATGATGTACTGCTGATCGCCTCCGGTATCATGACCATGCGTGCGCTTGAAGCGGCGGAAAAACTGCGTAAGGACAATATCAGCGTCGCGGTGCTGCATGTGCCGACGATCAAGCCGCTGGATGAGAAAACCATCCTGCAGCAGGCGGCGAAGCCGGGACGTCTGGTGATGACCGCCGAGAACCACACCTGCATCGGCGGGCTGGGTGAAGCAGTGGCGGCATTGCTGATGCGCCACGGCGTACGCGCGGAATTTGATACCGTAGGCTTGCCGGATGAATTCCTGCACGCGGGCGCACTGCCGACGCTGCACGATCGCTACGGCATTTCGACGACAGCGATGGTGGCGAAAATTAAACGTCGCCTGAAATAACCCGCAGCCTGAACACCACTGCCGCGCCACTGCGGGGCAGTGGTGCGGCGGTTACTGCACCAGATTGTAATTCAGCGAATACTTTACGATATCGGCGTTGTTGCTGAATTTCATCCGCTTCATCATGCGCGATTTATAGGTACTGACCGTTTTATTGCTGATGGACAGCGTATCGGCAATCGCATTAATGGTTTCGCCATGCGCCAGCATGATCATGATCTGCCGCTCACGCATGGTCAGGCTTTCATGCGGCGCGCGGTTGCCGCCGTGATAGTCAGAGAAGACAATTTCCTGCGCAAGGTCGTAATCGATATAGCGCGCACCACGCGCTACGGTGCGGATGGCATGCAGTAATGCTTCCGGCGGCTTATCTTTGGTGATGTAGCCCAGCGCGCCGCTGTTGAGTACCCGGCGTGCAATTTGCGGTTCGTTGTACATGCTCAGCACCAGAATACGTAACTCCGGGTATTGCGGCGTAATGCGGTTAATCAGATCCTCGCCGCTGATGCCGGGCATCGAGATATCCAGCAGCAGCAGATTGACCTCATGATGGCGCAGCCGCTCCAGCACCTGGCTGCCATCCGGCGCTTCACACACCACTTCAATGGTGTTATCGAGGGCGAAAATCTGTTTCAGACCTTCACGCATAATCGCGTGATCGTCGGCAATCATCAGCTTAATCTGTTGATCCATCGGTTATTCGTCCTTTTTGCGCGTACCGCAGAGGGCATTTTTGCTGCTGGTGAGGGGAAAGGTGAGTTTGACCCGCGTTCCCTTGCCTGGCTCACTGGTAATGACGACTTCGCCGTCCAGCATCCGGCCACGCTCCTGCAGGCCCAGCAGGCCAAAGGCGTTTTTATGCACGCGATGGATATTGAAGCCTTTACCATTATCCACCACTTCGATCTCCAGCCTCTCCAGTTGTGGTTTGACAATGATATAGATATTACTGGCGCTGGCATGGCGCGCGGCGTTGGTCAGCGACTCCTGCACCACACGAAAAGCCGCAGTCAGCGATACTTCATCCAGCTGCACGCTGTGCTCATCCGGCGCCACGAGGATGCAGCGGCAGCCGCCGTTTTTCATAAACTGGTCGCGCAGCCACTCCAGCGAGGGAATCAGCCCGAGATTCAGGACATTTGGCCGCAGACGGGTGGAGACATCGCGCACCACCTGAATGGTGCTGTCCACACGTTGGGTCAGATTCGCCAGCTGGGCCTGGATCACGGCGCTGCCTTCGTCGGCGCGTATCGACAGCAGTGACAATCCGGTGCGCAGCGAGGTGAGATGCTGGCCCAGCTCATCATGGATATCACGCGCCAGCTGTTTGCGTTCCGCTTCGCGCGCCAGCTCCTGACTGCGGGTCAGCAGGCGCAATTGCTGGTGGGCGGCACGCAACTCCTCTTCGGCGCGGCGAATACCGGTGATATCGCGCCCGACCGCCAGCACACTGGTCACGTTGCCCTGCAGGTCGTACTCCGCCACACAGCGTACATTGACCACCCGCGTCTCGCCGTGGCGTTCAATCACGACTTCATCTTCGCTGTCGCTTTCACTGACCAGCGCCTGCGACACCAGCCTGAAAAAGCTGAGGCCGACATCGCCACGCGGCACGCTGTCGGTCAGGGTTTGCTGGATATTCTGTTCGTGCAGACCAAAGCAGCTGCGCACGGCGGGGTTGGCGTAGATACAGCGCATATGCACATCGAAGCGTGCAATCAGGTCCGGTGAGTTCTCCACCACCCGCTGCATCTGCTTTTCCCGCAGGCGCTGCTGTTCTTTCTGGCGGCGCAGTTCACGTACATCGTGCACCACGCTGAGAATTTGCAGTTCCCCCTGATTGTCATAGGCGCTGGCGCTGATCTCCACCGGAAACAGTTCGCCGCGGCTGTCGGTATGTTGTGAGGTAAAGGTAATGCCTTCAGCGCGGATGCTGAGTTTCCACCACAGCGTGACCACATCGCTGTCGCGCAGTTCGTGCTCAATGGTGGAGAAAAGTAGCCCGGCCATCTCCTCACGCGAATAGCCGGTCATCTGACACGCTTTGTCATTGACGTATTTGATGCGTAACTGGCTGTCGATCAGATAAACCGCGTCATGCACGCGATTGAGTGCAATGTCAGATAATCGGGTGGACGTCACGTCCGCCGGATGTTTTCGGTTAGTCATACCCTGCAGCAGCATAAATCCCTCTGAGTTGCCGTCATGTGTTCAGCTACGCCACATCTCTGCTGCCGGGACGGTAGCGCGTCCCGGATTATTTTGTAAGTGCGCTAAATATAATCATGATAATCATAGCATGTTCATGTGGCGGCCCGGAGTCAGGCATAGATATGACCTTTCAATGCTTCGCGTACGCGCGACAGGCGTGAACGCACGGTGCCAATCGGAATATTCAGCTCCAGCGCCACATCCTGATAGCTGCCTTCATTCTCCACCAGAATCGCCAGCATGGTGCGGGTATCCGCGGGCAGGCGGGCAATGGAATCCAGCGTGACGCCCAGCAGCTGGCGGTGTTCGGTGATGTCACTGGGATCATTTTCCAGCAGCAGATCGGCAGTGACATCGTCGTCAAGGCTGTCCAGCAGCCAGCGCCCCTGCTGGTTTTTGTAATAGTTACGGATCAGATTCACCGCAATGCCAAACACCCAGGTTTCCGGCCGCGACGCGCCAGCAAACTTGTGGCGGTTGCGCAGCACCTCCAGGCAGGTCATCTGCAGAATATCTTCCACATCTTCGCGGTTGGCGATGCGCTTACGGATAAAGTTCAGCAGCTTCTTATTATGCTGATGGAATACCTCATCCCAGTTTACCTGCAGGGAAAATTCAGTGGCGTGCGGTGGCGTGGTGGTGGTGATAGGGTTCATCATAATGTTCTCTCCGGTTAATCAACAGTGACGCCGTGGCTGGCGCGTTACTGATGCATAGCAAGCGCTATGCCACCGAAAATCCTCTTTCTAACCCGTTGTTTCTTCTGCTTTCGACTTATTCACCAGGAGTTATCTGAGAAGAATTCTGTCCTCCTTTCCGTCACAGTAATGCAACTAATTGCATTAGTGACGCTAAGGAATTATCCGCCAGTGATTTTTTCTGCGACGGGCGGGAACCGAACGCCGCCAGCCGACACAGAAAGAGGGTGATAAACATCAGGAGCACTGGCGATGATTAAAACGCAACCCGCAATACCGATTCTGCAACACACGGTAAAAGCGTTACTGAAAAGCGGCGAACAGGCGGCGGCGAAGAGCGCCAGCCGTGCGCCGGATAATGTGCGCACGCGGGCCGAGACGCTGAATGATTCGCTGGAAGAGATTGGCTCGATGTTTAGCGAAAAGATGGAGAGTAAAACCAAAGCCAGCAATCGTCGTCAGATGCAGGGCAACCTGCTGCGCCATAAAAACGCCGTCAGCAAAATTGAGCACCTGAATCAGCTGTTCCAGCTGCTGGACAGCAACGACAGCCAGCAGCTGGATGAGCAGCTCGGGCAGCTGCGCGAAGCGCTGAAACAAACGCCGCCGCCAGACAGCGAAGAGCTGCTGGAAAAAATGGGTGGCGATCCGACGCGCTGCGATTTGCTGCTGCGCATGGTGAAGGAAGAGGCCGCAATTGCCGGCGACCGCGCGTTAGCCGATGCCGCCAGCCAGCAGCTGAAGCAGCTGCAACATCAGCACGGCGAGGCGATCCGCGCCGGAAACAACACCGCGCTGGCGCTCGCCGGGCTGACCAGTGATGCGCAGGAGAAACAGGCACTGCGCAATATCTATTACCAGAGCATTGTCCATCAGCAGTCGGCGCTGATGATGCTCGATATGCTGCTGGAACAGGTGGACCCGCAGCAGTTTGTCCCGACGCTGCGCACCCTGCAGCAGGCGCTGGCGGATGATTTTGCCGCGCTGGCGCCGTCAATCAGCAGCGGCTCGCTGCGCCGCATTCTCCATGGCCTGCGCGACGCCGCTGAACTGAATCATACCCTGGCAGCGAGCCACACTCTGCTGAAGCAGCTCGCTGCCGCACTGCCCCATGCGGTTGAGATGAGCGCGGTGGAACTGACGCGCCGCCTGCTGCAGTTCAGCCATCACGGCGTCTACGGCAGTGATTTCCAGCAGCTGGGCGGTGAAGTGGCGGGCGAGCAGCCGCAGCAGCTGTCGCGCTTTTTCAGCCGTCTGTTTCCGCTGGTGCATCAGCTGCCGCTGTCATTGTGGCTGGAGCAGGAAACGCGCAATACCGCTCTGCAACTGCTGCGCGGCCTGATAACCGAACTGGCGAAAGTGGAAAAGCAGCCACAGCTGCGCCACTCCGCGTAACCGAACCTGACCACAAGTGAGAGCATGGCGATGAATGCCCTTTTTCAGATACTCAACCGCATAGCCATTAGTGCGATGCAGCGCTCCGAAGTGGTCGGCGCGGCGTTTGCCATGGCGCTGGTGTTTATGCTGATTATTCCGCTGCCGCTGGGGTTAATCGATACGCTGATCGCGCTGAACATCTGCCTTTCTTCACTGCTGGTGGTGCTGGCGATGTACCTGCCGAAACCGCTGGCGTTCTCCACCTTTCCGGCGGTGCTGCTGCTGACCACCATGTTCCGCCTTGCGCTATCGATCTCCACCACGCGCCAGATCCTGATCCAGCAGGATGCCGGTCACGTGGTGGCTGCGTTCGGCAACTTCGTGGTGGGCGGCAATCTGGCGGTGGGAATGGTGATGTTTTTAATCCTCACCGTGGTGAATTTTCTGGTGATCACCAAAGGCTCCGAACGCGTGGCGGAAGTGGCGGCACGCTTCACGCTGGATGCGATGCCGGGCAAACAGATGTCGATCGACAGCGATCTGCGCGCCGGGATGATCGACGTGTTTCAGGCGAAGACACGGCGTAACGAACTGGCGAAAGAGAGCCAGCTGTTTGGCGCCATGGACGGGGCGATGAAGTTTGTGAAAGGCGATGCCATCGCCGGGCTGGTGATTCTGTTTATCAACCTGATTGGCGGCTTCAGCATCGGCGTGCTGCAGCTGGGCATGCCCGCAGGGGAAGCGATGCATGTCTACTCCATCCTGACCATTGGCGATGGCCTGATCGCACAGATCCCGGCGTTGCTGATCTCGCTGACCGCCGGGATGATCATCACCCGCGTCTCCTCAGACAACGAACAGACCGTCGATAACAATATCGGCCGCGAAATTGCCGAGCAGCTCACCAGCCAGCCGAAAGCCTGGATTCTGTCGTCCGTTGGCATGGTGGGCTTTGCCCTGCTGCCGGGAATGCCGACCGGCGTGTTTCTGCTGCTGGCGGCGCTGACGATGATCAGCGGCGGCTTCCAGCTGTGGCGTGTGCGCCAGGAGATGACGCTGGCGCAGCCGCAAATGGAAAACGAAGTGATCCCGCCGGAGCTGAATGGCCGCGAAGATCTGCGCCAGTTCAACCCGACGCGGCCGTATCTGATCACCTTCCCGGCCGCCAGCCGCGGCAACCCGGAAACGCTGGAGCTGGTGCAGGAGATCCGCCGCCTGCGTAACCGCATCGTCTATCACTTCGGTTTCACCTTACCGGCGTTTGATATCGAGTTTGTCGAGCAGCAGCGAGAAGACGAATTTCGCTTCTCTGTGTACGAGATCCCGAAAGTGGTCGGCAGCTTCAATACTCCGCTGCTGGCGGTGAAGCACAGCTGGCTGGAGCAGATCGGCGAAGCGCATCGTGAAGGGGTGATCGAAGGGGAAGAGCGCCGGCGCGAACAGGATCTGATCTGGCTGCCGCCGGATCATCCGCTGCTGCAAAACGAAGAGGTCGATCGCTGGAGCGCGCGCCAGCTGCTGGTGCGCCGCATGGAGAATGCCATTCACGCCAGCAGCCCGCACTTTATTGGCCTGCAGGAGACGCGCGCGCTGATGGGCTGGCTGGAAGCGGAGCAGCCGGAGCTGTCGCAGGAGCTGCAGCGCGTGATGCCGCTGACACGCTTCTCCGGCGTGCTGCAGAAACTGGTGGCGGAACGTATACCGCTGCGCTCGGTGCGGGCGATTGCCGAGGCGTTAATTGAGCACGGCCAGCACGAGCGCGATGTGCATCTGCTGACGGATCAGGTGCGCATCACACTGAAAAATCATTTGTGCCATCAGTATGCCCGACCCGATGGCCTGCATGTCTGGCTGCTGACGCCGGAACTGGAAGAGCAGCTGCGCGATGCGCTGCGCCAGACGCAGAACGATATCTTTTTTGCCCTGATGCAGGAGCAGGTCAGCGCCATCCTGAGCGAAGTAGGGCGCGCGTTCTCCGTCGACAGCGATCAACAGGCGGTGCTGTTGGTGGCGCAGGATCTGCGCAGCCCGATGCGCAGTCTGATCGCCGAAGAGTATCACAATGTGCCGGTGCTCTCGTTTGCCGAGCTGCAGCCTAATCTGGCGGTGAACGTGCTGGGACGTCTCGATCTCGATCCCGCCGTTTACGCACTTACCACCTGGGAGAGTTAATGATGTTCGAACTGCGCGTGCTGTCCGGCCTTCATTTAGGTGCGGCATTGCCACTCTTTGGCGACAGCTGGCTGATAGGCCAGGCGGAAGAAGCGGATCTGCTGCTCAACGACGCGGGTGTGGCCGCCAGCCACTGCCGTCTGCAACGCGCAGAAGCAGGCTGGCAGCTGTTATCACTGGCGGAGGACAGCATTACGGCGGTAACCGCAGGCGAAGCCTTTGCTGTCGGTGACGCCTGGCTGTGCGTGGCGGAAGCAGAAACGCCGTGGGCGGCGTTTACCCCGCCCGCTGCACCCGCCGAACCAGAGATTCAGGCGGAGCAGGCCGCTGCGCCGCAGTCCGCTCCTGCGCCGGCACGCAAAGGCGGCTTCCCGCGCTGGATCAGCGCGTTATCCTTCAGCCTGCTGTTGCTGCTCACCTTTACCGTGGTGAGCTGGATCCTGCAGCCGACAGTGGCGCAGACCGGCGTTACCTCCTCAGGACGCCAGCACCTCGACAACATCAGTGAAATTCGTGCGCCGCTGCTGACGATGCTGCGCGAGCGTGACCTGGCGTCGGTGGTCAGCGTGGTCGCCGGTGACAAAAAAGTGGTGCTGAAAGGCCAGCTCAACAAAGAGCAGATGCAGGTATTTAGCCGCATGCTGGCGCGTTTTAACGCTGATTACATGACGGCGCTGCCGCTGGACAATCAGGTGACGCCGCTGAAGCTGGAGCTGCCGTTCCGCATTGTGCAGATCACCACCGGCAAGCGCGCCAATATTGTCACCGAAGAGGGGCAGCGGCTGTTTATTGGCGACCAGATTGATGATTTGCGGCTGGTGGCGATCACCGACAACCGCATCGAGTTCAGCGGCCGCGACAACATTAAGGTGAGCTGGTAATGACGGCGGCACTGGAGAGCTGGTTCAGCCAGCAGCAGCAGCGGCTGGCGGGATTCGCGCCGGTCAGCGCCTTTGGCCGCATCACCGGCATTAACGGCATTTTGCTGGAGAGCAGCCTGCCACGCGCACGCATTGGCGATCTGTGCCGGGTCGAGCGCAACGACAGCAGCAGCGTACTGGCGGAAGTGGTGGGCTTTAATCCGCAGCATACTTTGTTGTCGGCGCTGGGTCAGCTTGACGGTATTGCGCAGGGCGCCCGCGTGGAGCCGCTATTTCTGCCGCACAGCATTGTGGTTAGCGAACAGCTGCTGGGCAGCGTACTCGACGGCTTTGGCCGGCCAATCACCGCCGACAGCACTGGCGCGTTCGCCATGCCGGGGACGGTGACTGAAGCCACCAGCGTGCTGGGCGATGCGCCGCCACCGACCGAGCGTCCGCGTATTGATACCCCGTTGCCGACCGGTATTCGCGCCATTGATGGCCTGCTGACGCTCGGTGTCGGCCAGCGCGTCGGCGTGTTCGCCGGTGCAGGATGCGGCAAAACCACGCTGCTGGCGGAGCTGGCGCGCAACACCCCCTGTGATGTGATTGTCTTTGGGCTGATTGGCGAACGTGGCCGCGAACTGCGTGAATTTCTCGACCATGAGCTGGACGAGGATTTGCGTCGCCGTACCGTGCTGATTTGCGCCACGTCGGATCGCAGCAGCATGGAGCGCGCGCGCGCGGCTTTTACCGCGACGGCGATCGCCGAAGCCTGGCGCGATCAGGGGAAAAGCGTACTGCTGATCCTCGACTCCCTTACCCGTTTCGCCCGTGCCCAGCGTGAAATTGGCCTTGCGCTCGGTGAACCGCCGGGACGCGGCGGCCTGCCGCCCTCCGTCTATACCCTGCTGCCGACGCTGCTGGAGCGCGCCGGGCAAACCACACGCGGTTCGATTACCGCACTCTACTCGGTGCTGATCGAAGCGGATTCCATGAACGATCCGGTGGCGGATGAAGTGCGCTCGCTGATCGACGGTCACATCGTACTGACGCGCAAGCTGGCGGAGCGCGGCCACTATCCGGCGATCGATGTGCTGGCCAGCCTGAGCCGCACCATGAGCAATGTCGCCACGCGCGAGCACATCGGCGAAGCCACCCAGTTGCGCCGCATGATGGCCGCCTGGCAGCAGGTGGAGATGCTGATCCGCCTCGGTGAGTATCAGCCCGGACATGACGCGATGACCGATGCCGCCGTTGAGGCGCAGGAGGTGATTAATGGTTATCTGCGCCAGGCCAACCACGCACCCTCGTCGTATGACGACACTCTGCAGCAACTGTCGGAGGTAAGCCGCTATGCGCCGTCACATTAATGTTGAAGCGGATATCGCAGAAACGTCCGCTGCTGAGGCGCTGCAAAAAACCTTCGCGCTGCTACTGCCGATCCGTCGTCAGCGCCTGAACCGCAGTGAGCGCCAGCAGCGCGAGCAGGAGCAGGCGCTGCGCGTCGCCGACCAGCAGTGTGACGCTGCACAGCAGCAACTGGGCGTCTGCCAGCAGCACTATCAGCAGCTGCGCGACAGCTTTGCCAATGGCAGGCGCAAACAGGAACAGCTGCAGCAGGGGCTGGCGCATGAGCGCCAGGCGGGCGATGCCGTACAGGGACAGAAGCGTGAACTGTCACATTGCCAGCAACAGCAGACGGCGCAACAGCAGCGGCTGGAACAGGCGCAGCAGGAGACCCGCGCCCGTCAGCGTGACGTGGAAAAGCTGGAATATCTGATGCAGGAAAGTGAGGCGCTGCGATGAACCCATTACAACAGCAAGCCCGGCGCGCGGCCAGCACGCTGCAGGAGAACAAACAGCAACAGAGCCGTCAGGCGGAAAAAAGCCCGCAGCGTGATGCGGCCCCATCGCCACGAGACGCCGCCTCTTCCGCCGGGCGCAGAGGCGTAACGCCACAGGCGGCAAAAGCGCAGGAGACGCAGCCGCACGATAAACCCCGCCGGACCACCACGCGCGAGCGTGCCACCACTGCCGATGCGCCTGCGATGAAACGCAAGGCGGCCAGCGAACCGGCGTTTCAGGAAGCCTCATTGTTCAGTCAGTTACTGGAAGGCGACAGCAAACCCGCGATGCTGATGAGCGGTTCCGCATTTGGCGACTATTCCGGCTTCCCGGCGGCGGTGGATAAATCCGCGCAACGTGGCGGTGCGCCGCTGGCCGTGTGGCAGCAACTGGAACCGACGCTGACCGGTGCGATGGATAAACAGCCGAGTGGACCGGTCTCGCTGACGCTGTTGCTGCCGAAACTGGGCGAAGTCGATGCGCGCATCGCCGGGTCGTCGGGCGCCGCGGGCTGGGATATCAGTCTGCGTTTCGCCCCGCAGGCGCTGGCGATGCTGGCGCCGCACCATGAGCGCTGCCGCGAATCACTGCGGCGGCGCATGGCCTGCCAGGTGCGCCTGCGCTTTGAACAGCGTGGGGGGATGGCATGAAACCGCTATCGCTGCGCCAGCAGAGCCTGCATGAAGCGCGTCTGCGTCGCCAGCTCGGTACAGGCTGGTGTTTCCCTTATCAGTTAAATGGCGAGACGGGCTGGCTGCAGTTGCAGCTGGCGGCAGAAGGGGCGCCGCGTCCTGCCACACAGCCCCTGGCCTGCGATCTCGGCGTGTTGCAGCTGTCCGCAGCGGAAGCGGTTTGCAGTCTGATGTCCGGCTGTCCGCTGTTGCCACCTGCGCAGGCGGAAGAGAGCTGGTACTGGCCGCTGTTCAATCAGTCGCTGAGCGAGGAACTGCGCAATCTGCTCGGCCAGCTGGCGTGGCGGCAGAACCCCACGCCGGACGAAGACGGCTTATGGCTGGCACTGCGCGTGACGCTGGGCGAACAGCAGGCGCACAGCCAGCTGCAGCTGTCGCTGAATACCCTTTCACTCCTGCTAAATAAAGCCGGCTGGCAGCCGGTGACACCACCGCCAGCGGAACAGCTGGCGCTCACGTTGCCGTTCACGCTGGGCGCATTGTCGTGCTCGCTGCAACAGCTACGTACCTTGCGACGTAACGATGTGATTTTACCCACCACCACTCACTTCTCCCCTGAGGGCAGCGGCGTGCTGCGCGTAGCCCGGCTGAGTCTGCAGGGCGAGCTGGTGAGTGAGGCAGGACGTTGCGTCCATTTTTATATTACCGATTTGGAGACCACTGACGTGAATTTGACCCCTGATGAGTATGCGATGGATGGGCTGACACAGCCGGAAGAGCAGTGGAACGAGGCGCCGCAGCGCGAGACAACGGCATTTGATCCGCTGCCGCTGGCCCTGACGCTGCGCTGCGGCCATCTGAAGCTGACGCTGGGTGAACTGAACCGCCTGAGCGCCGGGTCAACCCTGATTGTCGAGCATGTGCAGCCCGGAGAAGCGATTCTCTGTCACGGCGATTTCCCGCTGGCGAAAGGGGAGCTGGTGGATGTCGAAGGCCGGCTGGGGCTGCAGATTACCCATATGTTGCCAGGCGCGACCAATCCGCTGGGTGGCGACAGGTAACCCGCAATGGAAATGGGCGCAATCAATCCAATTATGCTGGCGCTGTTTCTTGGCGCCCTGTCGCTGCTGCCGATGATGATGATTATCTGCACCAGTTTTCTCAAGATCTCGATGGTATTGCAGCTGACACGTAACGCGATGGGCGTCCAGCAGGTGCCGCCGACCATGGCGCTGAACGGCATTGCGCTGGCGGCGACACTGTTCATTATGGCGCCGGTGTTCAGCGATATGACGCAGCGGCTGAAAGCGCTGCCGATCGATTTCAGTTCAATGGAGCGGCTGGAATACACGCTCGGTAACGGTATCGATCCGCTGAAAAAATTTATGACCCACAACACCGATCCCGACATCCTCAGCCATCTGCAGGAGAACACCCAGCGCATCTGGCCAGAGGAGATGGCGCGTAGCGTACAGCCGGACAATATGCTGCTGGCGATCCCGGCGTTTGTCTTATCGGAACTGCAGAGCGGCTTCAAGATCGGCTTTCTGATCTTTATTCCGTTTATCGTGGTGGATCTGATCGTCTCCAACGTGCTGCTGGCGCTGGGGATGCAGATGGTGTCGCCGATGACGGTGTCGCTGCCGCTGAAAATCCTGCTGTTTGTGTTGATTAGCGGCTGGACGCGGCTGCTTGACGGTCTGTTTTACAGCTACTTATGAGGACGCCATGGAGATTCTGACCCTTTTTCGTCAGGCGATGCTGCTGGTGGTGCTGCTCTCCGCGCCGCCGCTGGTGGTGGCGGTGCTGGTGGGGGTAGTGATTTCCCTGCTGCAGGCAGCGATGCAGCTGCAGGATCAGACGCTGCCGTTTGGCATTAAGCTGGTGGCGGTGGGCGTGACACTGGCGCTGACCGGGCGCTGGATTGGCGTCGAACTGATGCAGCTGGCGCAGGCAGCGTTCGCCATGATGTCGGCGGTGGATGCCTGATGCTGATCGGCGCGCCGCTTACCGATACGTTTCACGCGATCCTCGCGCTGACGCTGGCGATGGCGCGTATTTTTCCCTGCCTGCTGCTGACGCCGGTGTTCTCCTTTAGCGTGGTGAAAGGCGTGATGCGCACCGCTATCGTGGTAGCGCTGTCGTTGTTTATCGCACCGGCGATTAAACCGGAAATCGATCAGCTGCAGCCGGATATGCTGACGCTGGCGGGGTTAATGCTGAAAGAGCTGTTAATCGGCACGCTGATTGGCCTGCTGCTGGCGATGCCATTCTGGATGTACGAATCGGTGGGCGGTCTGTTCGATAACCAGCGTGGCGCGCTGATGGGCGGGCAGATAAACCCGCAACTGGGGCCGGATGTCACGCCGCTCGGCAAACTGATGCAGCAGTCGATGATCCTGCTGCTGATTATTGGCCTGGGTTTATCGACGATTACCCAGCTGATCTGGGATAGTTATCGGCTGTGGCCTGCCACCGAATGGATGCCGTTCCCCAGCGAAGCGGGTTTCCAGGTGTATCTGAAACTGCTGGGCGAGACCTTTAGCGACATGGTGTTATACGCCGGACCGCTGGTGGCGATTATGCTGATGATCGATTTCGGCATCGGCATTATGAGTATTTACAGCCCGCAGCTGCAGGCGACGGCGCTGGCGATTCCGCTGAAGTGTCTGCTGGGCATGCTGTTCTTTGTTTTCTATTTGCCGCTGCTGGAGCATCTGGCTGGCGAGCGTCTCTACGATCTGCGCGATCTGATCCATATTCTGCCGACGCTGGTGGCAAGCAAAGGGAGCACGCCGTGAGTGAAAAAACGGAAGACGCTACCCCGCAAAAGCTGCAGGAGTCACGCAAGAAAGGTCAGGTCAGCCAGAGCCAGGATATTCCTAAACTGCTGATCTGCATCGGCGTGCTGGAAACCGTGTTTGCGCTGGTGGAAAGCGGCATGCAACGGATGCAGAGCATGATGTTGTTGCCGTTGTCGCGTCTGCGCGATCCTTTTGATCATGCGATGGAGGAGGTGATCGGCGATTCGCTGCTGGTACTGCTGGTAATGGCAGGCTCGGTGGCTGCGCTGGTGGTAGTGTTGCGTATTCTCGGCGGCTGGGTGCAGTTTGGTCCGCTGTTCGCGGTGGAAGCGCTGATGCCGAAGCTGGAAACGCTCAATCCGGTGAATCACTTCAAGAATATGTTCTCTGCGCGTCAGATGACGCAGTTGCTGACCAGCATGATCAAGGCGGTGATCATTGGCCTGATTGTCTGGCAGGCGATAATGCCGGAGTTACCTGCTCTGGCGCAGCTGGCGCTGGGGTCGCTGGATGGTTTCTGGCAGGGGGTGATGGCGCTGTTTATCAAGGTGGCGCGCCGGGTGCTGCTGGTGATGCTGGCACTCAGCCTGCTCGATTTTGGCCTGCAGAAATACTTTTATCTGAAGCAGCAGCGCATGAGTCACGAGGATATTAAAAACGAGTTTAAACAGAGTGAAGGCGACCCGCATATGAAAGGGCATCGTCGTCAGGTGGCGAATGAGATCCTGCATGAAGAGCCGTCCGCACCACGTCAGGTGGCGGTGGAAGAGGCGGATATGCTGCTGGTGAACCCGACGCACTTTGCGGTAGGGCTTTACTATCGGCCAGGAGAGACGCCGCTGCCACGCTTACTGTTTAAGGCCAGCGATGAGGAGGCACGTGCGCTGATCGAGCAGGCGCAGCGCAAGAAGATGCCAGTGATTCGTTTTGTCTGGCTGACGCGTACGCTATACCGCACGACAAAAGAAGGGGCATATATTCCGCGTGAAACGCTGACGGCGGTGGCGCAGGTGTATCGCTTGCTGCGTGAGCTGGAGGATCACTATCTGGATGAGGTGATTGAGATGCGCGAGGAGTAGGGGCGGGGTGGTTTTTCAGTGGCGGTCTGGCAGGGATTGTTGTTCAGTGAGGTGTGGGTGTTGTTTGCTCCCCCTCCCCGGACCGTACACCCGTAAGACGGGGGAGGGGGAGTGTTTGCTGCGCGCTTTACTGTGCAGGGATTAATTTTCTCGCCCACATTGTGGGAAGGGTGCTTTAGCTGCGTATTTTTCTGTGCAGTGGCTGGTTTCCTTCCTGCATTGAGGGAGGTGTGTATTAGCTGCGTATTCTTACCATGTAATGTTGAGTTCTCTCGCCCATAGTGCGTGGAATAGGCGCATTTACGGCCTATTTTTAATGTGCACGGTTTAGTTCCCTCCCCCACAACGTGGGGGAGGGTTAGGGAGGGGGAGCCAGCGTCTCCGTCTCCTTCAGCGCCCTGGCAATGACCTCCAGCACGCTATCCATATATTGAAAAGCCTCATTATTCCAGAAACGCAACACACGCCAGCCGTACCGAGTGAGATAGCGTGTTCTTTCTCTGTCATAGTCTCTGCGTTCATCATGTTGTCCGCCATCCAGTTCAATCGCTAACTTTTGTTCAGTACAGGCAAAATCTACGATGTAAGGGGCAATCACGAACTGCCTGCGAAAATATGCGCCGTTCATCTGGCGTCTGCGCAGCTTTTGCCAGAGCAGATGCTCTGCCGGGGTCATGCTGGCGCGTAACTGATGGCTGGTTATTATTCCTGCTCTGGCCATAATCTCTCCAAAAAGCGCAGCATGTCGGAGTGTGCTGACAGAAGAAATAGCAGTGATTTAGAACTGGAAGATGGCTTCAGAAAATAGGGTATTGAGGTGCTGTAGTGCTGTAGTGCTGTAGTGCTGTAGTGCTGTAGTGCTGTAGTGCTGTAGTGCTGAGGTGCTGTAGTGCTGTAGTGCTGAGGTGCTGAGGTGCTGAGGTGCTGAAGTGATTGATTGAGGAGGGCGGTGGTGAGTAAAGATTGCAGGGGAGATGGCAGCTCCCCCTCCCCAGCCCTCCCCCGTAAGACGGGGGAGGGGGCCAAATATTCCGCGCCGTGGGTCAGCGGGAGTATGAATTCTTTTTCTGACAAGATGCATGAACTCCCATCGAGGAAAGGCGTATAAATTCCCCTCCAGGCATGGTACTTAAATTTCCATCCAGGTCCGGCGTATAAACGCCCATCCAGGTCCGGCGTATAAACGCCCATCCAGGTCCGGCGTATAAACGCCCATCCAGGTTCGGCGTATAAACGCCCATCCAGCATGGCGCTTAAGTTCCGATCGAGGCACGGCGCGTAAATTCCCTCCCCCACAACGTGGGGGAGGGTTAGGGAGGGGGAGCCACGAGCACTGTCGTAACAAGTCGCGACCACTATCACACCTAACCCTAACCCTAACCCTAACCCTAACCCTAACCCTAACCCTAACCCTAACCCTAACCCCAGTCCCCGTATCTCAGCTCACCACAAACTTAATGTCAGCAAATAACCTGCTCTCACAGCGCCGCAAACATCTCCAGCAGCAGCACCCGCGCTTCGCGCGCCTGCTGCATAAATGCCAGCAAAGTGGCATTGAAACTGGCGCTGTCCAGCGATGCCAGTGCCTGCTGGTTGCATAGCCGCACTTGATCCTCTTCATCCAGCGCCAGCCAGCAGCCGCGCATGGCGTTGATTTCAAAGTTCAGCGTCATCATCAGTCGCCACGCGGCCAGCTTTTCACCGTGCTGCTGCAGGGGAAACAGCTGGCAGTGCAGCAGCAGGTCATCACTACCCGGCGGCAACTCCAGTACCAGTGCTTCCTGGCCCTGAGTGTCCTGCAATGCGCATACACCGTTATCCAGTTTCAGAGAGATCCCCTGGCTGCGTGAAAACTCATCCAGCAACCGCTGTAACTGTTGTTGTGGTGTCATCATCGTTATCCTCTTTCCTCATTATGCTCTGGCGCCACGCCCTGTGACGGGCTAAACCACACCGCGCTGCTCCGCTATCCCGGCACAAGTCATGCCGCTGACACCCATCGTTATTCTCTCGATCCCATTACGCCCTGACGCCGCGCCCGCTATCCGTTTACACCACACCGCGCTGCTCCGCTATCCCGGCACAAGTCATGGCGCTGACTCCCATCGTTATTCTCTCAATCCCATTATGCCCTGACGCCGCGCCCGCCATCCGTTTACACCACGCCGCGCTTATCCTGCACCTCGGCGTTGGTCATGGCGTTCACCACATCATCACTGGCCCAGGCGATTTCCCCTTCCAGCGAGAACGAGTTCGGGGTTTCCTGATTTTCACCGTAGCTGAAGTTAATTTTGCCGAGATTGCGCGTCATATTGACGTTTGCCGAACTCGAACCTCCGGCAACAAACAGCGGCAGGTTAATCCCTTCCGGTTTATTGGTGGTTTCGGTAAAAGCGATCGATTTCACGCGCAGATTGTTGCTGTCTTTCAGTAACGCCTGAATCTCTTCCGGCTGAGCATTGTGCTCCAGCCACTTTTGCTGCATCTCAAATTTCTTGCCGTCTTTCATTTCCAGCGTCACCGTCGCCTGGGTATCCGCATGCTTTTGCAGTTCGCGGATCACCTCCTTCAGCATCGGTTTTTCCGCCATAAAGCGGCTGATGCGTTCGGCATTGCTCGGCGGCAGCTCGCTGGCGACCAGATTGTGCAGCACATGCATCATGTCCTCATGGTCGATCTTGCGCAGGTTGCTGTAGCTGCTGCTGTATTCGGCGCTGTTCAGTTGCTGGCAATTCAGCGCTGCCGCTTGTTGTTGCAGCTTCAGCTGTTTCGCGCTGTTGATCACTGCATACTGGCCGTTGTTAGCCGGAGTCATCGTCAGCAAGTGGTCGGTCAGCTTATCCAGCTTCAGTTTGATCGCCTGCTTCTCATCCATCTGGTAGGTATTCAGCTTGTCGTCGCTCTCCTGACTGGAAGCGGTGCTACTACTGGTGGTAGCGGATTTTTTCATTGCATCAAGCTGCTCTTTTTCCAGTTTTTTCAGCGCGTCACGCTCTTTCGGGCGCATGGCTCGCTGGCCGTGGGTCATGTTTGCCATACCCTTTTCATCAACACCCAGTGCCTCGGCATGCTGTTTCAGGCTGCGCTCTTTTTCCGTTTTCACCTGCGGTGGCAGCTTGTTTTCGGCTTTTTTCGGCGGCTTGTCGGCATCTTTCAGCTCCTGCACCAGCGCATTCAGTCTGGCATCGTCAAAGTTCAGACCGATTTGTTCGATCAGCTTATCCAGCTGATATTGCTCCACACCGTCGGCTTTGGTCAGGTCGAGACTCATATTCTGTTTGGTGCGGTTTTCAATGGTCGCCTGAATACTGGTATTACTGATGCCAAACAGCGGAATTCGCAAATTTTTATCCGCATTTGCCGTGATGCCCAGCCCGCCGCCGATACCGGCGCTGGCGCCTGCACTGTTAAAAAAGCGCACGCGGTTATTACTGTCGCTCCAGCTGTCACTGCTGTCACCGTGGGTGACGCTGTGTTCGCTGCTTTTCGACAGCACATTCACCATCCCCTGCACAATGGCCGTGGCGCGAATGGTCAGCGGGTTAGTTTTAGTATCTTCTCCTCTGGTCGGCATGGTGATCCCGCCGCCCGCCATGGCGATGCCGGTGGCATCGACATTAAAGTTCAGCGTGGTGCCGTTTTTGACGCGGTGATTGACGCCCTTCGCCAGCAGCTCCTGTGGCGCAAGATTACCGCTGGTCAGATCCGCCATAAACCCGGCCAGATCCGCTTCGCTGATACTGAAGGTGACGCTGTTTTGCATCTGCCGTTGCAGCGCCATGGCGACCATCAGGTTCAGACGCGCTGATGGCGCCAGTGAGCGATGCGCGCCAAGGTCGGCTTTGATATTTTTGTAATCCTCCGCCTGCGTCAGCGGGTTCCAGCCCACCGCGCCAAACAGCGTGCCGGTGCCGCCGCCGTTACGGCTAAAGGTAATGTTGATGCCGCTGTCGCCGCGCGAGAAACTGGCGTTATAGGCGCGATCGAGATTGCCGCGAAGGCCCGGCACCCCAATTACTTCGCCGCCGGGGATCACCGACAGCGTCAGCATGCCGCCGTAATTGCGGCCAAAGCCCATGTTTTCCCCCGACTCCAGCTGACTGATCGTTTCCAGCAACTGGTCAGTCATCTCCTGCTGGCTTTTCGCTTTCAGCACCGTGCGGGTGGTCATGTTCAGTCCGTGGTGCTCTTTGCTGAAGGCGTTGGTCATGGATTTGATAGCGTCGTAGCAGGCTTCCAGCTGTTTATGGCTGACGAAACCCTGGCTGGTGGCTTTGCGTATCGGGTCTTCACCGTAGGTTTGATCGCGCAACAGGCGGAAATCCTCCTTAAGCTGGCGCAGCTCCGACGGCGAAGGATGCGGGCTGGTGACCAGCTGTTCCATACGATCGGCCAGCTGGTGCAGCTGGTTCATCGCCATGCCATCAAGGATCAGCCGTGATTTCGCCAGATCCAGATCGTCATGAGGATCGCGCTGGCGATTCATCGGCAGTTGCTCTTTCTGGTGGCGCACTACCATGCCCTGATCCTGCAGCGTCTGCATCAGCGTATGGCTGCTATTCTCCGCGCGCAGCGGATAGCGGTTATACAGCGTGGTGAGATCGCCGATCAGATTATCGTTGTCGCTCCAGGGATTCATCGCCTGGGTCATATTGCTGAGTCGCGACGGGGTAAAGTTTCTGGTGGTGGTGCGGTCGGCTTTCAGTGCGCCCGCCTGCTGGCCAAGCAGGGCAGTATGGCGACCCGAACTGTCGGCGACACTGTCGGCAAAGTTTTTCATATCCTCAAGCAGGGTCTTATCAATGGCGCTGTGCTCGAATGCCGTCAGACGTGCCTGCAGGTGCGGGCGCTGCGCCTGCTGATCGGGCTGGCTGGTCAGGGTTTTTAGCTGCTGATGCAGCTCACTCTGACGCTGATAGACCGGGCGCAGTCCTTCGCGGCCCTGCCAGTTGTGTTGCACATTGTAGGCGGCATTTTTCAGCGGGCGCGGCGTCGCCAGCGTGGGATTGAACAGGTGGGCGCGCAGACGATCGCGCAGGCGGCTGTTGATGTGGTTGCCGTCACGGCCGGACATCCCCATCACGTTGATTTCCTGCTTCAGCGTCACACCACCCAGCTGATAACTGTGGCTGGCGTCTTTCAGGCGCACGCGCGCTCTGTCATCTTCACGGCGCGGCGAAATCACTTCAGTCGGCGTAGTGGCATCGTAGTCAGGCTGTATTTGCCACTGCTGCTCACCCTGCGGTTGCAACACGGCGCTGCGCCCGCCGCGATCGGCGATCATCAGTTCACCCTCTTCGCCATTGTGCAGCTGTTCCAGCGGACTCATGCCGTCCGGCAGCGTCACCGGCTGCCATTTTGCTGGCGTTTCACTGCTTGCTTCCTGCTGCCACTGCTCTTTCGGCATGCTGTAGAGCTTACCCTGCTTATCCAGAACGAACAGCGTCTGTTGTTTGTCCAGCGCGATATCGACCAGCGTATTGCCGTCGCCGCTGGCAGGCTGATTATCCATCGCGCCCGCCAGGGTGTTGGGATGGTAGTTTTCGATGCCGTCTTTGGTCAGCGTGCGCATCAGTTTTTCCGGCTGACGGCTGCCTGCCTGATTGTGATGGAACTGTAATTCGCCTTTTTCGCTCAATGCCACCAGACGTTCGGCATCCAGTGGCGCAATGGCGATGGCCTTATTGTCTTTGTTAAAGCCAGGCAACGGTGCATCCAGTGAGAGGCTGCTCTTGGTCTGCCGCATCACAAACTGGTTGTTCACGCCGCCGATTTTGTCGCTCTTCAGGCTGACTTTTACCCGCGCCGGAATGCCCTCGTTAAGGACATACGCCTGTCCATCCTGGCCGCGTTTAATGCTGTCGGCTTTTTCAAAGCTGGCTTCCCAGCGCTGGGAGTTTTTGTTCAGCGCGCTGATCTTACCGTTATCAATAATCAGGCGGCCAAGGCGGCCCAGCTCTACTGTTTCCTGCGGTAGCGGACGTGGCTGCAGCAGTCCTTCATGGTGATCCATCACCAGGCTCTCGTTCAGGTTCCACTGCGGCTGCAGCACGCCATGACTGTCGAGCGAACAGATATGACGCTGATCGTTCTCATCTTTGACTACCGCCTGCAGCTGACCATCTTCATGATGCAGCAGCTTGTCCACGGTGAATTTCTCGCCGAGATGGCGGGTCAGTGCGGCGCTGATGACATCGTCCTGCTGCAGGGTGGCCTGCGGATGATCGGCATCCGGCGCTGCGCCGCTATAGAGTTTGCCGTTGCTGCCAATGGCGAGTAGCCGATCGCCGTGGATTGCCAGCCCGGTGGCATGGAAATCGGTGGTGCTGTCGCCTTGCTGCTGTTTGAGCGTGACGCTGATATGTTTATCCGCTTTGGCATCCAGTTTATTGAGCAGTTTCAGCGACTGCTTGCTGCTCTTTTCATCGGTCAGCAGCAGCAGGGCTTCGCCACGCGCGTTAGTGCAGTAGGCGCTGATCTTCTCTTTAAAAGTGGCGGATTGACTGTCGCTGGAGAGGTTTTTCAGCGTCTTCTTATCGTGCACGACATACAGCATACCGTTGGGTTGTTTACTCAGGTTGCCAACGCTTTTCTCTTCGTCTTTATCCACCTGTTCCCAGCGCATGTTCTGCTCGTTGAGGCGATACAGACGACCACCGTGCTCACGCAGCTGCTCCGGTTGCAGCTCTGAGATGCGACCTTCGCTGTTGACGTCGCGGTCATGGCTGAAAATGCCGGTGAGCAGGGAGTGGGTGGCGCTTTCCGGCAGGGCGACGGTACGCTGGATATTGCTGTTATCTGTCTGCCCGCCGGGTGCGCTGATGGTGGCGCTGTTCTGCGGATCGAACTGAATCTGTACCGCCGAGCGGCTGCTGTGCGGCACTACGCCGTTGCGATCCAGCATCCGGGTTAACGCAGACGGATCCTGCTGTTTCCAGCCCTCCATTGCGACACTCTGTGTCAGGCCGATAAAGGCGGTTTTGGAACCCTGCAGGCTCAGCAGACGGCCATTCGGGTCCATCAGCAGATGCTGACTGTTATCGGCGCTGGCCTGGTGCGCCTGGTAAGTGTGGCGCGGGCGGGCGACGGTTTCATTGAGGATATTCTGCAGGTTCTCTGACACCGCGGTCATCACCGACAGTTTGCCCTGGGCGTCCAGCGCCATGCTGGCGACCTGAGGACGCAGCTGGGTTTTATTGATGGCGCTGTCGTTTTCCGCCGCCAGATGAGCGCGCTGCTGCATGCTGTTCAGTTCGCTGAGTTTCAGCTCGTGGTGTTTCTCTTCCGGGATGCTGGTCAGCGCATTGCTGCGTGGCGGCAGCGACTGGCGGATGGCATCACTCAGGTTGTGCAGGTCGGCGGCGGTTTGCACCGTGTCAGCGAGTGTTTCCAGCCGTGACGGACGGGCGGAAGAGCGCGGTGGTATCGGCGGCGCAGCAGGCGGGCGGGTGGCTTCGCCAGGGGTGCGTTCGCGGGCGCTGGTGCGGGTGAACCCGGTGGTCTGACTGTTGGCTGCGGGCTGCTGCGGATGCCGGGTCATTTCGCCAGGGTTGCGCTCACGGGCGCTGGTGCGGGTGAACCCGGTGGTCTGACTGTTGGCTGCGGGCTGCTGCGGATGCCGGGTCATTTCGCCAGGGTTGCGCTCACGGGCGCTGGTGCGGGTGAACCCGGTGGTCTGACTGTTGCCTGCGGGCTG